>Ga0302275_10002477_pt1 | contig 19460 bp, 12 predicted proteins | sample III_Bog_N2_2_FD_200229 | JGI IMG/M metagenome (GOLD analysis project Ga0302275, IMG submission 200229) | Peat permafrost microbial communities from Stordalen Mire near Abisko, Sweden - III_Bog_N2_2 | ecosystem: Environmental > Terrestrial > Soil > Wetlands > Peat | place: Sweden: Abisko...
AAACACGGGAAACTGGCCCGTTTGGCAATTGGCGTTAGCGGAAAAGGTCGGTTCCGATGTCCCGCTATTTCTGGTTGGCGGAGCAGTCCTGGGGCGGGATCGCGGGCAGAGCGTTTTTCCACTCCCGGACCTTGAGCCCACCTGGTGCGTAGTCGCAACCCCTGATATTGCCGTCTCCACGCCGCAGGCCTTTCGCGACTGGGACGCGCTCTGCGCCACCCAGGGTTTGACCGAAGAGTCGAGTGACGATAGACTGGAACAGTTGAGCCGCGCTTATGCCAGCGCCTTTTCGGGGACGATCCCGAAAGGATGGCACGAAGCAGGCTCCTCCGGTGTCCCTGCCGAAGGCGGGGACCTGGCCGGACCGATTGAGTCCGCGCTTGTCCGCACCGGGATCAGTAGCTGGATCCGGAACGACTTTGAACGCGTCGTCTTCCCCCAGCATCCCTCCCTTGCAGAAATCAAGCGCATACTCGCGGCTTCGGACACTCCGGGGGCAGCCCTTCATGCTTCGCTGTCAGGGTCCGGTTCGTCGCTCTTCGGGTTGTACCAAACCCGTGGAGATGCGGAAGAAGCTTGCAACAGGCTGGAGTTGGCCGGAGTTCGGAGTCATTTGACCCGCACCCTGCCGCGCCAGGCCTATTGGAGCGAAATGCTTTTGAAAGAAGAACATTGACAGGCAGCCGGTCTCCGAGAGAGACTCGCGAACGGCTGCAAAGTTGGGCGATCGTCTAATGGTAGGACAATGCCCTTTGGAGGCATTTGTCTAGGTTCGAATCCTAGTCGCCCAGCCAGGTCTTAGTGAGCAGCGAACAGTGCACAGTGCACAGTGAACAGTTGTCGCTGAACGGCAACGGCGTTTACTGATCACTGTCCACTGATCACTGAAGTGAAAGCAGCCAAAGCCAACCAGCTTGAGGTGCTCTGAAAATGGAAGTGGAAGCATTGACGGTGACAGCGGAAGACAGCCGGCAGGACAGTGGTCGCGATGGGGCTCCAAAAGAACCCAATCCCCCCAATTCCTTCAATCCCAGGGAACCATTGCAACCTGCGGCAAAAGACGCGAAGGCCGCGCCGGATCGCAAGCGGACCCGCAACCTGAGCGAGGACAAACGGTTCAAGCTCTTCAGCGGCACGGCGAACCGGCCGCTGGCCGAGGAGATTGCGCGGCACATCGGCGTTACCGTGGGCGAAGCGAAGATTCAGCGCTTTGCCGACGGCGAAATCTACTTCCAATCGCTGGAGAACGTGCGCGGCGTGGATGTCTTTGTGGTGCAGCCCACCTGCTATCCGGTGGACCAGCACCTGGTGGAGTTATTGGTAATGATCGATGCGCTCAAGCGGGCCTCGGCGGCCAGGATCACGGTGGTGGTGCCCTACTACGGCTACGCCCGCCAGGATCGCAAGGACAAGCAGCGCGTGCCCATCAGTGCCAAACTGGTGGCCGATCTGCTCACCACCGCCGGCGCCAACCGTGCCCTGTTTGTTGACCTGCACGCCGCGCAGATTCAGGGCTTTTTCAACATCCCAGTCGATCATCTGTTTGCCAGCCCGGTGCTGGTGGGCTACTTCCGCGAACTGAATCTACCCAACTTGATCGTGGTCTCGCCGGACGCGGGTGGCGTGGAGCGGGCGCGCTTCTTTGCGCAGAAGATCGGCGCGCCCCTGGCTATTGTGGATAAGCGCCGCACCGATATGAACGTTGCCGAGGTAATGAATGTGATTGGCGACGTGGCCGGCAAGAGCTGCCTCATCCTGGACGACATGGTCGACACCGCCGGCACGCTGGTCAAGACCGTCGACGCACTTTTTTACAACGGCGCGGTGAGTGTTTATGCCTGCGCCAGCCATGCCGTGCTTTCGGGTCCGGCAATCGACCGTATCGCACAATCGCGACTGGAGCAATTGGTGGTAACCAATACGATTCCGCTGCGCGAGGCGGCCCAGAAGTTAGCCAAGATCAAAGTGCTCTCGATCGCCGGATTGATAGGCTCGGCCATCGAGAACATTCACCTGGAGACCAGCGTAAGTTCGCTGTTCAACTGAGAAGCAGCTTCTAGCTTCTAGCCTCTAGCTTTTAGCTAGGAATTACCTGAGATTGGCCTTCGCGATTGAGCGAAGGCAAGAGTGCACTGAAGCAATCGCTATTTGGATTCAGCGCGCAACAGCAACGAAGCAGCTAAGAGCTAGCGGCTAGAAGCTAGAAGCTGCTTCTCAACAAAGGGAGCGGTGCAACAAAGTGAGCAGCGGCACTACAAGCTAGAGGCTAGAAGCTAATAGCTAGAAGCTGCTTCTCCGTGCCCGATACAAGGAAACGAGAGAGCAAATGCCAGAAGTAGTCGCAGCGAAACCCCGCGAGGGGAAATTCAACAAGAACGCGGCGCGCCGTGTGCGCGTTGCCGGCAAGATACCTGCCGTGCTGTATGGTTCCGGGCACGCCCCGGTTGCGGTCGAGGTGGACCCCAAGCAGATTTCCCGGATTCTGTTTTCAGAGACCGGCCACAACACGATATTCGATGTCGAAGTCGCCGGTGAGTCCACGGCGAAGGCCATGATTGTCGATTGGCAGCGCGAACCTATCAAGGACCAGCTGATCCACATCGACCTGAAACGCATCTCACTGGACAAGACTTTGCGCGTAAGAGTGCGCGTGAAGCTGCTGGGTGTGCCGTTAGGCGTCAAGGCTTCCGGCGGCATCCTCGACCAGGTATTGCGCGAGGTCGAGATCGAATGCCTTCCTGGAGACATTCCTGCGCACATTGACGTGGATGTGAGCAACCTGGCTCTTTACCAGTCGCTGAGGGTGAGCGATCTTCCGCACCTGGGGTCAATCAAGTATTTGAAGGCCGAAGATGCGACCGTGGCGCACGTGGTCTCGATTCGCGAAGAGGCGCCAACCGCAGCCGAGGCCGAAGTTGCCGCAGCCACTGCCGCGGCAGCCGCAACAGCGGCCGAGCCCGAAGTTGCAAAGAAGGGCAAGCCCGAAGATGCCGCCAAGGCCGGGGATGCTGCCGCCAAGAAGCCGGCGGCAAAGAAGTAAGCCTTGGCCGAAGCAAGTGAGTCCCCGCGCCCCAGCGAGCAAAGATCGCTCGCTGGGGGCTCCGAGCCCGGCAGCCCGAGCCCGTTTCGACCAGGTCCGTTCCTGGTGGTCGGGCTGGGCAACCCCGGCACGGAGTACACATGGACCCCGCACAACGCAGGGTTCATGGCAATTGACCGCATCGCCCAGCAAGAAGGGGTTGTGGTTCAAAACCGGCGCTGCCGGGCCGTTACAGCAACCTGCCGAATCGCAGGGCGCGAGGCGGTCCTGGCCAAACCGGAGACGTTTATGAACCTGAGCGGGCTGGCAGTGGCCGCGCTGGTTCGGGAGTTTGAGGCGGACCCGGCGAAGGATCTGCTCGTGATTTACGACGAGTTGGATTTGATGCTGGGGACCCTCAAGATCAGGGAGCGCGGCTCTCCTGCGGGGCACAACGGAGCCCGCAGCGTGACCGATGCCCTGGGAAACCAGGAGTGGTTGCGCCTTCGCATAGGCGTCGGCCCCGATCTTCCGCCCGAGGCTATTGCGGCCAGGGGCGGCAGGCGGCCAGGCAGGGATTATCTGCTTTCGCCTATGCGCAAGGCGGACTTGACGGTGCTGGATGAGGTGCTGGACCGGGTGGCAACCGCCACGCGGCGAATCATCGGGGAAGGACCGGCAAGCGCAATGAACGAGTTCAACAGGAAAGACAAGGATTAAGGGACCAGGGACTAAGGGACTAGGGAACAGGGAGTAGGGAACAGGGAATAGAGATCAGGGTGGTGTCCCATAAGTTCGCAACAATATTGGGCTGTCATTCTGAGCGAACGGGGCCCCAAACGTCTTTCAGTTTGGGGGTGGTGAGTCGAAGAATCTGCTTCCTTACCCTGACTCCGGGGGCAGCCGCCGGTTGCACGAATGATGTTTTGAAAGGGCACGACTTTAGTCGTGCCGCAAGAGAGCAAGAGCGAGAAGGGGGCTTTAGCCCCTGCGGTTCGCAATGTGAGTGCTGGAGAGTAGCTCCGGCGGAAAAGGAATACCGATGTCGCGTTTGTATGAGGTAATGTTCATTGTTCGGCCCGACGTGGCTGAAGAGGATGCGGACAAGCTGATCGCCGGCTTTACCGCCACCGTCACCGGTGGTGGCGGCGCGGTGAAGACTGTGGAGAAGATGGGCCGGCGCAAGCTCGCCTACATGGTGCGCAAGTTCAACGACGGAAACTACGTTCTGCTGACCATTGAAGCCAATGGCGCGGTGGTTTTGGAACTGGAACGCCGTCTGCGGGTAACCGAGCCGGTGATCAAGTTCATCACGGTGCGCATCGACGAGGAAGAGAAGCGCCTGGCCAAGGTGAAAGCCCTGCGTGGCGTTCGCCGCAAGCCCAACTCGGAACCAGCGGCTCAGGCCGTGGCTGCCCCGGTTGCGGTCCACGCCGCGGCGGAAGTTGCTGAGCCGGTTCAAGCCGGCGCATAGCAAGAGTACCCGGAATTGCTGCTGCCGGCGCCCTTCTCAATTTGGGCGCTGGCAGCAGCCAGATCAAGTTTCCCGAAACCCCCGAGGGGCTCACCGGGAACGAAGAGAGTGAAGAGGAAACATCATGTCTGAAGAAAACCCTGGAAGAGCGCCTGAGTTCGGCGCATCGGCACCATCGCAATCGGAATCCGGACCTGGTCCCGGACCCCGCTCCGGCGGCCGGCCCTCTGGCGCGCCTGGCGGCCGGCCCTCCGGTGGACCCGGCGGCCGCGGAAAGTTCTTCCGCCGCAAAAAGGTCTGCAAGTTCTGCACCGAGAAGATCGACGCCATCCCCTACCGCGATGTGCGGCTGCTGCAGGGGTTTGTGGCGGAGCGCGGCAAGATTGTGCCGAGGCGGCTCACTGGCGTTTGCACCACCCACCAGCGCCGCCTGACCCGAGCCATCAAGCAGGCCCGGAACATTGCCCTGTTGCCGTTTGCCACTCGGCACTAGGTTTCTGACCGCTTGCGTCTGCGCGATGACCGGGTGCCCGAGGTCTGGACTTTGAGACCTGGGATTTCGGAGCAGGGGCATTCATGCCCCTGAAGCAGGTGATCCTGGATCCTGGCCTTTAGGCCCGGCCTATCTTCGCCGCTCCTTTGTTTTGTTGAACTTGCATTTTTGTTAATAGCGCACTAGCAACGCGCAGCTTTGTAACAGGGCACGGGTAACACCGCTTTGTAACAGCGCACGACTTGAGTCGTGCCGCAAGTGCCTCAAAATCGACGTGGGCTTTAGCCCCTGCGGGTACTCCAATTAGGCGTCACCCGCCGCAACACTGGAGAATTTGTCATGGAAGTAATTCTGAAAGAAGATGTAACCAATCTCGGCAGCCGCGGAGACGTGGTGAAAGTCGCCGAAGGCTACGGCCGCAACTTCCTGCTGCCCCGCAAGCTGGCCATGCAGGCAACTGAAGCCAACAAGGTCGTCATCGACCAGATGAAGAACGCCGCTGCCCGCCGTTCCGCATCAGAGAAAGCCGTGGCCGAAGCTCTGGTCACCAAACTCGAGCCCATCGTGCTCATCTTTACCCGCAAGTCGGGCGAAAGCGGCCAGCTGTTCGGCTCGGTGACCTCGGTGGACGTTGCTGCCGAACTTGGAGTCAAGGGCTTCGAGGTCGATCGCCGCAAGATCCAGTTGGCAGAGCCACTCAAGGCTCTGGGCAACTACGACGTGGCCATCAAGCTGCACCGTGAAGTGACTGCGCATGTGAAGGTGAAGGTGCTGGGCGAGGCAGTCGAAGAAGCCTCGGCCCCCATAACCGCCACCGAAATCGCCGCGGTCGAATAGCCCCGGCCCCACCCGTGCATGCGGCTCCCCTCGGTTCGCCGGGGGGCGGCGTGTGTGCCAGGCAGATTTGACTTGCGAACGCAGAATTGTCAGACGACCATGGCTAGTGGCTGCGCTCTGTCGGTCCGGAGCGTAGGCACCGCGGCAAGCAGGCTTTTGGTATAGGGGTGCTCTGGATTTGTGAGCAGCCGGCTGCACTCCCCGGTTTCGACCACCTGGCCTGCGCGCATCACCGCCAGCCGGCTGGCCACCTGGCCAACCACAGCCAAATCATGTGAAATGAACAACATGGCCAGGCCGTACTGCTGCTGCAAGTCCTTGAGCAGTTCCAATACCTGCGCCTGCACCGTAACATCCAGCGCGGTAGTCGGCTCGTCTGCAATCAGCAGCCGCGGCCGGTTGATAAGCGCCATGGCGATCAGGATTCGCTGCCGCTGCCCGCCTGAAAACTGGTGCGGATAGTCGCCATAGCGCCGCGCCGCCTCGGGAATTGCGACGGCCTCCAGCGCGGCAATGGCTTTGCGTTTCGCCTCGCGGCCCGTCCACGACGGAGCGTGCGCTTCAAAGCCCTCAGCAACCTGCCGGCCTACGGTCATCACCGGATTCAAAGCTGTCATCGGCTCCTGGAATATCATCGAAATCTCCGCCCCGCGCAACCGCCGCAAAGCTCCAGGCGATTGCTTCAGCAGGTCGACAACCTCGCTCCCGCTACGCCACAGAATCTCCCCCGACACCTGTGCCGCCGTTTCCAGCAACCCCATTACTGCCAACGCAGTAGCGCTCTTTCCCGACCCCGATTCTCCGACCAGGCCGAGCACCTCGCCCTCGGCAAGTTGGAGGCTGATGCCGCGCACCGCCTGCGACGCTCCAAAGCGGATATGCAAGTCGCGGACATCGAGGAGTGCGCCCATGAAGCAATCCTACCCCGTATTTCTTGCAGCCGGGGCAAAGAACGGGAATTGGTGACGCCGCGTGTGCGGTGATTTGCGCATTCTGCGATGTCAAAGCGGACAGCGCAGTGTTCGCAAATGTGTGTATTCAAACGAGTGAAAAAATAAGCAAAACGACATGAGATAAGGCCTAAGAGCGAATTAGGGCGTTATTGACGTGTATTCGGTACGCTTTTGCGCACCCAAAATGGCTGTTTGGGGTGGGAAAGTGCATGCAGTGCATGCAGTGCTGGTTTCGCTGAGGACTCCCTCCCCGGTCCCCAAAGGCGAGGGACCGGGGTCACCCGGCAGGCATTGCATGCACCTGGCTGCGAACGCCAAGCCGATCTTGTCTCCGGATGGCATCTTGGCCAGGCACAGCTACTGGACGGTGAGCGTGATTGTTCCAGTTGCGGAAATGCCGGTCCCGACTGGACCTGTGCCGGTTACCGTAATGGTGTAGGTTCCCGGCGTGGTGCCCGGGTTACTTTGGCCTCCCCCACCGCCCCCACCGCCCCCTCCGCCACTATTGCTGCCTCCGCCTCCACATGCAAACACCCCGCCGGTTAGGCCAACCAGCAGCAACAGCATTCCAAGTATCTTTCGCCAATTACGTTTGCGCCTCGGCGTGCAAAAGAGCAGGACGCAGGCCAGAGCCGACCCTCCCGCAGCGAAGCGCATAAACCCAGGCCGTTTGGGATATAAGAGAGCACTGGTAGATGGCGCAGTCGTCGTGATCGTCAGCGTAGCCGTTCCGGCGCTGGCGCCCGTTATCGAAACCGGAGTCGTCGTGCCGAATGAGAACGTCGGCAGGTCCGTCGCGCCCGCTGGGCTCGAAACGAGAGCCGCCGTCAGTGCCACACTGCCCGTGAACCCACCGCTCGGTGTCACGGTGATCGTCGACGTGTTTCCAGTCGCCGCACCGGGAGCCAGAGTTACTGCGGTTCCAACGATAGCAAAGCTGGGTGGGGGGGGCGCGGTCACAGTCACAGGCTCTGTGTTGCTTGCGGCCAGGTATTGCGAGTCGCCGCTGTATGAGGCAGTCACAGTATCATTCCCGACCGCCAGTGTGTTCGCTGGAATGGTAAAGCTGGCAGCTCCGGCACTTAATGCAACTGGCGACGACATGTAGGCTCCACTCGAAAGGGTGACGGTGCCAGTTGGCGTTCCCACGGAAGCGTTCGCGATCATGACTGTCAAATTGAGAGCCTGGTTGGCAACAATCGTTGGGCTATAGGGGTTGAACTGGACAACGGGCTCGACAAAAATGCTCACAGTCCCGGTGCCGGTTCCATCGGTGTAATTCGAGTCACCAATGTAGGAAGCAATGAGCGTGTTAAGACCGCCCTCGAGGCTGTTTAGAATCGTGAAGGATGCTGTGCCGCGCACTAACGGCGCTGACGCTCCCCAATTGAATTGGTTCGTGAGTGCCACTGAACCAGTCGGGGTGGGGCTTCCACCCGGTCCGCTTATATTCACAAACACCGGAACCGGGTAATTTACGGTCCCGGCAGGCGCGGTAACAGTAATCTTTGGCGGAATCGTGCCAATGTTCCTCATGTTCACGTAACCGGTGCTGGAAACGGACGAATAGTATTGATCGCCACTGTAGATCCCGGTCACAATCGTTGTTCCAACTGGCAATGTGTTCGCTGGAATTGTGAAAGTCGCTGAGCTATTGGAAACGTTGGCTGCGGGCAGCGTCTGGCCGTTAAAGGATAGCGCTATCGTTCCCGACGGTGGCGCTGGACCGCCCGATTCGGCTGGGTAGAGTTCAATCGTCACCTGCACTGGTTGATTAATTGGAGTCAGGCCGTTCGGTGGAATGACGACCATCGAGACTTGAATTGACCTTATGATCAAAGGAACCGGCGCCGAGGTAGACGGGGCATAGTTAGTGTCACCGCCATAAACCGCAGTCAAGTTATAAGACCCAGCTGACAGCGACGGAGGGGTAAAATTCGCCGTTCCGCCTGCGGAAGACGAGGGAGTGCCTGCTGTTCCCATCATCGGCGCGGTTCCCACAACAGTTGAGCCATTCATGATGGTCACTGTGCCTGTGGGGGCAACGCCGGCGCTGTCTGTTGTGAGATTGGCAGACACAGAGAACGGAGAAGTTAAGTAATTGAGAGACGCAACAATGTTTGTAATCGCCGGTGTGATTGTGATGGGATAAGGAGCACTTGTGCTGGCTTTGAAGCTGTTGTCACCAGGAAAGGACGCGGTGAGAGTGTCGGCCCCTCCGGGAAGCAAGGAAGTCTGTATCTCAGCAGTCCCCTGAGCGTTCAGGGAGCCCGTTCCGAGCGTTGTTGAACCGTTCATGAATGTGATGGCGCCGGTTGCTGCGCCGTCGGGCTTTGCCGCCGAAGCACTGTTGCCGAAGGGTTGTGCATCGATGAATGCGTTGAAGCCGTAGTAGGCCGTTGTTGCGGGCATTCCCGTTGCCGGGTCGGTGAAGGTGACACTTGTGATTGTGGTCGTGCTGGTCTCAGGTGCGACGGTCACCGAGATGGCGTTGGAGTCGGATTCGGCAATGGTGCTGCTGCCACCGTAATGTGCAGAGACGGCATACGACCCGCCGGGCAAGAAAGTGGTTGTGCTCGAGACTGCCCCGTTGGCCAGTGTAAAGTCGGCGATGCCTTCGCGATTGGGCAGGAGCGCAGGGCTGAGGTTGTCAACCAGGGAGATCTCGCCGGTGGGAGTAGTGCCGCCACTGGACACGGTTGCATTCACTTGAACGCTCTGTCCGTGAGTGATGCTGACAGGGGTGGTGGCGCCATTGAGCTGGAGGGTCGAAGTGGAATCAATCAACCCCGGGCTTGGCCAGTGGATGACCATCTGGCTGGCATCTACGCTTCCCAGACCACTGGCCATGTCATAACCGGCGGCTGCGTTGTATCCGTTCATGAAGTAATAGCCCGCGGCAACCTCACTGCATCCACCATTGGTAATCTCGCAGCTGACCGAGTTGTCGCCGACCGTTACGTCGTGAAAAACAGTGGAATAGGAAGTCTTGGCCATGTCATAGAGCAAATAGTCCGCCTGGCCAAGTCGTGACCCGGTCATCTGCTTGGCCAAGGCCAGCATTCCCGCCAACGCAGGCGCCGATGCCGAAGTGCCACCAATGCCCGTCAGATATAACTGCGTCCCCGTGTTGCCTGCCGCGCAGTCCGCGAATCCGTTCACCGTTTGGTCTGTGCAGATGCTCCACAGCGCTCCGTAGAATCCGTTGCCCGCCAGGATCGAAACATCCGGCAGATTTCGATTGCCTCCGGAAGCAAAACCAGACTGCCAGGAAGGAACAGCATAGAGTGTGCTCATGCCTCCGCCGGTGGCGATAATGTCATCGCCGTCTGGACTTGATAAGTCTTGGTTGAGAGCAATATTGGCGGAAATATCGGTGTTTGGATAGGTGGAATCGTTCCAGGGTTCCTCGGGAATGTACTTGAGCGCGCTGCGATGGTTGGGCAGAGTATTGGTGGTATCCACGTACACGGTGAAACTGCTGGGGAAGTTGCTGTACAAGACATCGAAATCTGTGCCGCCTACTGCGACGTTGTAGGGCGTGGATGCAAGACCATTCACGGCCAGACCCAGGTAGGCAATGTCCTGGGAGTCGGGGTCGTCGCATCCTGCCGATCCGCTGTCGCCTGCCGACACAATGACTGAAATACCTTGCGCCGCGGCTTGTTCCCAAAGGTTCTGAACGAACTGATTGCCGGAGGCGCCCAGCGCCGATTCACATTCTCCGAAGCTGACATTGAGAATGTCCGCCTGGTTATCGTCGATGGCGCGTTGCATGGCCAGAAAAAGCCCTTGCTGCAAAACGGTGCCGGCCGCGGTGTAGAGAATCACGTTCGCGTTGGGCGCAATTCCTCCTGAGACCTGAGTGTCGAGGTAGGCCTCGATGGCATCGCCATTTTCGCCGGGATCGGCGCCATCAACCACAACTGTCGTGGGATTTGCCGCGAGCCCAAAGGTGGACCGGTATTCCGCGTTCAGAATCACATCGATGTTGGAGTCGCCGGCGACTCCGATGGTGACGCCGGTGCCGTCATAAGCGGTGCCGGAGAGATTGGCGTTGAGGGTGGTGGGCGTGTCGTAGATGGTGGCCGCGTCTGCCGGGCCGAGGTAGAAGTAGAAGTCGCCGTAGGGGTCTGAGTTGGTGTAATCCGGGAGGATTCTGTTCTGCTGCTTGTCGAAGATCCCGCGTGGCCCGAGAATATTCTGCGCCCTGGGCCGAAAGCTGCTGAGTGACGTCAGGCCTGCAACGACGGGCGAAAGAGCGCTGGGGATTTGTGGATCGGCGGCGTTCGCCCAATGTTGCACGCCGCTTATGAGATAGCTGTGAATGGGAGTGTGAAAGGCTCGCTCAACCTGTCCAACGGAGCCGGAGAACTCGATAGCCATGCGGCTCTTCGACACTTTGCTGACGGCGAATCCGCTCCCGGTCAGCCAGTTCGTGATCGACTGAATATCGGTGTCTGCCACGCCAAATCGATTACCGAAGTCCTCGGGACTGAGAAACTTATGGTAGTTGGGCGAGTTCGCGTCCTGGAGCGACTGGAGCCATGTCTGGAGATCGGCCTCCTGCTGCTGGCTGCGGGCGAGGACGAGGACGAGTCGGCTGGCCGGCATGGAGGCCGGCGCCGGGCCCTGATCGTACCTTAACTGCGCCAGAGGATGAGTATTCCCGCGCAGTGTGACCAGGGAGGACTGGTCAATGGGCCGGATAATGCGTGGCCGGGGGGTAGATTGCGGTGAAGTTTGGGAGCCAGCGGATGCTGCGAAGAACCCCGACAAGGTCAGGAGGAGGGCAGCAGAATAGATAGCCACACCACGAGCGGGAACTGTGTTCATGATGGCAACCAGTCTAGCTCTAATGATTGGAGTTTGCAGCATCTTTATCAGAGCATGCTGAGGGCTGTGCGGGCGAGTCAGATATGAGAAGGTCTGGCTGAATGGCTGCGCATCGGTTCACGAGGGGAAGACTTCGATCGGCCAGGGGAAGGGAGCTTTCTGGAGGCTGATTTCGTAGCAACGATTTCGCGGTGGCGCAGAGCGCATCCAATAGATTCAATGGAGAGCTGCCGAACTGCGAGAATCGTTCGCCCGGACCGGAACTCCGGATGAACAGGAGGATCGATGTTCCACCAAAGCAAAGCCAGCAGGATGACTCGACGGCAGATACTTTGCGCGATGGCAGCCGCGGCGGGCGGTGCGCTGATGCCTGCAGGCGTGGCCCTGGCAGACAATTCCGCAGACATTCTGTTGGGGCGGTCCAAAGAAGACGAGGCGTTTCTGGAAGATCTGGAGCGGCAGGGCTGCTTGTTCTTCTGGGAGCAGGCAAGCACGAAGACGGGGCAGATTCTGGACCGAGCCCGGAACGATATTGGTGGCGCTCGCGACCGAAGAAGGATGGCTAGCACAGCATCGACGGGCTTCGGATTGACGGCGCTTTGCATCGCCGATCACCGGGGGTTTCTACCCCACGACCAGATCGTGGAACGTGTGAGGACCACGCTGGACTGGCATCTTAACCATCTGCCCCAAGTGCATGGATTCTTCTACCACTTTACCGATGTTGAGACCGGAGAACGCTCTCCCGGATCGGAGCTTTCATCCATTGACTCGTCGCTGCTGCTGTGCGGAATTCTGACGGCGCGCGGATACTTCGACGATGTGCGGATCAAGCAACTGGCCACCCAAATTTATGAGCGCGTGGAATGGCCGTGGATGCTGAATGGCGGCAAGACCTTTTCCATGGGCTGGAAGCCGGAGTCTGGCTTTCTGGATGCGCGATGGAGCCACTATTGCGAGCTGATGATGATCTATCTGCTGGCAATCGGATCGCCCACGCATGCGGTAGCTGCAGAGTATTGGAACAACTTTTCCCGTCCAATGATCCATTATGCCGGGCTCGATTACATCAGCGGAAACGACCCGATATTCACGCATCAGTATTCGCATGCGTGGTTCGACTTTCAGCATAAAAACGATGCGTACACGGATTACTTTGCGAACTCAATCAAGGCGACGCGCGCTCATAAGGCGTTCTGCCTTTCCTATCCGAATTGGTACAACGATGGGTATTGGGGAGTTACCGCTTCAGATTATGCGGGCGGATATACGGCGTGGGGCGGACCGCCGGCGCAGGGACCGCTGGACGGAACTGTCGTTCCGTCCGCCGCCGCGGGTTCGCTGGCCTTCCTGCCGAAAGACTGCATTGCAGTTCTTCGCGGCATGCGCTCGACCTGGGGCAGGAATGCCTGGGGTCGCTATGGCTTCGTCGACGCTTTCCATCCCGCAGCCAAATGGTATGACGAGGATGTTCTGGGGATCGACCAGGGCATCTCAGTGCTGATGGCTGAGAACCTGCGAAGCGGCCTGGTTTGGAGTGCATTCATGCGCAATCCAGAGACTGTGGACGCCATGCGGCGGGTCGGATTTCATGGTCAAGGATTGCCGGGGTAAGTCACGGCTGACGCGGATGGAAACAAGCGCATCCGGCTGCTTTAGCCGGGTCGGCGGCTTCTTTCAAAGCAACATGAAAAGCGTTCGGGGCGGAAGTTGATTCCGCCTCGAACACTGGTTGGGGGAGGGCTTAAAACTGGAAGCGCGCCACGAATTCGATGACACGCCCGGCATCGGCACCCTGCGCCAGGCCAAAGTTTGCACTCTGGATATTGGCGCCGGGGTTCGCATTGCCGTTGGTTATCGGCTGCAGTTGCAGAATGTTGAACAGGTTGAATGCGTTCACCTGGAAGCGAAGCAGCGAGTGATGATCGAATCGATCCAGCGCTACTTCTTTTGAAAAACTCATGTCGGTGTCAAAGAAGCACGGTCCACGGAAGCTGTTGCGCCCAATGCCGGGAACGTAGTTAGGAGCGTTTTCGGATGTGGGCTCGGTGATCTCGAAATAGGTGGGGCCGCCATTGGGGAAATTGGAGCCTGCCAGGGTTTTGAAGGCGCTGTTTGAGCAGCTGGTGCCCGCTCCACCGTAATAGGCCAGGGGCCGTGTGGGACCGACCACATTTGCGCCGGGGACCAACGGGCTTGTCTGCAGGTTGTAAGTCACCGGTGTCCATGGAAAGGCGGTGTGCGCGGTGAGGATGCCATTGACTCTCCAGCCATTAACCACAGCCTTGACCAGGTCATTGCCGGAGTGCACATGCGGCAGCTCATAAACGCCGGTGATGGTTATGCGGTGGCGCACGTCGTAATCGGATGGGCCCCACTCGGAGTCATTGTTGGCGGGGTCGGTCTGGTTTCCATTGGCATCGGCAAGGTCGCCGTTCGAAACCTGGTCAAGTGACTTGGACCAGGTGTAATACGCGGAAAGGTCAAGGCCGTTGGCTACATGACGGGTGAATTTTGCGTTGAGCGCGTTGTATGCCTGATGGGAGTCAGTTTGAGCGAAGTAGGCGGCATAGACCGGGGAGAGGGAAGTTGCGCCGGCACAGTTCACCGTCGCGGGATAGCACTGGGAGTGAATGAAGTTCTGGTTGACCAGTCGAGCATAGTCATAGCCCACACTGCCGGTATAGCCGATTCCGACGACGATGCCCGATGGCAACTGATACTGCGTCTCGAGCGAGTAAAGAATGCTGACTGGTTGCTTGATGTTTGTGGAAGCGCCGTAGACCTCGTAGCTCTCGGCATTCGTAATACAGTTGCCGGGGGTCGATCCGTATTCGCAGGGAAATCCAGTGCTCGTATTTACGCCAAGAGCAAGCGCAGGATTGAACGGGAAGCTGGCCGGCGAGTTACTGGTCCCCATTTCGTACTTAACTCCTGAGGAGCCGGAGTTACCGGCGCAGCAAAGGCCGAAGCTGGCGACGCCCGGCCCGTCTTCAAGCGCATTCTCAAACAGTGCGACATCCAGGTGGTTATAAGCGGCTGCAGCGCCGCCGCGCACCACTAACTTGTTGTTCAGCACGGGGGGCTGGAAGGCGAAGCCGAACTTGGGAGCGAAGTTATGCGGCGAAGCGTCCCAGAGGTGATTGCGCAACTGCAAAGTCATCCCGCTCAGTTCCTGTCCCGGGGGGCCAAGGACGGGGTAGTTGATCTCAGTGCCCTTGTTGCGCAGCGGAGTGAAATACTCCCAGCGCAAACCCATGTTGAGGGTAAGATTGGGCATTGCTTTCCAGTCGTCCTGGATATAACCGGCAACGTCGTCGGAGCGGAAATACCGCTGTGTAAGTGGAGTGCCTCCGTTGGCCGGGTTTGCGTCGATGGACTCGTAGATCGCCGCATCGTTGGCGAATGTCCAAAGGCCCTGCATGGCATAGATCGGCCTCTGTTCTCCGGACAGGTTGTTGTTGTCCTGCTCGAATCGCATCTCCGCACCCATGCGGAAGACGTGAGAGCGCCAGAGATGGGTGACCATGTCCCGCACTTCGTAGGTATTTTCCGCAAAGATGGCGGGCGTTGTGCTTCCCCAGTTTGCGCCGTACTGAATAGCCCATGGCAAGGTCTGCACATTCACATAGGGAATGCCGAAGTCAACCGTATTGCCTGCGTCCGTTATGCCATTCTCAGCAAAGCGGGTGCTGTTGGCGCGTGCTTCATTCAGCCAGTTTGGCCCAAAGGTGTGAATGAAGATGGCCGTTGCAGCGGAGTTAAGCGGCTTGAAGGGTGCGTCTGCCTGTGGGCGCGAGCCGGCAGTGCCCGTGGTACCGTCGTTGTCCAGCTTTGTGAAGTAGGCAGTGCCTGCTATCTGGTCTTTGGAGGTTGCAAACCAGTCGCCGCGTGCGTTGAACTGGTTGCCGCGGCTATGGCTGGGAACATAGAGCTGGGCATTCTCAACGTCGGGATTGCCCATCAGGCCGCCGCCGGTCTGGTTGTTGCATTGTGGGCAGGTTGGATCGCCAGACGGAAAGACGCCTATCTGCGATGTTCCGCCGGGAGTGAGAGAACCGATATCGAGAGCGGGCCCGCTGCTGCCGGTGACGAGGTTGCAATTCACTCCGAGGGTTAGTCCGGCGCAGGAAGGCGTAAGGATATCGCGAATCCTGGGCAAAACGCCGGGGTTGCCCAGAATGCCAGCCGTCACGCCGCCGGCTCGCTGCGCAATTACTGCCGCCCGAAACTCCGGGGTTTCCACGTAGGAAGATACCTCAGTGTTATTGGCGGTGGTATATCCCGCGTAAGAAGCAAAGTAGAGAATCTTGCTTTTCCGGAGGGGGCCGCCAAGCGAGGCAGCATAGGTGCGCGCTTTGTTTTCCACGCGCGTGGGCAGGGCCATTGACGGTCCACCCCATCTGTCGTAAGCATTCAGACCGGGCTCGTCGTATACGCCAAAGAGCGAACCGTGTAACGCATTGCTGCCGCTCCTGGTGACCACTTTGATCTGCGCTCCGGAGTTGCGGCCGTCGGATGCATCAAAGGATGTGGACACAACGCTCATCTGCCCGACGGCTTCCGTATTGGGTGTAACCACAGCGGCGCCTCCGTAGGTGAGCGAGTTGACGCTGACGCCGTCGATCATGAAGTTGTTGTCGGCCTGGCGCTGGCCATCCGCGGAAATCTGGATCTGATTCTCGGTTTGAAAGATACCGGAGTTGGAGCCTCCTGGTCCGGCGCCATTGGGAAGAAGCAGGGCCTGTCCGGAGCCGCTGCGCGCGCCATCGCCGGTTATACCGGGAGCGGTACGCAACACCTCATACGGGTCGGCGCCGTACACCGGCAGTTCCTTAATTTCCTCGCCGTCGATGGAGGTGCCGACGCTTGCATCCGAAGTTTGCAGCAGCGCGATTTGATCTGCCTTGACTTCAACCGATTCAGTGTTTCCGCCCGTTTGCAGGGTCACGTCAAGGCTGCGCGGCGCTTCGGCTTCGATGGTGACATCGGTGAGGTTGGTGGTCTTAAAGCCGGAAGCAGCAACGGCAAGGGAGTAGTGCCCCGGCGCTAACTCGCTGAAATGGTAGCCTCCCGTGCTATTTGAAGTGGAGGTCTGGATTTGCTGCGTGGCGCTGCTGGTAAGTGTTGCTACTGCGCCGGGGATGGCTGCACCTGTGGAGTCCAGCACAGTGCCGGAAAGGCTGGAGCCGAACTGTGCGTGAGCGGTGGCGGCAAAGAGGATGAGGAGCGACAATGCTGCTGTCCAGCACCGGATAAATCTCGGCAGAGTTCTTTTAGCTCTCTGGGAATAACTTGCGAAGTTTCTGGGATCGATTTGTTGCATGGGGCCTCCTGAAAAAGCGGTTGCGTTTGCATTGGATCGTTCGCTTTCCTGGAAGTGGGGTCTGGGTCACCCGCGCGTCGATGAGCGAGACATGCGCAACGTGAGACTGGCTTCACTGGCGAGAAATCGCCCTTGACCTCTCCGTTTCGGCCTGGGGACCTATCGTGCAGGTACCGAATGGGAAGGGAGAGGCAAGTGCCGTTCTAGGGTCATACCCAACACAATCTGATGTATATAGGAGCCATACGGGATGCTTGCTGTATCAAATAGCTCACAGAATCGAGAGCGGGGTAAGTATTGCGGGAAAGGCTACATTGCCGGGTATCGGAGTGGCTCATGTAGTCGCAGCTGCTCCATAGGCACAGCCCAGGCCATAAAATCCTCTCGCGTCCCACAGGCAACACATCCACAGCCAGTCTCATCTGAACGGCTTGGAATGGAGGATGAACCGCAATCGCGAATTAGAAACTGCGTCCAGAAGGGAGAGTTCAAGATGCCGCTTGTAACGGTCGTAATTACTCTACTCGTTGTGGGAGTGTTGATGTGGCTGATCAACAGCTATATACCCATGCAGGGAACCATCAAAGGCCTGTTGAATGCTGTCGTCGTAATCGCCCTGGTGATTTGGCTTGTAAATATATTCGGCCTTATGCATTACGTGACCCAATTCCGCGTCGGGCCCAATCCATAGACAAGCGCGAAGACCCGCGCAATGCGACTGTGCGTTGATTTTGATTGATTGGCAATTCCGAATACTGGTGCCGAAGAAGGGACTAGGCCCTTAGAAACGGCGTAAATCGCTGTCAGACAGCATAAATAGAACATCTACAATCGCTTATGAGCGTCCTTGCCGTAGCGTTCCGTAGCTCCCATAGCGTTCTTTTACCTCCTTTAGCCTCAAAAATAACGCTAAATAACGCTACGGATTCGGTGTCGAGCAGGGAGCTAGACACCAGGCCGCGATGGATAATCAACCAGTTACTGGTTAGCCGGTTTGTCAGCTGCTAGCGATTGAAAGCGGCGATGGTAAGCGGTATTATCGTCCGCATGTCTCAATGCACAGCACCAGTAAGAGGACATCACACAGCGAGCGGTCGAGCGGCCTGCCCAGTACACGGCGGCGGTGGACGCTACAGCGGCTACAGCGGATATGGCTACTCGCCCCCGTCCCCGTCCTACTCCTCATTGGGGACTAGCGGAGGACGGAGCAGCAGCGGTGGGGGTGGTGGCAGCGCAAGGCCGCGCTGGTCGCCAGCCAGTTCGTTCGTGTCGTACACGCCTGCCGAGGTGCGGGCACTCACGCCGTTCCGCGAAACCATCGAAAAACAAGCGCCGTTGCCTGAAGGTCGGGACTACTTCCTCTGCCATGCGTGGGACGACAGGGCAGGGTCCGCTAAGGAACTGTACGATCTGCTCCAGTCACGCGGTGTGTCGGTCTGGTTCAGCGAAAGAGACATCAGCCTCGGTGCACCGTTCCTTCGCGAAATCGACAAGGGATTGGCGAAGTCGAAAGCCGGAATCGTGCTGGTGACGCCTGCGCTGCTCCTCCGCCTCAAAGGAGAGAGTATCTCCGACAAAGAGCTATCGGTACTCCTAGCGCGTGAGCAGCTTGTGCCCGTGGTGCACGGCACGACTTACGAAGCTCTCCGCGAAATCAGCCCCATGCTCGCCTCGCGAAACGGCCTGAATACTGAAGAAAATACGATGGCAGTCGTCGCAGCCAAGCTCGCCGAGTTGGTCGCCACAGTGCCTGTATAACGCTACGGTTTTGGTGCCGAAGAACTGCATCGGCACCGCGCTTTAACGCACTGTGAATTTAAGCGGCCTTACACGGGTGGCGGCAGGGCGTTGCTAGGAGACCGTTCCGAATACTGTTTGGCATCGTTCTTTGCTACGATCTTCCAATTCCCAGGGATCACTTGAAATGAGCCTTCAGGCATGTCAATATAGCTGGCACCATATTCCGATTTGGCGAGAAGGCGGAGCTTGCACTTCCCAAATTCGCCATCCGGTAGACCAACTGTTCTGAAGTGCAGCCAACCATCAATCTTCTGTCCCATTTCCAGTCGTGGATTGAGTTCGTCGATGATGTACCAAGGTTTGTCTTCACTAGGACTAAACGGATTCGGGTTTCTCACGATCTCGGTCCGGCACCATGAGTCTACGTCTCGCAGCCAACCTGCCATCACGGTCTTGCCGCTCAATATGGCGGCAAGCTCATATTTGACCTCGACAGACCGGGGGGAAACCAAGTCAGCACTAACCCACAGGAAAATATCACGATTCCAAAAAGCGTGAGTCTCGAATGATGGACGGCAAATCATCTGGTGAATCACCATTTCTATTGACAGTGGAGCTTCCCTTAGCCGAGCCAGTTCCTCCTGGGCATTGAAGTGAGCAGATTCGACGTCCCGGATTTGAAGGAGAGCGGACCTCACAATCGCACCGAGAAAAAGAATGAGTATCCCTATGAGCCATTCCTGCCAGCTCATTCTTGGGATTGACTCAATTAGGTGACGAGT
>Ga0302275_10002490_pt1 | contig 19402 bp, 15 predicted proteins | sample III_Bog_N2_2_FD_200229 | JGI IMG/M metagenome (GOLD analysis project Ga0302275, IMG submission 200229) | Peat permafrost microbial communities from Stordalen Mire near Abisko, Sweden - III_Bog_N2_2 | ecosystem: Environmental > Terrestrial > Soil > Wetlands > Peat | place: Sweden: Abisko...
GCAGAAACCGGCATGATGAGAAGACACCGAGACTGAAAATGACCTGCCAAAGTCCCGGGAGCATCCACAGAGCCGACGGAACAGAACTAGCCAGCACGAGTGTCATCAGCGCGCCCGCGACGGCCGCCGGCAGAAACTGCTCCACTGCCATCCGGATCATCTCGTCAGCCATGCCCGAGTGCATGCGGTGTGTGCGAGTCACCATCTGCACACCAATCAAGCCAGCCGAAACAACAGCAGTCGAGATCCAGATGGCCAGGTACGCCGCGATGCGGTTGGCCGGATCAGGTAGCCATAGCGTCTGCGCAGTTGCCGCCAAAATCGCGATGCCGCCCGTCGCAGCCAGCGTCGCGGGGCCATAACCCCTGAACTCCGTACTACGCGCCACCTGCCTTCGGATACTGCTGATGTCTCCGAGCGCTCTGTTCAGGTCATTCATGCAAACTCACTTTACATTGCAAAGTAACCTGTCGGGCTGACATTGTCAAGGCCTAAAAACAAAATGCTTCCGTTGCCACCCCATCGACTTCGCCGGCCTGCAGTCTTAAACCGTCTTCGCTTTCGGCGGCGAAACCAGAATCGGCAATATAACCGAGACGGCCATAATGCCCGCGATGACATGCAAACCGCCGACATACGTTTTGCTGGACTCGTGCATCTTCGCGATGAGCAATGGGCCGAATGCGCTTGCTGCGCCCCATGCGGTCAACATCAGGCCGTAGATGGGGCCTACATTCTTTGAACCGAAATAGTCGGCGGCGAAAGCCGGCATGGTACCGAACCCGCCCCCATAGCACATCAGAATCACGAACGAGACAATCGTCAGGAGCATGACAGATGAAACGGAAGGCAGTAAGAAGAAGAGACCCACCTGAACCAGGAACATCACAGCGAACGTCCATCGCCGGGTGATGACATCGGAGATTGAAGCCCAGAAGATTCGGCCGACGGAGTTTCCGATGCTGGCGACGCCAACCATGCCGGCCGCAACGATTGCACTAGCCTTACCGATCTCCTGGAACATCGGCGACTCCTGCGAGATAAGCGAAATGCCCGCAGAAGTATTCAGAAACAGAAGCACCCAGAGCGCCCACCATTGCCACGTGCCGAGAGCACCGCCGAGAGTGTAATCCGTTGTTGCGCGCTGAGCGCTCAGGGTTGCGCTGGGAGTCCATCCCTCCGGCTTCCACCCGGCCGGTGGGTTCTGCATAAAATAGCCTGTCGCCATGGTAATAACCAGATAGGCAATGCCGAGCCACGCAAATGTCTGCAAGACGCCGATGGACTGGATAAGATGCGTGGCTACAGGAGCGGTTACGAGAGCGCCTAGACCGAACCCGCCAACGGCAATCCCAGTGATAAGTCCCCTGCGGTCGGGAAACCACTTAACCAGCACAGCGACAGGAACAATGTAACCGAACCCCAGCCCGATGCCACCGATAAGTCCATAACTCATGTAGAGCCACCAGAGCTTGTCGGCAGAAAAGCTGGCCAGGAAGATTCCGGAGCCATAGAGAAACCCGCCCGTGAGGGCGACAATGCGCGGGCCTTTCTTGTTTAGCCATAGACCTCCGAAAAAAGCGGCGAATCCCACCACAGAAACGCAAATGGTGAAGGCGAGCGTCACCTGCGGAACAGTCCAGTGAAACTGTTTTGTGAGAGGAATTCGAAAGACGCTCCATGCATACACCGCGCCAAGCGCCATCTGCATCAAAAAGCCCGCTGCTGCGAGTCCCCAGCGATTCGTGTTCGACATACATCCCCTCCAATGCTGCTTCGTTCAATGATTCCGTGCCTATTTGCAACTCCCTCGTAATTTGATCTGATTCCCGAGAGTTTCCAAAAACCTGTTAACCAGTGCGATGCTTCGGCGAAGTTCCTGGTGGCGAAACTGGCTCAAGAGCGCGAACAGCCCCGGCGGCTCAATCACCGGCTTTTGGTAGCATCCGAGCGTCTCTCCGGCCGCTGTCGCCACGCATTGCAACACCTCCGGATTGATGGATCCCAACATCTTGCCGAGAATTACCGCGTTGCGAATGGCCCGTACTGATTCGTCCGATTTGGCGGCGTCAACTGCGGTTTCAACCAGTTTGTCGCTCGCGCCAAGTACGCCACGCAGCAGTTGAAAAATGCCGTGCTCATGTAACTGCTGCAATAACTCGTACGAGTCGAGCAGGGCCTCAGCGTGTTCGATCGGAGCTTCTTCAAGGCGTTTGCGCAACTCCTGGCGCGGATCGCGCGGCGGTAACTCAAGAGAGATCGGTCGAGCCATCTTTCATTCTCCTTGCCAACACATCCAGCTAGTGCGTTTGTATCTGGACCAAGTCGTTTCCGGGCTGGCGATAGTCCTTCCGCTTCCACTTGCGTTCCACTTCGACGCCGTTCTGTGGAGTCGGATGGCCGAAGCGGGAGTTGGTGCGTGGCAGTGGGTTGTCGCCGGTTTCCCCCAGCACCTTCAGATGCACGGAAGTCTCCTTGTATGCCGGAGTGTGCGTCGCCTTGTCCGTATGACTGCTGGTGAGGCGGTTGACCGGCTCTTCGACTGAGTTCATGGGCATGTAGAGTTCTTTTCCTTGAACCCGCGTAGTGATGACCGCCTGCGCGCGAACCTTTCCGTAGCGCGAGGTGAGCTGCACCCAGCTGCCGGTCTGGATTCCACGATCCCTTGCAAGCTCCGGCGAAACCTCAACAAAAGTGCAAGGAGTCTTTTCCCGAATGCCCTGGGTGCGATACGTCATGTTGCCTTCGTGGAAGTGCTCAAGCAGGCGACCGTTGTTCAGGTGCAAATCGTACTCGGCATCCTGTTGATCCGATGGCTCCGACCATGTGAGGGGAAAGAAGTTGGCCTTGCCGTCGGGAAACTTGAACTGCTTGGTATAGAGCAGTGGCTGGTCGCTGCCATCTTCGGCCACCGGCCATTGCAGTGACGTAAAACCTTCGAGCCGCTCATAAGTGACGCCTGCCAGCAGCGGCGTGAGCGGAGCTATCTCTTTGTATATCTGGGAGGGATGCTCATAACTCCAGCCGGCACCCAGCCGGTTCGCGATGTCCTGAATAATCTCCCAGTCTGGACGGCTTTCTCCAAGCGGTTCCATCGCCCGATAGAGCCGTTGGATGCGCCTTTCCGTACTGGTGAATGTGCCTTCCTTTTCGAGGCTTGGGCTCGCAGGAAGAATAACGTCGGCAAAGCGGCAAGTCTCGCTGAAAAAAATCTCCTGCATCACAAAGAAGTCCAGTTTCGAGAGCGCATCCCCAACATAATTCGCGTTTGAGTCAACCATGCTCATCTCTTCGCCGAAAACATACATCGATTTCAGCCGCCCATCGTGAATGGCGTCGATCATCAGGTGATTATCGAGTCCGGGCTTGGGCGGCAAGGTCACATTCCATGCCTTTTCAAACTTGGCTCGGATGACCGGGTCGTCCACCTTCTGGTAGCCGGGGAAGTAATTCGGCATCGCGCCATGGTCGCTTGCGCCTTGCACGTTGTTATGCCCGCGCAGGGGGTAAGCGCCCGTTCCTGGCTTCATGTAATTTCCCGTGGCGAGCAGCAGATTCGAGATGGCCGTTGACGTATCCGAGCCCATGGTGTGCTGCGTAACACCCATCGCCCACAGTACGCAGACGCCATCGGCCTCCGCGATCATGCGCGCGACTTTGGTCAGCGTTTCAATGGGCAGTCCTGTCCGTTGGCTGGCCATCTCCATCGTGAAAGGCTCAAGGCTCTTGAGGTATTCCGCGGCGCCATTCACCCACTTATCGATGAATGCCTGGTCCGCAAGCCCGTTCTCCAGAATGTAGCGCGTCACTGCCGAGAGCCAAATCAAATCTGTGCCGGGGCGCGGATGCAGGAAGACATCGGCACGCCGCGCCATTTCGTTCTCGCGCAAATCGGACACGATGAGCTTCTGGCCGCGTAGCTTATGCGAGCGCTTGACGCGCGTAGCAAGCACCGGATGGCTTTCGGCTGTATTGCTCCCGATGATCACCACAAGCCCCGCCTGCTCGATATCGGAGATGGAGCCGGAGTCGCCGCCATACCCAACCGTGCGAAACAGCCCCGTTGTCGCGGGCGCCTGGCAGTAGCGCGAGCAGTTATCCATGTTATTGGTGCCGATAACTGCGCGGGCCAGCTTCTGCATCAGATAGCTTTCTTCATTGGTACACTTTGAAGAAGAGATGAAGGCCAGCGAGTCGGGTCCCGTAGCGGCCTTGATCTCGGCAAACCTGCGCGCCACCAGAGTGAGCGCTTCATCCCATGTAGCTTCGCGAAAACCGTCCCTTTCGCGGATCAGGGGCTTGGTGAGCCGGTCAGGGCTGTTCACATAGTCCCACCCGAACTTTCCCTTGATGCAGGTTGAGACTCCATTGGCCGGGCCGTGAGCCGGTTCGACTTTGAGAATATGCCGGCCCTTCGTCCAGATTTCGAAACTGCACCCGACGCCGCAGTAGGTGCAGACCGTTTTTGTGCGCTTGATGTGCGACTCGCGCATGGTTGCTTCCACTTCGGAGAGCTGCAGAATCGCCCCATAGCCCACTTCCGGTTCGACGCCCTTGACCACGTCGATCATGCCGTCCAGCGCGGGTTTGGACAACGCGGTAAAGTAGCCGGCTTCACCCAGCATTGATTTTTCCATCAGCGCATTGCACGGGCAAACCGTCACGCAGTGCCCGCAGGAGACGCAGCTCGATTCGCCAATAGGCGCGCCGCCATCCCACAACACGCGTGGATGCGCATTCTCCCAATCGATGCTTAGCGTTTCGTTCACCTGCAGGTTCTGGCAGGCTTCAACGCACCGTCCGCACAGGATGCATTGATCGGGATCGTAGCGGTAGAAGGGATTGGACATGTCCACTTCATACGGCTTGGCCTTGTAAGCAATTTCCTGGTGCTCGACGTTAAGAAGCTTGGTCGTGTTATGCACCGTGCAGTTACCGTTGTTGTTATCGCAGACCGTGCAGTAGAGCAGATGATTGCCGAGGATCCGGTCAAAGGCTTCGCGCTGCGCAGCGTCCGCGCGCGGCGAGGACGTGACCACATTCATGCCGTCCTCAATGAGGGTGCCACAGGCTCTTACCAGCTTGCCGTTCACCTCCACCATGCAGGTGTCGCATGTCTGGATCGGTCCCAGTTGGGGGTGGTAACAAACCTGCGGAATCTCAACACCGCTGCGATTAATCGCGTCGATCAGGCGCTCTCCGGGCTGAATCACCTGCGTCTTGCCGTTGATGGTGGCTGACATGAGGTTTTCGTCCTCCATTACGTTTGTTGGATCGCATTGCGCGCGATTTGGCGGCATGCATCGCCTGAATTACATTCAACGATTCCCCACATTCAGGCTTACGGCTTGATGACGGCCTCGGCCTTAGGGATGGCCTTCAACATGGCTTCACCTGTTTCCAAATGTTGATCTACCAGCCGCGCCGGAGTGTGTGCAAGCCATTCGGCGAGAGAAATATCCTGGTAGTACGGCGTTGGGAACACCTCAATAAACACCAGATCCGTGTCTCCTGTGTTCTCAATATAGTGCGGCATCGATTTCTCGATATACCCGACGTCGCCTTCTTCAAAGTCCATGGTTCGCGCGCGTGCGCCTGCCGCAAATACTGTCATCCGGCCGTGACCGCTGACGTAGTATTGCCATTCATCTTCGTTCGGATGCCAATGTAACTCACGCAAGCCGCCCGGCTTGAGGGTTACAATTGCCGCCGCGATGTTAGTCGCCGGCCATATCTTGCGATCGACGATCTTGACTTCGCCGCCCTTCGCCTTCTTGTTCGGCTCCATCTGGCCTGGCTTGAAGTCGAAGCTATGCGGCACCTTTCCCGTTCCCGCCTCTGCCGCTTGCTGCTCATCGGCAAGCGCTCCAGGAAGCGGACGCGCAAAAATAAACAGCTCCTTCTTTGGCGAATTCGCAAATGGGTTCGCGGAAGCATCGAAGTTCTTCGCCAGCACCTCCGGCGGCGTGTGAGCAATCCAATCGGTCAGCAGGAAGGTCTCGAACTCATTGAAGTTGCCATCGTCGAAGACCAGCAGAAACCGTGCTCCATCCGGACCGAGGCCCTGAATCGAATGTGGGATGCCGCCGGGAAAGATCCATAGATCGCCTTCATTCACGTCGCTCACGTGGCTACGGCCTTCTTCATCCACCGCCGTGATCCGGGCACTGCCGTAGAGCATCAGTGCCCACTCGGCGCCCACATGCCAGTGAAGCTCGCGGATGCCGCCCGCAATCAGCCTCATCTCCACGCCCGCCATCTTCTTTGAGATGGGCAGGTCGCGCACTGTCACCTGGCGCGTCCATCCACCACTTTCAAGCCGCTTGTGCGCAAGTGAGAAGGAGTACTTGAATGGAGGCTGCCCACCCGCATCCGTTTGCGGCGCCCACACTGAATTTGGATTCTCTTTATCCAGTATCGAGTTGTTCGGTCCCGGTTCGGACTCATTGGGTAAGTGATGGTCGGGAGAGCGCGGAACCTGTTGCTCCTGCGCAGCTGATGCCTGCAACCCTGCGGCGGCAACCAGCGCTGCAGAGCTTGTGCCGATAAACCTGCGGCGGCTAAGGTCGTTTGCCATCCAAGTCTCCCGCTCTCTCTGAGAAGAAATAATTCACTGCAAAGGACCTTGTTCGGATTGATGAAGGAAATGAGGTAATGCGAGATCTAAACCGGAATTGACATTGTTCATTCCCGGCCACGTGAGAATATACCCCCGGTTATCTGAATCGCAAACCTTTTTTGCACTTACGAAGTGCTTGCTTCATTGGCCTCCATTTGGATCCGTCCGCAAGCGTCTCTTCATTCACCCAGCTCTGCATCGCACAAACCTAAAGCCAATTTCCCGAACGCCCGCGGTAGCCTATCGCTGCATAAACTTTAATGATTGCAGCTGATGTTGAATTCGCGGCTTCGTCTGAATTCCGGAATGCGGAATGACTACTGTTCTTGCTGCTCATTCAAACCTATAAGTTGCCGCGCGATTGTTAACATTTCGTAAATAAGAACAATTGACAGGGTGAAGCAGCCCTTACTTTCCGCCGGCTGCAGGCAAGCAGCGATAATCATTCGAATAGATTTGAAAGCGTCGTCCGCGAAGAAAACCAATCAGGGTCAGCCCCAGTTCCCGGGCCAGTTTGACGGCCAGGCTCGATGGCGCCGACACCGACGCAAGAATCGGGATTCCCGCGGCCAGTGCCTTTTGGACGATCTCAAACCCGCCCCTGCCGCTGACCAGCATGATGTGCCGGGAGAGTGGCAGTTTCTTCTCGAGAACCGCCCATCCCGCAATCTTGTCGACCGCGTTGTGGCGGCCGATATCCTCGCGCAATGCGATCAGTTGCCCCGTCGAGTCAAAGAGCGCCGCGGCATGCAGGCCGCCGGTCTGGCTGAAGACCGCCTGTTCGGAGCGAAGAACCTCGGGCAGCCGGCATAGCATTTCGGGGTCGATGCGAAAGCCGCTATTGGGCTGGCGCAACCCTCGCACTCGGATCGCGTTAATGGATGCCTTGCCGCAGATGCCGCAACTGGATGCGGCATAGAAGTTGCGCCGCAAATCTTCGCATTCGAAGTCCGTATCTTTCAGCTCGACTTCCACCACGTTGCTCATCTTGCCACTTTCAGGCGGCTTGATGCGCAGGCTCGCAATCTGTTCCGGCGACTCGACAATCCCCTCGGTCAGCAGAAATCCGGCCGCTAACTCAAGGTCGTTTCCCGGTGTCCGCATAGTCACCGTCAGTGGCACGCCGCCAATACGAATTTCGAGAGGCTCTTCAGCCGCAAGCGAATCCTGCACCGAGCGAACGTCGCCGTCATCCCACTCCGTAACCTGGGTCAGCTCAATGCTTCGCTCTGGTGTGCGCATCCGAACTCCGTCCTGGCCTTCCAACTCGACGTTGACGCCTGGCGAAAATTCTGTCAAGTCGAACTTGAACGATTGTTTGTAGATGGAATCCATTGGTTGTACCTTTATTCGCATGACAATTCCCTCCTTTTTTTGTCGATTGTCGCGTCCCGCCCGATTGGACCTCAGCAAGCTGGCTGGAACATCCGCGGCCTTCTTGCCCGTCCTGTTGGCCCTGCTGGCACTATTCAATTCCCCTGTTTGCTCGTGGGCGCGGAATGCCAAGCCTGTGGATTCAGGCACCCTGGTAGAAACCGAAACCTATATCCCCTGCGGCGACGGATGTTCTCTCACGCTCGAACCGGCGCGCGCCTTCTGCCTCAAGCTGGGAGATCAGTTTCTGGTCGGGGAGGGACGAAGCTATTTGCACGAGGGAAAATTTACCGGCTTTGAAGACCTTGCCGGGAAGCAGCTTCCCGTCCGGTTCAGCCGCCGGTCGCTTTGGATCAGGCCACCTGATCGCGGCGAAGTAAAACTCGCACGCGGCTCTGAGTTTGAGGGCTTCAAAAGCACCGGCTGTATAGCAGCAGTGCACGGGCCGATTCTTCAACGCGCCAACGCTCTGCGCCGGCCCGTAAAAGTCCCATCGGACGCCGTAGCCATCGCAGGCCCCGACAAAGGGGAATTCCGGCCTCTGTATCTGTGGTTTCAGTGCGGCTTCGATTCCACCGCAAGCACGATCGATTGCCGTGAATGGTACAAGAGCGGCGAAACGGCCCCACCCGACTGGTACTGCGCGCGGACGACGGATGGAGTGCCGGTTGGAGCGGACTTCACCGTCGATCCGCTTCTCAGTCAGGCGGGAAGGCTGGTACTCAAATCCGGCGCGGTGTTACAGCACGACAACCGGGGACGGACCAATGGCCAGCTTGACCGCCCCGGCGAGACTTGCCGCTAATTCCTCCAATTCGATTGCACTAAACCATCAAACCGGTGTCCTGCCATTCTTCCTCTTTGATGGTTTACTCAACATTGCTGACTTTTCCATTTGTGAAAGTCACCTTCATATCCTTGTAGTAGAAGATGACCTTCGCTCCCAATTTGGCCACCTTGAGCGGTTGCCCGAATCCAGCGGTCACCTGATCCATGGTCTGGCCAACTTCGATGGTTGGCGGCGGAGCGTCGGCCGGCGGAGGCGGTGGGGCGATAGTTGGCATTTGAGTCGGAGCAGGAGGCGGAGGAGCGGGAACGGCGGCACCTTCCGGTGCGGGTGCTGGCGTGCCCCCCTGGCGAACAAACTCCATCCCGTTCAAGGACAGCTTGTCCCCTTGGATTTTGAGGTTCCAGAGAGGTATCTCCGTACTTCCAATTTTAGCCTTGACTGCCAACCAATCTCCATCGATGACGAAATGGCATGGAGACTCCGTAGTGCCAGGAGTGCGCAAGGTACACGTGCCATCGGGGAGAAGATGGAGATTGAGGCCTACCTGTTCTAAGAGGTACTGTCCAGCAAACGCGGCCTGCGGACTATCTTGAGCGGGCTGCCCATCCTGATTGTCCTGCGGCGCAACCGTGAGCACCTCCGCCACCAGTTGCATGGCCGCATCTGCCGGCGGAATTTCCTTCTTGTTGGGAAATGGTATCTTCAGGTTTGCGTAATAGCGGATGTTGTCATAGGGGTCGCTATAAAGCTGGAAAAGTATCCCATCCTTTTGGGCCTGAATTCCCGTGACCCAGCACTTTTCATCCGGCGCGAACGGGCGATGCGGATAATCGTTTGAGGTTGCTCCTCCCGGCACGGCCATTGTGATCAGCAAATCCTTGCCGAAACCGCTCCAGCCTTGCCCGATCTTTCCGTTCTTGTAAGTGTTCGATGGCGGCATCGGCGAAGCGACGGCATACATAATCAGGCCGGGCTTGTGGATTACGGCCACATCCCCGGCCGTGACAATATCGGAACGGTCGGCTGTAATCTTCGTCAGTTTGAATTGCGAGTTGAGCTTTTGCTGAATAGCCGCCGTATCGCCTGTCTGTGCCGCCAGCGTAAGACTGATTATCGATGTGATAATGGCAAATCCGAGCGCAGAGAACCTTTGAACCTTTGACATAGGCCCTTCCCTTTCATGAGTTGTGGGGGAAGTTAGTTGATAAGCTGTCAGGGGAGTTATTGTAAGAACGGCAATTAAAACACCAGGATTTACAAGATGTCAAGCTACCCTTATCCCTGCATTGAAAGGCGCCGCTCCACTCAAAGAAACGCCCTCGCGCCGCTCTGCCTCACTGCGCATCGAAGGCCTTCACGTCGACAAAGGCCATCTTGATATGCCTCGCGGCCATTGCAGCCTCGCCTGACCCTGCGCCAACAAATAGGTCCAAATGGTTTTGGAATTCCGCTTCCGTGCTGAAAACTCCGAATGCGGAAGCGGCACTTACTTGGGCAGCAGGCCGCGGGCGATCGAGTCCAACATGCCGTTGAGGAAGTTGATGGACTCCGGAGCGGAATAACGGCGGCCGATCTCCAGCGCTTCGTTGATGACGATGGGAAATGGCGTGCCCTTGAAGCCCAGCATCTCGCCGACAGCCATCCGCAGCAGGTTGCGATCGACGGCCGGCATGCGCTCCAGCCGCCAGTGCTTCGAGTTGGCAACCAGCAGCTCGTCAATCTGTTCCTGGTGGGTGATGGCTACACGAAACAGATCTTCTGCGAAGCCGCGGACATCCTGCTCGACTTCATCGCCGGCCTTCCAGAAGGTAGCCTGGACCTGCTCGGGTGTCTGCTTGCCAATGTCCGCTTGAAAAAGCATCTGCATGGCAAGCTCGCGCGACTTGCGCCGCCCGGATGTGTGGTGAGGACCGGCGGTCAAATCGCGCCGCCTTCATCGGATCCTTGAATCAATCTGCGTTTCAGGCTAACCATTTCGATGGCGGCAATGGCGGCCTCAAATCCCTTGTTGCCGGCCTTGATGCCGGCGCGATTCAGCGCCTGCTCCAGGGTTTCGCAGGTCAACACGCCGAAGCTGTGAGGAATGCCGGTCTCCTGCTGGGACTGGCCGATGCCGCGTGCCACCTCGTTGTAGATGGCCTCGTAGTGAGCGGTTTCACCGCGCAGCAGACATCCCAGCGTCACAATGGCGTCCACTTTGCCAAGATTGGCAAGCGTGCGCGCGGCAGCTGGAATCTCCCACGCGCCGGGAACGCGCACCAATTCAATGTCGGACCGCTTTGCGCCGCTGCGTAGCAGTACGTCCAGCGCTCCCTCCAACAGCCGCTCGGTAATCACCGCATTCCAGCGCGCCACAACGAGGGCAAACCGCATTCCAGCAGCGGACAGATCGCCTTCGATAGCTATCGGCTTACCCTTGAGCGGATCGGTCCAGGCCCAGAAGCTGAATGCAAAACCAGGCTCCGGTTCCACGGTAAAAATCTGCGACTTCCAGTGAGTCGAGGTAATCGGTGATAGACGCGCAACCGCGGATTCGCCGCCATTGGCTTGAAGCCAGGCTGCGACCGTCTGGTGCACGGCATCGAGCGTCGTCACCTCTACAAGCACATCGGCTGTGGCGGGAAATTCGCCATCGACAAATTCCAGATTACCGAGCGGCGCCAGAAACGCAGACCCTCGACTTCGATCATCCTTCCATCCCTTGCCGGAAGCAAATCCCAGCGCGGCAAAGAAGCTCCCCAGCCGGTCATAGACCGCTGCGCTGCCGGCAGGGCGAAGAAAGGAGATTCCCTTGATCATGCTTTGATTCTATCGTGCGGAGTTGGCTTGGCCCTCGCACCCAAAATTGGTTGGATGGAACAGAAAAGGCCGACGCATGCGCCGGCCTTTTCTGTCTCGAACTGAATAACTCGCAGCTTAGGTTGTGGAGCGCGGCTTGACGGCGATATAGGTTGCCGGCACAATTCCCGACGGTGGCGCGGGGCTCTTGGTGGTAAATGTGCAGCCTTCGTCGGTAGGTGCGCAAGCGGGCAGATTGGGAGCAATCTGCTGCGAGTCAACCGGCGGCGTCGCGGTCGATGGATTGGCCGGAATCGTGATGTAGTGAATCATGTTGTCGCCTGCCGTCGAGACGAAGAAGTAAGAGCTATCCGGGCTGAAAGCTCCGAAGATGGGGGCCGTCGGAGCCGTGCCGCCGCTTGCCGTCAGTGGCACCGAGCCCACCGTGCCTGCCGCGCCGCCGGTGCCAGGAAGATAATAGGGCAGCGAGGCAGCGGCTGTGGAGCCTGCCGCGGGGTTGTAAGTGACGAAGGCCAAATTGGAGCCTGGCGAAGGCACCACCTGATTTACGACCGAGGCGGGAGCGGGAATCTGCGCCTGGTTCAGCGTGGTTCCAAGCACCAGCGGCGAAAGCGAAGCCCCATTGGGCAGCGAAGTATCGCTGACATTTGACGGCAGGCAGTTCAACGAAGGTATCGACACCCCGATGTCAGACAAAGTGATTGGGCCGCCGGACGCCGGTACAGATGCGCCCAGGATGTGATTGCCATCGGTGGTCGCGGCCAGAACATCGGTATCCGCTGTGACCGTATTGTCCGGAGCCGGTCCTTGCGGATAAAAAAGCATGCTGGCTTCGCTGCCCACGGTGCCGCTGGGGCACCAGGTGTGCGCCACCGTGGGATTGCCGCTGAGAAACGCGCCCACGCCGGGGATGGTAATGGCCAGGTTCTGCGCGCCCGGATTGGTTGCGCTGGAAGCCGCCAGCGGGATGGAAGTAAATCCCGTGTTCGCGTTGTAGACGTACAACGTATCCGTGTGTCCCGTGACGCCCCCAACGTTCGCCGCCGAACTATCCGTGATGTACAGGGTCTGCGAGTCGGGAGTCCACGAAGCGGAGGTGCCCATCCCGCCAAACGTTCCGGTAATGCCGCCGCTTGCGTTGTAGAGGTAGAAGAGCTGCCGCTCCTGGTCGTTGATAAGCAGCGTCGTATCGTTCGGCGATACCGCCAGGACCACGCCTGGGGCAGTTGTGTCTACCTTGGCCAGCGTGTTGTTGAGCGTTTGGTAAATCATCAGCTCGTGGCTCGAACCGAAATAAAGATCGTTGCCGATCCGGTCCTCTACCATCGAGTTCGGCACATAAGGCAGCCGAACCGTGGAACCCACCGTCCCGGTCAGCAATTCGATGGGAACGAAATACTGCGACTGGCCCGGAGCGCCAAACCAGACGTAGTCGCTGGCGGTGCCGGGGGTGGTTATCTTCACTGGGTTCGATGAAATAGAAAGCCCGGTGCCATACAATCCGTATTCGTTGATCGGCGCCGGATTACAGCTGCCTGGCTCGCAGACCGCATAGACCGAAGCGATCCCGGGGAAGTTGGTGGTGATCGCGCCTCCGCTACCCGCCGTAATATCGATCGGATCGGTTGACTGATAGGTGAGGGCCAAGCCGGTGATCGGGTTACCCGCGGTATCGATGACCGAGGTGGTCAGGCTCTGAGTGACACCCTGGGTGACCGTCCCGCTGGTCTCGCCGTTCGCCAGCGTCACGTTGATCGATTTCGGCGGGCAGGTGGAGAAGTAGCCAGCCGACGAACCCGAGCCCGCAACCGATGCGGTAATGACCGTGGTGCCCGGTTGTGCCGCGGTAATGCTCACCTGGTTGGTGGTGGTGTTGGTGCTGATGGTGCCGATGTTGGGCGTGCCGACAATGTAGCTGAGCGTGCCGATTGACGCCGTGCAGTCAGGGATCGAACTCGCGGCCACGCCGGGAGGAGGTCCGCCCTGGCAGGCAAATTTGCCGCTGGCCACCACCGACGGCGGTGCGCACAGCTCGTACTGCGTGTTGTTGCTGACAAAGCACGCCTCCGCGTCGAGCGTGGCCTGGGTGCCCTGTGAAAAGCACTGATTGCCGCTTCCGGACAAGGGAGTTGTGACAAGGCTCACCGAGGTCACCTGGTCATGCACGTAAACCTGCACCGGATTCGAAGTCACCGAGTTTGCTGACGCTGTGACGTAAGCAATCGCATAAGGCAGCCCGTTGGTCGTGGGCAGCGGATCCGGCTTGTTGCAGACGGTGTAGTTGGCGATGCCGCCACCAGTATTGCGGTTCCAGGTGCCGGCGCACATGGTGCCGGACGGCGATAAATCAACCAGCTGGTTGTTCGAGGTGCCGTACGTGTAGGCTGCGACACTGGCCGTCGTGCCCTTGCAGGTCTTCGCCGTGGGCGAGGCGATCTGCTGGGTCTGCCCAAAGGCAATGGAGACGCCAGCGGTCACCGGAGTCAGCGTGACGTAATCCACGTCCGTGATCTTCAACCCGTAACCTTGGCCATTGCAGTAGTTCGCATCCGGGTTGCGAGTGCAGCCGGAGATCGAAATCCCAGCAGGAATGGCCACGCACAACAAACTGACAAGCGTCAAAAACCGCCGCATGAATCCTCCCCGCCCCGCCGCTTGAAACCGCGGAACGGTCTATCCAAATCTGTAAAAGAAAAATGGGTTAAAAGCGGCCCGTCAACATGCCCCATGGTTGGCCTGCCGCCGGTGGAATCCGCTCAAGTGACCGGCTCCCGGCAGTACGCTCTTCCATGCAGCCGGTCAGCGCAACACGCTCAGACAACTCCAAAGAAAAGTGTATCAGGACGGGGCGGCCATCGGTACAAAGCTGCCAGGACCGTTTCCGTGCCCATTTTTAGCTCTCATCCAATAGACTCCGTCGGACCTTGTTTGGAGAGCACGCCTGGAAAGCACGCCGGGGAGCGGATGAGGAGTCGCCGACCCGCCGGCTATTGCCCAGCCGGCATGTAGTGCTCAAACCACTCCACGGCACGCTCCATCACATCGCGCCGATGCGCCGGATCGACAAAGCCGTGCCCCTCATTCGGATAAACGACCAGCTGTGTGGTCACATGCTGGTCGCGCAAAGCATGCCAGAACTCGTAGGACTGGGGCGCGGGACACTCGCCGTCCCGGTCACCCACCACCACCAGCGTAGGCGTGTGCACCTGCTTGATGAAATTGATGGCCGAGCTCTTGGCGTAGACCGCCGGGTCGTCGTAAACCGAAGCGCCAAAGTAAGGAATCATCCACTGGTCGATCGAGTTCTCGCCATAGTAGCTCTGCCAGTTGGAAAGCCCCGCGCCGGAAACCGCGGCTTTGAACCGGTTGGTCTGCGTGACGGCAAACATCGTCATGAACCCGCCGTAGCTCCACCCCGTAATCCCAACCCTGCTCGGGTCCACCGGATACTTGGCCAGAACCGCGTCCACCCCGGCCAGAATGTCGCGGAGGTCGCCATAGCCGAAATCCTTGCGGTTGGCCTGCGTGAACTTCTCGCCCTGTCCATAACTGCCCCGCGGATTGGGCTGCAGCACAAAGTAGCCCAGCGCCGAAAACGCCGTCGCGCTCAGTCCGCCACCACCGCCCCAGCGCGCCTCGGCTGCCGCGGCTGGCCCGCCGTGTACCTCCACAATCAGCGGATACTTCTTATCCGGATCGTAGTCCTTGGGCAGCAACAGCCACCCCTGCACCTTGAACTTGTCGCTGGTCCACTCGAGCGAAACCGACTTGCCCCACGCCGGTTCCACGCCGTCATTCAAATGCGAGAGCTGGGTTACGCCATCCAAGCCATTGGCTGTGGAGCCGCCCACCTTTGCCTCGTAAATCTCCGTGGCGTGATCGAAGCTGCTGGCGTGAAACACCCACAGTTTGTGATCGGCCGACGACGAAAGACTCAACTGCAGCCGCCCATCTCCCACGCTTCCCGGAATGCTGAACACAGGCTTCCCGAAGCTCGTCACCGGGATTGCACCGCTCGAAATGGCGTGCTCGGACCCGCCCTCGATATTGAGCTGCACAAGTTGTGCGTCACCGCCCGCCAGCTCGCTGACATAGATGCGCTCGTTGCCGTCCCATACGATCCAGGCCGGCGAAGTGGGCCGATTCACCGTCAAGTCAACCGGCTCGCCTCCCGCACCTGACACCAGCCACACGTCGCCGCCGGTCGACCCCTGGTCGCTCATCAGTCCGCCGATAAACGCAATTGCCTTGCCGTCCGGCGACCACCGAGGCACCGCAATCTGCAATCCGTGCAGCGGCCCGGATACCTCGGCCGGCGCCAGAATCGCCTTGGGCGCGCCATCAAGCGTCTGCGTGTAAAGCTTCGCGACCCACCAGTTGTTCTCTCCTGGCGGATTGGCAGCCACATAAGCCAGCCCCTTCGAGTCCGGCGACCAGTCGAATTCATACACATGCAGATTCGCCGGCGTGGGTTGGGCTGGCTCAACCGGCTTGGCTGCATCCACATCAGCAACCGCAACCCGCTGAACCTCAACGCCGTCCTCACCAATCACGCCCGACGGCGGCTTCATCGCCGCCAGCGCTCCGGCAGGCCGCGTTGCGCCCTCCACATAAAGGAATGCCAACTTCGACCCGTCCGGCGAAAAGGCCAATTCGTGTACGTAGCCCTTCAGTTCCGTCAGCCGCCGCGCCGGCCCGCCATCAACCGCAGCAACATAGAGGTCCGTCTGCTCGCCCAGCTTGGCGCAATCCGAGAAAAATGCCAGCGCCTTTCCGTCCGACGACCAGGCAAGATCGTTCTCGTGGCAATGCTGCTCCGGCTTGGAGGCAGCGGTGATGCGCTCGCTCTTGGCCAAAACGTCGAGCGGAGCCAGGCGAATCTCGACTCCCTCTTTTCCCATCTGAATCCAGGCCAGCCGCTTGCCGTCCGGCGACACTGCAACCTGCCCCACCGACCGGCCCCGGTTCAGCCCCTTGAGGACCTCCTCCATGTGGGCACGGTCCGGTTCGGTGGCGGCGTGCGTCTCTTGCGCTAATGCGTTGGAAAAGTGTAACCCGGTGCTCAGAACCAGAAATGCACCGGCAATCAGAGAAGCGCGCAGGGAAGTCCGAAGAGAAGAGAAAAACATACAGAAATGCTATCAGGCGAAATCCAGCTATGCGCTCATAGCTTGGCATTCGCAGCCGTGCTGACTAGCTGTCTTGCTGACCCGCTGACTAGCTGACCCGCTAACCCGCCGCCGCATGAATCGCCAGCAGCCTCTCCAGCAGCGGCTTCAGCAGCTTCAAATCCAGCGCATTCGCCCCATCCGATTTCGCATTCGCCGGGTCGTCGTGAACCTCAAGAAACAGCCCATCCACGCCCGCAGCCACCGCCGCCCGCGCCAGCAGCGGAATAAACTCCGGCTGCCCGCCGCTCACACCATTGGCCGCCGAAGGCTGCTGGACTGAATGCGTGCCGTCAAACACCACCGGCGCCAGCCGCCGCATCACCGGCAGCGAGCGGTAATCCACCACCAGCGTGTTGTAGCCGAAGCTGGCCCCGCGTTCGGTCAGAAACACCCGCTCGTTGCCCGTTGAGCGCACCTTCTCCACCGGATGATTCATATCCCACGGCGCCACAAACTGCCCCTTTTTGATGTTCACCGCGCGCCCAGTTTTGCCGGCAGCAACCAAAAGGTCCGTCTGGCGGCAGAGGAAAGCCGGAATCTGCAGCACATCCACAGCCTCGGCTGCGATCTCGCAGTGCCCGGGCTCGTGTACATCGGTCAGAACCGGCAGACCCGTGGCCCTGGCCAGCCTGCCAAGAATACGCGTCCCCTCAACCAGCCCCGGCCCGCGAAAGCTCTTCACGCTGGTGCGGTTGGCCTTGTCGTAGCTGGCTTTGAAAATGTAGGGAATGCCCAGATCCGCCGTGATGCGCTGGATGGCGTCCGCCATCGTGCGTACATGCGCTTCGCTCTCAATCACGCAAGGCCCGGCAATGAGGAAGAGCCGGCCCCCGCCAACGTGGACCGGCCCGATTTCAAAGGAGTTGCTCACGAATGCAATTCTACCGTGCCGCCAAATGCGCAATGAAGGGCGAATCCGGAAGTTCCTGCTCCGCATGACTCCTCGACCACTCCCAAAGCGCCCTCTCAAGCGCGTGCAGTGCCGTCGGGCCCGGCAGATTGCCTTGCGCCTGCACAATGCCGCAGTCGGCCAGGTGCTTGCAAAAGGCAACATACTCCACATAAAACTCGATGTTATGCCGCGCGTGCCCCAGCGCTTCAAGAGCACGAAAATCCAGCACCGTGTATTGCTCTGGTGCGATTGCCGCCAGAATTGCGGAGGCTATGGGAAGGTCTATGCCGCGCAGCCCGGTAAGTGCGTTGATGGCGTCCCGGGTCGAGGTTTCCGGCGATGCTGCCACCGCCAGCACCTTCCTGATCATCGCTTCGCTGTTCCCAATCAGGTAATGCACCACTCGTTCCGATTTCCAGCGAACGATCGTCTCCAGGTTAGACAGCGTGTGCTCGCCGGCGCGTATTGCCGCCCCGGCCTCAAATGCCGCTTTCTCAAGCTGTTGTTCTTTTTCTCCGGATTTCTCCCAATACTGCTCAGCCAATTGCTGAAGGTCCGATTCCGCGGGTTGAAGCTCAAAGTACGCCATGGTGTCCAGTACTCCGTTCACAAAACAGAGGGAAAGATAGGCCCGCTACACGCCTTTGTCAAGGATGGAACGCACGTTCAAATTCAGAAGGTAATCGATCACAAAAGGCGGCGAGATCCGATAAAATGCCATTTTTGATGGTAAAATGGCATTATGAATACCATTGTCGAGATCGACAAGGCCGGCCGCATCGTGGTCCCCAAAAAACTTAGGGATGAACTGCATCTGACACCTGGAACGCGCCTCAAGGTTGAGCGTTCCGGCGACACTCTGGTCCTGGAGCACGATCTCCCCGAACCGAAACTGGAGATGGTAGACGGATTATGGGTCATGACAGGTGGCCCGCCGACGAACGATGACATCCCGGCAATGATTCGGAAAGGCTATGAGGAGCGTCACAGGAGGATTCTGGAAGGCAGCGGATTGGAGTGAACGCCTTTCTGGATACATCCGTTCTGGTGGCTTCGGTGCGGGAGTCGGACTTTCGGCATGAGGCAAGTCGTAGGCTATTGGGGCAGTGCGATCCACAGCAGGCCTGCTGCGCCGCGCATACTTTGGCGGAGGTTTATGCAACGTTGACCGGCATGCGCCCACCGAATCGCTTTCGGCCAGAACAGGCAATTCTGGTCCTCGATCGGGTACAGGCAAAGTTGCAGTGCGTGACGCTCACAGTGAACGAAGTGACCCAGGTAATTCGCCAATCCGCTGCAATGAGATTGCACGGAGGGATCATTTACGATGCTTTACTGCTGGGATGCGCCCGAAAAGTGAACGCCCAACGCATCTACACATGGAACGAGAAGCACTTCCGCTTGGTCGCCCCCGACTTGGCAGACCGCATCACCACGCCATAAGGCTATTCGTGTTGTTGCCGATAAATTGCACGGGGGCTTATGCGATTGACTCTCGACATTCCGGATGAGATTCACGCCAGGTTGAAAGCCCGCGCCAAGGCTGAGGGCACAACCATGCGGGCAGTTGTCATCCGGGCCCTCGAGAATCTACTCATCACAAAACAATCCGATGTCTCTGGCAAGTCGCTGCCAAGCTACTGAATGACCTGCTCCCCGACCTTCGTCTCCGCATGCAGTCTTCCCATCCGGTTCTTGTAGCTAGCCGTAATAAACTCCCGGAATAGCGGATGCGGCTCCAGCGGCTTCGACTTGAA
>Ga0302275_10002496_pt1 | contig 19367 bp, 10 predicted proteins | sample III_Bog_N2_2_FD_200229 | JGI IMG/M metagenome (GOLD analysis project Ga0302275, IMG submission 200229) | Peat permafrost microbial communities from Stordalen Mire near Abisko, Sweden - III_Bog_N2_2 | ecosystem: Environmental > Terrestrial > Soil > Wetlands > Peat | place: Sweden: Abisko...
TGGGCAAGATGAAAGTTAGCCTCGCAACCAAGCTGATCGTGGTCACTGGAGTTTTTTTACTCATCAGTGTTTCATCGTTATCCTATATAGCCATTTCAAACCGAAACGCGCAAAAAATGAACAACGTTGTCTCCGAAGCCGTCCGCATGTCCAATTCCATCAAACTGGGCACGCATTACGCCATGATGATGAACTCGCGCGACGACATCACCCACATCATTCTCGACTTGGCCAGGCAAAAGGACATCGTCGGCATCCGCATTTACAACAAACAAGGGCAAATCAAATTCTCCAACAACAAAGACGAGCTTGACCATATCACCCACATCAAGGACGAAGCCTGCTACGTCTGCCACCGCACCGATCCGCCTCAATCCTTTCTCGACGTCAAGAAACGCACCCGTCTGTTCTCGTCCGGGGAGAGCAGCTTCATCGGCGTCCTGACGCCCATCGAAAACGAACCCGGCTGCTCGGAGAATTGCCATTTCCATCCCGTCGAGAAAAAGATTCTCGGGGCCATCGACGTGACCTTGTCCATGGACGACGCCAATCGCGATATGCGCCTGTTCGAGAGCAAAATGTTGGCCTTCACGGTGTTCATTTTCGTTTTCACCTCCTCGGTGATCTTTGTGTTTATGCTGCTGTGGATCATCAGACCCATCAAGCGGCTGATCCACTCCACCCGGCTCATCGCCCGGGGCGAGGAGCCGCCGGTGCTGGCCATCGACCAGGGCGACGAGATAGGCCGTCTCGCCGAGGCCGTGGTCAACATGGCCACGGAAATCGCGGACAAGCAAAAAGAGCTCAACCGCCAACGCGACGAATTCCAGAACCTGTTCGAGGGCGTGCCCTGCATCATCACCGTCCAGGACCGCAACTTCAAACTCCTGCGCTATAACCGGGAATTCGCCGAACGCTTCAAGCCCAAGCGCGGGGACTACTGCTACAAGGCCTACAAGGGCCTCGATGAAAAATGCCCGGACTGCCCGGTCGAGACCACCTTCAAGACCGGACGCTCGATCTGCAGCGAGGAATCGCGCCAGGACGCGGGCGGCGTTCCCAGCCACTGGCTGGTCACCACCGCCCCGATCAGGAACGCCGCGGGCGAGATCGTCTCGGCCATGGAGATGTGCCTGGACATCACCGCCGGCAAGCAGCTCGAACGCGACCTGCAAAAATCCGAGGCCAAGCTCAAGGCCATTTTCGACAACATTCCCAACCCCGTATTCGTCCTGGACGCGGCGACGCTCGACATCCTGGATTGCAACCAGTCGGTGCGCGCGGTCTACGGATACGAGAAGGACGAACTCATCGGCCGGCCGTTCACGGAGATGTTCCCGCCGGGCGACAGTCAAAGACGCGCCAGGGAGATTCTCGATTCCCCGCTTACCGACCGCGTCCCCAACCTGGACAAGGACGGCCGCCGCCTGTTCGTCACCATCCGGGTCTCGCCTTCCGAGTTCTCCGGCCGCAAGGTTTTGCTGGTCACCACCGGCGACATCACCAAACGCCTGGAAACCGAGCAACATCTGATCCAGGCCGGCAAGATGGCGACTCTCGGCGAAATGGCCACCGGCGTGGCCCACGAACTCAACCAGCCGCTCACGGTCATCAAGGCGGCCGGGGGGTACTTTCTCAAAAAGCTGCGCAAGGGCGAGACGGTTCCCCCGGACGTGCTGGCCGATCTGGCCCGCGAAATCGACGCCCACGTGGACCGGGCGGCCAAAATCATCAACCATCTGCGCGAATTCGGCCGCAAGCCCGACATGGAGCTGCGCCCGGTGGCGGCGGATGCGGTTCTGCAAAAGGCCCTGGAGCTCTTCCGGCAACAGCTCATCCTGCGCGAAATCGACGTGCGCTGGCGAGCGGACGAAAAGCTCCCTCCGGTCACGGCCGACCCCGGACGCCTGGAACAGGTGTTCGTCAACCTGCTGATCAACGCCCGCGACGCCATCGAAGCCAAATGGGCCGGCCTCGGGGCCCCGGCGGGAGCCAAGAGAATCGACCTGGAACTGACGCGGCGCGGCGACAGCGTCGCAATCCGCGTCGCCGACACCGGCGGCGGCATCCCCAAAGGCGTACTCGAACGTATTTTCGAGCCGTTCTTCACCACCAAGGAACCGGGCAAGGGCACGGGACTCGGGCTGTCCATCAGCTACGGCATCATCCAGGATTGCGGCGGCGAGATCAGCGTCGAATCGACCGGCCCGGAGGGGACCACCTTTCTTGTCGCGCTGCCGGTGGCCAAAGCCGCCGCCGAGGCCCAGGGGGGGCGCGATGGCTGAGACCATCCTGCTCGTGGACGACGAGGAAGGCATCCGCAAGGTTTTGTCCCTGACCCTGCGCGAGGCCGGCTACCGGGTGCTCACGGCGAGGAGCGGCCAGGAGGCGCTTGCCGTCTTCGCCACGGAGCGTCCCGCCATCGTGCTCACCGACATCAAGATGCCGGGCATGGACGGCATCGAGATCCTGCGCCGCATCAAGCGCCTGGACCAGGACGCGGAAATCATCATGATCACCGGGCACGGCGACATCGACCTGGCCATCCAGAGCATCAAACTCGACGCCACGGACTTCGTCACCAAGCCGATCAACGAAGACGTATTGGAAATCGCCCTGCGCCGGGCCGAACAGCGCCTGGCCATGCGCCGGACGCTGCGGGAGCACACCGACAATCTGGAGCGCCTGGTGGCGGAAAAGACCCGGGAGCTCCTCGCCGCCGAACGCTTCGCCGCCGTGGGCCAGACCGCCGCCGGACTGTCCCACGCCATCAAGAACATCGCGTCCGGGCTCGAAGGCTCGATTTTCCTGCTCGACAAGGGCCGGGAACTCGGGCGCGCCCAATACCTTGAACAGGGTTTCGAAATGCTCAAGCTCAACGTGGCGAAGATCAAAAATCTCGCCCTTGAACTCTTGCGCCTGGGGGCCGAACCCAAGCCCGCATTCGAAACGGCCGATCCCAACCGCCCGGCCCGCGAAGTGTACGAACTCCTCCTGCCCCGGGCGGCCGAGCTGGGCGTCGCGCTTTCTCTTGTCCCCAGCCCGGACGCGCGGACGGTCCGCCTGGACCTGGAGGGCCTCCACCGCTGCCTGCTCAATTTGACGGCCAACGCCCTGGACGCCTGCGCCGAACGCGAGGGCGACGGCGGGGAGGCACAACAGTCCCCCCGGCCCATGCACGTCGAAATCAGGGTCGAACACGGCCCGGACCATCTGGAATACGCCGTTTCCGACACCGGCGGCGGCATTCCCGAGGCGGTCCTGGGCAAGCTCTTCACCGCTTTTTTGAGCACCAAGGGCGAGGCCGGCTCGGGAATCGGGCTGCTCTCCACCAAGAAAATCGTCGACGCCAGCGGCGGCAGCGTCACGGCGGAAAACCGGCCGGAGGGCGGGGCGGTCTTTCGCCTGCGCCTGCCCGTGGTCGCGGCCTCGGGGGCGTGAGCATGGAAACCGTGCTGCTGCGTTCCGACGGGACGATGTGCGAGGACGGACGCCGGCTCCGGGGCGATCCCCTGCCCCTGCTCGGCCGGGCCGTGGAGCTGGGCGAAGGCTACCGGCTGCGAAGCTTTTTCAAACTGCTGCTCGCCTATCCCGATTTGGTCCGGTTGAGCCCCTTTCTGCCGGGATTTTTGGAAAAATACCCGGGCTGGCCGGAAACATCTCCGGTCCCTTTCGGGCTCGACGGCCTGCGCCTGGATAAAACCGTGGAGATGATCGGGCATCCCGGTCCGCCGCGGCTGGAAATATATGCGTCCCTGCACGGAACCTCGGGCGGCGACACGCTGGAAATCAAGCCCTATCCCGTGGAAACCCTGTTGGATGCGCCGCTGGCCCTGGGCTCGTGCCTGCACAAGGTCTTCGGCGACCCGTTTGAGGATATGGCCTTTATGACGGTGTTCTGCCTGTTCGAGTGCATCGAGGCCATCTCGTGGCAACTGACGTTCCATGGATCACCCATGGAATGCGCTCTAAGGAGGTAAGTATGTTCGAGAAGATTCTTTTCGCGACAACGGCTTCGCCCACCTGCGACGATGCGGCCAAGGTGGCCTTCGAACTCTCCAAGAAAAACCATTCGAAGCTCACGGTCCTGCACGTCTTCGGCATCCCGACCAGGGCGTTCAGCCCCTTTGTCAAAGACCTGCACACCGGCAAGGAAGAGATGGTCAGCGACGAGTATATCGCCCAGGTCATCGCCGAGATGCGCGCGACCTATGCGGAATTGCTCAAGGACCACCCGGACTGCGAGCTGATCGCCATGGTCGGCGAACCGGGCACCGAAATCCTGCGCCTGGCGCGCAAGATAGACGCCAATCTGGTCGTCATGGGCGCCCACACCCGGGGCGACGAGATCGGCGCCACCCGGCACCGGGCCATCGCCGGTTCGACCATGCAGCGCGTGGCCCGCACCGCCCGCTGTCCGGTGCTCGTCGTCAGCCGCCCGTGCATCACCTGCTGGTCGTATTTCGCCAACATCGTGGTCAGCACGGACTTCTCCAAAGCCGCGGACAACGCCTTCGCCTTTGCCTTGAACGTGGCCAAGGACATCGGCTGCCGGCTGCACCTGTTCCACGCCCTGGACCTTGCCGCCGAGACCGGGGCGGGCGGCCTGGACCAGACCGAAGTCGAAGCCAGGCTCGCCCGCGCCCGCAAGAAGATGGAGGAGAGATACATCCCCAAGATGGGCGATTTCGACAACTACCTGATCGAAGTCTGGGAAGGCTCTCCCTACGTCGAAATCCTCAAATACGCGCGCGAAAACAAGGCCGACCTGATCGCCTTGTCCCACCACACCCGCGAGGTGGACCCGGAACAAGCCTTGATCGGCAGCACCGTGGAACAGGTGGTTTTACGCTCGGCCTGCCCGGTGCTCTCGGTCAACCAGCCGGACAAGGTGGACGTGAGCCCCTACGGCTACCGCCCGCAGCCCCAGCAATAGGAGACGGACGATGCCGGCCAAAGTTCTGGTGGTGGACGACGAAATGTCCCTGCGCCTGTTCATCGCCGCCGTGTTCGAGACCGCGGGCTACGTCGCGGCGACGGCCAGAAACGGGGCCGAGGGAGTGCAAAAAGCCAGGGAGATGCGGCCCGATCTCATCTCCCTGGACCTGATGATGCCGGGGGAAGGGGGCCTGAAAATGTACCGCGAACTCAAGGCCGATCCGCTCCTGGCAACCGTCCCGGTGATGGTGGTCTCGGCCGTGTCCGGCAAGACGTTCAGCCATGCCGTCAGCGCCCTGTCCGTGGGGCTCGGGACGAGCCTGCCGCCGCCGGACGCCTATCTGGAAAAACCGCCCTCGCCCGAGGCGCTCCTGGCCGAGGCCAGACGCCTGTTGGAGGGATGAGGGGGCAAGAAGAATATGCCTCCGGCGGCCAAAGGGGCTAAGCCCCTTTGGAATCCCTTTTCAGGGACTATTTTCATTTCCTCCTTCTTGGGTCGGGTTGGATTTGCCGCTTGGCCCTTTCACCTTGGGTGCTCTTGGGATATGGACCAGGAGAAAATCTCCCGGGAGCCGGTCGATGGGTGAGAAAATCCTGCTGGTGGACGACGAGGAAGGCATTCGCAAGGTGGTCGGCCTGGCCATCCGCGACATGGGCCATGAGACGAGCGTGGCCGCGAGCGGCGTCGAGGCGTTGGACGTCTTCGTCCGTGAAGCGCCCTCCATCGTCATCACTGACCTGCGCATGCCCGGCATGGACGGCCTGGAACTGTTGCGCCGGATCAAAGGCCTCTCCCCGGACACGGAAGTGATCATCATCACCGGCCACGGCGACATGGAACAGGCCGTGGGCGGACTCAAGCTTGGGGCGGCCGACTTCATCCAAAAGCCGCTCGACCCGGACGCCCTGGAAGTGGCCATCGCTCGCGCCACGGAAAAGATCGTCCTGCGCCGCACGATGCTCGAATACACCCAAAACCTGGAACATCTGGCCGGGCTCCAAGCCAAGCGCATCGTGGAAATGGAGCGCCAAACCGCAACCAGGCAAGCGGTCGAGGGCGTGACCAGCGCCCTGTGCGGCCTGGCCGACGACATCGAGGGCGGACGCGATTTTTTCAACGAAATGCCCTGCTTCGTGGCCATCCACGACCGCGAGGGGAAGGTGGTCTCGGTCAATGCCCACTACCGCGAACGGCTCGGCGACATGGTCGGCCGCGCCGGCCACCTGGTTTACGCCGATGCCGCCGAGCGCGCCGGAAACTGCCCGGTGGCCGAGACCATACGCCTGGGACGGGGTTTCAGGGGCCGCGAAACCATGCTGGATAAAAACGGCGCGGAGCTGCCGGTGCTCGTGCATACCGCGCCCATCCGGGACGCCGGAGGCGAGATCGAACTGGTCCTGGAAATCGCCGTGGACATCGGCGAGGTCAAACGGCTCAAGGAGCAGCTCACCACCGCCCAGGACCACCTGGCTTCGCTCGGCATGCTGCTCGCCTCCCTGTCGCACGGCATCAAGGGGCTGCTCACCGCGCTCGACGGGGCGGTCTACGACGTGGACGCGGGTCTGACACGGGGCGACCGGGAGCGGGTGGCGCGCGGCTGGGAAGCGGTCAAGTCGCTTTTCGCCCGCATCAAGGGCATGGTGCTCGACATCCTTTTGTGCGCCAAAAAGCGCGAGATAAGCCCGCAAACCGTGGAACTTGCGCCCTTTGTCGCCCAGATCGCCGAAGTCGTCCGGCAAAAGGCGGAGGAAGCGGGCGTGGAGCTTGCGACCGATTTCGCCGCGGACCTCGGTTCCTTTGAAGCCGATCCGGGGCTGCTCGCCGCGGCCTTGGTCAATCTTTTGGAAAACGCCGTGGACGCCTGCCCCGGCGGCAAGGACAAGCAGGAGCACCAGGTGCGCTTTACGGTGCGGCGCGAGGGGCCGTCGGCGCGCTTCACCATCGAGGACAACGGCTCGGGGATGGACGAGGCCACCCGCTCCAAGCTCTTCCACATCTTTTTTTCCACCAAGGGTTCAAAAGGCACCGGCCTTGGGCTGTACATCGCCAAGCTGGCCGTGACCGGCCACGGCGGGAGCATCGAGGTGCGAAGCGAACCGGGCCGGGGGAGCGTTTTCACGGTCTTTGTCCCGCTTCTGGGACCCTCCGGGGCTCGGCTCTAGGCGGCGGCGCGGTTTCCCGGCGCTGACGGCCGCGCACGAACAGGGCGGCCGGGATGCACCGGCCTCGTCCCGGACGGCGCTTCCCGGGAATCGCCGGCAGCGGCGCGGGTTTTCCAACGACCTGAATTGCAAATCGTTTTCCGCCGGGGCGAAACGCATTCCGGTCCGCGTTTCGTTGCGTTTTGTCTCACATTCCGCTAGAATCCTAAAAAAATTTACTATCTTATTATGTTGCCCGCGCTTCGCGGAAAACGGCCTGGACACGCGAATCGCAACGCCCTCCGGTCCCGCGTTCAGCCCGACGGCAACGCGTGCCGTTTTGCATTCGGATGACGCATCGGCGAAAAAAAGGAGGCCCCGTGGTTTTTTCCCAACGACGCGAAGAACCGGACGCGAGCGAACCGCGCGCGGACCATTTGGCCAAGCTGCGCGAAGCGGCGCGGACCGCCGGATTGCCGCTTCCGGCCCAAACGGCGGCGGACAAGGAAATCGCCCGCCTGGAACAGACCGATCCGGCCGGGGCCGAATATTCCCTCGGGCTCAATTATCTGGATGCTGTCCTGTCCATGCCCTGGAACACCTCCACCCCGGACAACCTGGATTTGAATCACGCCCAGATGATCCTGGACGAGGAGCATTACGGCCTGGGCCGGGTCAAGGAACGGGTGCTGGAATATCTGGCCTCGCGGATCATGATCGGACGGCGGCCGTCGAAGGTCTTGATCGTGGACGACGAGGAGGTGGCCCGGACCAACCTGACCCGCGTGTTCGGCAAGGAAGGCTACCGGGCCGACGGCGCCGCCAATGGGCTGGACGCCCTGAAGATGGCCGAGGCCGGATATTACGACCTGATCATGACCGACCTGAAGATGGACAAGATGGACGGTCTGACCCTGCTGGAAAAGGTCAAGGCCATCTCCCCGGCCACCGAGGTCATGCTCATCACCGGGTACGCCACCGTGGACACGGCCGTCAGCGCCTTCAAGAAGGGCGCGGTCCATTATTTTTCCAAGCCGGTCAATCTGGACGAACTGCGCGCCGGGGTGGCCGCCATTCTGGACGCCAAGCGCCGGGTGAGCCTGAGCCGAGGCCCGATTTTATGCTTTGCCGGGCCTCCGGGCACGGGCAAGACCTCGATCGGCCGCTCCATCGCCCGCTCCATGGGCCGCGCCTTCATCCGCTGCTCCCTGGCCGGGCTGTGCGACGAGGCCGAACTGCGCGGCCGCCGCCGGACCGACGCCGAGGCCGCGCCGGGCCGGATCGCCTTGGAGTTGCGCCGCCTGGGCTACAACAATCCGGTATTCATGCTCGACGAGGCCGACAAGATCGGCCGGGATTTTCGCGGCGATCCGGCCTCGGTTTTGCTCGACATCCTCGACCCCGAGCAAAACGACCATTTCCTGGACCTTTTCCTGGACATCCCCTTCGACCTGTCCCGGGTCATGTTCATCGTCGCGGCCAACATCGTCGAACGCTTGCCCAGACCCCTGCTCGACCGCCTGGAAATCATCCCCTTCGCCAGCTACACCCTGGCCGAAAAACGCAGCATCGCCAGGCGCCATCTCCTGCCCAGGCAATTGGAGGAAAACGGCCTGCCCCACGACCACGTGCTCTTCAAGGACAACGCCTTGGACACGGTCATCTCCGACTACACCCGCGAGGCGGGCCTGCGAAACCTGGAGCGCGAACTGGCCTCGATCTGCCGCCGGCTCGACCGCATCATCCTCTCGGGAACGGCCTCGCTGCCCCTGACCATCGACGCGGAGTTCACCCGCACGATGCTCGGCCCCAGGAAATTCGCCCATGAAGCGGCCGAGGGAAAAAACAAAAGCGGCGTGGCCACCGGCCTGGTCTGGACCGAATACGGCGGCGAGATCATTTTCGTCGAGAGCGTGTCCATGAAAGGCAAGGGGGAACTGATCCTGACCGGCTCGCTCGGCGAGGTTTTGCGCGAATCCGCCCAAACGGCGCTGTCTTTCGTCCGGGCCAACGCCGCCTCCTTCGGGATCGATCCGGATTTTTTCGCCGGCCACGACATCCACATCGACATTCCGGACGGGCCGGGCGGCGCCGTGCCCAAGGACGGTCCCGCGGCCGGCATGACCATCGCCATGGCCTTGATCTCGCTTTTATCCAAGCGCCCGGCCAGGCGCACCACGGCCATGTCCGGCGAGATCACCCTGACCGGGGAATTGTTGCCCGTGGGCGGAGTGCGGGAAAAAATCCTGGCCGCGGCCAGGTCCGGGGTCAAGCTGGTGGTTCTGCCGGAAAAAAATCGCCAGGACGTGGAGGCGGTGGAGCACGACGCGCTGGAAGGGGTGAAGGTGGAATGCGTCGGTTCGCTCGCGGAACTGGCGGAGCTGGTGCTGACCTAGGAGAATATATTCAAAAGGCCGGGGGATACGGACCGAGGTTCTCTTTCCCGGGGGCTGCCACCCTCCCCTGCATGCGTACGGGGTTTTACCCGAACATGGGGGTTGCCCGGTTCTCGCCTTGGTTTTGAAACAGGTTCCGGCGCGAGCGGGGTAAACCCTTTTGTGGAGCGAACCACGGGCTTTCCCCCGGTTCTCTTCCGCAAGCCTTGGCGACGCCCGCATCCTCAGCCGCCCATCACGGCCTCCGGTCGCCCCCGGGCAGCCGGATGACAAACTGCGCCCCTTTGCCGGGAGCGCTGCGCACCGCGATGGTCCCGCCGTGTTTCTTGACGATGCCGTAGACGATGGACAGGCCAAGGCCGGTGCCGGCGCCCACGTCCTTGGTGGTGAAGAAGGGATCGAAGATTTGCTGCTGGAGAGGTTCGGGGATGCCCTCGCCGGAGTCGGCGACCCTGATCTCGACGCCCGGCGACTCCTCGGGCTCCGCGCCGTCCACGGCCTTGGCCGAAAGCCGGATGAAGCCCTGCTTGTCCTTGATGGCCTGGACCGCGTTGATGATCAGGTTGATGAACACCTCCTGCATCTTGTGCTTGTCCATGAGCGCCGTCAGATCGCCGGGCGCGTCCACGGCCACTTCCACGCCCGGCGGGACCTGGCCGGAGGCGAGCCGGATCGAGGCGCGCAGGACCTCGGCAACCGGCGTGGGCGCCAGGGCGAACGCCTTGTCCCGGGAAAATTCCAGCAGGCCGCGCACGATGTCGCGGGCGCGCAAGGTCTCTTTGTCCACGTTGCCGAGCATCTTCAAGAGAAATTCGCGGTCGCCGCCGTCGAATTCCTCGATCGCGATCTGGCATGAGGTGGAGATGTTGTTTAAGGGGTTGTTGAGCTGGTGGGCTATGCCCGCCGCCAGGGTGCCGATGGACGAAAGTTTTTTGGCCTGGACCAACTGGTCCTGGCGCGTTTCCAGTTCACGCACCATGGTGTCGAAGGCCGTGAGCACCCGGCCGGTCTCGTCCCTGCCCCTCGGGGCGTCGATGGTCGAAAATTCACCCCGGGCGATGCGCCGGGTGGCGTCCTCGATCGCGGCCAGAGGCCGGATGATCTTGCCCCGAACCAGGAACACCAGGGCCACGGCCATCACGACAAAGGCGCCCACGGCGAACAGCAGTTGCGCGCGCAGCGACTCCGTGATTCCGCCGATGCGCGTTCGTTCGTATTGCACCAGGCCCAGGGCGCGGTCGACCAGATCCTTGCCTTGGCCGCGCATCCGCTCCTGAAACTCCTGATCGAGCATCCTGCTGCCCATCTGCCCGCGCATGTCCGCAAGCGAGCTGAGATAGGCCTTGTCGGCCCCGCGCAGTTCGCGAACCACCGCCACGGCGTACGCGCTCTTGGACTTGGTCTCGATGGCCTCGCAAAAGCCCAACGCCTTTTCGGCGAAGCTGACGGCCGCATCCAGGTCGGGCGCCAAAGCGTAGAGCAGAAAATTTTTCTCGTAGCGCCTGGCTTCCAGGAAGGTGTCGGAGAGGTCGCTGGCCAATTCCACCACCGCGAGCGTGTTCTCGATCTCGGCGAGGCGGGAAAGGGACAAGGCGGCCAGATAGCCCACCGCCGCGAGGCAGACAAGCAAGGCCACGAGAACTTTGTGGCGGATGTTCAAGGACAACGATAATCGCGGCATCGGGGCGTCCTCGGCGGCGGAACCGGCGCCATGCCGGGCTTAGGTCGGGAGCAGGCCGCTGTATATGCCATGCGCCCACCCGGGTCAAAGCCGGCCCTGCCCGCGGGCGGCCGTGCCCGCCGGATTGCGCATCCCTTCCCGGCCGGATTCGCCCGCGCGTCTTTATTGCCCGGCATCGCTCCAGCTGCCGGGAACCTTGATTTTTCCCGCCGCGATGCCTAATTGAAAAAATGCCCACGGAAAAAGACAGCGCCGCCCAAGCCGGGCCACGGTCCGGTTTCGGCGCAACGCTGAGCCTCAAGACCAAAATCTGCTCCATGGTCTTGCTGCTGTTCATCGCCAGTTCATGGATCTCGGCTTATTTCATTGAAAAACGTTTGAGCGCGGACATGATCACGTTGCTTGAGAATCAGCAATTCTCCGCGGCGACGTATATCGCTTCGGACATCGACGGCAAGATTTTGCTGCGCGTTGAATTGCTCGAAAAAAATGCCGCGCTTTTCACTCCGGAAACAATCGCCGATCCGGATAAAACCCGGGCGATTTTGACTTCTCTGGTCAGCCTGAAAGCTTTGTTCAAGTCGGGCCTGGTCGCGATATCCAAAGACGGACGCGGAATAGCCGATTATCCAACGATTCCTGGCCGGGCCGAGGCCTCTTTCAGCGAGCGGGAAAGCTTCCAGCGGGTTGTATCCACGGGAAAGCCGGTGGTCGGCAAGCCCCGCCGCAGCCGATTCACCGATACGCCGGGCGTGGTCATCGCCGCGCCGATCAAAGACGCCTCCGGCGCATTGATCGGGGTGTTGGAGGGATTCGCCAACCTGGCGGATTCCACCCTGCTCGGCCAAGCCCAGAACACCAAATTGGGGAAAACGGGATACATCGTCGTCGAGGCGCCGCAACACGGAGTGATCGCCACGGCGAGCGATCCGTCCCGCATATTGCAGCCCATGGCCGCTCCCGGAGTGAACCGGATGCTCGACAAATTCATCGCCGGGTATGAGGGATCGGGGGTCACGACCAACTCGAAAGGCGTGGAGACCTTGACCTCCGCGAAGCAAATCCCGAGTGCCGGCTGGATCGCCCAACTCGTACTGCCCGCGCGGGAGGCTTTCGCCCCTGTCCGCGAGATGCAAATACGCGCCTATTCGATCGCCACCGCGCTCTCCCTTCTGTGCGCCCTCGCCCTGTGGCTGGTTGTCCGGCGCATGCTGGCTCCGCTGAGCCTGGCCAGCGTCCGGGTCGGCGAGATGTCTACCGGGAAACGCGAATTTGAACTCCTGCCCGTGGGCCATCACGACGAGCTGGGACAATTGCTCGTCAATTTCAACCGGCTGGTGGTGGAGCGCAAGCTCGCCGAGGAGCAACTCAAGCAGGCTCACGACGTGCTCGAAGAACGCGTCGCCGAGAGAACCAGGGCGCTCAACCTAAATCTGGAGGAGCTGCGTCTGGCCAATGACCAGGCCGAATCCGCCAGCCGGATGAAAACCGCTTTTCTGGCTAATGTCAGCCACGAGCTCAGGACGCCGCTCATTCCCATCATCGGCATGACCGACCTGATTCTGGACACCGCCTTAACCGCCGAACAAAGAGAATTTCTCCTGCATGTCAAAAACAGCGCGGAGCATCTGAAGACGATCATAAACAACCTGATCTCGCTGACGAAACTTGACGAATACCAGCCTGTTTTACAGCCCGTCGCCCTGGGCTCGACCCTGGATATGCTGCGCCGGGATTTGCTCCCCGAGGCCCAGGCCAAAGGACTGGAGCTGCGCGTCGGGTTTGAGGGAGACCATCCCCACGTCATTTTGACTGATTTGCATCTGCTGCGCGATTTGCTTTTGAAGCTCGCCTCGAACGCCATCAAGTTCACCGGGCAGGGCCGCGTGTCCATCACGGCTTCGGCGGCGCGGGACGGGGACAAGCCGGTCTGGTTGTGCTTTTCCGTCGCCGATACCGGCATCGGCATCGCCCGCGACAAAGTCGACGAAATCACCGCCGGCCTCTCCCAGGCGGAAGCCTTTATGACCAGGCGATTCGGGGGCCTGGGCCTTGGGCTGGCGACGGTCCGCAAGATCATCATCTTGCTGGACGGCCGGCTCGAAGTGGAAAGTGCCTTGGGCGGCGGCTCAACCTTTCGGGTGTTCCTGCCTGTCCAAAACTGTCCGCCGGACCGGCTGGAAACCTGCCTGGTCTAGTCCGCGCCGGCGATCTTCTCCATCCCGTTCGTATTCTAGCCGTTTCCGCTTCGCCCCGGCCACCGGCCCGGACCGGACCCAAGCCGGAAAATATGCGCCGCCCCGGGCGGCAATGCGCCCCTCAGTCCGCGTTTCCCATTTTTTTGGACAACACCCTATTTTTTCCCGCTATTTCCTTCCCTCCAGGTGAGTCCTCTGCTAGGCTGCCTCCCAATCGAAGAATTTTGCCTCAATGGGAACGGTCATGCTGGATACGGAAAAAACCACGGAGCAACTTGTCGCCGAGTTGGAAGCCGCCCGCCGACGTCTCGCCGATTTGGAGTCCGGCGCGGTTGAACCCGGGCGGGCCGGGGAGCAATCGCGCGAACCGGCCGGTTTTGACCGATACAATCCCGCTCCCGTCCTGCATGCGGCCCCGGACGGACGCATCCTGCGCCTCAACCCGGCCGCCGAAAAGCTCCTCGGGCCCAACCGGGTGGGCACGCCGGTGTACGACATCCTCGCCGGGCTCCGGGGGGCGCATCCCGAGGATGCCGATCCGGACACCCCCTTGCGCCTGGAAACCGGACTGGGCGATGCATTCTTCGCCTTCACCGTGGTTGCCTCCCGCCACGACGGCTCGATCTATATTTACGGCGCCGACATCACCGGGTGCAAACGGGCCGAGGAGGCTTTGCGGCAGAGGAAGGAGCTCTTCAAGACGCTGGTGGATAACGCCGGAGACGCCATCTATTTGGTCGACGCCGCCGGCCGGTTCCTGGAGGCGAATCGCGAAGCCGAGCGCCAAACCGGCTTTTCCCGTGAACAGCTCTTGGCCATGGACATCGCCGATCTCGATCTGAACCAGTCTCCCGAATTATTCGCCGCCTTCGTCGAGGTCATGACCAAGGAGCGGACGACCGCCTTCGAGACCAGACATCGCCGCCAGGACGGCAGCCATTTCTCGGTGGAACTCACGGTGGTCCGGCTGGAGTCGGGCGCCGGACCGGTATTCATCGGCATCGCCCGCGACACCACCGCGCGCAAGCGCGCCGATGCGGCGTTGCGCGAGCTCGAAAAAAGCTACCGGGAGTTGGTTGAATACGCGCCCATCGGTATTTTCCAGTCCACGCCCCAAGGCGGTTATCTCATGGCCAACACCCGGCTGGCCACGATGTACGGCTACGATTCCGCGCGCGATCTCATGGAGAACATCTGGGACATCGGGGCGCAATTGTATGTGAAGGCGAGTGAACGCAAAGACATCGAGAGGGCCGTGGAAGAAGGCGTCGTAAACCGTATGGAGTGCAGGCGGCGGCGACGGGACGGTTCGATCATCTGGGTGGCCCTGTTCCTGCGCAGCGTCCGGGACCCAACCGGCAAGGTCCTGCGCTACGAAGGCTTCGCCGCGGATATCACCGAACGCAAACGCGCCGAGGAAGCGTTGCGGGAAAGCGAGGCGCTCCTGGCCAAGTCACAGGAACTTGCCCACGTCGGCAGTTGGGACTTCGACATCGCCGCCAACAGGTTGCGCTGGTCCGACGAGGCATATCGCATTTTCGGGATGCAGCCGCGCCTGCTTCACCCCACCTACGAAACATTTCTCGACGCGATACATCCCGACGACCGCGCCGCTGTCGACTCGGCTTATTTTGAATCGGTCCGGCAAGAAAAAGACAACTATGAAATCGAACACCGCATCGTTAAAAAAGACACCAATGAAATCAGGAACGTGTATGAATGGTGCCAGCATATCAAGGATATCTCGGGAAAAGTCGTCCGTTCGATAGGCACCGTCCAGGATATAACCGCGAAAGTGCGGGCGGAAAACGAACTCCGGGAGGCCTTAAACAAGGCCGACGCCGCGAACCGGATGAAAACCGAATTTTTGGCCAACATGACCCACGAGATCAGAACCCCGCTCAACGGGGTGCTCGGCATGCTGCAGCTGCTGGAAACCTCCGAACTGACCGAGGAGCAGCAGGAGTATGTCGCAACCTGCTCGGTCTCGGCAAATACCTTGCTCAATCTGATCGACGGCATCCTCGATCTCGCCAGGATCGAAGCCGGCAGGCTGGGCATCGTCGAGGGCGAGTTCCTCCTGTCCGACCTGGGCCATTCCTTGCAAGGCGTCTTCGACGCCCCGATCGCCGCAAAACGGCTCGGGTTCACCCTGGATATCGCCCCGGATGTCCCCAATCTTGTCGTCGGCGACGCCGGGCGCATCCGGCAGGTGCTTATCAACCTCATCGGGAACGCCGTCAAGTTCACCAAAGAGGGTGAGGTCAAGGTCCGCATCGAAGCCGGCGGGCAAGCCGGCCCGGGAAGAATGAAACTTCGTTTCCTGGTCTCCGACACCGGCATCGGCATCCCCGAGGAGCAGATCCCCCGGCTGTTCACGCCCTTCACCCAGGTCGACGGTTCGGCGACCCGGAGGTATCAAGGTTCCGGCCTTGGGCTGTCGATCGTCAAACGCCTGGTCGAACTCATGGGCGGCGCGGTGCGCATCGAAAGCACGTTCGGCCAAGGCACCACCGTTGATTTCGACATCCTCGCCGGGCTGGTTGCGTAAAGACGCCCGCCCAGACTCCTCCCCCGGCAAGACCGCCGGAATGCGGAACACGCGGCCGGGGCTAACGGCTCAATCCCCCTCGCCGAGGACGCTTTTGATGGAAGCCCGCGGCATCGAGGCCGGCCGGCCCCGGCGATCGACCGGCGGTGGCGAGCCTCAGGCGCGGGCGGCTCCGAGCATGGTGTTGCAGCCCTGCTCCAGGGTCACGAGCGGGATGCCCTTGTCCGCGATCCAGGCGCACAGCGCTTCGAGGTTCGCGGCTGCCCACGGCTCCCAACCCACTTTGTCCTCCACGCCGTGCAGGCACAAGACCGCCCACGCCCCTTGGTTGACGGTGCTTTCCGTCAGGCGGATGATCGTGCTCGCCGAGTTGTCGCCGTGCACGATGAAGCGGTGAATCGAATACGGGTCGAAAGCGCCCGGATGATTGTCCTTGTCCCCCCCAGTGGCTGCCCGCGCATAATATTTCTTGCTGTTTTCCTTGGTTTCATTGGTCCAATAATTGTATGGCGCCACGTAACTGCTCACATTGAAACCGTCTTCGCCAAGCATGCGTTTGGACTGCTCCATCTCGCGCTCATACGATCCGGCCCGGATGTCCAACTCCTCGGCCGGCCCGCACTGAAACGGGTGAATGCGCAGTTCGGCTATCGGCCTGTCGAAATAGTATGTCCCGGGATGATGATAAATGTCGTCCAATTTCCCCACTTCCGCGAGAGGCCTTCCGCTCTGATATACGCCGGTAATGATGTCGAACAGGTATTCCGCCTGGTAGGTATTGGGGTGTTTCGGGTCGGCCGCCCAGCCCTGGATGCGTTCCTGGCCGTAGAGACCGGGAATGGAGATGGGCCGCACATGGCTCAGGCTGTGGGAAGCGATCTCCCAACCGGCGTCCTGCAAATCACGCACCTGTTGCCGGTTCATGTAGTCGTCGTTGGCCGAGATGACGCGGTTGGCCACGATGCCCGCCACGGCGACTTGGTTGCGGCGCTTGAGGATGGGCAAAGCGTATTTGTGGACGCTGGCCAACCCGTCATCAAAAGTCAGTGTAATCATCCCCTTGGTCGACTCCTTGGCCGCCAGGATCGGCAGGGCGGGGGCAAGCGTCAAGACCCCCGCTCCAATGAGTGTTCCCAAAAACGTTCTTCTGCGCATGACTCAACCCCTGTATTGTAAAGCCCGGGAGACTCTCGCCCGGGCGATTATTATTTTTCCAAAAATGGATACGGCCCGATGTGTAGACGAAAATTGGGGAGCGCACGTTACCAAAGACGGCGCGAACCCCGGGGAGGCCCATACCAAAAAGCTCCCCGGCCGTCACCGCCGGGGCCAGGAAAAAAATCATCGGGAATATGGGCAGGCGAGCAACAGTGCAAACCAACGGGCCACGACAACTTTTCAACCCACGGACGGCCCGCCCGCGCAGCGTGCTTCCCGCTCCTCCCGCGCGGCCAGCGCGGCGCCCGTGGGGTTGCGGCGGTCGTAGACGTAGGAATTGCCGGAAATGGACTTGGCGAAGGTCTTTGTCGCGGACGAGGATTGGGTGATGGCCAGCAGGTCGGTGCCCGGGGTGCAATCCAGAATGCCCAGGGACACGGTCGTCAAAGGGAAATTCATCTCCTGCCCGCGGCGGTCCCGGCCTCGGATGAACCCCTGGCCCAGGTCGGCCGGGGTGAAATGGCGCTTCACCAGACGGCCGAACACCCGCACCACGCTCAGGCAAATGCGTTCGGCCCCGCCCGGGGAAGCCAAGGCCACAAAGTCGTCGCCGCCCACATGGCCCAGGAAATCGCCCTTGGCGCCGTGGCGCTTGATCGCCCAGGCCATGACGCGCCCCAGCAGCAAGATGATCTCGTCGCCTTGCACAAAACCGTATACGTCGTTGTAGACCTTGAAGTTGTCCAAGTCGGCGTAGATGATGGCGAAGAGTTCCTCCCCGGCCACGCGGCGCTCGATTTCCTGCTCGATAAGCAGATTCCCGGGCAGCCCGGTCAGGGGGCTGGCCCCCTTGGCCATTTCCACCTGAACCTCGGCCAGCGTGTCCAAAATCTTCTGCACCGAAACCACGCCCTTGAACCGTCCGTTCTCGGTGACGATCACGTAATCGAAAATATTCTGCTTGTTGCGCAGCATGGATTGCCTCGCGGCCAGCTCCACGGGGGTGGAGCCGTCCACGATCAGGGGCCAGCTGTCCATGATCAGAGTCACCTGGCGTTTTAAATACACCGAGCGGCCGAACTCTTCGGCGAGATGCCAGTTCAGGTGATGGCTCATGATCAGCCCCAGCGGCCGGTCGTCCTCGACCACGACCACGGCCGTGAGCGGTTCGTTGGTGTCGGTCATGGCCTGGCGCACCACATCCACGCTGGTGTCCGGGGGAACGAACAAGGTGGGCTCGGCCAAGGTCCCGATGGTGATGGAGCACATGCGCTCGCCCGCGGCCATCGTGCGGCTCAATAGGCTCCCCAGGACCCCGTCCAGGTCCGGCGCGGCCTTGGGGTGGGCGGGTGGGGCGAGGTGGGAGCCCTGGCCGTAGCGCACCCCCCTAAAGCTCATGACGTCCAGTTCGGCCTTGGATTCGATGCCCACGGCCACGACCTCGCAGCCGATGCGGTTGGCGAAGGCGACGTACGTTTCCACCACGGCCTGTTTCACCGAGTCGAGTTGCGCCCCGCGCACCAGGGACATGTCCAGTTTGACGAATTTCGGCCGTATCTCCGCCAGGGTGTGAAGCCCCAGCCGGTCCGGCCCGAAGTTGTCCAGGGCCACCTTGAAGCCGTGGAGGCGGCAGGCGGCGATGACGCGCAAAGCCAGGGGAAAATCCCGGACGATGTCCAGGCAGGAAAACTCCAGGATGATGTCGGCCGGGCTAAAGCCGGATTCCACCAAAAAGTCCACGAAACCGCCGGTGAGATTTTTCGGGTCCGCCAGGCTGGACTTATGCACGTTGATAAAAAGCTTATGAACCGGCAACTTCGTTCCGAAGCCGCGCACCGAGGCCTCGCGGCACATCTGATCCAGGGCCGCAGCCTCTCCCGCGTCCTCGGCAAAGGCAAAAAGCCGGGCCGGCTCCTGGAACGGACTCTCCCTTGGCCCCCGGGCCAGGGCCTCCCAGCCCAAAATGGCCCCGCTCTCCAGATCGACCACGGGCTGATAGCATATGGACAACAGCTTTTCTTCAAGGATTTTGCGGAATTTGAGAAGAAGCCCCAATTTGGGTCCTTCCATTTCGCCGATGGCCGTGCGTTGCGCCTCAAAAAGGGCCCGTTTGACGTCTTTCTCCAGGCCCAGGCCCGTGCTCCGGTTCAAAAACGAGTACCCCACCCGCACGGCGAGAAACTGTCCGCCGTTCCTGAATGCGCCGTTCATCAGGAAATCCGTGAGGGACAGCCGCATGTCCAAGGCCCGCTCCGGCAGGCGCAGCGGGTCAAGCCGGGATACGCAACCGGACAGCAGGTATC
>Ga0302275_10002499_pt1 | contig 19359 bp, 10 predicted proteins | sample III_Bog_N2_2_FD_200229 | JGI IMG/M metagenome (GOLD analysis project Ga0302275, IMG submission 200229) | Peat permafrost microbial communities from Stordalen Mire near Abisko, Sweden - III_Bog_N2_2 | ecosystem: Environmental > Terrestrial > Soil > Wetlands > Peat | place: Sweden: Abisko...
ACCGCACCATCGGAGCAGAACACGTTTAGCTCTGTCCACTGGCCCAGCGCGTAGTGCAACGCACACTCACGCTCGCATGTCCGGACTCCGATTGAAATTGCGTTCATAGTCTTTCTCTTTTATTCAATCCTTTTGATGGGAGAAATCACCCCGGACGACTGTGCCCATTTTTGTGCCCACCCTACTTCAAAATAGGGCATAATCTTGGGAGTACAGATAGCAATTGGCGGGAAGGAGGGAGTTGGCAAAGTGCACAAACGATAGGAACTTATATCAACCGGTAGCAGCAGGAGCGAGAACGAAGCGCATGGCTCTTAACCGACAGGTTGTAGGTTCGATTCCTACCGCGTCCACCAAATAAATGTTTCCAGCGAAGAAATCCCGTAATCTCTTAACAGCACTATTGTGATCTGGGTTCAAAACCCGCTTTTCTCGATCGCGGGAAACTCTATGGTTGCTTCGGTCCCCGGCGGCATATCCGGCGATACCCGCACATGTACGTCCTGCGCATTGCTCATGTTGGAGAGCGCCACAAACCCAACACCAAACACAACCGCGCCATTCGCTCTACTCCATGCCGAATTGCCGCCGCGAATCGATCCCCGCCGCAATCGATGGTCAGGATCGGGCTGAGCCTTGACCCACCAGACGACGCTTCGGCTGAGCCGACCCCTTGGTTGCCGTCCGAGGCGAAGGGCGCTCCATGTCTTGCGCAATCTGGGCCAGGCGCAAATGTTGCTCCATCAGTCGGCGCGCTTCCTGGGGATTCCGTGCGCGAATGGCCCGGAAGATCTCCCGATGCATCTCCGCGGATTCGCGCAGATCGATCGAGCGCCCCACTGTCTTGCTCCGCCTGTCATACATGGAAGACGTTACGGTCTCCATCAGCGCCGCCAGAATCGGATTGCCCGAAGCCTGCGCGACGATCCGGTGGAAGAGTACATCGTGAATGAGGAAATCAGCGGGATTGTCTACGAAAGCAAATATCTCGGCCACCTCTTCGGCGAGTGCGGTATAGTGCTCTTCTGTGCCGCGCTCGGCGGCCAACGCGGCAAGATTGCTCTCGAGAATCAACCGCGCCTCGAACATCTGCCAAGATTGAAACCCGTGAAGCAGGCCCATCAGACTTAGAGAGGCCTTGCCGAGTTCGGCAGGACCATCGGCCACAAAGGCTCCAACGCCGTGGCGCACTTTCATGACCCCCATGGCCGCCAGGTAGCCCAGTCCCGCCCGCAGGCTGGCGCGGCTGATCTTGAGCGAGCGAGCGAGTTCGCGTTCCGGAGGGATTTTGTCGCCCGGCTTCAATGTACCTTTCTCGATCAAAGCAGTGATGTGGTTGACCACCTGCATGGTTCGATGGGTATCGGGCACTTCTTTCTGGATTCGCGGCATATACCTATTCGCACTTTCTTGAAATGCAATTTGCAGAGCAAGAAGAGATTAGCACCGGAGTTGCATTTCCGTCTCGAAAAGTGCAAATCCGCGGGATTTAGTTCCTTGCGCATGTGTATACTGAGGCCGGACCTCTGCTGTGGTCTGACCTCGCACTATCGCGGAGAAGGGGAGCGGCGAGCCGCAGCAGACGGCCGGCAGGGGGCAATCGTGGAAAGTCGAAACTTGAAACTCGGTAAATATTCCATAGGCACCGGGGACCGATTTGCGCATCAGGCAAAGGCTCAACTGCAAGCCTGCGTACAGGCACTTGGCGACGGAATCGAAGTCGTTCCTGTATGGAACAAGTCGAATCGAGAACACACCATCATCGGCTCCGAGCCCTCTTCAGTGCGGCAGGCCGCCGAGGCCGCAGCCAAGGCGCTGGCCTGGAAGCTGCCATATTTCTGCGATGCCGACCATATCACGCTCGCCACTGTCGACCGTTTTCTCGATGCATGCGATTTCTACACGATCGACGTGGCAGACTCTATTGGGCTAGACATTTCTCCGGCGGAGATCGATCGCTTTACGAATCGACACCCGGAGTTGTCAGGCACGATTCACCTGGATGCGGCAAATGAGGCGATCGAGATCACACCGGAAAATCGAAGGCACTCGGCGAAGAAGTATCTGGCTGCCGTCAAACAGGCGGGCGAGGTTTACCGCGCAATCGAGAAGGCCAAGGGCGCGGGAAACTTCATCGCGGAAGTGTCGATGGACGAGACCGAGGCAGCACAGAGCCCAGGCGAACTGCTCATCATTCTGGCGGCGATCGCCGATGAAGGCATCCCCATTCAGACCATCGCCCCGAAGTTCAGCGGCCGCTTCAACAAAGGCGTGGACTATGTTGGCGATCCAGTGCAATTCGAGCGCGAGATGGCGCTGGACGTTGCGGCCATCGCCTACGCGGTGCGGCGCTACGGCCTTCCCGACAATCTCAAGTTGAGCGTACACTCCGGCAGCGACAAGTTTTCCATCTATCCTGCGATTCACGCCACGCTCAAGAGGTTCGATGCGGGTGTCCACTTGAAGACCGCCGGGACCACCTGGCTGGAAGAACTGATCGGTCTGGCAGAGGCCGGAGGCGAAGGGCTGGCCCTGGCCAAGGATATCTACTGCGAAGCCTTTGAACACCGCGAGGAGCTGTGCGCGCCGTACGCCACAGTGATCGATATCGACCCCGCGCGGCTCCCTTCTCCGCCGCTGGTCCGCAGCTGGACTTCCGATGAATACACTTCCGCTCTGCGTCACGTGCCGGGAGCGCCAGCTTACAACAGCAGCCTGCGCCAGTTACTTCATGTCGGTTTCAAGGTTGCGGCGAAGATGGGGAAGCGCTACCTGGATATGCTCGAAGCCAATGAGGCCGTGATCGCCAGGAACGTATCGGAGAATCTCTATCGCAGGCATATCGCGCCGGTCTTTCTGGGCCGCAATTTGTGATTTCTGTCCGCGGCGCAGAGGCACATCCTCGTCCGTCGACAAACGACTTCCGGCGAACGGCTCGATTGACGAAAGGCGTCAGCGCAACAGAACTTTCGCTCCCGCCAGCTTCGAAATCGGTTGCCCCTCAGCGGCCTCGACCGTCAGGCTCTGGCCCGTAATCTCGGCATAGGCGACTGTCAATCCATGCTGCGCCGCGATCTTCACATTGCGCAGTACGACGCCGGGGATCGGCGCTTCGGGCAAACCGGCAATGACTCCGGCCGACTGGCTACGGACAGCAGAGAGATTCTCGATCACGATGTCGTGAAAGTGGGGCGTGAGACGCGTAACGGGTTGCGGCAGTTCTCCTTCGGGAGGAAGAACCCCTGGATAGTACTCGCTGACGATGAGCGCATTCTTCACGTCTTTCATATCGATGTCGCGGAAGAGAAGCGGTCCCACGTCGTTGCCGCGGTCGCGGTTCGCCTTCACGCGAATGCCATTGTCGGTCCCCACGAAGTGAATTCGCACCGCGCGGATATTCATGGCGCCTCCCGCAATCTCGCTCCCGATGGAGAGACCGTGCCCGTGCAGAAAGGTGCAATCGGTAACGCTGATATCGCGGCTCGGCGCATCCGGTCCGGCAGAGCCGATTGCTCCCGATTTAATGGCGATGTCATCGTCGCCGACGTCGGCAAGGACGTGATCGATGCGCACGTTGGTCGACGAGAATGGGTCGATGGCGTCGGTATTCGGCGAGTGGGGAGGCGCGAGGATTCTGGTGTTGCGAATGGTCACATCGTGGGAGTAGTACGGAACCAACTGCCACATGGGAGAGTTCTGGATGGTGACTCCCTCGACCAGGACATGCTTGCAGTGATCGAAGACGATCAGCCTGGGACGCGGGTGGTCAGACCCCATCACGCCCGCGTTCTTGACGGTTCGCGCCATCTGCCACCAAGTCTCCCCCGCGCCGTCGATCACACCCTCCCCGGTAATGGCGACGTTCTGGGCATTGGTTGCGCTCACGAGCGATTGCAGTCCTGGCTCCCGGAACTCCGTCTTGGGCGAATAGTCGGCGTGATTGGAGGAACCGCGCAGCATAGCGTCCTTGTCCAGATGCAGGGTAATGTTGCTTCGGAGCCCGATCGGGCCGCTCAGGTATGTGCCTGCACTCAGCGAAACCGTTCCGCCGCCCTGCCGCTCGCACGCTTCGATCGCCGCCTGAATCGCGGCCGTATCCGTGGAGATGCCGTCGCCTTTGGCTCCATAGTTGCGCGGATTGCAATGGGCGGAGGCATGCAGCGCCACAGCAAAAGCGGCGGCAAAAAGTACCGCGAAGGCGAGCAGAAACAATTGCCGCCTGAATTTGAGTCCCAGTTGAATTTCTCGCAAATATCCCATGCGGACAGCTCCCTTCCGGGATTATCATACCCGAGGGAACCAAAGAGGTCATACCTCTTCTCGATTTCTTTTGGGACGGCATTCTGCCCCGGATCGAATCGCTGCTCCAACTCCGGTCCGGCTCCGGCGGCTACGAGGGACAGAGCGGGGGCCGGTATTTTTGTAAACTGGGACTATGAAGAAGATCCGCTCGCCTTTTTATGTCACCGCGCTGATCGCGTCGGCCTTCTTCATGGAGATGCTCGACGGCACCATCATCGCAACGGCTTTGCCGCAGATGGCGCGCAGCTTTCATGTCGGCCCGGTGAATCTCAATATCGGGATGACTGCCTATCTGCTCACCCTGGCCGTATTCATCCCCATCAGCGGCTGGGTCGCCGACCGCTGGGGCTCGCGTTCCGTCTTCGCCACCGCAATTGGCATCTTTACCGCGGCTTCGGCGCTCTGCGGCGTCTCGGTCACGCTGCGGCAGTTCGTTCTGGCACGCATTCTACAGGGCGTCGGCGGAGCAATGATGGTTCCCGTCGGCCGGCTCATCGTTCTGCGAACCGCGCCGAGAGACCGTCTCACCCAAGCCATTGCATATATCACATGGCCGGGGCTTTCGGCGCTGGTCATCGGCCCGCCTCTGGGGGGCTTCATCACCACCTATGCGAGTTGGCACTGGATCTTCTTTCTCAATCTTCCCATCGGTGGCGTTGCCCTGGTTCTGGCGCTGTTGTGGATCGAAAACGCCCAAGGGGATGAGCAATATTCATTCGACTGGCTCACCTTCCTGCTGGGCGGCTTCGCTTCCGGGGGAGCCGTCTACGCTATGGAGGAACTTGGCGGCGAAGGCGGCCATTGGCAGGTTCCTTTCGCCATTCTGACGCTCAGCCTGATGAGCGGAACGGTTGCCATTCTAGCCGCTCGCCGCCATCCCTCCCGATCGCTGATCGACTTCGAGTCGCTCAAGCACAAAACCTATTCCCTTTCCATCTATGGAGCCAGCGCGTTCCGCATCGGCGTTTCGGTGCTGCCTTTCCTGCTTCCCCTCATGTTTCAAATCACCTTCGGCCTCTCAGCCTTTCAATCGGGACTATACCTGCTTGCGCTTTTCGCCGGCGATCTCAGCATGAAGGCCGTCATCATTCCCATTCTGCGCCGCTTCGGCTTTCGCCGCGTGCTGATTGTCAACGGGGTGATCACCGCGGCGTCAGTGGCCATGTGTGCCACACTGGCCCCCACCACGCCCATCGTTCTGCTCCTCGCTATTCTCTACTTTCATGGTGCGTGCCGGTCGCTGGAATTTACCTGTATCACCACGCTGGCTTTTTCCGAAATTGAACCGGGCCGCATGAGCCGGGCCAACGGATTCCTGAGCGCGGTAATGCAGCTCGGCGCGGGCATGGGTGTCGCGGCCGGCGCAATTACCCTCCGCCTGGTTGCGCATGCCAACGGCCACTCCGCCGCCGCGCCGCAGCTCCAGGACTTTCATGCGGCGATTCTGCTGATGGCTCTGCTCGTGCTAGGCCCCGCCGTGGACTGCCTGGGCCTTGCGCACGACGCGGGATCTGCCACTAGCGGCCATGCGCAGGCCAACCTCGAAGCTGTCCTCTAGCCGATCCCCCGTCAGAGCCGTCGGGTCCACGATCATCGGCTCCTGAACCGGGCCCGATCACGACCGGTAGAAGGCGGAAGCAACCTCGCCAGCAGACTTCGAACCTCCAGACCACTGCTGGCTCAGTTCAGCTCGATGGCCGGGACTCTCCAGACGGAGCGGATTGTTCCGGGTCGATGCGGAAACGTCTGTGCTCCGGTGGTCGGACCGGATAGCGTAACCGTCCGGGGACGCCTCTGTCTCTCGATTCCCCGCTCCGGAAGCGCTATTTGAAGCCTCTATAGGGTCTGAAGCACTAGGGCGCATTGTGTTTTTCGACGCCATGGCCCTCTCCCGGGCATTCGATAAGGGCTGTTTAATCATGGATGCGTTCGTCCTGCCTCGATTCCACTTGACAGGCGTGGTCTGACCTGTGTATTAAGGTGAACCGTAGGAGTGAACCACATTTCTGTTGCGTGAGAGTTCCAGCGCCGGTCAATCAAGAAGAGAAGGCCCTGCGGCAATGAGCAGCGAAAGGGTACTCGTTTGCAAATGAGTTTTGACAGAAAATTGGGAGGCTGTATGGGTATTGGTCGTTTCAGATCGCTGATCAGCTTCAGCGGTTGGGCTTTTATTCTTTCCATGTTCCTTGTGATTGCCATGTCGGCGACCGCACAAACTGCCGGTACGGCCAACATCCAGGGAACAGTTGCCGACGGAACGGGCGCGGTAATTCCAAACGCGTCGGTGAGCATCACCAACACCGCAACGTCAGTCCAACACACCACTGTTTCCGATGGAAGCGGGCTCTATAGCTTCCCGAACATCGCCATCGGAACTTACACGCTGGAGGTTACGGCGGCTGGATTCGAACGTTTTCGCCAGTCGAACATCCTGCTGGATGTTGGTAGCAGCATCGCCATCAACCCCGCGATGAAGATCGGCCGCACCGATTTGACCGTCGAGGTGCAGTCGGCGGCACTGCAACTGCAGACCGAGGATAGCTCGCTCAAGCAAACGATAGACGAGAATACCCTCACCGAGATGCCGCTGAACGGACGGCAGATGACCTCGCTGGTGACTCTCACAGGCGGCGCCGTCAACGCCAACGAAAACAACGACGAATCGGGCAGCAAGACATTCTTTAGCTCGGCAGTCATTTCCATCGGCGGCGGACAAGGCAACGCGACCGACTACCGGCTGGACGGCGGCGACAACAACGACTACATGACCAACGTGAACATGCCGTTTCCCTTTCCGGACGCGGTGGCCGAGTTCAGCGTGGAAACAGCTGCGCTGGGCGCTCAGAGCGGACTGCACCCCGGTGGACTGGTGAACGTGGTCACGCGTTCCGGCTCGAATCAATATCACGGATCGGCGTTCGAATTCATTCGGAACAATTACATCGATGCGACCAACTTCTTTTCCACCAAGAAGGATACGCTGCACCAAAATCAGTTTGGCGGCACGTTTGGCGGAAAGATCGTCCGCGACAAGCTGTTCGGCTTTGCTGGTTATCAACGGTGGGTCAACGCACAGACGCAGTCCAACACGGTATCGTATGTGCCGACAGCCGCGAACTTGACAGGAGATTTCTCGGCATCCGATGTCGGCGATCAGATGCTCGATCCATTGACCGGCATTGCGCTGAAGAACAATATGTACTCCGACACGACAGGCGTTACCTGGAACCCGAGCCCGGCTGCGCTGGCGTTGGTGAAGTATCTTCCCCCCACGTCCGATCCGGGAGGAAAGGTGACCTATGCGATCCCGTCCCAGGTGCGGGAGAACCAGTTTATCACCCGCGTGGACGCGACGCTGACGCCCAACAACAGCCTGTATGGACGGTATTTTCTGGATGGTTATCAGTCGCCGGCATTTTATTCGCCGACCAATGTTCTGCTGACCACAACGGCGGGCAACTCCGAACGGGGGCAGTCGATCACGCTGGGTGAGACGTATATGGTGACCAAGAACCTGGTCAACTCCGCCCACGCAACCGTGATGCGGCGGCGCGACAACCGCGGACCGAATGCCGACGGATTCAATTCCAGCAAGGTTGGTGTGAGCATCTACGACATGACGACGGTGGGGATGCAATTATCGGTGTCCGGTAAGTGGAGCATGTACTGCGGCACCTGTTCGGCGGCGCACTTCAACGTGAATACGCTGGCGCTGGCCGACGATGTCAACTGGATGCACGGCAAACATCAGGTCTCCTTCGGCGGCGAGTGGGTGCAAACCGAACTGAACGTGAACAACGTTTACGAAGGCGACGGCAACTTTACTTTCGGCGGCAACTACAGCATCAAGGGGCCGACAGGCAAGAGCCCAGGCGGCGGCACGGTGGCCGACGCGAACCTGGAGTTCTTGACCGGCGCCATGAGCGCGTTCGCGCAGAGCAAGGCGCAGCAGAACGCACTTCGTGAGCCAATTCCCAGCATGTATATCCAGGACACCTATCACATGACGAACAAGATTGTTCTCTCAGGCGGTGTGCGCTGGGATCCGGAGTTCGTCGCAACGGATTATTTCAATCGTGGGTCGGTATTTAACGATGCAGCGTTTCTCGCCAACCAGGTCAGCACCGTCTACCCTAACGCACCAGCGGGCAGCTTCTTCTACGGCGACAAGGGGGTACCCAAGGCATTCACGCAGAACTCGCCCTGGCAGTTCTCGCCGCGAATAGGCGCGACCTACGATCCAAAGGGCGACGGCAAGATGGTTCTGCGCGTGGGCGCGGCGCTGGTGTACGACGAACCGAACCTGTTTACCGGGCAGCGCAACCAACAGAACCCGCCCTTTGCCCAGACGGTGGGCAATTCACCCGCAGGCAAGCCGCTCAGCTTCGACAGCCCGTGGTCGAACGGCGCGGTCACCACCAACCCCTTCCCGTTGGCACAGATTCCGACCTCATCCGTGGCCTTCCAAAAGCAGTCGCAGTACATTGTGATGCCCACGAAATTCCACTCGCCCTACATGCTTCAATGGACGGCGAGCATTCAGCGCCAGTTCGGGCACGGCTGGCAGGCGATGCTCGACTATGTCGGAAACCAGACGGTCTTCGGACCTTATGGACTGCCCATGAATCCGGCCGTCTACAACAGCACTGTGTGCGGATCGCTGAGCGCAGGCTGCACCACGGGCAATTACTCGTCTCGCTTCGCGCTCACACTGGCGAACCCGACCTACGGTCCGCTCTACCAGGGCGGCGGCACCGGCTCGATGTACATCATGGCGGGAGCGAATGCCAGCTATCACGGCATGGTGGCGACCATTCAACACCGGATGTCCTCGAGCTTCGTGCTCCTTGCCAACTACACATGGTCGCACTGCATCGACATCTCGGACAATGCAGCCGATGTCAGCACGATTACGATTCAGAATCCAGCCAACATCAAGGGTGACAAGTCCAGTTGCGGATTCGATTTCAGAGACATCGTCAATACCACCGTGGTAGCTTCCAGCCACTTCAACTCACTCCATGGCATTGCGTCGGGTGTCGTGAATCATTGGGAGATTTCGCCGCTGGTGCACATTACCGACGGCAATCCGTTCACCGTCACCTCGGGCATCGACAACTCGCTCATCGACGTCAACAACGACCGCCCCAACGTGGTCAATGCAAGCGCCATCTACTCGCACGCCAAGATCAAGAGCGGCGCATCCAGCAATGCGCAGTATCTGAATCTGGCGACCACGGGAGCCTTTGCTCAGAACCCGACAGGTACCTTCGGAGACTCGGGGCGGTTTGCGTATCGCGGACCCAAGTTCTTCCAGGCGGACGCTGCGTTGACCCGCTCGTTCCCCCTGCACGATACCTTCGGAGTGAATCTGCGCTTCGAAGCATTTAACCTGCTCAACCACCCGGACTTTGCCGCACCGGGAAGCAGTTCCGGATACCTGGCTTCCAGCACAGCTTTGAATTCGAAGACATACGGCCAGATCACGTCCACCACCCAGGGTTACGGCGCAAGGGTTTTCCAGGGTGCAGTAAAGTTCACCTTCTAACATTTCAACCATCCGCCCCATCAGATCGCCGCGCTGCCGGGCTTCTTTCATTGAAGAGAAGCCGGGCAGCGCGGCGTTTCCTTTGGGGAAGTGAACCTGAGGCGCTCCGCCAAGCCGCGTCCTGATATCGGAGCGCGGGCTGGTGCCTGAGCCGGAAGCTGGCATCGAGCTTAAATGCGGTAATCTGCATTGAGGATGGTCTAATATGCGTTTGAAAATCGTGAATGTTGGAGAGCCATCCCTGCGAGCAGCCTCGCAGCAGCTATCGAAGGAGCAAATCCTGAGCCCTTCGATTCAGAACCTCATTGAGTACATGAGGGAGACTCTTCGCGACGCTCCGGGAGTGGGCCTGGCCGCACCGCAAGTTGGAGATCCGTTGCAACTGGCTGTGATAGAAGACCGGGCCGAATATCATAAACTGCTCACCGAGACAGAACTGGAAGAGCGCGGACGAAGCGAGGTCCCGTTTCATGGGCGTTGTTGCACCGATAGGCTTGGAATCGGCTACGCTGGGAAAGATTGCTGAAAGGCTGCCCCTTCATGCCGAACAAGTACAACGCCCCGCGCCGCCACCACATTCCAAAGATGAAGTATCAGGGTAAAGAATTGGGCGGAGTACGATGCAGGGCTTCGGCGTCGAGGCAGTTTGACCCTATGGTTGACTCCAGAAGTTATGGATGGTTGGCAGGCGGTACGTCGGACGACCCCTGGCGGGCAGTCCGTCTACTCTGAGCTCGCAATCGAGGCGAGCATGATGCTGCGCCTGGCATTTCACTTGGCATTGCGTCAGACCGAGGGGCTGATGGCTTCCATTTTCGTCCTGCTGAATGTGCCGCTGAGCACGCCTGACCACAGCACTTTAAGCCGAAGGGCCAGGACAATGGAGTCAATCTTCAAAGGCTGTGTTCTGCCTGATGGGCCGATCCACCTGTTGATCGACAGCACGGGGCTGAAAGTCTTCGGAGCCGGTGATTAGCTTCAGGAGAAGCATGGCGCAAAAGCGCGACGCACTTGGAAAAAGTGACACTTGGCTGTGGATGCCGACAGCGGAATGATCATGGCTTCGACCCTCACTGGGAACGATATCGGAGACCCTTCTCAAGTTGCACCGCTGCTGGATCAGATAGACGCGGCAATCGCCAGTGTCACAGCCGACAGCGCTTATGACGGGATGCCGACCTAGGAAGTAGTGGCCGCGCACAGCGAAGACATCCGTGTGATCATTCCGCCCCATGGGCCGGCGGCCCTCAGTGCCGAGGCCATGCATAACCCATCGCAGCGAGACCGGCACATTCTTTCGATTGCAGCTCGAGGAAGGTTGGGCTGGCAAGAAGAGACCGACTACGGACAACGCGCTTTGGTTGAAACCGCGATGGGCCGATACAAAACCCTAATCGGCCCACGCCTACGGGCGCGCAGCTTCTCTGCTCAGCAGGCTGAAGCGGCTGTCGGCGTGGCCGTCCTCAACCGCATGCTCGACGCGGGAAGCCCGGACTCCGTCCGCCGTCTAAATATTGCGGCGTAGACTGGCCAGGAAAAGGGAAAGCTCGACCTTTGCCCGATCCATGCAACAACGCCCGAGAAACTCGGCTAGCGGTGCATCGGGTCGCGCCACAATTTTCAGGAGTAATTGTGCCCGCTGAAAACTCCTTACGATGATGCTGGAGCTCAAAACCAAACTCGCGGCTCGCGGTCGCTGCGGGCGCGGTCATTCAATCTGGCCGGTATTCGAGATTATCGAACTGCAGACCTTCGCTTTTGCTGAAATCGAAGAAGACTCGCGAACTTGGATCTTGCCATCCTGTCCGAAGACGGCGTAATTCTCCCGGCTTGATGGTAATCGTAACTTCGCGAAATTCAGGACAGCGGATCGTCACGGTTGCTTGCGATGGTCCGTTGTTGTAGGCGTCAATTCCCACGAAGATACGAGGCCAGTAGAAACGGAATTCGGACTGAGTCGCGTTACGATCCGATAGAACCAGGTTGAATGTTCCAAACCCGCCTTGGGGGACGTTAATCTGCCATTGGCCTGGACCCCAATCGATCGCGCCCGATGGGTATTCGCCACTGAGAATGGTTCCACCGCTCAAGTGCGGATCGTCGAACGTGATCGTATTTGCAGGAGCGCTACCTCCTGTGCCCTGCACGTCGATGTCTCGCGCGTCCTCATGCCGGATTCGCAAAACTCGCGTTACATCGTCGAAGATGAAGCCCGGCAGCTCCAGACTCTTTCTTCGAGTCAGAGGCCTGCCGCCCGCGCATACGAACTCCGGGACGAAATCCAGACGAAGTACGTCCGAGCTTGCGGCGTCGAATGTGGAATAAGTCACCGCACCCTTGCCATAGTGAATCTTGGTGACAATCGAGCTTGAGCCCAGCAAATGCGACTCATCCGCGGGCGCCCACTCAGGTACCGCCCAAAAAGCGTCCATCATCCGGCGCGGGCCGTCGGCATATTGGTCGGTAAACCACCATTGCCCTGCGAACGGGCTATGTGCCGCCGAGGATAATCCCTGGAAATAAGTCACCCAGTTATAGGAGTGATAGGCTTCTTCCCGATAGGCCTCGTCGCCGGTCTTCGCGTAGTAGAGCGCCTCCACCGCGGCAAGCCGTGCCGTATGGCTGTCACAACATTGATTGGGCTCGTTGCAGCAGAAACTCTTCCCATCCCCCTGCTCGGTCGTGACGGTGGCTCCGTGGACAACGTACTTTGGCCACTTGGGGGTCGTCTTTACCCATTCAATCAACTTACGGGAATGCTCGCGCCATTGCGGATCTTTGTCGGGATTGAGCAAGACATAGCGTGCAAACTCCAGCGGGATCACCTGATTCATGTTCTCCATGCTAGGTACTGTGTCTTCGAAGTAACCGACCCAGACATTGTTCGCGAGGGGATACTTCTGGAACCAGTCCCATGCTGCTGCCCGCACCCGCTTGTAATCGGAAACATTTCCCTGGCCCAGACGGATGAGTTCGTCAAACAACATGATGGGCTCAATGACATTCGCCGAGTAAGGTCCCATGGGTCCACCAAGGGCTTTGCCATCCCTCGCGAAGCATCGCACCGGCCATGGAGATTTCTTATCGTCCCCCGGCGCGTAGTTCTTCACCAGGGCCTCCGCACATCGGATTGCCGCGCGCAGATATTTTGTATCACCGGTCATTTCATATAACTTCAGATAGCCATATCCGTCTTCCCCGACGACAGGGGGCTCGATGTAATCCTCGCCCAGGTTGCTCCAACCGCTGTAGAGCGCCGCGCCCGGATTGGCCGAAGCATAAGGTACTTCGGACCAGGCGTAACCCTCCGGGGTCAGACCGTGCTCCAACTCGTAATCGACAAATGAGCGGAGGAAAGTGAGCGTGCGGTCATCGCCAGTATAAGGATAGAGGCGCTCGATGAAGCCTTCCATCATGGCTCGCAGATAGCCTGTTGAGTTAGCCCAATGCAGATCGGGCGCCAATTCGAATGTGGTGCGATCAAAATCGAAACAGCAATAGTAATACGGAAGCCGCTGTCGATTGTATTGATCCCACAGAATCGTCCACTGGCTGACGAAATAGGCGGAGTAGGAATAGCCTGTGTTGTCCGGCATCGGCCAGGGCAAGAGCTTTCCCTTTGCATCGAGATTTACGGAGCGCCCGGCAATCGTCGGCGCATCGAGGATGGTGACGAACGGGAAAGGCTTCTCCTGGCAGTGCAGAGTTTGAATCAAAAGGAGCAACGATGCGCACATCGTCTGGATTCGGCATGATCTGTTCATCGACGGGTGCCCTCTACTTTCGTTAAGCCGGGAACATTGATCTCAAGAGTCTTTGGCCGATCTGTGAAGTCAGGGCCGAGAGCGGCGTCCGCAATCTTGTGGCCGCGAGAAATGTTGCCGACAACCCGTATTGAAAATAACTGAAAGAGAGCAACGATGGGCAACGCATATTTGAGAGCTGCAACCGCTGAACCCCATTGCACGATAGCCAGGAACAGGGCGCAACCAAGGAAGCGCCCTGCAAACAGTCCGAATTCGTGGTTGAAGAAATATTCATACTCGCTGCGCTTTTCCAGACGTGAAACCACATCCACCACCTCAAATTCGATCGGATTATAGGCAAGGTCAAGAAGCGGCTTGGCCAACAGCAGGCAGCCGACAAAAACCAGAACGCCCGCCGCGTCAAAGAACAAAGCATTGGCAACCGCGCCGAGGAAGAACAGCACAAGTCCGGCGGCAAAAATGATCCTGCGATGGTGAGGGGCCGACATCCGGCCGACCGTATACAACACGCAGGCACAGAAGACTCCACCGATCGCCTGAACCAGGCCAAGTGTTGCCTCCTGTCCGACCAGAAGCATGATAAGCATTGCGGGGGCAGTAAGGATGTATCCCTGTGCCAGGCCCTTGAGAGCCGCCAGCTGCAGCATCTTGCGCCATAAGGGGTGAAAGCGGAAAAAGACGAAGCTGGTGTGGGGTGGATTGCGGAAGATACCGCGTTCAAGCAGCCCGGCTGAAAGAAAGGTTAGGAAGAGCACGGCTATCGCAATGCATCGGTAGGCGTGGTTGGCGGTTCCACCGGCCCAGCCATAGAGGGTTGCGCCGCCGATGAACCAGCCCACCATCGCCGGGACCACGACAGCGGCCAGGGTAGCGGTGAACGTCTCAACACCGTAGTAGTAATTACGGTTGCTGTCGTCGGTAGTAGCCAACGCCAGGAATCCGCGGTTGGCCCAGAAGAGGCCGGTGGCAAGGCCCGAGGCAGCTATGCCGAGCGGTGTCAGGATGCCGGTTCGCATCAACATAATCATGGAAACGCCGGAAAGCAGCATGCTGGCAGCATACAGATGTTTCACGCCGACCCGGCCCAGATGGATGCCGTTCAGAAAAAATGCCACTGGGGTGGCTACGTAAACCGACAGTTGATATGTGACGACTTTGCCGACGGCGTGCGAATTCCGCATGACAAAGGCAGCGACAAAGATCTCGATGACAGGCAGGACGAGACCGTAGATCATGTTGGCCGCGAGCAGAACCTGCACGGAGCGGGAGCAGGCGAAAAAGACTGCAACCTCGCGGCGCAGGCGGTTCATGCTCCCTCCCCTCGAACCGAAGCATCGGAATCGCCAACAATTGGTTCCGTGCGTTGCTTGCGTGCCTTTTGACGCGAGGCAAACAACATGGGTGTAAGCATACAGAAGCGGCTGGCATTACGGCTCAGCGCGGCGGCGCAGAGGTACAAGAAGAACAAGAAGACAGAATTGCGCGGACCAACGTGTTCCATTTTGCACAACAATACTCGATTGATCGCGAGTAAGATCTTCCCACTTTGGATTTGGAACCGCAAGGCACGGTGACCAGCATACACCACGCCGAGAACGGGAGCGCGGGCGCCCAGCTCGTAATAGAGTTGGCAACCAAATCTTGCTGGTGGTAGAAGTATTTCGCTCCGCGTAATCGATTGTGCAATGCCCCCGATCTTTCCCGCCGCGCTCTCGAAAGACCGACACGTCCACCACTTGAACGCAATTGCCTTATTCAGGAGACTACGATGCAACCAACTGATTTAGTCCGTGTTCCATGCCAGAGATGGCGCAGTGGATCGCCCCTCCCCGCAATGATCTGCTGGTGGGCAGCGGCGCTGCTGCTGCTCGTCCTGGGTATTCCGGCTCACGCGCAATACCGGACATCCATCCAGGGAACCGTCGCGGACCCAACAGGCGCATTGGTTCCCGGAGCAACTCTCACGCTCACAAACAAGTCAACCAACGAGTCCGTGGTTCGAACCAGCAACAGCGAAGGCATCTTCAACTTCAACGCTCTTCCCGCCGATCGCTTCACCATGGTTGTCACCAGAGACGGTTTCAAGAAAAAGGCTCTCGACGACTTGCAGTTGATTCCCGAACAGCCAAACGCATTGAACCTTGTACTGGAAATTGGCTCCGATACGGAGACGGTGACCGTGAATGCCTCTCTCGCGCCGACCATCGATACGGAAACCGCGGACAACGGGCGAACCATTTCGGAAAATGAAATCCAGCATATGCCGACTTTCCAGCGCGACGCGACGGGTCTCATTCAGTTGGCGCCCGGTGTGCTGTCCGATGGAGCGCAGAGTGCCGGCGGCGGCGGTTTTGCGGCGCCCGGAACTCAGTCCGGCGCCAGCCACGGCGGCGGCGGCAACCTGGGAGGTTCGAGCAGTATTTTTGCCACGGAAAATGGCGCCTCAGCGAACACCAATGGTCAGCAATTTCAAAGCAACGGCTACACTGTGGACGGTATCAGCACGGTGAGCGCCGTTTGGGGCGGATCGACCGTCCTTACTCCCAGTCAGGATTCGATCGGCAACGTCAAAATCGTCACCAATGGATATGACGCTGAAAATGGACGCTTCTCCGGCGCGATTACTGAAATCACCTCGAAGAGCGGCACCAACAACCTGCACGGCAGCGTTTTTGTCCAGGTGGTTCGCCCTGGATTGAATGCGTACCAGCGTTGGAACGGCTCTGCATCGGTCAAGGCAGTCGACTCGAAGGGCAACAAGCTCACCCCCGCGGAGCGTGGCCTGCTCAGGGACTCCGACCGTTACAACCAACTCGGCGGTAGCGTGGGCGGGCCGATTTGGAAGAACAAGATCTTTGCATTCTTCAACTACGAGGGACAAAACCAGAACACCCCTGCAACGGGCACAGGATGGTACTACAACCCCTCGGCGCTGGCGCCGTTGGCTCCCTCGGGCAGTATTGCTTCGACTTATTTGGGTTTCAAAGGAGCGGGCGTTCTCGGTACAGTGATTTCCTCGGCAACCTGCGCCACGATCGGACTTGCACCTTCGGGACAAACTTCGGGCCCAAATTGCGCGACCGTTTCGGGGGGGTTGAACATCGGTTCGCCGCTCACCACCGGCCTGGGCAAGCAGGACCTCACCTACGTCGACAACAACACACCCGGCGTCGGCGGTGGTCTCTCGTCCGTCGCCGATATCGCCGACTACAGTACCAGTAATCCCACCAGTAGCGACTTCAAGCAGTACAACGGGCGTCTCGATGCTGACGTAACCGGGAAAGATCACGCCAGCTTTGCAATTTACTGGGTGCCATCTACCAAGACAAACTACAACGGCGGTCTGGGCTATGACCTCTTCAATCACTCCCAGGTGAACGATGCCTTCTCGGTTATCTGGAATCATACCTTCGCGCCGACCTTCCTGAATGAAGCTCGCGCCAATGCCGCCGGGTGGCGTTACAACGAACTTGCCAGCAATCCTCAGGCCCCCTTTGGCTTGCCCCAGGATTATGTCAGCGAGATCGGGAGTATAAACATCGGCAGTTTGGGCGTGGGCTCCCCTCAACATCTTGACCAATGGACTTATGGCTACAAAGACGTTGCAACCAAGGTTCTGCGCGCGCAAACGATGAAGTTCGGGTTCGATTTTACCCAGCTCTACTATTTGAACGCTCCGCTCGGAACCCCGAATTACTCGTTCTACAATCTCTGGGACTTCATGAACGACGCCCCGGATGCGGAAGGCGGCGGTTTTCAAGCAACCACGGGCATTCCCGGAGGCTACCGCAACGACAACCGCGAAAACCTGCTTGGCATCTTCTTCCAGGATGACTGGAAGGTCTTTCCCAGCCTGACCCTGAGCGCCGGACTGCGCTACTCCTACTTCGGACCGCTCACCGATAAGGACAACAACCAGGGCGTGCTTTCTTTCGGCAGCGGCAGCAGCCTTTTGACAGGGATAACCATACGCACCGGTATTCCCGCCTGGAAAGCGCAAAAGGCCAACTTCGGACCGCAGTTCGGCTTCAACTGGAGTCCGGATGGGTTCAAGAGCAAGCTGGTTGTTCGCGGCGGTTTCGGTTTGAACTATAACCAGAATCAGATCGCAAACACCAACGCTTACGATTACAACCCGCCCGGACAGAACGGTGTCCCAGGCGGCAGCGGAGGTCCCACGAACATCAACCCCAATATCGTCTACGCGGTCTCGAGCAGTCCGACCAACATCTTCGGTTACCCGTCAAACCCTCACACCATTACGACGTTCAATTCCGCCGGTCTGCCGACAGCAGGCGGCGCCGGCCTGAACGGCTTGCCCGGTCGCATGCCCACCGAGTACACCGAACACTACTCGCTGGAAATTGAATACGATCTGGGCCATTCGCTGATCGCGAATGTCGGCTATACAGGCAGCGTCGGCCGTCATCTCTTGTACGACTATGACGCCACCGCTCTCGGCGATATTCAGGGCGCTTCGCAGAATCCTCTTATCAGCGGCGTCGGCACCTTTGGCAGCAGCGGCAAGTCGAACAACAACATGATGCTCGCCGGGCTGAAGCACCAGTTTTCCCATACCTTCTCAGCCGAAGCGCAGTTCACATGGGCTCACAGTATGGATACAGACTCGGGCCCGTACTCTCGGGACGCCTATCTGTACAATCCCGGATACTCGATGGGCCGGTCGGATTTTGACATCAACCATTCCTTCAAGGTGTTTGGCGTCTGGCAGCCGGTTCTCTTCCGCGGTGGCCACGCCTGGGCAGAGAAAGTCGCAGGTGGATGGTCCCTTAGCGGCATCATGACCCTTCACTCCGGCTTTGGGTGGACTCCGATCTATCAAGAGCCACACCAGATCTACTGCTATAACTGCGGCTACGGATACACGAACCTTCGTCCCCACTACCTTGGAGGAGCCGGCAGCAGCACCAACAACAATGCTTTTAAGACCGGAAGCAACTTCCCGACTCCAGGCGCCGCCAACACAGGCACGAACAATGACCAATTCTCCAATGCGTACTTTGAAGTCCCGAACTATGCCGCTGCCATCACGGATAATCCTGGACAGGCGACAACCAACTTCATCCCTCCGCCGGGACTTGATCGGAACACCTTTCCTGGTCCCGGATACAGAGATGTCGATATCACCATCGCCAAGAGCTTCGGTATACCCAACATGCGAGTCCTGGGCGAACACGCGAATATCGAGTTCAAGGCCAGCATGCTTAACGTCTTCAACCTGTTGAATATCGACCCGACAACCATCTCGAACAATATCGGAAGCTCGAATCTCGGTCAGGCGGGGGGGGCGCTCGGATCGAGAACCATCGATTTCCAGGCGCGGTTCAGCTTCTGAGCGGCGAACTCAGCGACGAAAACAGGGCGCGCAAGGCGTGGCCTGTTTTGTTTGAGCGACACTTACGCATCACAAGGATCCTCACATCACAAGGACCCTCAAGGGATGTTGGCAATAACGCTCCGCGGATTAGTGGAAATCGACTCATGAGACGAAGAGAGCACTTCGAATGTGGCTTCTTGATCCGCCAGCGAACTGCCTCCGATCCAAACCGTGTAATGTGTTGCTTCCATTGTTGGTGAGTTCAGGATGCTGATGAATGAGAGTTCATTGAACCCCAGGTGAAAGCTGATCTGTTTCGATTCGCCGGGAGCGAGCGTAACGCGATCGAATCCCTTCAGGCTTCGCACTGGCTGCTCAATGCTTGCGCCCTTGTTTCGTACGTA
>Ga0302275_10002506_pt1 | contig 19324 bp, 10 predicted proteins | sample III_Bog_N2_2_FD_200229 | JGI IMG/M metagenome (GOLD analysis project Ga0302275, IMG submission 200229) | Peat permafrost microbial communities from Stordalen Mire near Abisko, Sweden - III_Bog_N2_2 | ecosystem: Environmental > Terrestrial > Soil > Wetlands > Peat | place: Sweden: Abisko...
TGGACTGTTACTCATTCCACTGTTTTCTCTGTATTTTCAAAAACATGGGATATGAAACAGCGGGAAATACCGGGAGAACTGAACTGTAAAGAACAATTCAGACCCCTGTGATATTCCCGGAGACAAGTCGATCTTTCGGCACCGATTTCACAATCGACTAGGCAAGTCGTTTCCTAATGTCAGAAGTGCTTGCTACTCTACAGATGAAATCTGAAACGCGGGTGTTGCGGAAATCCTCATTTAAGGCATTGGAGCAATGCATCGTCTTCGGACTCAATGCTTTTTGAGCGGAAGATCGACGGATCCCATGCGGCCGGTGGCATTGTCGCGAACGATGAAGCGAAGTGTCGTTGCCTTTGGCAAAGGCAATGCGGTAAAGACGAAGTCGGCCACTTTGGCTGCGTCCTGCAGGTTCGCTCCGAGCTTTGCGATCGCGGTCATGCCATGCAGAGTGTGCCCGAGCATTGTGTTCTTCGAGCTGAGTGACACTGCCATGATGTACACCGAGGCCGTTGCGCTGCCGTCGTCCCTTAACTTCCAAGTGAGATCTGCCGCGCGGGTATGAACAACATACGCATTAGGCGGCGCGTCGGGCGACGAGTCCGGATCAACGGTGACGTGAATGCCGTTGAGCGGTATAGCTGTCTCGGCCGCGGTCGTAAGATCGTAGGCCGCGTTGGCGGAGGTCCTCTCTTCCTTTATCTGGCCGGAATAGTAACCGGCGCGAGTTGTCGCCGTCAGGTCCGGACGCAAGCAAACAACGCGGATTTTGCGATACTGAGCCGCGGCTTCGCTACTGGAACTGGGCGTGTAGGCGATGGTGTAGTAGTGTGCGCCGAGGTCGGCCGACAAAGCGATCTGCTGGCCGACATCATTTCTGCCGCGGACCACCCGGCCGCCGGTCACCGGACCGAGCCGGTCGAAGTCGTCGTTGGCGTCGAAGGGATCGAAATTGCCAGCGAGCGCATCGCCGGCGCTCAGAAGGAACTCCGCCTGCGAGCTGTCGGTAATCTCTGTCATGCCTGCGGCGGTGCTGGTGGGATCGACGGCGTAGAGTGTGACACGTGTGTCGAGAAGAACGTCTGTGACGTGCCTGAGAGCATCCTTCACCTCTTGGGCGTCGTCGCCGTCAATGGTGGTGGGATTGATTGTGGGAAAACCGCCGCCGACCCAGATGAGGTTCTTACGGCCCGGGATACGGGAATAGCTCTGAGCGATCTCTTCCAGCGCGCGGAGTGATTGGTCGAGACGCTCGATGGGTCCATATTCGGCCTTACCGTTCAGCTCGAGCTTCCAAGGGTACTCAGCAGGAGCAGTTGCGACCGCGTGCAAAAGTGCATCGCGGTCGCGCGTGAAAGCGTGCAGCAGCTTGAAGTGGTTGTCATAGACGGTCAGCAGAGTCGTTGGCTGCGCCAGAAGCGCGGGTTGACCGGCGAGGTAGTCGTGCAGGCAGCGCCGCGCAAACGAGCTATCGGCAAAATGCGTGTTGAGTTGGTCAAACACCAGGATTTCAACCGGTGAGTGGCCAAAGCTGTCCGGCAGCGCAGGGTCATAGACGGCGGCAATACCTGCGGCTACCGATGCCGCCGGCAATATGTGTGCTGAAGGCGGGTCGATGGAGCGGATGCGCTGCAGCTTGTTGTCTTCGAAGATCTGAAAGTCTTTGGCTGTAAGGCCTTCGACAGGCTTCCCGGTTTTGTCGGTCACTACAACATCGAGCACCACCAGACGCGCGTTGATGGTGAGTACAACTGGGTGCGTTGCCGAGGCGGGCTGTGTGCTGGGCGTTTGGACCGGAGTCTGATCCGATGTCTGCGCGCTAAGCTGCGGCGCGAGAACGAGAGGCGTCGCGGTGACCAGGACCGCAGCTATAAGTGGGGCCAAGGCGGAACAAAGGAAACGTGGAACGGCAGAAAATAGCGGCAAGTCTTACCTCTTTCTCACGACCGCCAAAACCGGCCCAGTGCAATTCCTTCCTAAAATTATAGACGGAGAACCTGTCTAAAAAGACCAGCCACTTTGTTCAATCACACTATCTAAATCGCGTAAACTCTCAATAGATTCGATTCTAACTAAGGCAGGCGGCGAATGAACAGACTAACTAAGGAGTTGGCTGAGCGGAGCAAGCGAATGATGCGCGGGGCGCTTATAAGTACGCTTCTGCTCTGCATGGGAGTCCAATTGGGTTGGGCCTGGGGCCACGAAGGCCATCGCTTGACTGCGCTCGTGGCTGAAGAGTATCTGACGCCGGCGGCAAAGGCGCAAGTGGCGCAACTGTTGGGCAAGGAAACTCTGGCTGATGCCGCGCCATGGGCGGACACGTATCGCAGAGACCATCCGGAGACAGGCCCGTGGCACTTCGTGGATATTCCCATGGCAGCGGCCACTTTCGACCGTCTTCGCGACTGTCCGGTTTCGAAAGCGGATCCAAAATCGCCGTGGCGCGACTGCGTTACCGATCGCATTCTCTACTTCGAGGGACGCCTGGGAGATGAATCGCTGAGCACTGAGGATCGCGCATTCGCTTTGAAGTTCCTGGTGCATCTGATCGGCGACGTTCATCAGCCTTTTCACGCTCTGGGCGATGATCGCGGAGGCAACGGTATCGCCGTCAGCTTCCTGGGTTCCAGCATCTGCGACTCATATAACTGCAATCTGCACGGCGTCTGGGACAGCATGATCATCGAAGAGCAGGGGCTGAGTGAGAAGCAATATACCGACAAGCTGCTGCAGGAGATTAAGGATAACGAGTGGGAACGGCTGGCGGGTGGTGAGCCGACCACATGGGCCAACATCTCCCACCACTATGCGGTGGAAGCCATTGTTCCCAGCGGAGCATTGATTACAAAAGAGTATGTTCAAGTGGAGTCCAAAGTCGTGGATGCACAGTTAGCGCTGGCTGGCCTGCGCATCGCGCATGTGCTCAACCGGATACTTGTGGCGCCAGAAGCGCCTGCATCTCAGGTTGCTCCCGCAGTTTCTCCCTTGGTAACTCCGCAGCCACTACCGCGATAAGAAACAATGCACTAACAACAGAGGGCGGCCGTTTCGGCCGCCCTCTGTTGTGGTTATGAACTGTGGTTAGAAGTGCAGCCGGGCGGCAATCTGAATCTGGCGCGAACTGTAGGCCCAGTTGCTGTTGGAGTTGGTGAATGTCCCGAAGTCGGAGGTCGGGGTCAGCGCAGTGCCATTGGTGGTGCTGAGCGTGTAGGCTTCATCCTCGATGCCGGTGATGTTCTGGTGGTTCATAATGTTGAAGACTTCGCCGAGAAGCTCGAGCCGCATGTGCTCGAAATGCGGGGTGTCGAAAAAGAAGTTCTTGCCCAGGCGCGCGTCGACGACCGCAGTTTTTGGATAGTGGTAAGTATTGCGCTCAATCCAAGGAAGCCGAGCCGCGCTTGATCCGGAACCGTTCAAGCCCTTATAAGCCGGATACACTGAACAATTTCCGTTTGGCAATTGCTCCGAAGCGGCAATCGCAGTAGTGCAGCCATCGGTTCCAACAGGGACGGAAAGCCCATTGGGATTTTTGGTGCTCCATATGGCTATGGAGCCGGCGACATAAGGCGTATAAGGCAGGCCAGTCTGTATCTGCACGATCGGAGCGATGCGCCAGCCGCCAAAAACCTTATCCGTCAGGCCGTGGAAGTGCGTCTGCGGCTGATAGACTGCGGCAAAGACGAAGCGCTGCCGAATGTCGAGCGAGCCGTTGCCGTGTTCCAGCTTCAGGTCGGTCGGATCCAATGCGTTAAAGGTGGGGATCACTGTGGACTGATATGGATTGTCGTCCAGCGAGTGCGACCACGTGTAGTTTGACATCAGGGAGAAACCATGTTCAAAAGGATGGTTAATCTGAACGGCCAGCGCATTGTAGCTGGAGTTTACATTGCTCTTGACGTCGAGAATCTCGCCATAAGCAGGGTTGGGCCGGACATTCTTAGACGTAGCTGTCGCCGGCGCGAGGAAGACCTTGGCGTTATATGTCGGGCCAACTGCCAGCGGAGCTGTGGCTCCTCCATGTGGCAGCGTAACGTAACCGTTTTGAGCCGGCTGGGGGGGGGCACCCGGGGCTGAGGCGCTGACGCCGATTGGATAGGATGTGCTTGCGGAGGTTGCCGTTGGCACGACTGCGGTGAACGGAAAAACGTAAGAATTTGTGAGGTTGAGGTTGGTGTCGATGGAACTGGGAAGTTCGCGGCCCATCGACATCATATACGTCACGGCAAGAACCGTCTTGTGCCCAAGATCCCGCTCAATGGCCAGATCGGCCTCATGCACCTGCGGGTTCTGCATATGAGAATCGAGATATGCAACGTTAGTGGTGGAACCGAGACAGCCGGCAGCTGTGGCGAATGATGCTTCAAGATTTGGGAAGGACGGGCCGCAGTTTCCCGCGTACAAACTGGACACGCTGACCTGTCCATTCGGGGAACCTGAGTCCACGTACGTCTGCAGGATGTTCGAATTGATGATTCGCCCGAAATACATTCCATAGCCACCGCGGACGGTTGTCTTGTTATTGCCAAGGAGGTTCCAGGCAAAGCCAATGCGCGGAGCTATATTGTTACGATCATCCGGACGATTCGCGGTTTGCGGCAGAGCAGTGTTGATTCCACCCAAAGCAGCGGAAAGAGCGGGGTTCCCGGTCGTATTCGCGACGGGATTTGGCGGAATGTATTCGTACTCGTAGCGCGCGCCAAGCGTCAATGTCAGATTGGGACGAATCCGCCAGTCATCGGTCGCATAGCCCGCATATTCGCGCGTGGCAATCTCGCCAACCGGATTGCCAAAGTCCTGACCATAGCCGTAGTAAAGCTGCGCGTGGCCCGCTCCTCCCAGACCCGTTACGGCATTCAAGTAGTCAGCGATGAAATCGTAGGAGTAGTCATAACTGTAGTTGCCGTTGCCATCGTAAAGGTTGTTCACATAGTCGACAACCCTGTTGAACTCCAGGCCGGCCTTCGAGACATGCTTTCCGTGGCTCCAGGTTGCGCTGTCTAGCAGTTGTAACCGGCGCTCGTCGGGGTCAGCGGCGCGGTCTAGATCCTTGTTCTTTCCGATATTGAAGCCCGAACTCCCTGAGAAGTAACTGCCAATGGTGATTTCCGCGGGCCTTCCAAAGGCATTGTTGGCCAGCGGCAGTTCGTTGGGCAGTGGCGGATTGGACATGGTGTACTCAAAGTCGCGGCCATACTGAACCAGCGCATCGTTCACGATGGAGTTGGAAACGATCGTGGTCAGACGTGCGATGCCGAAGTCTTCTTTGACGTAGTCGCTGCCGAAGGAGCCCCGGCCGTAGAAGACAGAAGCCTGCGTTTGGAATCCGTTCGGCGAGTCCTCACGCATGCGGTTGTACATCAACGAAAGGCGGTTGCGCTCGTTGATCTGGTAATCGAGCTTGGGCAGGTTGATCACCTGATCGAGCTTGCGAGGCACCGTTCCCAGGAAGCTGCTGATGATTCCAAGTCCCTGCTGATAGTACGCTGAACCCGCCTGGAAGCTGTTCAGACCGAGCGAAGCCGAGATGGCGCAGGCGTTGTAATCGCCTTCCGTATAGTAAGTGGGAGCGCCGGTCGCAGTGAAATTCGTCGCCGTACAGGTCTCTCCGGCGGGCAGAGTCGCATTGGATGGAGCGAATGTATCATCCGGATCGGGAGCTCGCCCGGTGCCGGGGAAGTTACGGCGGTTCTGATCGTAGGCATAGAACCAGAAGAGCTTGTCATGGCGCAGCGGCCCGCCCACCCCGAAGCCCCATTGCTTACGCCAGTCGGTGGGGTTGTACGGAACCTGGTTATAGCTTCCGTTCCCGTTGGAAACGGTGAGCAAGGTGTAGGGGTTGGTAGCGCCACCCAAGTCATTATCGCGGTCATAGAAGAATAGCTCACCGCGCAGTTGATTGGTGCCGCTCTTGGTCACGGTATTGATGACGCCGCCCGCCGAACGGCCGTACTGGGCGGAGTAGTTCGAGGAGTTCACCTGAAACTCCTGAATGGCGGCCTGCGTAATCGCGTAGGCCGCGCGTGTGCGACCTCGCGCTTCGGAGAAATAGGCTTGATTGTCGTCCGCGCCGTCCACCGTGTTGTTATTCAGCAAGAAGCTGATGCCGCGGAAGCTGAGCAGGCCGAAACCGTCGGCGTTGGAGACCACGCCCGGAGTCAGCAGCGCAAAGTTCGACCAGCGCCGGCCATTGATCGGCAAGTTATCGATCGCTGCCTGATCGAGGGTCGTCGAGATGTCGTTGGACTGCACGTGCAACAACGGCGTTTCATCGGTAACGGTGACGCTATTGGTCACCGAACCGGGCTTCAGAACCGGCGAGACCGTGGAAAGGCTGCCTACAGTCACAACGACGGCATTCTCCACATAGGTTTCGAAGCCATCTACCACGAAAGTTGCGATGTAATTACCCGGCTCCAACTCGGGAACACGGTACTCGCCTGACGCATTGGACCTTACGGTATGCGCCATGCCTGTATCGAGCGACTTCACGGTGATGGTGGCCGCGGGCAGAAGCGCACCGCCCGTATCGGAGACCGTGCCTCCGATGGCGCCCGTGGTCGCCGACTGCGCGTGAGCAAAGGACAGCGATTGAACGAACAGGCAAACAGCCAAAAGCGAAAACCGAAGCGGATGAGATAAGAGACGACGGCTGGCGATCAAGTTGGTTCTCCTAAAAAGCCAAATGAAAAGGCAAAACGGTTACTGCTTGCAACTTCGAATGAGAGGAGGAGAGAATGCCGGCTATGAATTCTTCCGCTCTCCATCCCCTCGCCCATGGATCATTGACGCTGACTATTGCACAGTCAGCGAAACGTTGAACTGATGCGTAACACCGGCGAAACTTCCGCCTGTTCCCGTGGCGACCACGGTGACGGTCTCATTTCCCGCGGGCGTTCCAGGGGTGCTGTTGATTCCTCCGCATCCGGTGAGGCTCAGGCCGTATATGCAGAGAGCGGCAAACAACAGAAAGCCATAGCCGCGCAGGAACTTGCGGCGCAGGCGGCTGACGCCAAATAGAAGCGCCAGACCGGGAATGGCGGCAAGGGTGAATGGAACTTTGCTTGCGCCATGGATCCCGGACGGCCCGCGATCGAACGGCTGCGAACTTGCAGATTGAGTGGTATTGAATGTGGCAGCGACGAGAATCGGAGTAGTCGAGCCATTCGGGGAGACGCTTGACGGTGAAAAACTACAACTGACCGTAGCCGAAGCCCCGGTGCAGGAAAACGTGATGGTTCCGTTGTAGCCATAGGCGGGACTCAGCGTGAACGACATCAGGCCGCTCTGACCAGGCGTAACCGTCAAGGACGAATTTGTGCCCGGAGTCAGGGTAAACGTTGGAGCCCCCGAAGTAATGACAAGGGGAGCCGAGGTCGAGGTCACAAAGTTCGTGTCTCCCGAGTAGACCGCGGTCACCGAGTTGTTTGTCGTCGACCCCACAACTGCGAAGGTGGTTGGGTAGGTAGCAATACCGGTCGCGGGGTTGATTTGGCCGGTCCCGATCTGCGTCGTGACCGTGCCAACCGTATTGAAGAAAGTGACGCTCCCGGTTGGGATAGAGACAATCGAGTACGCCGTCTGGTTGCTTACGGTTGCCGTCAGGGTAACCTGCGTTGTGCTGTTGACGCTGGTGGCCGATGCACCGAGCGAGGTCACAGTGGTGTCCGGGAGAATGGTGAGTGTACCTGGAATATTCGTCACCGCGTAGTTGATGATGGCGCCGCCTGACAACGCGGCCGTAATGGGATACCCTCCGGCAACAACTGGCGAACCTTGAGTTGCCGTCGTGCTATAGGTCACACCAATGCTGTCATTGTTCACCACTCCACTCATGCTCCCCGTAAGGAACCCCGCCTTAATCGGAGCGTCAAAAGGCTTGCTCAGACTATCGACCGTGACGATGAGAGGCTCTGGAGAGAGCGTCAGATTCAGGCTGCCCGTGGTTGACGCGAAGTTATCATCGCCGCCATAGCTAGCGGTGATAGCGTTCAGGCCTGCGATGAGATTTGGGATCTGGACGGATCCGGATCCAGAGGTAAGCGGCACGGTATAGGTCGCTGTACCGACAGTGACAATAACGTTCCCTGTCGGTGCCGGCAGACTCGCGGTGACCGACTCGGTAACGTTCAGCGTGACCGTCTGTCCGTAGATCCAGCTCGTCTGACCGACTGGCGGGGGCGCGGTGAGCGTCAGGGTGCTCGTGTCACTCCCGTGCAGCTGGCCGGAGCCGCTGAGCGAGAGCGTCGGCTGCGTGACATTGGTGGCGCCGAAGGTATACACGGCGCTCAGGCCGCTTTGAACTGTCAGGGGGGTAAAGGTGGCTGTCAGCGGCACTCCATACCCCGCGTCGGGGAAGGAGGAGGTGTCGGGAATTGAAGACGGCGAGAGGCTGAAGTCTGTGCTGTTGTTGCTGCTCGGAGTCCAGAAGGCTGACCCTGGGGTCACTGGCTCGTTGCCCATGCTGATGATGTCAGCAGGAATTGTTGGGGGAGGGGCATCTGTCGCCACGCCACCGAAATTGAAGCTCGCGGAGGTGCGGACAAAAGTGTAGATCGCGTTGTTCGAGCTGTCGGCGACGTAGACTGTGCCGTTGCCCGCGACGGCAACCCCCGAGGGTGTGCCGAGTGGCGTGACAAGTTGCGCATTAGTAATGATGGCGATTTGGTCGAGTGTATTCAGGTTGCTCGTATTCTGTGCGGTGCTCTCATTCGGAATGAAGACAATGCGGCTGTTCTTGCCGTCGGCAATGTACAGGCTTCCAGCCGGATCGACAGCTACACCGGTCGGCGCATCAAGGCCGGAGCCAAGCTGCACCGCCTCGCTACCGTTGAAAGGAATTTCGATGACGACATTGGCGACAGCGTCGGCTACGAAGACGTTGCCGTAACTGTCAACGGCCAGGCCAGCCGGGTGGCTGAGGCCAGCCGAGGCATTGGTGGCCAGAATCACCTGCACGCCCGTGCCGGCCACGATCTTCGTAACACTCTTTGCGGATGAATCCGACACGTAGATGTTGCCGTATGAATCCACAGCCACGCCCGCGGGATTGGTGAAGCCGCTGCCCACAGTGACCTGGCTGGTGCCGTTCGCGGGGATTTCCACAACGCTGCCGCTCGAGAGCGCTGCGTAGACATTGCCGGCTGCATCAACCGCGACGGCGTTGGCACCCGTAAGACCCGTGCCCAGGGTTGATGGCGTTCCCGCTGAGGTGAACGTGGCGATTGAACTGGAACCTGGAACCGAGGCGTAGACATTGCCTGCCGCATCGAGGGCAATGCTGTTTACGGACGCCACGCCGGTCGACGCCAGAGTATTTTGTGTGCCGGGATCAACGGCGAGTGCAGGCGCAAGGCCGATTCCGGTCAGCGAGAAGTTTGAGACCAATCCAGAGGGCGTGGCAGTCACATTCAATGGCGCTGTGCGCACACCAGCTTGGGCAGGTGTAAAGGTGACTGGCAGAACGCAATCGGTGGTTCCGTCCGAGTTAGCAACTCCGCAACTTGGAGCGCCGACGACGAACTCAGTGAATCCGTCGGGGACTGTATAGGAGGCAGCGGTGTCTCCCACGCCGAAGTGAACTTCGATCTTCTGGGTGACCGGCGTCCCGACGGCAGCAGTCGGGAACTGCGTGCCAACGGAGATTTTCCGGATCAGGTTGTCGCCTGTATCGGTCACGTAGAGATTGCCTGCTGCATCGACAAGCGGCTGGTAAGGCTTCCAAAAGGTCGCCTGTGTCCCGGGGCATCCGTCCCCAATCGCGTCAGTCTTAGCCGTGCAGTAAGTGGCGCCAGTCTGGGCCGTGCCTGCGGTCGGCACTGCTGTGGCATGTTGCCCGGCGACCGGATAAATCTCGCCAGTTGCAATGTCCACGCGAGCGATAAAGTTGGCCCAGTTGGGGCTGGAGGCAAGATACGTGGAGATGTAGACGTTCCCCAGGGAGTCAGTGGCGACACCGTAAGTACTCCCAAGAGTGGTCGTCAAAGCGACGCCTCGGGCCAGGTTGGTCATCCTCGTAAAGGTGTTGTTGGCAAAGCTGGTCAACATGCCTGTAGTGCCGTTGATCACGCGAATACTGTAGTTGTATTCGTCAGCGATATAGATATTGCCCGCGTTGTCAACTGCAATCTGATAAGGGCTATCGAGCATCGCTGATGTTGAAATGATCGAATTTCCCGCCGCTGGGGTTTTGCCATAATAGGAAGAGGCAATGCAGCCCGGCGTTGTTGTATAAGGACAGCCCGACCCCGCGATGGTAAAAATTTCACCTGCGCCAACCGTATAGCCCGCAATAGTTCTGGCAGTACTGCCCAGGTTCACCACATCAACAACAGAGTTGTAGTTGTCGGCAATATAGAGATTGCCATTGTTGTCGAAGGTCAGGCCGTAGGGGCGATAGAGCTTGCCATTCGCCGCCAAAATCCCGGTCTTGGTGTAGGCAACATTGTCGGCAGTGTACCCGGCAGTAAACGCCGTGTTGACAACGGTGCTGAGGATGCCAGTGCTCTTGTTGATCATTCGAACTGCGTCCAGCGCATAGTCGGTAAACCAGATGTTTCCGGCGGAGTCCAGCGCGATGTCCTGGGGGTTGTCCATCAGAACACTCGTAGCCAGGCAGCCGTCGCCCCATGCGTCGGAGGACGTCCCTCCCCCATATGGACACGCCGAACCTGACCCCGGGTTAGATGCGGGCGGTGTAATAGTCGCCGTCGTGGTCGCTCCAGCAACGGTCGAGATGATTCCGGTATGCGCATCTACCCGCCGAATTAGCCTGTTGGTTAAATCGACGATGAACACATTTCCCTCGCTGTCGAAGGCAGCGGTATTTGGCGAAGTAATGGCCACCTGGGTCGCCAAACAGCCGTCGCCTACCGTACTCAATGCTGTCGGCCAACTCGCGAGAGGAGACGGAGGCGTGCCCGAAGGCGGCGTGCTGGTATTCGTTCCGCAGTAATTGCCTACGGTGTACTTGTTGGCGGTGACACCGTAGCTTCCGCCTCCGGCCACGATGCTCACCGTATAAGGCAGAAGCTGTGGCGCAGCCGTAGTGCTTCCCGCGAAAAGAGCTTGCGGGGAGAGAAAAACGAAAGCGGCAACAAGAATCAGACCGGAAAAAATGCGGGCGGAACGAACTGAGGCAGCGGTGATTCGAGACATAGAGACTCCAGTAAGACACAATGTCCACTGCGCCTGACTTGAGTCCAGCGCAGGGCTCAACAACATTTCGGGAAGGAGTGAAGATTAGCACACGAGGCCAATATGCACAATCAACCCTCGATGAATACTTCTGAATATTTTTCCGGCCGGATAATTTGACAGAATTCTCTCCGCGATTCGCTGGGATTTGTGTGAGCGGCGTGAAGGTGGATGGCACACTGGATGGCTCAAGCGTCTCCTGGCTTTAATCCGTCTCGTTGCTTCTGTTCATTGCGCAAGTTATTCTTGAATAACGGGTTATTGATCGTCGGAAGCGGGCTTAACGGCAGATTCCCGTTCAATGAATATGCTTTGGCTGGGGCATTTGTGGCGAACGGCAGAGCCCCTGGCCTGGTCCGAGAGAACCGCGCCACAAAAGCAGGATAGAAGGCGGTAGCCGGGACAACGGCTCTATTCAAACGCAGCAGTGCTCCGCCACCTGGCACGTCTCAGAGGGTTCACGGGAATTCAGGAACGATGCCACACCAAAAGCATGATTGAAGAAAGCCACGCTTGTCTCCGGGAATATCACAGGGGTCTGAATTGTTCTTTACAGTTCAGTTCTCCCGGTATTTCCGCTGTTTCATATCCTATGATTTTGAAAATACAGAGAAAACAATGGAATGAGTAACATTCCACCAGAGCACAAGCGGTTACGGAACACTTTGGCCTGTAGCACTGGGGCTTCATTACCAATTTCTTCAGCTGTAGTCATTTGCCCCGGAATTCCCGATGGCACTCTCAAAACCAGTTCTCAGATGCACTGTTTTTGGTGCAATATATTCTTGGAAATACCACCCTGCAATACGCCTGTCAGGGCTGGCTGCGTCTGCTGTTCGATGCCGGCGCCGGCCGTCTGCGCCGTAACGCGGCAAGAAGATCTTGCCGCGTTGTGCTCCTCTTCTGCAGCAGCTTCTCGCCTTCGGAGTTCACTTCAAGAGTCACGGCAAAGGGCTTCGTGTAAATGCACCTCATCTCACCCAGGAACCGGCCCCGCTGCTCCTTGCGCGTGTGACGGACTCGCTTCAGACATCCGAAGGGAAACTCCACCGCCTCGCCGCGGCTGAGAGCCGCGACCATCTCATCGAAAATCTGGTTGAAAATACGCACCGCATTCCGGCGAGACAAACCCCGCTCCCGCGGCTTCTTTACGATATCCTCCTTATTCATAGTCCCTGGTTTGACATCCTATCGACCATTACCTGAACAACTGGCTTCAACCTTCGTCGTCAATGCCATTTTCAGGCTGCGCCATCCATCACGCGGAAACCAAGCCGCTTGACACCAGACACTGCCCATTCCGCACCAGGTCACGGGTATCGAATTATGGATGTTTCCAGACAATCTGATACACATCGGCCGACCACAGATGCACTGCAACAATCGGCGACCCTTCCGGTGAAACGCCCTTGAAGGAGTAATCGGCGGCATCTGGAATCTGCAAATCTTTTAGTTGAAATATCTTTTCCTGCTTGTGTGTTTGTACGTCAAGCTTATAAATCGGCAGATCTGGTTCCATGAACGAGTGATAGTAAATCGAACGGCTGTCGCTCGACCAGACGGGATTGTCGATACTAGCTGTGAGCACTTCAGTCCATTGTTTATTACTTAGATTGCAGATTCGCAATTTACGCTGATCAAGCGTAATCGCCGCTAAATACTGGCCGTTCGGCGACCAACGCGGACTGAATAGCCCCTTTGATCCAGGCAGTTCCATGACGGCGCCGCTCTTGGTATCCACCACCGAGATAGTTTTGTCCGCCGTGCACGACAATAAAATGGCGAATTTTTCGCCCGACGATGGCGGCTCCCTTGTTCAAGTAAGCAGCGGCACTAACAGTTGGAAGGGCCGCTCACTGATCAGTCCCGACCGTAACGACTTCGCTCCGCGCGTCGGCTTCGCCTATCAGCAGACCTCGCGCATCGTTGTCCGTGGCGGATTCGCCATCTTCTATCAGCATCACTATCGCTACGGCTCCGAGTCGATGTTGAGCTTCAATCCGCCTTATTTGGTTGACACCACACTGAGCCAAAACCAGGGCAGTACAACCCCCGTATTTTATCTGAGCAAGGGCTTTCCTATCAGCACTCTCAACTCCGCTCTACGATATACAGATTCGCGCTCAAGATCCCATACAACGTACTGGATATGTTGAGCAGACCAGCTTCGGCCTACAAACCCAACTGACGCGGACAACCCTTCTCTCGACAGACTACGTTGGCAACTTCAGCCATAAGTTTGCTCGCGTCGCCAACCTCAATCAGGGCAAAATCACGGGAACCGACAACTTGGGCAATCCCACCGTGGTTTTCCCCTACGCCAACCTAAACAGCGGAAGCCAGCACGCCTTCCTGGAGTATGCCAGCCACAGCGGCAATGGCAGCTACAACGCGCTGGAAATCTCGCTGCGGCATGCCTTCGCAGATCGCTACTCCTACGGGGTCAGCTACACGCTCAGCCACAACATCGCCGACTTCAACCCGCCAATCAATGGTGACTACCTGCCGCAAAACATCTACAACATGTCGCCCGAGCGCAGTGACAACGCTCTGGACAACCGTCAGCGCTTTGTCGCCAACGACATCTGGGCCCTGCCGATCGGCAAGAGGGGATGGGTGTTGAATCAGCCCAGCCGTCTGAGCTATATCCTCGGCGGATGGCAGGTTAACACGATCGTTACGCTGCAAACAGGCAATCCCTTCACTATTACTGCTAACGATATGAGTGAAACCGGAGGGCATAACGCATCGCGCGCGAATCGCATCGGTGATCCCTTCTCAGGAGCCACCAAAGATCCGAGCAAATACGTATCGGGAGGCACGGGCTTCTACATCAACCCAGCCTCTTACAGCAATCCTTCCGTCGGACAGTTCGGCAATACCCGTCCCTTCAGCGTTCATGGGCCAGGCTTCAAGAATATTGACTTGAGCTTGTTTAAAACATTCCCCATTACTGATCGGATGCGCACGGAATTCCGCGCGGAGTTTTTCAACGCCTTCAACCACGCCAACTTCAACCACCCAAACTCGAGCATCAGCGATCCGGGATCGTTCGGCAAAGTCTACAGTACGGTCAACGACCCGCGTGAGATTCAGTTAGCGCTGAAGCTCTACTTCTAGCTTCACCTCCTGGAGAGCCTTCATGGCTCTCCAGGATTCATACCGCCATCCATTCTGATAAGGAGAATGATGTCAACACGCGCTGCAATCAAGCAGGCTGCTGCCTCTACAGCTGCATTCATATTTCTTCTACTTGCTGCACGGGCCCAGCAGCCCGCCGCCGTTCTTGCCCTGGATGTAACAACAGACAAGGCACGATACGCACCACAAGAAACGGCCATCATCACACTTACAGCCGAAGGCGTCACGGCGCGGAAGAATATCGAGGCCTGCGTTTCTCTCGAATCATTGGGAAAGACCGTTGTTCGCCAGTGCAATCCGCATCTCACGCTCCAAGCTGGCGAGAATAAACTGAGCCTTCGTTTGCGGCCGCCTGCTAAAGACTTCCAGGGCTACCGTCTTCATGCGCAGTTGCGCCAGGCACATCAGGAGCTGTTGGCTGAGGGTTTCGGGGCGCTCGACGTCTCATCCAACTGGGCAAAGTTTCCCCGCTACGGCTATATCGCGAACTACGATGCCGGAACACCCACTGCTGAGTGGATTCGCGAACTGAATCGCTACCACATCAACGGACTTCTTTTTTACGACGTGCAGTATAAGCACCATATGCCGGCTCCTCCTGAAACTGCGGCACAGTGGCCCGATATCGCCGGTCGCACAATCAACCGCGACGTTGTGCTTTCGCTGCTCGCCCAGGCCAAAGAGCGCCACATGACAACGATGGTCTATAACGCCAGTTATGCAGCCTACCAAAACGCATTCACCGATGGCAGCGGCGTGCAACTGCAGTGGGCCACATGGCCTTCGGCTACGACAGAGCGAAGCGCGGCCAACGTAAAGTCACTCGTTCTGCCCACAGGCACAAGCTGGAGAGACTGGAGTACCCCGGCCCTGCTTTACATGAATCAGTCGGACCCCAGATGGCAGAGCTATCTCTTTGCGCAGATGAACCGGCTCTTTGCAGTGCTTCCCTTCGACGGCTGGCATATCGACAGTTTTGGCGAGGCTGAGGCCTGGAACTACGAAGGCAAAAAGATCGACTTTGCAGCGACCTTTCCTGACTTCGTCAATGCTGCGCACCAGTCGCTGCAGCGACCCGTTGTGCTCAACACGGTCTCAGGAGCAGGCGAGGAGGGCATGGCCAACACTGCCGCCGAGTTTGTCTATAGCGAGCTGTGGCTGCCCGATCATCCCACCTACCGCAGCATTCTGCAGTCGGCCGACTCCATTCATCGGGCCAATCCGAACAAGGCCATCGTCTTTGCCGCCTATATGCAGAACGACATGGCAGAAAAGCTCACCCTCGAGGGTAAGCACGCAGTCTTCAATCTTCCGGGCCTGCTCATTGCCGACGCCGCGATCTTTGCTTCTGGCGCATCGCACATCGAGTTGGGCGATGGCGATCGTATGCTCTCGCGTCCTTACTTTCCTGGTGACCAGGTCCTGACCCTCACTCCGGAAGGCCGGGCCACTCTGCGCGACTACTACGACTTTCTCGTTGCCTACGAAAACACCCTTCGCGACAAAATCGAGCCCGCTGATATTCCGATAAAGATCGATCAAGCACGCACAAGCACCAACGCCGATCCGGGCGCCATCTGGACCATCGCACGCAAAAATGATGCCGAAATCATCCTGCATCTCATCAATCTCACCTCGGTTAAAGATCCCAGTTGGAGAAACGACCAGGGCAACATCGCCATGCCCTTAATCCAACATCAACTGCGGATTCGCGTGACCGCATCTGAGCTGGCCAGCGCTGGCTGGGCGTCGCCCGATGTGGATCATGGCGCATGGCATACGTTGCCACTGCGCAAAACCGGCACTAACACCTGGGAGATTGTTCTGCCCGAACTTCACGTGTGGTCCATGGTCATACTTAACCGGAACAATCATCAATAAGGAGATCCGCCGTGCGGGTTTATTTAAGAATCATCTTTCTTGTCTTTATTGCCGCCACGGCTTTGGGGCAGCAACCCATTCATCGAACCCAACGCTTTGTTGTTTACCGCGATCGCGTGGTTGAAGGCAACTATGAGGCCCGCGCACTCTCAAACGAGGCGCTGATCTCCAACTACGGGCGCGATGCCGCAGCACCTAAAACCTGGAAGTTGACCGGCGATCTTCAAGCATATCCGGCTCTGCACTCTTCATTGCCGATACTGGATAGCGTTTACAATCTCTCACTCGAAGAGCTGGCGAAGGATAGCCGCCCCGATCAGACCCTGATGGCCGGAGCCAAGTGGAATGGCGTCTGGACACGCGATGTTAGCTATAGCACGCTTCTCTCGTTGGCCATCATTACTCCAGAGCTGACAAAGAACAGCCTCATGGCCAAGGTCAACCACGGTGAGATTGTGCAAGACACCGGTACTGGCGGCTCGTGGCCTGTCTCTTCCGATCGCATGGTTTGGGCTCTTGCTGCCTGGGAGATTTATCAGGTCACGGGAGATCGAGCCTGGCTGCGGCAAAGCTATCTCATTGTTCAAAACTCGGCACGCCACGACGAGCCTTCGGTGCTGGCTGCAGCGAATGGGCTGGTGCACGGCGAATCAAGCTTCATGGATTGGCGCGAACAAACCTATCCGCGCTGGATGAATGCTGTCGACATCTACTCGTCGCAATCACTCAGCAATAATGCCGTCCACTACCAGACCTATCGCATCCTCGCCCAAATGGCGCGCACTCTGGGCGAAGACGGCTCTGCTTACGATCGCCGCGCCGAGCGCATTAAGCGCTCCATGAATCAGCTCTTGTGGATGCCCGACAGAGGAGACTATGGCGAATATCTATACGGTAGAGCGCACCTTGTGCTTTCTCCGCGCGTGGAGTCTCTTGGCGAGTCCCTTGCCATGCTCTTCGAGATTGCAGCGCCAGCGCAGCAAAAAGAGATGCTGAAGAATCTTCCGCTGCTTGACTACGGCATTCGAACGGTCTATCCGCAAGAGCCCGGCATTCCTCCTTATCACAACGAATCCGTCTGGCCGTTCGTACAAGCATTTTGGAACCTTGCCGCTGCCAAGAACCACGCAGATGCAACCGTCGCAGACGGCCTCAGCGTGCTGCTGCGGCATACATCTTTCTTTTTGACCAACAAGGAAAATCTCGTCGCCAACACTGGAAGCCCTTCAGGAACCGAGATCAACTCCGATCGCCAGCTCTGGAGCATCGCCGGCAATCTAGCAATGGTCTATCGCATTCTCTTCGGCATGAGCTTTCAGGACGACGGCATTCATCTCGCGCCATTCATCCCACGAGATTTTTCCGGCAGCTATCAACTCGACAACCTTCGCTATCGCCAGGCCACGCTCTCGCTTCATGTCAGCGGCAGTGGGGGAAAGGTCCGCTTGCAAAAACCCGATGGCGTCCCATTCAATGGCATCATTCCAGCTACCCTGCGAGGATCGCATCGCATTGAGATTGTGCTGGATCAAGAAGCTCGCGAGGCCGTATCTTCGCATCGCAATGACGATCGCACCGCACCCGGTACGCCTGAGCCGAAGTTGGATGCGGGGAATCTCTCGTGGCCGCCGGTCTCCGGAGCCGCATCCTATGAACTCTTTCGCGATAGCCTGCCGTCGCGACAAACCAAAGAACCCTTTTTGCTGTTGCATGAAGATAGCGGCAAGAGCACACACGAGTATCAGGTCGAGGCCATCGACAGCAACGGCATCTCCTCATTCCTGAGCGCCCCCGTCGTCGTCGAGTCGCCCGGCAATGTTCTGGTCGCTGCCTTCGATCCGGCTCTTCGCCCTATCGATCTGACTAGCGATTCCACAGCCTCCGCTGAAACAACACTCTCTGTTTCCGACGCAGGCACTTACGCAGTACAGATTCACTACGCCAACGGCGCCGGGCCCATCAACACAAGCAATCAGTGCGGAATGCGCAGCCTTTATATCGATGAGCAGTTCAGTGGTGTGGTCGTGATGCCGCAACGCGGCGAGGGCGCATGGGACAACTGGGGATGGAGCAACCGCATTCTCCATGGCTTCACGCCGGGAAAGCACACGATCGAGCTGCGCGTTGAAGAGATCGACAACAACATGAGCTTTACCCAGAACCACGTTCGTGTTGATCGCATCGAGGCGAGCAGAGTAGTCTCGACAGGCGCCATGGAGGAATAATCAGCCGGAACGCATAGATAGGCCAAGTCAGGGCCTTCGAGAAGTGTCAAGGGCACAAAAAAGGAGGCAACTGGGGCGGAGAAAAGTGGAGCCGGTAGTAGGAACGATGAAGCAAGCTTTTTCGGGGGAGAAGGTGTCTTGGAGCGTAGCGAAAGAGCTCTTTCGCCCCCGAAGCCCGTTCTGTGGAGAGGGTTCAGCGGTCTAGAGGGGAAGTCCGTTTACGGCGGCTTTGCTTGAGGCGCTAGCTGTCGCCATTTATCTCCAGACAGTGTTTGGCCCTTCACGTCTTTTCAAGTACTTGCAGGTGTTTGGCAGTTCTGGAACTTGCTGTAAGTTATTGATTTCATTCACGTATCCTCTATGGCATGGAAGAGGTCGTCGGTTCGATCCCGACCAGGTCCACCAAATTATCTTAATAACTTAGCGGATTCGCCGGATTTCCCAACTTCCCTCCCAACTCAAGGTTAAATCCGGGTCGTTATGCCGCCTTTCCGGTAAGCTTCACTGGGCCCTCTTGCGCAGTTCAGATTCGGTCGATAATTTTGTCCCTCTCGATAAGGCGGCCGAAAGAACAGCCTTGCCAGTCTCCTTTTCGGCTTTGATTGCAGTTTAGGTGATTGATTCAAGTCAAAACGATCAACCATGAGATGTCTGAGCAGGCGGTCGCGTGATCCCGCTTTGCATTGGAGATACCAGAGTGCCAGGGCTAGGTGGTCAACTCTATGAAAAATATGAGTGTTAACGCGTGTAAATTTGAGTTGCACCTCTTGAATTTCCTCTTTACCCCACCGGTTTTGACCTCCTCTGGACATTGCAGCCTCCTTTTTTTGAAGGCCGCTTTCGGAGGTAAACCCCATTGTTTCCGGGTAAATGATCTATTTCCT
>Ga0302275_10002507_pt1 | contig 19322 bp, 17 predicted proteins | sample III_Bog_N2_2_FD_200229 | JGI IMG/M metagenome (GOLD analysis project Ga0302275, IMG submission 200229) | Peat permafrost microbial communities from Stordalen Mire near Abisko, Sweden - III_Bog_N2_2 | ecosystem: Environmental > Terrestrial > Soil > Wetlands > Peat | place: Sweden: Abisko...
CAAACCCTGGCTCTTCTTGCTCGAAGACGCGCTCTTGCTTTTTCGGAGGCTTTTCTCCGGCGCTGAAGACGCGCTCTTCGTTGCGTCCGATGCGCTTGTGGGCGTGCAGGCCTTCGAGGATGAACTCGGCGGCGGAGACCTGGATCTCCGCGCTCTCTTTGGGACCGATATTGAGTTTGGTCAACTTATCCATCAGGCCCTGAATTTGCGTTAGTCCTTCGAGGACCTCCTGTGCGCCAGCGTTGTCGCCGAGTTGAATTTCTCCTCCCAGATCGAACCACTGCACAACCTGATTCATATTGACGCCGTGGAGATAGGTGTCGTAGGCCTTGGCGACAGCGGTGCGAATCAGTTCTCGGCTGACGTGGTCGGCGCCCTTCATTTCGCCTTCGTATTCGAGTTCGAGTTTTCCGGTGATGGCGGGCAGCGCGGCGTAAATATCGCTGATGCGGGGCACAACTAATTTTTCTTCGTGCGTCAGGGCGCGGCGTTCGGCGTTCGATACCACGTTTTCGATGGCTGAAATCGGCAGGCGCTGACTGACACCGGAGCGCTTATCGATTTTCTTGTCGTCACGGGCGGCGAAGGCGATCCGTTCAATGACTTCGCTGACGTACTTTGGAATTCGCAAGGATGTCGACGAGCCACCTTGTTCATTCGGCCGATCATTTCGTCGATCGATCCACGCTTCCTGCGCGGTGATGGCAATTCCTTCTTCGACCGTCGCAGGGTAGTGGGTGCGAATCTCGGAGCCGATGCGATCTTTGAGCGGGGTAATAATTTTGCCGCGGGCGGTGTAGTCCTCGGGATTCGCGCTGAAGACGATGGCAACGTCAAGCGGGAGACGGATGGGGTATCCCTTAATTTGCACGTCGCCTTCCTGCATGATGTTGAAGAGGCCAACCTGGATTTTGCCGGCCAGGTCGGGCAACTCGTTGATGGCAAAAATTCCGCGATTGGCGCGGGGTAAGAGGCCGTAGTGGACGGTGAATTCGCTGGAGAGTTCATGACCTCCGCGGGCGGCTTTGATGGGATCGATGTCTCCGATCAGGTCGGCGATGGTGACGTCGGGCGTAGCCAGCTTTTCGACGTAACGACGTTCGGGCGTGAGCCAGGCGATCGGCGTCGCGTCCCCCTCTTTGGCAATGAGTTCCTGACAGCGGCGGCAGATCGGAGCGTAGGGATTGTCGTGAATCTCGCAGCCTGCGACGAAAGGCATCTGCGGATCGAGCAGTGCGGTGAGGGCGCGCAGGATGCGGCTTTTGGCCTGCCCGCGCAAACCGAGCAGAATAAAATTATGCCGCGAGAGGATTGCATTGACGATCTGGGGGACGACTGTGTCGTCGTATCCAACAATGCCCGGGAAAATTGCGCTGCCTTCGCGCAGGCGCACCATCAGGTTCTCACGGAGCTCATCTTTCACACGCCGCGACCCGAGACGCTGCTCGGAGAAAGGACTTTGGCGCAACTCGCCGAGAGTCCGGGGAAAACTCATGGTGGGAACCCCCAAAGGAAAAAGCCTTAGGCGGATTATACCGCCGAAGGAAGCTATCAGCCGTCAGCCGTCCGCAAAGCACTAAAAAAACTCGCATAGTAGAATCGCGGTGTGAATCAGTACGAAGCGCTACTGTTCGGTGGTGTCATTGCATTCTATGTCCCAGCTTTTGGCCTTTTTCATTGGATGATCTTCAAAGTGAATCGGAATCTGCCGCTAGATCGCAGGATTCCCCATTCCCTTTACTTTGGCGAATGGAAAAGGCTGGCCAGCGATTACAAGGCTTTCTATCCTGGAAGTTTCCTGTATCAGCTCACGCTGACCTGTGCGGTCACTTGCGTTGTTATCGCACTTGGCCTCGCCGGTTTTCGTGCCTGGGAATACGCGACGAACAAGCTAAATTAAGATGCAAAGCTGGTTCAACTGAGAGCTGACGGCTGCTTTCTAATTCCAGCGGGCTTTGGCGGCGCGGCGCAGGCCGGGGAGGATGGCTTCGAGATAGCCGACGACGGCTTCGAGGCGTTTCGCTTCGGACAGAGTCGAGAGCAGGTTCTGTTTGAAGTCGAGATCGAGGGGAAGTGATCCCGCTAACAAGAAAGAGAGATTGCTGGCGTGATCGTCGGGACCGGATGGCTCCGTCCCGGCAAGTTTGACGATCTCGGCATGAAGGCGGACGGCCTGCGTCACCATCTCGGTGGGCGGCTTTTCCGGACCGTCTTCGACCAGTGCGATTTCAGCCTGTAGAAATTCGCGGTCTTCGTTTACCTGGATGACTTCGAAACGCTCCAGTCCGCGTGCCATGATGTCCATGCGTCCGTCGTCATACTTCTTGGTAACCGACATAATCTCGGCGGTACAGCCGATGTCGGCGACTCCTTCGGGAGAGGCGCGCACTACGCCGAAAGGCTTCTGCTGCTCGAGACATTCCGCAATCATCTCCTTGTAGCGCGGCTCGAAAATGTGCAGCGGCAAGGGCACGCCCGGCAGCAGAACGAGTTCGAGCGGAAAGAGAGGAACGAGTGAGCTCACGACTGTCTCCAGTGGAAATGATTTTACGCTATGGAGAAGTTCTCAGTTCTCAGTTCTCAGTTCTCAGTTCCGGGTTCTCAGTTACGAACAAATGCGGTTCGTGTTTTTCTGAGGACTGGGAACTGAGAATTTTTTTCATGAGAAGTTCCTTCATTGACTTGCCGTCTTCCACGCGATACAAGAGTCGCCATGGAAATGGATGGAAAAGTTGTGGTCGTGACTGGGGCCTCGATGGGTATCGGAGAAGCGATCGCCAAGGTTTTTGCCGACGAAGGCGCCCGAGTGGTGTTGCTTTCGCGGGACGCCAATCGAGCGGAGGCGGCACGCCATCGAGTCGGCCATACCGATCGCACGCTGGCGATGGCTTGCGATGTTCGCAAGCGCGAAGAAATTGAACGCGCACTGGCGCTCACTCTCCATCACTTCGATCGCGTAGATGTGTGGGTAAATAATGCCGGCGTTGGCATCCGCGATTCGGTCGCGGACATGGAAGTCTCCGCGCTGCGGGATCTTTTCGAAACGAACTTTTTCGGAACGATCTCCTGTCTGCAAGCCGTTGTGCCTGCGATGCGCGAAGAGGGCGGCGGCGCAATCATCAATATTTCCAGTGTTGCGGGGCACATTCCTGTCCCGTACATGGCGATTTATGCGGCCAGCAAGTTTGCCATGAATGCGATCGGCAAAGGCGCGCGGATGGAGCTAAAACGAGACAACATCAACGTGTTGACCGTGTGCCCGGGATATGTCAGCACGGAGTTCGGCGCGCACATGGTTGCAAGCCGTAAGGGAGCGGTCCGTCCGCCAGCCGTGCGTGGGATTTCGGCGGAGCGAGTGGCGCGGGCGACGTACCGCGGCTACCGTGCCGGGAAACGGGAAGTGGTCGTGCCTTGGACCATGATTCCCATCATTAAGCTCTACCAGTTGTTTCCGGCGCTCGTGGAATGGATCTTAACCAAGGCGCTGCGAAAGTCGGACAAGAGCGAAGAGGATCGAAGCGAAGGCAGCGGAGGCAAAAGTAAAGAAACGTAAAATAGCAAACCTTCCGATTTTTGATGCATCGAAGGAAGTAGGCAGAACTGCAGTCTTCCACCCCCGTTTTCCGAATGGCCGTTGCACGGCGGCTCTTGGGGGTGGAGGCTGCCGTTAACTTTTCTGTGCTCCCTTTTTCGCTAAAATAGGGTTTATGAAATTCCGGTCCCGATTCCAGCCGTTAAAATCTCCGTTGCTTCTCGCGGCGGGTATGTTGCTCAGCTTTCTATTGCCGCTTCTGGTTCTGGCGCGGACGGCGCGAGCGCAGGAAGGCCCGCTCGATAAATCGCAGCCGACGGGCATTACAGTTGATGAAATCGTGAAACGCTTTTCTGTGAAAGAGAAGGAATTTAAAGAGGCGCGGGATCAATATACCTTCCGTCAGGATGTCAAAGTGATGACCCTGGACGGCGACACGCCGGACGGAATGTACCAACAGGTGTTTGACGTCACCTTCGACGACAAGGGACATAAGACCAAGAACGTCGTTTTTGCCCCGCAGCCGACGCTGCAACGCATACAGATGACCGAGGAGGACTTCGATGATATTGAAAATCGCCTCCCCTTCGTGCTCACTTCGGACGAGATTGGGGAGTACGACATCCTTTATGTTGGCCAGCAGAAGCAGGACGAGTTAAACACTTACGTTTTCGATGTTGCTCCAAAACAGATCTTAGGCAAGAAGCGATATTTTCAGGGCCGTATATGGGTCGATAACCATGATTTCCAGATCGTGGAGACATACGGGAAGACGGTCCCCGACATTAAGAAAAAGAAGGGCAACGAGAACCTGTTTCCGAAGTTCACCACATGGCGCGAGCAGATTGACGGACAATATTGGTTCCCGACCTACACTCGCGCCGAAGACACGCTGAGATTCTCGCTGGGCGATGTCAAAATTCGAGAAATTATCAAATACACGAATTACCGTAGATTTGGATCGAAATCGCGCATCACGTACGATGGGCAGGAAGTGCAGAAGGCTCCGCCAAAGCCGGACGAGCAAAAACCGGCCGAACCGCAGAAGCAGTAAATTGCGTCTAACTTTTTTTCGAATACGGGGTTTCGAATATAAAGGAGGACCATCAACGATGAACAGCAAGTCTCGTTTCGCGAGTTCGCTCTTTCTCGCCGCCGCGATGGCGTCAACTGTATTAGGTACCGCTTGCGCGGAGCATCATTACTACCGGGTCTATGATCCGTACTATTCCGACTATCATGTCTGGAATGACGGCGAAATCGTCTATTACAACCAGTGGGCCAACGAGTACCATCGCGATCCGCATCGCGATTTTCGCAAGCTGAGGCCCGAGGAACAGAAGGAATACTGGACGTGGCGGCATAGTCACGGCGACCACGATCACCGCTGAAGACGCTCCTTGTTTCGATCGGCGGTGGCATCGCAGGCTCCCACACATTCCCTGAAAAACGCGGATGTGTGGGGCACGCGCTCTCTCTAAGGAATCATCTCTAAGAAATCATCTCTAAGAAATCAATAGAAAAGATACTTTCTCCACTTGTCGTCGGAGTGGCCCATCAGGCGCATGATGTGGCGGCTGGTGTGGAGATTGAACGAACGCGGTTCGCGCGCGGGCCGCATATTGACTTCATGAGGGAGTTGATTACCCTTGCGGCGATTGCAGGAATGGCAGCACGCGACAAGATTCTCCCAAGTGGAGAGGCCGCCGCGCGAACGGGGAATCACGTGGTCGAGCGTTAGTTCGCCGGAGGGCAGTGTCACGCTGCAATACTGGCAGGTGTTGCGATCGCGCAGCAGAATGTTCTTTCGCGACAGTGCTCGCGACTGATGCGGGATGCGGCGATATTCCAGCAGGCGAATTACGGAGGGCACCCGCAGGGCGACGCGAGCGGCGTGAAGGAAGTGTCCATTTTCTTCTTCGGTCATGGCAACGCCCTTCAGCACGAGCACAATGGCGCGGCGCGCCGCGCAAACATTAATCGGCTCGTAGGATGCGTTCAGCACCAGCACGGGCTGATGCAAGGCGTGCCCATCGCTTTCCTGGTGCAGCCCTGAAGCGAGCATCGAAGCGGGAAGGTGTGATCGGATGCTTCCGCCGAAATTGTGGAATCGCAGGGACATGATGTCTACCGTCTGTCGTCTATCCTCGGGCCACACCCAGACGAATTCCGCTTCGTTCCGCGGAATGATCTTCTACCAGCGGATCTTCTTCTTCCGCCGCTACTTCAAGATTATTAGATGCGCTCCACTTCAAAGTGCGAGCAACCGTCGCCACCCAGACCCGCGCAGCCCCCGCACGCAGCAGCACGCGGGCGCATTCGGATGCGGTGGTCCCGGTGGTAAACACATCATCTACCAATAAGACGTCGCGTTTCAATATTGGTGTCAGGTCGTTTACAGCGAAGGCACCGCGGAGATTCAAACGCCGCTGATGGCGGGTCAAACCAATCTGGCTTCCTGTCTCGCGCCGTCGCAACAGAATTCCGGGACAAAGCTCGTATCGCATGGGCCGCGCCAATTCTTTTAAAGCGCTCCGTGCAATCACTTCCGCCTGATTGAATCCCCGTTGCGCCTGCTTGCGAGCATGTAAGGGAACAGGAACAACCGCAATCTTGCCCACCGGCATGGCCTGCTCGAGATTGGAGATCGATTCGGCTAACATCCGGCCAAGAACCGCGGCTGCGGGCCGCACCGACTGGAACTTGAGAACATGAATGAGATCGCGCAAGCCATCGCTGTAGCTGCCGTAAGCAACCGCACGCTCAAATGGAGGGTCGGTGCGCTGGCAGAGCATGCAGCGCGTCTCCCAAGCATCGCTCTCGCCGCGATCGATGAAAGCCTGCAAGTGCAAGGCTTCTCCGCAGACTGAGCAGTAGGAACCGCGCAAGGGTCGAAGAGCGGTCAGGCAATCGCTACAGACTGGGAGGCGGGAAAACTGAATAAGAGGAGCACTACAGATACGGCAATCGGAGGGGAAGACGGTGAAAAATAAAGTCGCAGCCACGCGCTCGGCAAAGCCGACAAACCCATGATGCGCCAAGCCATGATCCACCACTTCATGCTCGGCCAAATGGTCCGTCGCTTGGCCCTGGGTAGCACGTATTCGAAACCCAGTACTGCTACTGCTGAAGACGGCCTCCCTAACCCGGCAAGCCGACCGCGCTTCGCCGGACTACTCGCAGTCAGTATAGTCGCCGCGCTCATGCTTACGCAACGCGGCTATCCGATCCAGGATCGTCGGATGCACTCTGTGCCGGCCTCCGCGCGGGCTGCCCCCGTTCCAGCACCGCAATGGATCGCAGGGCGTAAGTGCGACGGTAACAACGTTCACACCGAACCGGCTGAAACAAGAAAAGCGGAAGCACAAGTTTTTCAAAAAGGCTACGAGGGCGTGACCGATAGGCTTGTTGAAAGCCACATCCCCGGCAATAAAACTCTTTGAAAAACCGGCTCCAAGAGGGCTGGCCCACGGGATACCTCCTGGATTCAAAACCATTTTAACGCGAACATATAAACAAACCGATCCACAAAAAGTTGCTGATAAAAATTACAACCGGGCTGGAGCCCAGCTATCCGCGCGCCATCCCCATGTCCTTACTTGTAAACCGCCCTTTCGTCATGGTAAGGTGCGCGGTCGCGACTACTGTTAAGCTGGAATGAAATTTTAGATGACTCTCATGACTCCACATACCACGAGGATCCTATGAGCACTCCCGCGGGAAACGTCCCCGGAACTGTCCAAAAGCACCGCCCCTATGTCCCGGAAGGCATGCAGATGAAAGAACTAACCGTCCGTGCCATGGTGTTGGGACTGATTCTCACGGTCGTTCTCGGAGCAGCTAACGCCTATCTCGGACTGCGCGCCGGCATTACGATCGCAGCAACCTATCCGGCCGCCGTCATCGCCATGGCCGTGTTGCGGGCGTGGAAAGGGACACTGCTCGAAGAAAACATCGCGCGAACGGCCGGCTCGATCGGAGAAGGCATTGCGGCGGGCGCGATCTTCACCCTTCCCGCGTTCGTTCTGGCCGGTGCGTGGCCCAACTTCTGGTCCTTCGACTCATATTGGAAATCGACCGCGCTCATCATGGTGGGAAGCGTCCTCGGCGTGCTCTTTATCTCGTTGGTGCGAAGAGTGATGGTCGAAGATCCCGAACTTCCCTTTCCAGAATCCGTGGCCGCCTCCGAGATTCATAAGGCTGGGCAGCGTGGCGCGCAGGCCGCTAAATATCTTTTCTGGAACATCGGCGTCGGTGGGATCGTCTACCTTCTTGGAAGTTTCGGATTGTTCGCGGCGGGTAAAGACTTTCACTTTAACGTCGGAAGTATTGGCCGCAGCCAGGTGCGGCTCGGCTTGTCGGGGAGCAAGAACATCGTCGCGGCGGGGGGAACCAGCACCTTCGCGGCGCCCAGCGTCAGTCCCGCTTATCTCGGGGTGGGGTACATCATCGGACTTCGGCTGGCATCGATCCAGTTCGCGGGGGGTGTACTCGCCTGGGGATTGATGGTTCCACTGCTCATCTTTTTTCTGGGTCCGCATATCAAGCAATACCTTCCGGCTGATACGCCAGACGATTGGACGACCATGGCGATTGCCGTGTGGAAGTTTATCGTGCGCCCGATCGCCGTCGGCGGAATGCTGGTCGGAGCGGCCTATACGCTGTTCAAAATGGGCAAGAGCCTGACTGCGGGGCTGGGCAAGGCTTTGAGCGACTTGCGCCAGACTGCAGCCCAGCGCGCCGAACTCTCGCGCACCGAACAATATATGAGTTCAAAAACCGTCTTTGGATTGATCGCGGTCACGTTTCTGGTGATGTGCTTTTTGTACGTACATCTGACTGGACTGCTCTGGCCGGCAATTTTTGCAGCGGTCGTGATGCTGCTCGTCGGCTTTTTCTTCGCCACAGTTTCAGGAAACCTGGTTGGCTTTATCGGGTCTTCCAACAATCCGATTTCCGGCCTGACGCTTTCGACGCTGCTTATTGCAGCATTGCTCATGGTTTCGCTGGGCGTCTCTGGGCAGTCGGGCGTGCTGGCTGTATTGAGTGTGGCTGCGGTGGTTTGCGTTTCTTCCGCCGTCGCCGGAGAGCTGTTGCAGGACTTTAAAGTTGGTTACATTCTTGGCGGTACGCCGCGCAAAATTCAGATTGCGGAGTTGATCGCCGTAGTTGTCGCAAGTCTCGTCATGTACTTCCCGCTGGCGCTCTTGAACAAATCTTTTGGGTTCGGCAGCCGGGAGCTCGCCGCTCCGCAAGCCGGACTCATGGCGACCTTGGCTGTGGGCGTCGTCGGCGGCGATATGCCGTGGCCTTTAGTGGTGGTCGGGATCTTCATGGGCATCGGAATGATCATGATGCAGGTGCGCAGCCCGATGCTGGTGGCGGTGGGAATGTACTTGCCCTTTGAAACGACGTTCGCGATTTTTCTCGGCGGCGTCTTCCGCGCTTTGGGAGATGCGCTGGCGAAACGGCGCGGCTTCAATTCCGCGCAGATGGCGAGGGCGGAAAATGCGGGAGTGCTGACGGCCTCCGGCTTAATCGTAGGCGAATCGCTGATGGGCTTGGTATGGGCGGGGGTCGTCGCCATCGATAAAGCTCGAGGTAAGGAGATTCCCCAAATATTCCAGCACCCGTCGTATCTCGCGGGGCTGGCGGTGATGGTTGCGCTGGCGGTGCTGATGATTCGGATACCGCTCTCGAGCGCGGGCGATCCGAACGAACCCGCGCCGCCGGTGGGAATGATGTAGGGAGTCGCCGTTCGTTATTCGTCGGTCGCGATTCGCTGTTCGCCGTTCGCTTGACGAATTATCGAACCTCGCGGCTTGTAGATAGCCGACGACGATCGACCGTCGACCCGCGTGACACACGAGGGGCACCGTTTCTTCCTCGTGATACTTTGTCTGCTGAGCGCATTTCGGCCCCATGCCAATCGCGGACAATGTCGCCTGGATACGGCAGCGGATAGCGGCGGCTGCCACGCGAGCGAATCGCGATCCGCAAGAAATTACATTGATGGGCGTTAGTAAGACTTTCCCTGTTGAAAGCATCCGCGAGGCTCACGCTGCGGGCCTGCGCGTGTTCGGAGAGAACCGGGTACAGGAATTCGCCGCCAAGTCGAGCGCACTTCGCGATCTGACGGGCGCGCAGTGGCACCTGATTGGACACCTTCAAACGAACAAAGCCGCGAGGGCCGCCGAGCTGTTTGATGCCGTCGATTCGGTCGATTCCGTCCGCACCGCCGAAAAGCTGAATGCGGTCGCGGCGAGCGCGGGCAAAACGCTGGACGTGCTGATCGAAATCAATGTCGGCGGCGAGACGGCCAAGACTGGCGTTGCTCCGGCCTCCGGAGAACTGGAGCAAATTCTGCGAGGGGCGCCAAATTGGGGAAATCTGAAGATCCGAGGACTGATGACAGTTCCGCCTTATGCAGAAGACCCTGCGGGATCGCGCCCATATTTTCGGCACCTCCGAGAGATTCGCGACACGGTGGCGGAGCGAGCGCTGCCTGGAATCGGAATGGACGAGCTCTCCATGGGAATGTCGCACGATTTTGAGGTTGCCATCGAAGAAGGCGCGACGAGCGTACGCGTGGGGACGGCGATTTTCGGAGAAAGAGCAAAGGCGTAACCACGAAGGAAGAACTAAGAGCAATCGAAAGCTTCCGGTGTTTTTCTTTCTTGTTTTAGGGGTACGGCTTAATAAAGTGCGGTGTTGGGCGTAAACGGTTCGAATGGTCGCTCTTCAAAGCTCGCCGAGTGGGGTCACGTTTGCGGTCAAGGTTCATCCTCGGGCGAAGAAGAATGGCATTACTGGAGAGGTCGGGGACGCGCTGAAGGTGGCGTTGACTGCTCCTCCGGTTGACGGGAAGGCCAACGCAGCCTGCGTCGATTTGTTTGCAAAACTTTTGAAGGTGCCGCGTTCCTCCGTTACTATTGCAGCCGGCGAGACGAGCCGGAATAAGGTGATACGGGTGGCTGGCTTGTCGGCTCAAGAAGTACAAGACCGGCTGAAGTATTAATGTCGAGCACTACGTAAAGAACGCGGGCGAGGGAGTCCGCGCCACACATATCAGGAGCCGTCTTTGAGCTTTTCCGAACGCTTTCACGAGATTCGCACCGGCTTCGAACGGCCGTTCTGGGTCGCCAACATCAGCGAACTCTTCGAACGCCTCTCCTACTATGCAGTGCTCGCTTCGCTGGCACGTTATCTGCACGAGTCGCTGAATCTTTCTGTCGAGCAAGCGGGCAGCCTCACCGGCCTCTTCGGATTCGTGTGGATCGTCGCCGCTTTCGGCGGAACGCTCGCGGACCGTCTGGGCTTCCGGCGATCACTTTCTTTGGCGTACTTGATTTTGAGTTGCTCTTACTTTCTATTGGGATCGATTGGATCTCCCTGGTTCTCGCCGGTGCGCGGCACCGTGCCGCTGGTGCCGCTCGTAACGTTCCTGCTGATTCTTCCAGCCTTCGGAGTCGCCCTCGTCAAACCCTGTGTGGTCGGCACCACCGCGCGTGCCTCCAAAGAAAATGTTCGGTCCATCGGATATTCCATTTACTACACGCTGGTGAATATTGGTGGTGCGGCTGGCCCGTATGTCGCCTCCTGGGTGAACCGGCACATGAGCGTGGAGAACGTCTTCCGCGTCGCAGCCCTGAGCGTGTTTGCGATGTTCTTCGCCGTGCTGCTCTTTTTCAAAGAGCCGCGGCGCGCCGAGGAGCCGTCGGTAAGTTTGGCGCAGGCGATGAAAAATTTCGGTACTGTGCTGTCGAACCCCCGCTTCATGATTTTTCTGCTGATTTTTTCTGGATACTGGATTGTCTACTGGCAGGAATTCATCATCCTGCCGCTGTACATCCACGATTACATCAACGCGAAAACCGACACCGACCTGCTTCTGGTTACAGGACCGTTGACCGTCATTTCACTGCAAATGATCTTCAGCCTGCTCTCGCAAAAAATGCGAGCGTTTACGGCGATTACGCTGGGCACGCTAATCTCTGCCCTGGCATGGATCATCCTAATCGTGCACCCGACCGTAGCGATGGCGGTGGTTACGCTGGTTGTGGTTTCGATCGGCGAGATCACGCAGTCGCCTCGCTATTATGAGTATGTCTCGCGCCTCGCGCCTCTCGGCCAGCAGGGCACCTACATGGGGTTTGCGTTTCTTCCCATCGGCATCGGATCTTTGGTCGGGGGCAAATTTGGAGGGATGCTGATCCATCATTTTGGCGAGGTGACGCATCAGCCGGATCGTATCTGGTGGTCGGTAACCGGTGTAGGAGTGGCGACGGCGGCGTTGCTCTGGATTTACGACAGGACCTTCAAGACGGCGGTCGTTGCACGTGTCGAAGCCGCCCGTGTCGAAACCGCCCCGGACAAATAAACGGTTTGCTAACATTACACTGTGACACCAGATCACAGACGTTTTTGAGGAAATTTCTTATCATGGCCACCGCGAAGCACCTCCATGTTCGAAAATCTTCGCCCTCGAATGACGAAAATATCGCCATGAGCCAAGCCACACCCAGCATCATCGCGGACCATATTCGACGCGTACTCAGAGATGGCGGCTCGGCGCCGCATTCGACCGAAGTACAGCATTTTTTCAAGGAAGAAATAAAATCTCGCGGCTGGTATACGGCCGAACTCCGCAAATTTGCGGTGCGCTTCCGGCGCAGCATACTCCGCGAGCGCGGAATCGGTTTCCTGGTGCAGGTCGCCGACCAACTCTTCTCTGGACGAGTGCTGGAAGAAAAAGTGATGGCGGTTTTTCTGCTTGAAAATCAGACGAAGAATCTTGGCGACGCGGAATTCCAGCTCTTTACTTCCTGGATCGACCGCATATCGAGTTGGTCCGATCACGACTCATTGGCGCATTACCTGCTCTCGCCAATGGTCGCGGCCAAGCCGGCGCGGAGCCGCGAAGTTTTCGCCTGGGCGCAATCCCCGAATCGTTGGCGGAGGCGCGCCGCTTGCGTTGCTCTTATCCGCGGAGCTCGCCAGCAACGGTTTCGTTCGCAAATCGTCCGGCTATCGAATCAACTGCTCGAGGATGAAGACGACATGGTGCAAAAGGGATTGGGTTGGCTCTTGCGGGAGACGGCGAAAGCCGATCCGAAGCGTACGGTGCCCTACCTGATGAAGATTCAGAAGGACGCGCCCCGCCTCGTGCTGCGAACCGCCTGCGAGACCCTGCCCGCCGCCACTCGCCAGGAAGTGCTAAGACGGCGCGCTTAGCCGCCGCTGAGAGAGCAAGGTTACGCCGCCAGGATTTTGTCGCGCATCCCTCCGTAGGCGATTACCTTCACCATTTCGTGCTTGTAGAAATCGTGCGGAAAACCCAGTTCAATCGCGCTCGCCCCATCCAAGGCTGACACCTGCTCCTCTGTCAGCCGAAGTTCTAGACTCGCGAGATTGTCATGCAGTTGCGACAATTTTCGCGCGCCCACGATCGGAATAGCCGGAATATCGCGATACCGCAACCACGCCAGAGCGACCTGTGCCGGAGACCGGCCTACCTGTTGACTGACTTGCTTGACGGCGGCGACAATCCGATCATTGCGGTCGCCGGTCGGCTGCATCGACTTCATCATGTCGGTCGAGTATCGCCCATCGGTTGCGTTGCTTCCGTGGTACTTGCCGCTGAGCACGCCACCAGCGAGAGGCGACCACGCCACGAGCCCCAGCTTGAAAGCCTGGGCCATCGGGATCAGTTCGCGCTCGACAGTGCGCTCGATCAGGGAATATTCGATCTGCAATCCGATAAATTGTGTCCATCCTCGCAACTCGGCCAAGGTGTTGGCTTGGGCGATCCACCACGCGGGAGCATCCGAAACCCCGATGTAGAGGATCTTGCCCTGGCGAACCAGATCGTCAAAGGCCCGCATCACTTCTTCCACGGGAGTCATACGGTCCCAGATGTGGAGCCAGTAGAGGTCGATATAGTCGGTCTGCAATCGCCGCAGCGAGGCCTCGACGGCCTGCACCATACTCTTGCGGTGATTGCCGGCGGCGTTCGGATCGTTCCCGGCCATTGCATTGGTGTACTTTGTCGCGAGGACCACCGATTGCCGGTGATCACGAATGAATTCGCCGACCAGGCTCTCGCTGGTTCCGTTGGTGTACACGTTCGCTGTGTCGATGAAATTTCCGCCAGCGTCGCGATAGGCATCATAAATCTTCCGCGACTCTTCTTTAGCCGCGCCCCATCCCCAGTCGTCTCCAAACGTCATGGTGCCGAGCGATATTTCGGAAACTTTTAATCCACTGCGGCCAAACAAACGATAGTTCATTGCGTCCCCTCTAGGATTTCGGACTGCTCTAAGTTTGGATTCGTTCTCGACGAGAGGCGATTCAGAAGCTATCTAAGGCTGGACGAAGCTCGATCCGACTTGCGGCGTTCGGGGATCGAACGCTCTTCAATGGCCTTCGTCTTCCAGGTATTTTTCAACTTCGAGCGCTGCCATGCAGCCAGAGCCAGCGGCCGTAATGGCCTGCCTGTAGCGGCGATCTTGCACGTCACCGCATGCGAACACGCCGGGCACGCGGGTGAAGACGTTCTTCTGCGTAATTAAGTAACCATCCGCGTCGGTTTCGAGTTGATCTCCAAACATCTTGGCGTTCGGAATATGGCCGATGCCAAGAAACATCGCGCTGGTCGGAAACTCCCAGCTTTCTCCCGTCTTCAAATTCCTAAGTTTCAAGGCGGTCACTTCTTTCTTGCTGACGTCGAGCACGTCGTCCACGACGGTATCGGTCATAAAGGCGACCTTCGGATTCGCGCGCGCGCGATCGAGCATGATCTTCGAGGCGCGGAACTGTTCGCGGCGATGAATGAGCGTGACCTTGCTCGCGAAACGCGTTAAGAAGGTGGCTTCCTCCATCGCCGAATCGCCGCCGCCGATGACCACAATTTCTTTCCCTGAAAAGAAAAAGCCGTCGCAGGTCGCGCACGACGAAACTCCGTGGCCGATCAGGGCATGTTCGTTCGGCAGGCCGAGCCAGCGCGCCGAGGCTCCACTGGCAATAATCAGCGTACGCGTTTGTATGGTTTCTTTACCGACGGTCAATTCAAGTGGATGCTTGCTCAGATCCGCTTTCACCACGTGGCCGATGCGGTAGTCTGCTCCAAATCGTTGCGCCTGCTTGCGCATGTTCTCGATCAGTTCCGGCCCTTGTATGCCTTCGGGAAATCCCGGAAAATTCTCGACCAGGGTCGTCATCGACAACTGCCCGCCCGGCTCATGGCCTTCGATCACGAGCGGCTTCAGATTTGCCCGGGCAGAATACAGAGCAGCGGTGTGTCCGGCGCATCCTGAGCCCACGATTACAACATTGCGTATATCCATAAGTCTTCGGTTGATCTTCTGTTTCGACGAACCAGTTCAAAGAATCGGTTTCAAAGGCCGCTTAATAGATAGATTCCGGAAAACGGATTTCGCTTCAGCCCGCAAAATTGCGCCTAGGGACTTTTCTTCGCACCAGTGACCGGCTTCGCGCTGGTCTGCGCTGAGGCCTTTATGCCCAGACGAGACAACTCGCTGGGCACCATCTTGGGAGCGTCCAAGGCGCCGCGATACCGCTCCATGATGGACGAGGCAGCGTGGAACAGGGGCTCAAAGGCACTCTGGTCGACCGGCGATTCTGCCGTGCAGCGCGCCAGGACGACCGAAGATTTTCCAAAACGCTCCAGTTTGATGCGCGAAACTGGCGTGCTCGATGACAACATTGCGGTTGCTGACGTGACTGACGACGCGCTGTCTTCGATCGCAATCTCCATCAGGTCTTTCGGATCGCGGACGCGCAAGACAAGCGTTTCCACCATGTCTTTTGAATCAACGCTGAACGAGTACTGGACGTTGCTGAAAGGCGTGTTGTCCGGAAACTCCCGCCGTACCCGCACCCAATCCGCGGACGAAACCGCCGCGGCGGGCAATTGTTCCATCCCGGGAATGGGTGTGTTCGGGTCGAGGGTGGAATGTCCGCGCGCGACCTCGAAATCTTTGCTGAACGCTGGTTTCGGGGGCACCTTAGCGAGCGCGGCAGACAATTCCTTCTGCTCGTCGGCGGACGGCGCACAAACATTGAGCACGCGCACCTTAACGGGGGGCTGTGGTGAACTGGCTGCAGGTGGTTGCGCGGCGGCTGTGGAAAGCAAAATCATCGCAGCCACGCAGTGCAGATTTTTCTGTGGGAACACGGCGAAATTGTATCAGGCGCAAGCGACCGGGCTGCCAGCAATTCTGTAGGGTGCAGACTTGTGGAAACACTCCTCGCGACAATCGTTGGTTGCGGCGCCAGTCGCGGCAGCGCTTCCCGCAAAATGCCCGAACCACAGCAATCGTTAATCAGCCGCCCCGGGGGTCGCCTCGATGGCGCCGTGCCGGCGGAGCAATTGCGGTAAATTCTGCGAAAACGCGGATCGCGGCAAAACCATGTCGCATCCGACTTCGTGGGCTTTTTGCTTCAAGTCGCCCTGCACATGGGATAGGAATCCGATGATCGACGTGCCTTTCTTCAATTTGCTTTTCAGTTTTGGGATCAAGGTCAACGGTTTGGCATTCGCGTTGTTCAAGTCGAAAATAATCAGCGAGGGTTTTTCTTCCCCATTGCTCTTGATGCGCTCGGTGAGTTCTTTCTCATTCTTCACGAACTCTACCTTCACATTCATCTTCTGGCCAGTCGCCTGAATCTTGCTGAGGAAGAACAGGTCTTCGACAAAGGCGAAGACGCGCGAAGCAGCGTCGGCTTTTGGAGCGGGCAGGGGTTCCGGATCAAGCACCGGGTAGGAGCCGGAAAATCCTGGCCGGCGTGGTCCCCTGCTGCCGCCATTCCCATTCCCGTTGTCGCCGTTTTGATTGGCGCGATAACTATGGTCCATTGGAGCGGTAAAAATGCCTTGCTGCTCCTGACGTTTTTGGCCCATGGGGCCTCCAGCGCCTCGTCGAGGCGGACGTCGTCCACGGCGCCGCTTGTGTCTCCCTCCGCCAGCGGAGGGATTTCCGGGTCCAGCATTCATATTTTTCTCTTGTGAATCTTTGAAGTTCATCCCTGCCTGGATCACAGGCTAGGTGTCTTGTCTTCCCCCAAAAGTCAGCAGGCTAGAATGCAATAATTTCTTGCACGCTGGCTATCTGCAGACCAAACCCCACATCGGCTGGATGCTTTTTGAGAACGCTTTTTGAGAACAATGCTTCAAACTGTCTTGGCGCCTGGAGTTTTTCTTGGCGCAAACGGCCAGCACGGAAGCTTGGCCATTGGGAACATCTTGATGTTACTCACGAAAGCACTCCCTGCGCAAGGGGGGAGTGCCTTTAGTTTTCCACATAGGAAACCCTACAAACTTGGACTGATTGGGTTTGCGTTCGGGACCGGTTTGGTGGGCCAGCCCAAAATGGGAGGTGCAGCGACCAGAAACTCAAGGTATCGGTCGCAAATCTTAGAATTTTTGTGGCCTGAAGTTCCGCTTCGAGACGCCGATGTAAACGAAGTGAGACCCGCACCCGCGAAAGAAAAACCCGCAGTCGCGCTGTCGTTGCCGGGCCAGCGCTTTGTCGCCCGTCAGCCCATCTTCGATCGCTGCCAAAGCGTTTTTGGCTACGAACTGTTGTTTCGTAACGGCATCGAAAACTATTTCAATGCCGATCCCGAGTCGGCGGCACGGTCAACCCTGGATAGTTCGCTGCTGTTTGGCATCAATACTCTTTGCGATAACCGGCGCGCCTTTGTGAATTGCACGCGCGAGGTTCTCTTCAAAGACCTGATCACTCTATTGCCGCCCAGCCAGGTGGTGGCCGAGATCCTGGAAACCGTCGAACCTGAAGACCGTGTCGTCGCCGCCTGCAAGCGTTTAAAGGCGCTTGGCTACCTGATCGCCCTCGATGATTTCGCGCCCAACGATCCCCGCGTGCCTTTGGTGGAGTATGCCGACATCATCAAAGTGGATATACGCGCGACGCGTCCGGAAGAGCGCGCGAGCATGATGCGGCGCTTCGCTTCGCCGAAGTGCAAAATGCTGGCTGAGAAGCTGGAAACGCCGCACGAGTTTTATCAGGCGCGCGACATGGGATTCGCCTACTTCCAGGGCTACTTTTTCTGCCGACCTGAAATTGTGGTGGGCCGGGAAGTGCCTGCCAGCCGTATTCACTATGTACGCTTGCTGGAAATGGTTTCCCGCCGCGAAATTGATATGCGGGAACTCGAGAAATTGCTGAAGCAGGAAGCTTCGATTTCGTACCGTCTGCTGCGCTATTTGAATTCGCCAATTTTTGGATTCGCGCTTGAAATCACGTCTATCCGCCACGCCATGGCCGTCCTCGGAGAACGTGAGATGCGGCGCTGGATTCGCCTCGTCGTGACTGTAGGTGCAGCCGAACAGAAATGTAGCGAATTAGTTCTTATGGGGCTGGCGCGCGCTCGTTTTTGCGAACTGTTTTCCGGTAAGACACATCCCCAATCCGATCTGTTTCTAATGGGCCTGCTATCTGTGATGGATGCGATTCTGGAAGTCACCATGGAGGCACTCCTCGAGCAATTGCCGGTGGAACACGAAACGAAAGCTGTCCTGCTCGGCGAGAAAAGCACTCTCCGCCCTCTCTACCAACTGATGCTGGCACAAGAGTCCGGAGAATGGACTGCGTCGGCGGCTCTAGCAAAGCAGCTGAAGTTGTCGGATGAAGAAGTTGCCTCGACCTGGTGGCAGGCGCTGCAGTGGGCGCAGGAAGCGACGAGTGGGGGAGTCTAGATAGCTGCCAGATGTTAGTTAGCTGCAGCTGAGAGGTGCTTCTAAGGGGCTTCGATCAATTCCATTTTTCCATCGCGGGTGCGATGCAGCACCAGCAATCGGCCCTTGGGATCGCGAAAGACGAAAACATCTTTATCGCGAAAGTGCGCTTCTTTGATGGCTTCTTCCAACGTCATGGGGCGCAGAGCGACTGAGTCTTTGGCCTGCACCAGATGTACTTCCGTGGTGCGCGCCACCGATGGGAATTTGTGAACTAGAACGGAGACCGTGGTGCTTTCCGCCAGCCCGAGTGCGGCCTGGATGTTATCTTCCAGCGACTGGCTATCGAACTTCTTGACTGCCTTCCGCTTTTTACTGAGCCACTTCGTCTTATATTTGAGTGCCTGCTTGTGCAGATGATCGAGAGCTTCGTTGATGGCGGAAATCATGTCGCCGGCATGCGCGATTCCGACAATCGGGCCATTCGGCGGATCGATGGTGATTTCAGCTTTATGCCGCCGCTTCTCGACGGCCAGAATGACCTTGGTCTCGAAACGATCGCCTAAGATTTTACGGATTTTATTAAGGCCGGTTTCGACTTCCTTGCGGATGGCGGGGGAAATTACATATTGCCTGCCGGTGTACTCCACGTTCATTGAGCGCCCTCCGGAAAACATAAGGTCTGAAGTAAGAGGTCAGATTGGAGAGGTGAAGACTGGCTTCACCTTTGCAATCTGACCTCTACCCTCTGTGATTATTTTTTCACTCTTCTTTGATGCGTGCTGGGAATTTTCATATCCTCGCGGTATTTCGCGACCGTGCGGCGAGTTACCTGGATACCCTGCGATTGCAGAATGCGCGTAATTTGTTCGTCGGTCAGCGGCCGGCTCGGGTCTTCTTCTTCGATCAGTTTCTTGACGCGGCGCTTCAGAATCAGCAACGACGTGCCGCCGCCCTCGGGGCCCTGCACACTTTCAGAAAAGAAATAGCGCAATTCGAAGACGCCCTGCGGCGTATGGACGTATTTATTGGCCACGGCGCGGCTGACGGTTGAAGGATGTACGCCGATCT
>Ga0302275_10002509_pt1 | contig 19315 bp, 15 predicted proteins | sample III_Bog_N2_2_FD_200229 | JGI IMG/M metagenome (GOLD analysis project Ga0302275, IMG submission 200229) | Peat permafrost microbial communities from Stordalen Mire near Abisko, Sweden - III_Bog_N2_2 | ecosystem: Environmental > Terrestrial > Soil > Wetlands > Peat | place: Sweden: Abisko...
GTGCCGATTTCCAGGGAAACTCGAGGACCGCCCGAACCTGCAGCAGCTTGCCGAAGACCGCCGGCAGCGCGACCATCACGCCCACCCCCGCTGCCACGCCCAGCACGCCTCCGGCCAGGCCCAGCCCCAGCGTCTGCAAAAGAAAGATGCGCAGCAGATCGGCCGATCCCGCGCCCACGGCTTTGAGAATGGCCAGCATATCCATGCGCTGCTCAAGATGGGCATGCATGGCCATGGCCACGCCGATGGCGCCCAGCACCATCGCCACAAGACAGATAAGGCTCAAGACAGCAGTAGCATTGTCCAGCCCCTGGCTCAGAGCCGGATTGCCCTCGCGGAAGTCCATCACCTGCGCGTCGGGCAGTGCTTCCTCCAGTTGTTTGCGCATTGCCACCGGGTCAACCGAGGCTGTAGCTTTTCCGGGAATCACCCGCTGAACGCTTTCGGGCAGCTTGATCAGCAACCGCTGGCTGGCACGGCTGCCCGGCGCCAGCAGCCCCGTACGCTGCAACGCAGCCTGCGAGATCATCACCCTGGGTCCCATTCCCACGCCTGCGCCCATGCGGTCGGGCTCCTGCTTCAGGACAGCCGAAATCGTGAAGTTCCTGCCTCCCAGCCGCAGCGTCTGGCCCACCCTGGCATTCAGGCGGATAAGAAACTCATCGGCTACAACTGCCGAGTCCCCCTCCAGAGCCTGTTCAAGGCTCATCGCTGGCTCCAGTTGCGCCGTTCCATAGTAGGGGTATTCGCTGGGGTCTACAGCTTTGAGCGAAACCAGCAGCGGCACTGGGTCCGGCGGCACAGAGGCCATCGAGATGGTCTCCGTTACCCAGGTCGAGCGAATTCCAGGCTGCTTGCTCCCATTAAGGATCGCCGCGATCTTGTTGTTTTCCGCCGCTGTTGGCTCATGAAAGATCCGCGCACTCAGATCCCCGGCCATCAGCGAGCGCGCTTCAGTGCCCAAAGTTCCGCGAAAGCTGTCGCTGAATCCGCGAACTCCCACAAGGGCCGCAACGCCCACAGCCACCGACAGCACCACAAAGCCGAATTTGCCCGGCGCGGACTTCAAGTCACGCCAGCCGATGGCCCCGGCGCGCTTCCAGCTCAAGGCTCGCTTAGCCATTCTGCGCCTGCTCCGCAAGTTGCCCCGTGAAAGGCAAGCTGTCTTCCACAATCAGCCCGTCGCGCAGCACGATTTTGCGATCCGCCCTGCTGGCCACTTCGGGATCGTGGGTCACCAGCACCAGCGTCGTCCCAGCCTTGCGATTCCGATCAAGCAGGAGGTCGAGCACCAGCCGCCCGTTGGCGGAGTCCAGGTTGCCCGTCGGCTCATCGGCCATCACAATCGGAGGCTCAACCACAAAGGCCCGCGCCAGCGCCACTCGCTGCTGTTCGCCTCCCGAGAGCTGAACAGGGTAGTGGTCGACGCGCTCGCGCAGCCCTACTTCGTCAAGCAGCTTTCGCGCCCGGTCAATGCCGCTGCCTTCCCTATTCAATTCATAAGGGAGCAAAACGTTCTCGAGAGCCGTGAGTGTCGCAATCAACTGGTAAGACTGGAAGACAAATCCGATCTTGCTGCCGCGTACTTCGGCCAGTTCAGCCTCCGCCAGGTTGTGGATCGGCACCCCATCCAGCCAGATTTCGCCGGAACTGGGCGTATCCAGGCCCGCAAGCAGCCCCAACAGCGTACTCTTGCCGCTGCCGCTGGCGCCTACAATGGCCACAAACTGCCCTGCTGGAATGGTTAGGGAAATCCCCTTGAGAATCTCCACCCGCCGCGCGCCGTTCTGAATCCACTTCTTCGCGTCCCGAACTTCGATCAATCGACTGCCTCCGCCTAACCGCTAGCTGCCGTAGTGAAAGTCCCAATTGCTGAAGAACTTGCCTCGGGGGCTAAAGCCCATCATATTTTCTGCTACTTGCGGCACGACTGAAGTCGTGCCCTTTCAAGACTTGATTTCAACCACGGGCTTTTAGTCCCTAATCCCTAGTCCCTTACACTGTTTAGGTGTACGTTCGCCGCGCGTTGTTTGTTTCGTTGTTTCTGCTGGCGGTCGCCGGGCCGATCCTGGCTGCTGACCGGCCCGTCCTGGTTTGCTTCGGGGACAGCATTACCGCAGGGTACGGGCTCTCCGCCGGCGAGTCCTTTCCAGACGCGCTGCAAAGAGACCTCGACAGCCGCGGCTATCGCTACAAGGTGAATAATCAGGGCACAAGCGGCGCCACCACCAAGGACGCCGTCGCCGAACTCCATTCAATCCTGCTCCTGCATCCTGAGGTTGTCATCGTCGAATTCGGCGGCAACGACGGATTGCGCGGCCTGCCCCCCAGCGAGACGCGCCGCAATCTGGATGCTGTGCTGACTGGACTCGAAAATGCTCACATCAAAGTGCTGCTTGCCGGCATCACGCTGCCTCCCAACTACGGCAGTGACTACATCCAATCCTTCGAACAGGTCTTCCGCGACCTCGCCGCCAAGCATCACACCGCATTCGTGCCCATGATCTACAAAGACCTCGTTCATGTTCCCGGCACGATTCAGGCGGACGGCATTCATCCCACCGCCAAAGGTTCCGAGATCATCGCGAAGACGCTGTTGCCGGTGCTGACGCCGCTGCTGCGAAAAAGCAGGGAATAGGGAACAGGGAACAGCAAAGACGCCCTGATCTTCGGCCATATTTGCGGTGCCAAACGCTCGCATTTCCGCAAAGAACCCGGCCCCCTGATCTCTGACCCCTGATCCCTGTATTCACCCCATCACAACCACTGGCTGAAACAGCGTTCCCGCCACGCGTTTCGCAATCCCCACCAGCTCCCGCTGCCCCGCAAAGACCTTGACCAGCGGCGCGCGGGAAAACTCTGGCAGATTAGCTTGAGCGCCGTTGCGCAGCCGTCCGAGGGCGAGCTCATCACCAGTGACAGACGGCATCTCAGGCAACAGGCTGCGCGGATGGATGCAAAACCCCTCCAGCGCCTCGACATTCCCGGCAAGCGGCTCCAGTTCATCGAGCGTATGCGCCTCGACCAGCATGAACACCCCGGCCTGGGTTCGCCTCAGCCGGCTCAAATGTGCTCCGCATCCAAGATTCTGGCCCAGCTCATGAGCCACGGAGCGCACATAGCCCCCGGCGCTGATGCTCATCGTGAAGCTTGCCTCGGCGCCTTCAAGCCCGGTGATCTCAAAGCTGGCAATACGTACCTTCGCCGTCTTCAGTTCCACGGGCTTGCCTTCGCGGGCCAGCTTGTAGGCCGGCTTGCCGGCAATCTTCTTTGCGGAGAATGCGGGCGGCATCTGCTCCATCTCGCCGTGAAAGCGGCTGGCGGCCACGCGCACCCCTTCGAGCCTCAGCAAAGGCCGCACGTCCGGCCCATTGGCCACGCCTTCGGAGTCATAGGTATCTGTCGAAAATCCGAAGCGGATCGCCCCGGAATAGCTCTTCTCCGCAGAAGAGAAGTACTGTGCCAGCCGAGTATACTTGCCAAGCAGCAGCGGCAGCACGCCGGTCGCCATGGGGTCCAGTGTGCCAAGATGGCCAATGGAGCGTTCGCCGGTTAACTTGCGCAGCTTGCCCACAACATCGTGGCTGGTCATGCCGCCCGGCTTGTCGATTACAAGTAGCCCGTTCACTTAACTACTTTAGTCGACCCACCTGGGTGCCCCGCCCTCGCCACGTCTTTGTTTTTGTGGCTAGGTTGGGTTTCGATGCGTGGTTCTAAGGAGGCTTTGAACAAGGCTCAATTAGCAAAACTGTCTTCCCTCAGGGGCTAAAGCCCTGTTGATTTTGCGGCACTTACGGCACGACTGAAGTCGTGCCCTTTCAAAACAGGGCTTAATCAGAGGCTCTCGAAGGATGCCGGATCAAGAACCAATCCAGTCAACCCGATCCGTCACTCACTGTGAGCCTGCGCCCGGCTGCCGCACCAGTGACAGGAACTCCAGCCGTGTCTCCTTTTGGCGGAAGCAGCCAACCATGGCCGAAGTGACCGTGGAAGAGTGCTGCTTCTCAATGCCGCGCATCATCATGCAGAGGTGCCGCGCTTCGATCACCACGCCCACGCCCTGCGGCTCGATCGCATCCTGAATGGCGTCGGCGATTTGCCGGGTCAGCCGCTCCTGAATCTGAAGCCGCCTCGAAAACACTTCAACCAAGCGCGGTATTTTACTCAGTCCAATGACTTTACCGTTTGGAATGTAAGCCACATGCACCTTGCCGAAGAAGGGCAGCATGTGGTGCTCGCACAGCGAAAACATCTCGATGTCTTTCACCAGCACCATCTCGTCGTAGTCTTCGTCGAAGAGCGCCCCGCGCAGTATCGTCGCCGAATCTTCGCGGTAGCCTTTGGTCAGGAAAGCCATCGACTTCTCCACGCGCCCCGGCGTGGCCAGCAATCCATCGCGGCTGGGGTCTTCGCCCAACCGGCCCAGCAGCTCGCGATACATTTCCTGATTGCTGAACTCGCTCAGTCCCTCATCAATGCTTGCTGCTCTACGAACGCTCGTGGTTACCGCAATTGGCTGCGCCATGGTCATCATCCCTCCCGCCCTGGGGAACAGGGCGAACTGCTTCCTTTCCTTCAAGAAAGTGCCTTCTATTCATTGATGCCAGATTATTGACCGGCGTATTCGAAGAAGTTGTTCTCGGTCTCCTCCACCCGCACCCGCACCAATTGCGCAGGCTCGACCGATCCATCCAGCAACTCAAAGACCGCCCTACAAAGATTCTCCGTCGTCGGCACTCGATTCACAAACAGCGGATCCAGATTCAAATTGGCATGGTCAAATCGTTCGATCACGCATTTTTGCACCGCTTCATCCAGTGCCACCATGTTCACCACCATGCCGGTCTCCGCATCTACTTCGCCGCCAACCAGCACTTCCACAATGTAATTGTGCCCGTGCCCATGGGGATTGTTGCACTTGCCGTAGGTCGCCAGATTCTCAGCAGCCGTGAGAGTTTCAGTATGCAGCCGGTGGCTGGCGCTCAGCGTGTAACGGCGGCCAAAATACGCCCTGGTCAAATCGGGCGTCATAGGCCACCCCGGTAATCCGCAAAGATCTCCGGCGTCTCGTAGATCCGCACCCGGCTTAACCGAGCGCCCCCGGCAGCCGTCACCGCAGGCTCAAGCCGCCGCCAGGCCGCAATGGCCAGGTTTTCTGTCGTTGGAATCAGCTTTCCCGCAGCGAACTCCGGCGCCTCCAGGTTCAGATGGCGATGATCCCAGGCTGCAAGGACCTCTCGCTCGATCACGTCCTTTAACCACTTCAGATCGACCACAAATCCTGTCACAGGGTCAGGTTCGCCTGCCACCGTGACCTCCAGCGTGTAGTTGTGGCCGTGCCCGGTTCGGCGTGAGCAGCGCCCAAAGACCTGCTCGTTCTTCTCGGCAGTCCAGTCGGCGTTCCAGTAGTAGTGCGAGGCGGAAAAAGTAGCCCGCCGCGTCAGATCAATCATTTAGACCTCTCACTAGGAGTAGATGCGGCAAACCACAGCCAGGCTCCATGCGCTGGAGCACCGATTTCGTCCCATCAAAAGAACGGCCCCAAGCCCTTGATTACCAGAAAGAATACGCTGTTGGGCAGACGTTATCGATGAAAACCACGACATTGACAATGTGACACAATATGTGGCACATTGTCTCCATGCCTTCTGTAAATCTTCGCGAACTTCGCAATACGCGCCAGTTGAAAATCTGGCTCAAGGCCGGCGAAACCGTTGAACTGCGCGAACGGAATTGCGTTCTGGGGACAATCGTTCCAGAAAAGCCATTGGCCAAGCCCGTCGAGTGGCCGGATTTCGCCGCTCGTCTCAAACGAAATTTCGGCGACCGCACCATCAACGCTGTGGAAATCCTGATAGAAGAAAGGAATAGCCGCTATTGACGATCTATGCGGATTCGAGCTTTTTGGTCTCCTTTTATATACAGGATTCGCATTCCGCAGAGGCTATTCGCCTCAAGGCCCAGCACCCTTCAGTCTGGATAACCAGCCTGAATCGAACTGAAGTTGCTCATGCGATCCATCAGAATGTTTTTCGTGGAAAGCTATCGTCCCTAGAAGCTCAGCGTGCCTGGAATGAACTTCACCAGGATTGCGCCCTCGGAGTCTGGATTCCGATCAATTTGCCCGAAAGAACCTGGGAGACGAGCATCGATCTCGCCAGAAGGCATGGACCCACTCTCGGTATTCGCACGCTGGACTCGCTACACGTAGCCTGCGCGCTGGAATTGAAGGCGCAACGCTTCTGGACCTTCGATGAACGTCAGGCCCGTCTTGCCGAGGCGGTCGGGTTGGATACGAACCCCTGATTCGCAATCCGCGTCAAACTCACTGCGGCGTGATAATCCCGCCCAGCGCATGACGCCGGGGCAGGACGATGCCGCGATGATCGATCTCTGGCGGTGGGCCGCCCGGCTTGTCGAGTTCCTGAGTGCCTGCCCGTTCAATCAAGGCCCCCCCGCAAGCCGGACACCAGTCCGCGGCGGTCTCCAGCTTGAGCACGGCGTGGCAGTTGCTGCACATGCGTTCCATACACAAGAGACTAACGGATCGGGATGGTCTCAAGCTTGATCCGTTGCGCCTCACGGTCTGCCCCAGCGCAGGTGGCCGGTACACTGAAGGTATGTACCCCCCCGTTCGCCTGGTGGCAATCGACATGGATGGAACGCTGCTTCCCACCTTTGCGCGGGAGATCAGCCGGCGCACGGCGCTGGCGCTCAAAGCCGCGCAGGAGGCAGGAATCACGGTTGCCGTCGCCACCGGACGGCGTACGGCCTACACGGTGCCTCTGCTCGAAGGATTGGGCCTGCGAGCGGATACGCCTCTGATCACGTCCAATGGTGCAGTGACCCGAACCTTGGGCGGCGAGTCCATCGACAGGCGCCAACTGGAGGCGCGGGTGGCGCGCGGGCTTTGCGGACTGCTCAGGCCGTTTGGGGCGCTTGTATTTACCTTTGACAAGCCGGGGCGCGGCGAACTGGTTTTGGAAGATCTGGAACAGGCTCAAGGGAGGATTTCGATTTGGGTTGAAGCCAATCGGAACGCCATCGAGGTGGTCAAGCCCCTTGAGAGTGCACTTGCCGATGGCGAGGACCCGATTCAAGGCATGGTGACTGGCGGGTTGAGCAAGATGAGACTGGCGGAACAGGCGCTCAAAGCCAGCGTGTGGAGCGGAAGCTGCGAATGCGTGCGCACCGAGTATCCGGCGCGCGATCTGTCGATTCTGGACCTGCTGCCCGCGGGGGTTTCAAAGGGCTGGGCTTTGCAGCGGCTTGCCGCACGCCTCGGCGTGGACCGCAAGGCGACAATGGCCATTGGCGACAACTGGAACGATGTGGATATGCTGGAATGGGCGGGTCAAGGCGTGATGATGGGCAATGCCGCCACTGAGTTGCGCACCATGGCCAAGATGCGCGGATGGAAGCAGGCTCCGCCGAACGACGAGGACGGGGTCGCCGTGGTGTTGGAAGCTGCCGTTGCTAAGGTCGCCTCCGCAGTTGGCAGGCCGGGACTCTAGCCTCCGGTATGATTGCGGCACAATTGGCGCGGTCTTTGGCCCTGGGGGATGCATAGTTGAGGCATTGGTTTACAATTCGCCCGCTCCGCGCGATCCTCGCACCTTTGGCTGTGCTGGCATCGATCTCTCCAGCCACTTTTGCCGCCGAGCATATCACTCTGAGCAACGGGTTTGAGATGCTTTGCGATCACCACGCTGAGGCGGGTGGCCGCGTGCGGCTCTTCCTCGGTTCCGTTGAGGACAACTACATCGAATTCCCGCCCCAGGAGATCGCCCTGATCGAGCGGGTTCCCGATCTGCCTGCGCCGCCAACTGCGGTGCGAGTGTCTCCAACGACCCCTGCGGCAAGTCCAAGCGCCCAGCTCAGCCCTGCCGACCTGCATGAGATGCTGGCAAAGGCTGGCCATGAGCACAACCTGGACGTAGATCTGCTTGCCAGCCTGGTCAAGGCCGAGAGTGGCGGGAATGCTCGTGCCGTAAGCCCCGTCGGCGCCCGCGGCCTGATGCAGCTTATGCCCGGAACCGCCGCGGGACTGGGCGTGGAAGACAGCTTCAAACCGGACGAAAACGTGCGCGGCGGATCGACGTATCTCGATGCGCTGCTGACCCGTTACCACGATAATCTGGCCCTGGCGCTGGCGGCCTACAATGCCGGCCCCGCCGCAGTGGACAAATATCGCGGAATTCCTCCGTACCGCGAGACCAAAGCCTATGTGGCCGGCGTAATTCACGAATTCAACCGCCGCGTGCTGGCGCGCGAAGCCGAGGCGAAACGGGCAGCCTCACAGGCCAGAGCCTCGAAGGACTGAGGAGCCTACTCGGTACGGAGAATTCAAGCAAGTGTAGGGGCCGCCAGAACGGTTCCGTGCCGAGTTGGAGCGTTTGCCGAGGGACGGCAGCCGTGACGAGAGGTTCTCCTCGCACCTGATGCGTGTGCGCATTGCTGCCATGGAGGAGTTCAGGCTGTGGATGCCGCACGATGATTTGGATTGACAGTCAACCGAATGCATGATGTGATTTCCTCGGGGGCAAACTCATTTCAAGCAATGACACGGAAGAGGAAGGGTGTGTCTGTTATGGAGGAAATGAAAACTCGGGGGGGACCCGCGCAATGGCTGGTAGCTGTTGTTTTCATCGCATTCTTCACAGTCGGCTCTGCGATCGCGCAAACGCAGGCCATGCGGGTCGCAATTCCATATAACTTCACCTTCGGTTCCAAGGTGCTTCCGGCGGGAATCTATACCTTCTCGGTAAGCGGACACGACGTCATCACGCAAACCGCCAGCAACGAGCGGTTCAGCGTGAACATTATCACTCAGGTCAGTGGGCCGGGCGACTTTCTTGAGGTTGGCTCTCTGGTCTTCGATACGACGGGCGGCGGTCACGTACTCTCCGAAGTGTGGATACCCGGTTCAGATGGACAACTCTTGTACGATAACCGGAAAGTCCACAAGAACGATATCTTGCTGGCTTCCTATTTGGACCCTGCCCGCGCCATCTCTGGAAAGTCGGCTTACAACCAGACATGCGGCAGATGTCACGGCGCGGATGGCAAGGGTAATGAGAGAGCGGACAAATTCTTCAACATCACAATACCCCGGCTCAGCTCAGCAATGGTTCAAGGCAAGTCGGACGCCGAGTTGAGAGATATCATCAACAAGGGCGGCCAAAAGATGCCTCCTGTCGAGATCGATGAATCGGGGTTCCGGCATCGTCTCCCGCCGCAAGACGTGGATGCTGTGATTGACTACGTGCGTTCGCTGAAACGATAGGCAGCTCGGTTGGAATCGGCCACTTCGGCTTTCATTCACTCGGTTAGCAGCCCGAGAGTTCTATCCCCATCATCCTCACAATGGCCAAAGCGTTGGTCTGTCTTAGAATCCCCGGTTTCACGCAATAGTCGAAATTTAGTGGCTCCTCGGCATTCTCACTCTGCATGTGCATGTTGACTCCGCGGAGATTTGCGTCCTCGGCAATTTCGGTCAGTGCAAGGTCATGCGTTGAAAGTGCCCCCACGGCGCCGCCCGCTACCAACGCCTCGATCGCAGATTGCGCGGCGATCCTGCGGTCTCGCGAATTTGTTCCGCTCAGAATCTCATCGATCAGAAATAGAACCGGCCGGCCGCTCGCCGTCAAGCGAATCGTATCGCGAAGGCGTTCGACTTCCGCCAGAAACTTTGACTTTCCCTCGACGAGCGAATCTGCGATGGCGATGGAAGCGCATATATTGAAAACAGTCAATTGGGCATTGGTTGCCCGAACCGGCGCGCCCGCCATAGCAAGGATTGCGTTCAATCCGAGCGCCCGAAGAAACGTGCTCTTGCCCGCCATGTTCGAACCGCTGATCACCCAAAATGCCGTCGAATCGTTGAAAGCTATGTTATTGCCGACACTGAAAGCGCGTGCCAGAAGGGGATGGCACAAGCCCTCCGCTTCAAATCGTGCGTCGCCGTCCAACAAATCCGGAAACGCGTCCTCGGGATGTTCGTAGGCATAACATGCCAGTGCATTCAAAGCTTCGAACTCCGCCCAGGCATCCAGCCAATCTTCGAAATCTTTCTGGTGCGCCGCACGCCATTTCTCGATGGCCAACACCAACTGAGTTCCTGCCGCCAGCCACAATGAAAACCCATAGAGAATGAAATCTTGGCGACGCTCCACGGCATAAAGCAGGCGCTCCAGCTTGCGAATCGTGGATTCGGCATTTCGCGAACGAAGACGTTCGACGAGGCTGCGCAATTTTGCGGAAGTGAATTGCTGGCGCTCGATCAATCGAACCCCTTGCCGCAACACCCCAACATCGCCTCCAAGCCCAAGGAGCGCATTGATGTGGACACGAACCCGCCGCATGAGCGCCAGGCTGATCACCGCTTGTATGGCAACCAACGGAATCAGCAAAGGCGCAATCTCAATCCAGGGAAGCAAGTTAGCGTAGCCGCACAAACCGAGCGCCAGACTCAGGGAGCCAGAGAACAACAGGAAGACAGAAACGATGTCAGGAACACGGATGATCGGCAGGCTTAGCCAGTCGCGAAGATGCTCTCCGCGGCAATTCTGGAACTGGTATTTACCGAGCACCGCAACATCTTCGCGCAAGGTCGCAGCGTCGCGAAGCTCTTTCACCGCTTCTTGCCGAGCCCTGGCTTCTTCGAGCGCAGGCGGATCGAGCAGAAAAGAAGCGAGCCGCTCAGCGCCAGCATCGGATCGCGTTGTGCAGAGCAATTCAAACAACGATCCCTCGCCAAGAATGTCCAGGTCCGATTGGTAGATGTGGTTGGAGCGCGCATAGGCCATCCCGGTGCTTCCTTTGCCGCGCCAGTTATCTTCAAGCCGGTCAATGCCGCGTTCATAAAAGCTCGACCGGTGTGCCATGGTAATTGATTTTTTGCGGGATCGCAGGAAGCTCCGGAATGCCAGCGCCCACGCTACTGTGACCACAGGAATCCCCAAGGTCGTGAAAGAGCCTCCGATTCCATGCAGGGCCAGAGTCAACAGCGTCCCGCACAGCAGAATGTACTTGAGAATAATTGCCAGCAACCAGAATTTGCGCGTCCGTAAAGCCGCAATCTGGCCTTGTAGACAATGTACTTTCGACCTGTACTCGGCGAGTACAGCATTGGATTGCCCTGGAGCGGAGCATGAACCCATGAATACACCTTCTCTTCCCCGGACAGAGGCCAGGGACGCTGTTTGAAGCCATGGGAAAACAGGACCGTCGTAACGGTTTCTGTTCTTGAGATCAACAGGGAGGACTAAGAGAAGATTGGCGGGGGGCGCTGAAACAGCGGAGAGAGGCTAGGCGCGCTTGGAACGGCCAGTGATGCGAACGATAATTGCCGGAATCCGAGGCAAGGCGCTGGAGCAAGCCACTGAGACGGAAGCGTCCTGCGGCATGATGCGATCGACCGGTAAAGATCCACCGAGTACCGCACCAGGAACATCAGCAGAACCGCAAGCAACAGGAGCAGCATTGCCCTGGCGATTCCACCCATAAGGAGTGCCTGATAAAACGACAGAGACACCGGCAGCGCGTAAAGGACAATGTCCATCGCGGCTTCCCTGTGTCTTTGCTGTTCCATGCGCATCCCCTTGCCAGCGATTATAACGCCATCGGAAAGTTCACTGAGCATCGGCGTCGCAACGGCGGACGACAAAACCCGTTAGGGAACCACCACCGACTGCACTTACGATTCTCAGGCCGTTTGGCGTGAGCGGCATTCTTGGCAATCCACGTCTTAAAACTCCTCCGCGCCTTCCACTGCCGGCAATATGTCGTCTGCGCGAGCCATCCACACGTAGAGCGTTGGCAGAAGGAATACGCCAATGATCAAGTTGGCGATGAGGCCGCCGACGATGACGATGGCGAACGGGCGCTGCGAGTCGGAGCCGATGGCGTGCGAGAGCGCGGCCGGCAGCAACCCGAGCGTGGCCACCAGCATGGTCATCATGATGGGCCGCAGGCGCAGGACGGCGCCCTCGACGGCGGCATCCACGATGTGCTGCTGGGCGGAAACATCCGCACTCTTGCCTCGCGCGCGCAACTGGTTGATGAACTCGATCATGATAACGCCAGTCTGCACCGAGACGCCGAAGAGCGCCAGGAATCCGACAGCCGAGGAGACCGAGAAATTGGTGTGAGTGATAAACAGCGCCAGGGGTCCACCGATGGAAGCCATTGCAACCGATACCAGAATCAGCATGGCCCATTTGTAAGAGCGAAACATGGTGTAGAGGATGAGGAAGATGGCCAGCACGGTAATGGGAATCACCAGATCCATCCGCTTGTCGGCGCGCTTCTGGCTTTCATACTCGCCGGCCCACTCGGTGTGGTAACCGGCGGGCAGCGCCACTTTCCGATTGACTTTGCCGATGGCTTCTTCGACAGTCGAGCCCAGGTCGCGGCCGCGCACGGAGTACTTGATGGCGATATAGCGCTGGCCTGCCTCGCGATAGATCTCTTCGGCACCGTCGTCGGTCGAGACCTTGGTGAGTTGAGCCAATGAAACACGCTCGCCGGAGGGCGAGAGCAAGCGCACATTTTGAATGGCCTCGCGGGTATCGCGGTCCTGCTTCCGATAGCGCAGTGTTACATCGAAGCGGGCCTCGCCCTGCTGAACCTGAGTGACCGCATTGGCGCCGACAGCGGTCTGCACTGCGTCCTGAATGTCGGCTACATTGATGCCCCATCGCGCGGCGGCGGCACGATCGACCTGGAAATTGAGGTTGGGCTGCCCGATGATGCGGAAAATTCCGAGATCCTCGATGCCCTTTACCGTGGCCATCTGGGCTTGAATCTCATCGGCCTCTTTCTCCAGCGTGCGTAGATCGTCGCCGTAGAGCTTGACGGCCAGCTCGCCTTTGACCCCGCTGACTGCTTCTTCCATGTTGTCGGAGATGGGCTGCGAGTAGTTCCAGATGACGCCGGGGAATTTCTCCAGTTCCTTGTCGATGGCCGCAATCAGCTCTTCCTTGTTCTGGTGGAAGACCGGGCGCCACTGCTCCTTGCGCTTCAGATCGACGAAGTACTCGGTGTTGAAGAAGCCGGCAGTGTCGGTTCCGTCGTCCGGGCGTCCGGTTTGGCTGACGACTTGGGTGACCTCAGGGAACGAGGCCATCAGCAGGCGGGCTTTGTTGGTGAAGTCGATGCTGGCCGTTGGGCCTTCACTCGGCGGCAGTGTTCCGCGCACCCAGATGGAGCCTTCATCGAGGTGCGGCAGGAACTCCGATCCGATGGGGCCGCCGAAGGTAAGGAAGAGGGCAATGGCGAAGAGCACGGCGGCCGTGCCTACGGTGACGACGCGATGCTGGATGGCTGCGCGAACCGCTACGCGATAGTGGCTGGTCAGCCAGCGCATGATGGGGTTCTGCCACTCTTTGGCGCCCTTGCTGAATAGCAGGCCGGCCAGCACCGGCGCCACGAACATGGCAAATCCAAGCGCGCCCAACAGCGCGAAGGTGACCGTCCAGGCCATCGGCTTGAAGAGACGCCCCTCGACGGCCTGCAAAGTGAAGATCGGCAGGTAGGCGGTGATGATGATGCCTCGCGCAAAGAACACAGGCCGCTGCACCTCGTGCGCGGCATTGCGTATGTTCTGAGCGGGGGTGCTGGTGTTGTCCTTTTGCGAGAGATGCCTGACGATGTTCTCAATCATCACCACGGAACCATCGACCACCATGCCGAAATCCAGTGCGCCCAAAGAGAGCAGATTGGCCGGAATGTGGCTAAGGTCCAGGCAGATGGAGGCAAACAGCAGAGCAAAGGGAATGGTGAGCGCAACGATAATGGCGCCGCGCACATTGCCCAGAAAGAGGAAAAGGATGATCGACACCAGGATCATGCCGGCGGTGAGGTTGCGCTCGACGGTCTCGACGGTAAACTTCACCAGATCGGAGCGATCGAGGAAGGGAACGATCTTGACGCCCTTGGGCAGGATTCCTGGGTGGTCCTTGTCGCCGTTGAGCTTGTCCCCTTCCTTGTGAATGCCTTGGAGGACGGGGTCTGAGTCGTCGCTCTTTTGCAGCAGTACGATCCCTTCGACAGTATCGGGATTGTCAACGATCTTGCCATCGTCGTAGACCCTCTTGCCGTCAACGATCGCATACGGCTTCGCGGATTTGCCGATCTGACCGAGCCGGATCTTGGGGCCTTGCGCGACGGTGGCGATGTCTTTGACCTTGATGGCCGCGCCGTTTTGCGTCTTGACGACGGTGTTCTCAATGTCCTGCACGCTTGTGAACAGGCCCAGCGACTGCACATTGATCTGCTGCGCGCCCTGCTCGATAAAGCTGCCGCCGCCGTTGGTGTTGTTATTGGCAATCTGCTGCTCGACCTGGGCGATGCTCAGCCCGTAGGAGACCAGCTTCTCCGGGTCCAGGTTGATCTGGTATTCCTTGGTCGGGCCGCCAAAGCTTGAAACGTCCACCACGCCGTTGACGCCTTTGAAGGACTTCTCCAGGGTCCAGTCTTCAAGCGACTTCTTCTCCATCACGTCGTAGGCCGGGTTGGTGCTTTCCAGCGTGTACCAGTAGATCTGGCCGACGGGGCTCCAGTCGGTGCCCATCTGTGGGACGAGGTTGCTGGGAAGGCTGACTTGGCTCAGGCGTTCCAGCACATGTTCGCGGTTGATGTCGCTGGTCGAGTCGTCGTCGAAGATCAACATCAAACTGGACAAGCCGGCCAGCGTGGTGGAGCGCAAATGGGTGAGGTGGGGAATGCCGGCCATTTGAATCTCGACCGGGACGGTGACCTGACGTTCGATCTCCTCGGCGCTGCGCCCGGGCCACTGGGTGATGATCTGCACGTAGTTGTTGGCTACGTCGGGGTAAGCCTCGATGGGAAGATTGCGGAAGCTGACGATTCCCCATCCGGTGAGCAGCACCACGCCGCCGAGGACCAGCCAGCGGCTCTTGAGAGCGAGATCGACGAGGGTGCGAATCATCTACTGATTCCCCGCGGTTTCTAGCAGGAGCGCGTTGCCCATCACCTGCTGGCCGGGTTGCAGGCCAGAGAGAATCTCTTGCCGGTTGCCATCCAGCATCTTGCCGGCGCGTACCTCGATGCGTTTGAATTGATTGCCGCCCGCGGGAAGATATACCCAGTCGCGGTCGTGCAGGTGAAGCACGGCATCGGCGGGAACCGCGGCGTGAGTCTCCTTGTTGCGGCTGGTGAAAGTTGCCGTGCCGAACATGCCAAGCTTGAGAAAGCCCGGATTAGGCACCTCGATGCGGACCTTCGCCGTGCGCAGCGAGGGATCGAGGATCGGGCCAATGTCGCTGACGCGGCCGGTAAGCGGGCGATCTGGCCACGCATTCAGCTTGATCTTCGCCTCTTGTCCCAGTTGCAGCCTGGGAATGTCGTTTTCGTATACATCGCACACGATCCACACCACCGAGAGATCGGCGATGGTAAAGGCGTTGGCCGAGCCGGATAGGTTGACGCCCGCAGCCGATGCGTTGGTCACGTTTTGCGTCACAATCACGCCCGAGACGGGCGCATACACGTTCACAATGCTGCTTGGATGGTTCTTGTCAACGCCCAGCGTCTGCAACTGCTCTTCTGCGGCGGAGAGGTCGGCCTTGGCATTCTTCTCAGTGTCTTCGGCCTGCTCCAGCATGGCTTGCGAGATGGCGCCGTGCTTGAAGAGGTCGTCCGCGCGGTTGTATGCCTTGCTGGCCAGTTGTTCGCCGTTGGCCGCCTTGAGATAGCTGTTGAAGGCGCTGGTAATGTCAGGGCTTTGGACCTTCAGCAGCAGTTGGCCCTTCTTTACGTTGTCGTCCAACCGGGTCTTGATATCCACCACGCGGCCGTTGGCCAGCGAGATGACCGGAACCTCGCGCGAGACGTCGGGAAAGACTGAGCCGGTCGCCGTCAACTCAGATGCGGTTTCAATCTGGGTGGCCGTTGTGATCGGAAACTTGGCCGCGTCCTTGGCGTCGATGGCGATCAGGTTCATGTCGGCTACATTGACGATCTGCTGATTTGCCGGCGGGGCACCGTCACCCTGGTCCTTGTCTTTGCAGCCGGTCACAACCACACCAAGCGCTGCTGCCAGACTGAGAGCCAGCCGGGCCTTTGGGAACTGCTTAATGAAGGAATACAAGATCATTGGATTACCTCGCGTCCCACAGCAAGATTCAGTTGTCCGGCAGCGGTCAGATAGGAGCCGATTAGTTGCACATAGGCCAGTTGCACGGCTCGGAAGTCACTCTGCGCGTTCAGAAAATCCATGAGCGAAGCGCCGCCATTTTGGTAGGAATAGGTCACGGTGTCGCGGACCCTGAGCGCCTGCGCATTGTATTGCGCCTTGTAGGGTTTGAGCAGTGCCACGCTACTTTCTACCTGCGCGTACGCCGAATCCACGTCGCTGAAAACCTGCGCGCGCGCTGCCTCGCTTAATTGCCGATCGCGGCCAATGTCGATCTGCGTGCGCTGTTTCTCGCCCTGATTGCGGTCGAAGATGCGCAGCGGAATGGTGACGTTTGCGCCCAGCGTGTAGCGGCCAAAGGGGTTGTTGAATGCGGGGTTGTAGGAGTACCAGGTACCGAAGGTCGGGTCCGCCGAACCGTTGGCAATAGCCAGCTTGTGATTCGTATCGGCCTGCTGAATGGCCTCAAGGGCGGCGTGCAGGTCGGGCCGGGCATCCAGGGCGATCTGGCGGAACTCCTCAAGAGGCTTCAAGTCTGTCGAGAAGTCGTAGGGGCCAGTTACGTCGAACTGCTCGACAGGCGTGCGGTCGTTGAGCAGTTGCAGAAGCTGAATCTTCGAAGTGCGCAGGTTCACGATGGCCGCCTGAATCTCCGCCTCGTATTGCACGCGCAAGAGCTCAATGCGGTCCAGGTCAATCTGGGCAAGGTCGCCAGCCCGGAAGCGATCGCGGCTGATCTTGATGATGTTGTCGTAGTACGCAAGGTCGGCCTTGGCCAGTTCGAGAACCGCTTTTGCCTCCAGCGTCTGGACGAACTGCGAGCGCAGATCGAAGAGGAGATTGCGTTCAAGATCCTGGTGCTGCGCACCGGCAATCTCTGTGCCTTCTTTTGCGCTATCGAGGCGCAGCTCTCGCTTGTGTTCGCGCTCATGCAAGTAGTTGATGCTGGGCACAAGCTGATTGCCGGTCAACGGCAGCCAGTGCGTTCCCAGGCCCGGTGTCGTATGCGGAGCGATCTGCAATCCATCGCTGGACAGTCCGATTTGTGGATTGGGGCGCAGAAAGGCGGTGATCTCCGCCGCCTTCATTTCGTCCACGCTCAGGGCATCGGCCTTGAGCGCGGGGTTGGCGGCTTCAAACCTGGCCTTCACCTGATCCCAGGTAAGGCCATGCTGCGCCCAGGTCAGAGCAGGCGCCAAGGCAAGCAGCGCGGCCGCCGCCGAAGCAGGCAGAAAAGGGAAGAATTGCTTCATACACAGCCTTTGCGCCGTGATCTGCACGGCGAACACAGGAAAGCGGGAGGCTCAAGATGAAGAAAAGATGAAAAACAGGCGAGGCGAAAGATCAGGCCGTCGGCGGGGGCCGGTTCTGGATGGGATCCAGCGCGGGGCGATCGATCATTGGGGCAGGTAGGTTGCGGCTCGGTGCAAAGCGCGAAAAACCGAACGAAAGCTCAGCTAGTAAAGGCAGTGGAAGCGCCGCGACGGACGGAAAAGTGGAGTGCGGACTGGCAACCGCCTGGTTACGCCGTACACTTGAATCGGTCTCGGCTGGATTCTGTGCCGCCTGCAGGTCGTCGGTCACAGAGATAACCGGGAACAGGATCAAGACGAGAAGCGCAAGCGCGACGAACTGCATCTTCCGGCCATGATTTCGCCCGTCCGGGCCGCTTTGCGGACCAAACCGCAGCCACAGGCAGAGCATCAGCCCCGCCAGCACTATCCAAACGAGATTGAGGACCAGTTCCATGCTCAGCACCGATTCTACATCAGTGCCGTATTTCCAAGACAGCCGTCGGCCCGGCGGTCCAAAATGCCGCTCTCAGATGCAACCGGCTATACTCCCCATTGTCTGATTTCTTATAAGGAGTACGTCCATGCTTTCGCCCGCGATTGCCTACGCCCGCCAGAACCAACCCCGCTTTCTCAATGAATTGAAGGACTTGCTGCGTATCCCTTCGATCTCTACACTGCCCGAGCACAAGGACGACTGCCGTCGCGCCGCCGAGGTTGTGGCTGCGGAACTCAAGCGCATCGGCATGGAGAATGTGCGGCTCATTGAGGCCGAAGGCCACCCGTTGGTCTACGCCGACTGGCTGCACGCGGCGGGCAAGCACGGGGTCCCCGCGGACAGGTCTTCGTCCGGGGGGTCGAAGCCGACGGTGCTGGTTTATGGGCATTACGACGTGCAACCGCCAGATCCCCTGGATGAATGGCTCTCACCTCCTTTCGAGCCAACGGAGCGCGATGGCAACCTGTACGCGCGTGGCGCTGTGGACGACAAGGGTCAGGTATGGGCGCAGGTGAAGGCGCTGGAGTCGCTGCTGGCCGCCAATGGCGCATTGCCATTGAACGTGCGCGTCCTGGTGGAGGGCGAAGAAGAGGTCGGGGGGGAGGGAATTGCGCGTTTTGTCGCCTCAAAGCCACCGGAGCTCAAGGCAGACTTTGCCCTCGTCTCCGATACCGAGATGTTCGCGCCCGGTCTTCCGACGCTGTGCGTGGGCCTGCGCGGCATGATCTATACCGAACTTGAGGTTCGCGGCGCGCGCACCGACCTGCACTCCGGAATGTACGGCGGCGCGGCGCCCAATCCCTTCATTGCCCTGGCGCAGATCATTGCTCGCTTGAAAGACGAAGATGGCCACATTCTCATCCCTGGCTTCTACGACGACATCATTCCGCCCAGCCCCGAGGAGCTTGCGGCGTGGCGCAGCCTGCCGTTCGACGAAGAGGAGTACCGGATCGCCGAGGTCGGTTCACGGCAACTGGTGGGCGAAGCCGGATTCAGCGTGCTGGAGCGCACGTGGGCTCGGCCGACGGTCGAAGTGCACGGCATTCCCGGGGGCTTTACCGGCGCGGGCGCCAAGACGGTGATCCCCGCCAAGGCTGTGGCCAAGGTCTCCATGCGCCTGGTTCCGGGCATGACGCCGGCCAAGGCCTTTCAACTGTACAAGGGCTACGTCGAGCGCATCGCGCCTCCCGGCGTGGATGTTGAGGTGCGCCTGATTCACTCCGGCGACCCCTGCCTGATTCCCGTCGACAATCCGTATATCAAAGCGGCAACCCTGGCGCTGGGCGATGTCTGGGGCCAGGAGACGGTGTTTATCCGTTCCGGCGGATCGATCCCAATCGTTGGCGATTTTGCCCGTCACCTGGG
>Ga0302275_10002516_pt1 | contig 19279 bp, 18 predicted proteins | sample III_Bog_N2_2_FD_200229 | JGI IMG/M metagenome (GOLD analysis project Ga0302275, IMG submission 200229) | Peat permafrost microbial communities from Stordalen Mire near Abisko, Sweden - III_Bog_N2_2 | ecosystem: Environmental > Terrestrial > Soil > Wetlands > Peat | place: Sweden: Abisko...
GTCCCGCCAGGGACGGAAGAGTCAGCGCAACTTTTGTTTGCCTTTTGCTGTTCCCCATCCCCAAATCCCAGACCCCAAGCCCTGCCCAAGTCCGAGTCAGTCCGAGTCAGTCCGACCTTTGAGCGCACCAATCCACCCATCCAGCGCCAAAGTCGCACCCTGGTCGCACCTTTCAAATCCAAAAACCATGAACCATGCTCCCCACGCTCCGTTCCAACCAAACGCAGCAACCCGGCGCCGTCCCATCCCACTCGCTCGGGCGAAAGCCAAGAAATGATAAACTTTTGGCAGGACACGGCTGGTTTTAATCTTCTTCACTTAGGATCATGCCGGGTCACCACTCACTAATATATGAGCCAAAAAACTCGTTTCGATTTAACGCAGGCCGACATCCCTTCCGCGTGGTACAACCTCAATGCTGACTTTCCCGAACCGCTGCCGCCGCCGCTGCATCCCGGCACCCAGCAGTCCATGCCGCCGGAAGCGCTGGAGGCGATCTTCCCGAAAAATTTGATCGAGCAGGAGATCAGCGCCGCGCCGTGGATCGAGATTCCGGAGCCGGTGCGCGAGATCTATGCGCTGTGGCGGCCCACGCCGCTGCTGCGCGCGGTGCGGCTGGAACGGGCGCTGAACACGCCCGCGCACATTTATTACAAGTACGAGGGGGTGAGCCCCGCCGGCAGCCACAAGGTGAACACCTCCGTGGCGCAGGCGTTTTTCAACAAGGAAGCCGGCACCAGGCGGCTGGCCACGGAGACGGGCGCGGGGCAATGGGGGGCCTCGCTGGCGTTTGCGTGCAGTTTGTTTGGCCTCGAATGCAATGTTTACATGGTCAAGGTCAGCTACGATCAAAAACCCTACCGCCGGATGCTCATGCATACGTGGGGCGCGACGGTGCATGCCAGTCCGAGCAACCTCACCGAATATGGCCGCAAACTGCAGGCGGAGGATCCGCATTGCCCGGGCAGCCTGGGCATTGCCATCAGCGAGGCGGTGGAGGACACGGTCAAGACGCCGAACACGAAGTATTCCCTGGGCAGCGTGTTGAACCATGTCTGCCATCATCAAACCGTCATCGGCGAGTAATCCATCAAGCAGATGGCAATGGCGGGCGAGGAGCCGGATGTGATTTTTGGCTGTTGCGGCGGCGGCAGTAATTTTGCCGGCCTGGCCTTCCCCTTCCTGCGCGGGAAGATCAAGCAGGGGAAGAAATACCGGCTGGTGGGGGTGGAACCCTCCGCGTGCCCGACCCTGACCCAGGGCGAATTGCGCTACGACTTTGGCGACACCGCCGGCACCACGCCGCTGCTGAAGATGTACACCCTGGGACACACGTTCATGCCGCCCGCCATTCATGCCGGCGGGTTGCGTTATCACGGCATGTCACCGATGGTGAGCCACGCCTTGAAGCTGGGGCTGATCGAAGCCGAGGCGGTGCATCAGACCAAGGTGTTTGAGGCGGCGGTCTTGTTTGCCCGCAACGAGGGCCTGGTGCCCGCGCCGGAATCATCACATGCCATCGCCGCCGTGGTGAAGGAGGCGGAAAAGTGCCGCGAGACCGGGCAGAAGAAGGTGTTGCTCTTCAATCTTTCCGGGCATGGCCTGCTCGACTTGAGCGCGTTTGAAACCTATTTGCATGGAAAACTCCAGGACGTCTGACCGGACGCTCACCACGTAACCCCAAAACCGAAATGACCAAAAAACTCATTGCCCTGGCTGCGGGCACGCTCGCGGCGGCCTCCCTCCACGCTGGTTTGCCGACCGGCACACATTATCCCATCGGGGCCGAAGGTCTCAAAGGCTCGGACCTCCCGCCGCCGGGATTTTATCTGCGCGACTACAACTACTTCTATTATGCGAACCGGGTGGATGGCATGCCGCAGAAGTTCGAGAACATCGACATTTTTGCCTATGTGCAGGCACCGCGTCTGGTTTGGATCACGCCCTGGAAGGTGCTGGGTGCCAACTACGGCTGCGATGTGATCATCCCGTTCGCCTACCAGAACATCACCGGCGATCTGGGCAGCGCGGGGCAGTTTAATCTGGCGGATATCTATGCGTGCCCGATGGTGTTGTCCTGGCACCTCAAGCGGTTTGACTTCTCGGCGGCTTATGGCGTCTGGATGCCGTCGGGGAATTTCGATGCGAGCACACCGCTGCGGATGCTGACCAGCCCCGGCAAAGGTTACTGGTCGCACATGCTCACCCTGGGCGGAGTATGGTACGCGGACCCGGAAAAGACCTGGGCGCTTTCGCTGTTGAACCGCTATGAAGTGAGCACCGAACAGGATCAAACGCAGATCACCCCCGGCAACATGTATTCGCTGGAATGGGGCGTGAGCAAGACCGTGGCGAAGGGCGTGGATTTGGGCCTGGTGGGCTATTACCAGCAGGAAACCACCGAGGACAGCGGCGGCAAGGACCCGGCGCAGGCGCTGTCGCACGTTGTGGGCGTGGGCCCGGAAGTGAGCGTGTTCTGGGAAAAGCCCGGCCTGATCTCGACGCTCCGGTACGTTTATGAAGCTGACGCGAAGGATCGTCCGCAGGGGCACGCGGTGACGCTGACGCTGACCAAGCGGTTTTAGCCCGGAAATTTCAGGGCTTTTTCATTAACCCCGGGCTTCCGTCCCGGGTCCGGAGGCGCAACGATTTGGGAGCCGCTTCAGCGGCTTTTCCGCGCGGGAAGCCGTTGAAACGGCTTGGTCATCCGCTGCTTTCCACCGGGCTGAGGCCCGGTGTTAATAACAGCGCAACCGAAACGTGGAAGATTCCCGCAGGACCTTGCCGGCCAGGCCTTTGGCAACCGGGCCGCTGGCTGTTTTCAAGCGCTTGACCTTTCCCCAGGTTTGCTCAAAATGTGATTTAATGCGGGGGATGGACCTTGACGGGGGGTATATTTATGGGAGATTTCATCGTATATGACAACTGTTGCCAAAGCGGACAAGAGCCGGTTGACCATCCAAGGCTTGGTGGATGGTCAGCAATATCTTGTGCGCGAACAGCCTGGTGGCTGGTTCATCACCCCTGACAAAACCCAACGCCCCAAAAGAAGCGGCATGAGTGCTACGTCATTTGCCAGACTCTATCGCTCACGTGCTCCCTTGGATGCCGCCACCGCCAAAGAAATTGCCGATAACCTCGCCACGCTTGACCGTGCGAAATGAGAGACATGGATCATTATAAAGCGCTTAATGTTCGTGCTGTGAATCCCCTGAAATAATTTTTCAAAGAGCTTTACCCCATTTCCTCATGGTCTTGATCACCTCGAACAAACAGCGGCGGTTGCTGTGCATGAATTATGTCCAGCGCGTTTCGCCGGAGGAACTGGCCGGGGCCTGGAATGAGCTGAAGGCGGTGCTGGACGATTTGCCGCCGGGCATCCAGGTGCTCGCCGACTTGAGCCAGTTGGAGTATATGGACCCCGCATGCGAGAATGACATGGGCCGGGCCATGGATTTGATGGATCAACATGGCGTCGGCCTGATTGTGCGGGTGATCCCCGACCCGTCCAAGGACATCGGGCTGAACATCCTGACCCTCTTTCACTATCCCCGCCCGCCGCGCGTCATCACGTGCGAGAGTCTGGCGCAAGCGCTGAAGCAATTGGCGCTTTGGAGCTGAGATTCACTTGAACATGCTGTCGATCCGGAGCTGCCTCCGCAGCTTCCCGTTGTCGGCGCACATGCGCATTTTCCCCTGCGGGGCGGGGAGGGCGTAAAATTCGCCGCCCGCGTTTTCCAGCAGCAGCGCGCCGGCGGCCACGTCCCACAAGTTGATGGTGCGCTCCACATAAGCGTCCAGCCGGCCGCTGGCCACATAGACCAGCTCCAGCGCCGCCGAACCCATGATGCGGACTTTCTTCGCGCGGCGGGCGATGCGGATGAAGTGCGGCAGGCATTTTTCCAGGTTCTCCTTGCGCTTGGAAAACCCCAGCGCAATGAGGCAATCCTCGATTTTTGTGCGGTCGCTGACGCGCACCGCGTGGCCGTTCAGGAGGGTGGGCTGGCCAAACACCGTGCTCCACAATTCATCGGTGAACGGATCGTAAATGACGCCGACCACGCTGACATGTTCCGGATGGCGCGTGACCAGATTGGGCTGGCGCTTGTCCTTGGGCTGGTGCCACGCATCGCCTTTGGCTTGCAGGGCGATGGACACGGCGGCGTGCGGCATGCCAAACGCGTAGTTGACCGTGCCATCAATGGGATCAAGCACCCAGCGATACTCCGCGGAGACGTCGCCGGTGCAGCCCTCCTCGCCCAATACGGGGATTTTGGGGAAGGCGGTGGCGAGCGTTTTTTCAATGAGCGCCTGGCATTGCACGTCGAGTTCCAGCTTGATGTCGTGGGCTTCGGAGAGATTGACTTTTTTGGGCGCGTACCAGTTGTCGCGCATGATTTTGCCGGCCGCGCGGGCGGCTTTGACGGCGATTTTTTGGGCAGCAAGTAGATTCACAGGGAAGAAATTTAACCACAGATGGACACGGATGAACACAGATAAATACCAATTGGCGGAGCCGGAGCAGTGGGGGCAGTGAATCCCAAAGGGATTCCATCATTCAGCCCAGGGTTGGCCGCGCGGCGGACTACCCTGGGTAGCCGTCCAAAATCATTTTCAACCCCACCGGGGTTGCATCGGCGGGCGAGCGCGCTTGGATTCACACATTCTATCATTTTGAAAAATTAGCGCCAATTCGCGTAGTTCGCGGATACCGCTTCGGTTTTTTCTCTGCGTCCATCTGTGGTTGAACTGAAGCGGTCCGGCTACTAATTCTCCCGATGCAGGGGGAGATCCAAGGTCTCGTATTCCATTTCACTTCCGTCGGGATTAATCAGAATGAGTTTCACGTGCTTGTTGGTGCCGCGCATCAAGTAATTGCCGGGGGAATCCTCCTCGCGAAAGGGACCACCGACGAACTCATTGTCCCAATTCTTTAGACCATAATCGGTGGCATTGGTGGGGTTGGAGGTGAATGCCTGGAGGGTGGCCCGGACTTGCTCTGGAGTGCGGCACTCTTGGTCGCGCAAAGCCAGGCGAACCGCCTGCATCTCCTGGTGTGCAAAGTGGCGGAAACGTCCCTTTACTAAATTCACTTCAATTTGCGGCAGCCAAGTATAAATGATCGCTGTACCAGCCATGCTGAGAATCGCCGCGAAACCAATCAGCCGCCAACGGCGTGCCCGGCACCCGACGCTGAAGGACGCCACGCCGGTAATAACCAGCAGACCAATACCAAAAACAAATGCGCCCCAGTTCAATGCCGTGATCTCCGCTCCTTGCTGGCTGTAAAAGGTGGCCCGCCGTTCGGCATAGCCCGCCGACAAGCGGACCCAAACGTCTTCGTTCATGTCGGCGGGCGAAAGCGTGGTGGAGAGCTTGGTGATCACCGCCGAATCGCCGAACCATTGCTGGAGCAGCGCATGATGCAGGTCTTGGCGGAGGCTGTACTCCACCTGGCAATGCGCCGCCGTGGCACTCGTGTCACCCAGAACATAAAGATCGAGCTTGAGCGGATGGTCGGACAGGCCGGTCAACCGCATGGGGTAAACCGGCTGGCGGGTCTTGAATGTGAATGAGAGCGGATGCGGGGTGTTGCTGGCGGGGGCATCATTTTCCCGATGGATTTTGGAGGCGACAAAGACCCAACCTGCCTTGGCATAACTGGCAATCACCGGGGCGGCATTGGTGGGCAGGGCGTAGCCATTTTCTGTGAGCCAGATTTGCAGGGCATTGGCGTCGGGCGAGGCAATGGTGGTGGTTTCAAAAATGCCCACGATTTTTCGCTCCAAGATGGAGACGGATTCTGGAGAAGCTGGAACCGCGCTTTTGGATGCCGCCAATCCGGCGGGAAGCAACATGCTGAATAAACAAAATCCCACAACAAAGGTAACGGCAAAAACGTTGTATGCAGGCTTCTCGGCCAACCGAATTAACAGGACGTCGCAAAACAGAATGGTCTCGACAAAGAGGAATAAAATAACGATGGTGTCCTTATGCTCGGAGTTGGCGGTCGCAGCCACTCCAACGCATAGGCAGGCCACAATATCGAGCCACTGAATTCGCCCCGTGGGGCGAACGGTGCAGACCAAGGTGAGGATGCCGATCAAGGCCAGAATCCCGGCAAAAAACCGGGGCACTTCGTGGCGCACCTCGGGCCGGCAAAGAAAGCGCAGGGTGGGGAAGAAGCCCGGCGTGGCGGCTTCGATGACCGGTTGGCTGGGCAGCGGAACCACCCAGGCGAAATTGGAGCCTGCGCCAGCAAAGCGGGTCTCAATGACCAAACGCTCCACGCCATTACTGAAACTCAGCGCCGCCTGCTGGTCGGGAATGGTCACGCGGGCGGGATACGCAATGGTCGGGAACACCATGCCGTCGGCCCAAACGCCCAGCGGCAGAAACAGAAGTAATGGCAGAACCACCATCGGCCGGAACGATGCTTTTGAACCGCGAAACCCACGAAGCACACGAAAATATAACCAGAGCAACTTCGCGAGTGGAGGCGGGACCGGGCCTGGGTTCTGCGTTCTCATTAACTATCAAATACAATCACTATTTCGTTTTGTCAATAATATAGTTGCGAACGATAGCAGATGGAGGCAGATGGAGCCTCCGCAACTTGAAATTCGCGGCGTCGCCATCGAATTTGCCTCGTTTGACCAGCAAAGTTGCGCGGTTCACCACCCGACGCTGCGATGGGCTTGGCGTCTGGCTCCGCGTTTCGGGGGCCGGGTCAGGATGCGCCCGCCGCAGTCGGCGCATTTTCATTGCCTTGGCACACCCAATTGAAGGATGCTCGCCCCATGCGTGTGCTGGTGGTGGAAGATGAAATCAAGACCGCTTCGTTGGTGCGTCATGCCCTGGAAGCGGAAGGGTTCCTGGTCAGCGTCTGTCCCCGGGGCGACGACGCCCTGACCGCCGCCGTTGCCGGCACCTTCGACGGCATCGTGCTCGACATCATGTTGCCCGGGCGCGACGGCTTGAGCTTGCTGCGCGAATTACGGGCGCAAGGCCACGCCACCCCGGTGCTGCTGCTCTCCGCGCGCGGCAAGGTGGATGAGCGCATCGCGGGCCTCAACGCCGGGGCGGCAGACTACCTGCCCAAACCCTTCGTGCTGGCTGAACTGGTGGCCCGGGTCCGGGCGCTGGGCCGGCGCGCCGAAGCGCCGGCCACCGAATTGCGCGTGGCCGACCTGACGCTGGACACCATTTTCCACCGGGCGCAGCGCGGCGGAAAGGTTTTTGACCTGACCGCCCGCGAATTCAGGCTGCTGGAATATCTGATGCGCTGCTCCGGCCAGATTTGCGGCCGCATGAGCATCATTGAACAGGTTTGGGACTACGATTTTGATCCCGGCACCAACCTCGTGGATGTTTATGTGCGCCGGCTCCGCGAAAAAATTGACGACGGCTTCGAACCCAAACTGTTGCAGACAGTCCGCGGCGCGGGCTATGTGCTCAAGGCCGCCCCATGACCATCCGCACCCGGCTCACCCTTTGGTTTGCAGGGGTCCTGACCGTCTCGCTGCTCGTGATGAGTTCGGGCACCTTCCTGGAGATTGCCGAGCAGCTCCGCCACGCGCATCGCCAGTCGCCCGCCGCCCGCGCGGCCCGGGAAACCAGCGAAATGATCCTGGAGGCCGGGCTGCCCGCCGTGGTGCTGGGCTTGCTGGGGGGCTGGTGGCTCATGCGCCGCGCCCTGTCGCCGGTGGCCCGCCTGACCCGGGCCATGGAGCAAATCCACGAACGCAATCTGGCCGAACCGCTTCCGCGCTCGGGCAATGGCGATGAAATTGACCGGCTGACCGAGGTCTTCAACTCCCTGACCGTGCGGCTGGATGCCTCATTCCAGCGCATCCACGAATTCACGCTGCACGCCTCGCATGAACTCAAGACCCCCCTGACCATCCTGCGCGGTGAACTGGAAACCGCCCTGCGCGACGGCCCGGCCGATGCCGCGCTCAAGCACCGGCTGGCCAGCCAGTTGGACGAAATTGAACGGCTGGCCAAAATCGTGGACGGCCTCACGCTGCTGGCGCGGGCCGATGCCGGCCAGGTCGAGTTGCAGATGGAACCCGTGCGGCTGGACGAGCTGGTGCGCGAATGCGTGGCCGACGCCACCATTCTCGCCCACCCCCAAGCCGTGGCCGTGCGGCTCGAAGCTTGCGCCGAAACCACCGTCCAGGGCGACCGCCACCGGTTGCGCCAATTGCTGCTCAATCTGGCCGACAACGCCGTGAAATACAACCAGCCGGGTGGCCGGATCCAGGTTTCCCTGGTCCAGGAGGGGGCGGAGGCGCGACTGGAAATGACCAACACCGGCCCGGGCCTGGCCCCCGCCTTGCAGACACGGGTGTTTGAGCGTTTCTTTCGCGGCGACACCAGCCACAACCATGCGGTGGAAGGCTGCGGCCTGGGTCTGAGCATCGCCCAGTGGATTGTCCGCGCGCACCGGGGCGAAATCCGGTTCGTCTCCCAGCCCGGGCAGCTCACCACTGTCACGGTCCGGCTGCCGGTGGCAACAAACTAGCCCGCACAAACTAGCCTGCATTTTGCTTTTTTGCTTGGCCGCCACCCTCTGTGCGTTTAAGCATTAGGGAATGTTTTTCCTCATCGCATTAACCATCGGTTACGTGTCCCGCCTGGCGGTGCTGACGCTCGTCTTATGGATAATGATCAAGCTGCAGAAGATGAACTATAACTTCCTGGGGCTGCTGGGGTCGGCGGCGCTGGCGTCGGCCTTGGAAATGATCCCGTATTTCGGCGACTATATCGCCGCCGCGGCATTGGGTTTGTGCATCTGGAAAGTCACCGGCGCCAGTATCGTGCCGGACGTCTTGTTCACCGTGGCGGTGGGCTATGCGCTGATGTTTGCCGTGCAGATGATGCTGATCACGGGATTGACGCCATCGCTATCATCCTTCCGGTCGCATGCCAGCGACGAATCCGGGCCACCGGTTTCCGTTGCCGCCGCTCCCGCCACCGCTCCCGAGCCGGCCAATCAAACCGATGACAGCGAACCGGGCAAAAAAGCGGCCGATGAGTGGCTCAAGGGGGTGACGATCAAGGGCACCACGGAAAATGGCGTGCATTCGATGATTCTCATCAGCGTCAACCAGAAGAACTACACGCTGGTGACCGACGCCTCAATCCCGGTCCATACCACCAACGGAACCTGCCGGATGCGCCTGGTCAACGTGAGCGAGCCCTGGGCCATCATTGAGGTTAACGGCGAAAACGGTTACCTGCGGCTCCATTAATCGCTGAGGCTCAACGCGACACCCGCACGCGCAACAACAGCGAGGGAATCGCCAGACCGGTGCCGATGGCCCCAATGGTGAACATGACGCGCAAGGTGTATTGCACGGCTGTGACCAGCGTTTCGGTGGCATGCGCGGTGTCGATGGATGTCAGCGCAAACAAGCCCAGAATCGCCTTCGCGGCGAAACTGCCCGGCACCATGGGGATGCAGCCCACCACGTCCAGCGCGTTCTGCGAGATATCCGCCCGGGTGCGGAGAATCTGCACGGCCGCCCCCACGATGAGCGCGGCGGCAAAGGAGGACGCCTCGAGGTTCCAGTGGTATTGACTGTAACAACAGGTGCGCACCGCCAGTGCCAGCGCGCCGCTGGCCGCGCACCACGGCAAGGAGCGAAATCCGATGTTGAACAACACGCCGAACCCCACCGCCGCCAGTGCGCCGCAAATCGTTTGATGCAAAAGGAATGCAAAGGTCATAGTTGAATGCCAAAGTGGGAGAGCAGCACCTGCCCGAGCCAGAGGCCGACCGCCACGAAAATCAGGATCACCGCCACCGTCACCGCCCGGGCGCTACCCAGGGTGGGATGGCCTTCCAGAATGTCGCTCTGCGCGTTCACCGAGGGCACGCCGGGCACCAGCAGCAGAATGGAGGCAATCATGGCGGTGGTGATGGAGTCGCTGTGGGCAAAAAACGCGCCCAAGCCGCCCAGCACGGAAGCGATAAACGAAACGATCGTGGCACAGATAAACACGTTCACATGCCGCCCCAACAAGTCCCGCCGGACCAACTGGCCGATCATGGCGGCAACAAAAACGGGGCCGGTGCCAGACCAATCCACCTTCAACAGCCGGCCGAACGCCGCACAGGCCAGGCCCACGGCCACCGCCATGACCCAGGTGGAGTGCCGGGGCGTTTTCGCGGCCAGCCGGGTCAATTCCGCCCGCGTCTGCGCCGTCGTCAACTCGCCGTGCGCCACCCGGTCCGACAGCCGCCAGAGTTCCTGGTCCAGCCGCTGGTTGACCCCCAGGTGGCCCACTTCGCGCATCCGGGTGATGCCGTTGGGGCCGATGCCAATGGTGATGGCCAGCGAGGCGTAGCCAATGCGCAAATCCACGCGGTCGGCCCCCAGGCCGCGCGCGAATTTGGCCACGATGGCATCAATGCTGTTGGCGCTCGCGCCGGCTTCCATCAGCATGCGTCCGGCGTCCAGTGCCACCATGGCCATGGGCTCCAGCGCGGGGCCGGAACTGACCTCGTCATTGATTAATTTATCTTTTACATCCATTGAAAAAGCAACTTTTCTCTGATGATTGTACCAGCAATTTGGCGCGTCACAATCGAATTTTGGCGGCGAGCCGGACGATTCTTTTGAACCACGAAACACACGAAACACACGAAAATAAAAACCAAAGCAAACCGGATTTCATCGCGTTGACCCGTTTGAACTTCGCGAGTTCTATCGTCGATGGACTCAGGTCAGAAACCTCCACCCAATTGCACCGGTTTTGTTCGGTTTCGTGGTTAATTCATCCATCCCTCACTTGCGCAGGGGCATCAGGCCGTAGTGCAGCAGCAGCCAGACCGGCACGGCAAACAGGCCAATGGCCAGCAGCCGGATCCAGGTCCACGCCAGGTAATGTGCCTGGATGGGGAAAATCAGGATCATGAAATAATTCGCAAAGCGCGTATGGCCGATGAACCGCAGGTGCTTGGGAAATTTCCCCCGGAGGCCGCTGACCAGCGCCACCGCGCCGGCGGCGATCACCAGAAACGTCACCAGCAGATTGATGGGCAGCATGGCCGTTAATACCAGACGCGGTTCCCCGGGCACAAAATACGGCCACAGCCATTGCGCGCCCGCCCAGAGAAAGCTGAAGCCTGTCTGGATGGCGGTGCGAAAGCTGGCCTTGTCCGCAGTCAGCTCATTCAGCAGCAGGCCGAAGTACAGGGGCACAATGCCCCACACCAGCGAAATATGCTGGAAGGGCGTGACGATCAACTCCGTGAAGGCGGCCCAGCAGGGATGGAACATGGGCAAATTTACGAAGCCGGCGGTTCGCCGAAATGGGCTTTCCAGGATTGGTAAGCCGCCGCATCGGCGAGCAGGGATTCCACTGCCACCAACAGTGGCGCGGGCCGCCAGACGCCCGAGAACACCACCCGGTCGCCGATGCCGCTCTCCAGCACAAACGTGGGTCTTTGGGTGACTTGCAACGCATGGAAGGCCGCCGTGGACGCCCGCACGCGCGCCTCGATTTCCGCCGACCGGGCTTTGGCCAGCAGAGCGGACGCCTCCAGCGCGACCGCTTGCGTGGCCACTTCCACGCAGACATTCCAATCCGCCACCTTTTTGCCCTGGCGCACTGTGGCCTCGGCCAGCGCGAGCCGGACGAGGTCGTCCTTGACGCCCAAATCCCTGGCCGCCTCGGCCACGCAATTGGGGGCGAGGTATTCCGGCAGCAGGGGCTCCATCCAACCGGAGCTCAACATGAACGGCGATTGCACGACCGTGCCGCTGCGCCGGTAAAACCAGTCGGCCTGCTCGCGGGACTTGGACATGCCGGAGCCATCCAGCAGGGCAATCTGCCAGTCAAAGGTGACGGACCGGCCATAACGTTGCTTCAATTCGGCCCAAGTGGGTTCCGCCCAGTAACACCAGGAGGAAACAATATCGAGATAATAGGTGATTTTGATGCTCATACCTCCTCACACCTCATCGCCCGGCAACCAATTTGCGAGGCGGCACAGCTCTGCGCGCGCCGTTGCCAGTGGCTTTTTGGCGGCGCAGGAAGGCCTCGTACGACTTGGACAGCTTCAAACCGTATCGGGCCGCGAAAACAACCGGATTGCCACACACGCCGGGAAACGTTTCCTCAATCGCATAAAGCTCTTTCATTGACTGGATGCGCCGACTGCTCAATTTCATCTTCACGGCGTTAATCTCGTACGGTGCTGTCCGGCGTGCAAGCATTTCTTCATGCCTCCGATCATTTCGTCCTGTCAGCCCGGTGTAATCAGCCAGACCACTCGAATACGGCTTGGCATGGCCACGGCACGCAGGTTTAGAAACCTGCGCCACGCCATCGCAACGCTTGCGGGAAGAATGCGGAACCGATGCAACCCTTTCAGGGTTGAGACCCATGGGCGGAGTACCCCGGCTAGCGCCAGCGCGCAACCCTGGGCTGAATGATAGAACGCCTTTGGCGTTCAGGCCTGGACCCTGATTAATCATCAATCATTAAAACCATGGATTTACCGTTGACGGAACAGCTCAGGTGTTGCGCTACGACGTCGGGACGCATGCTTTTCAGCGCAGGACTTGTTGCGCGCTTACAGCGCTTGATTTTCATTGTGGCACAATTCCCAGGGCGTTGCCCTGGGCTGTCCTGTTGCGGCCTTTCAGGCCTTTTTGCGCCGACATGGCCTGTGACACTTACGCCCGCCGCTCTTTGATCGCCGCCAGGATGTTCGCGATGACCTCCGCCTTGGGCTTGGCACCCTGCGGGCCGCCATGGTGCAGGCGCACGCTTACGGCGCCGGCTTCCAGGTCGCGGCCGCCGATGACCAGCATGGTGTGGACGCGCGCTTTTTCCGCGTCGGCGATCTTGGCCTTGAACGGGGTGGCGCTGTAATCGCTGTCGGCGCGGACCATATTGGCGCGCAACTCGTTCACGATGGGCTTGGCGTATTCAATCAGCGCGGGATCGTCGTTGAGCGTGATGACGCGCACCTGGTCGGGCGCGAGCCACAGCGGGAAGTTCCCCGCGTAATGCTCGATGAGGAAGCCGATGAACCGCTCGTGCGTGCCCAGCGGCGCGCGATGAATGCACAACGGCGTCTTCTGCGTGTTGTCCTTGTCGCGATAGGTCAGGCCGAAACGCGCCGGCACGGCAAAATCCACCTGGTTGGTCGCCAGCGTGAATTCGCGGCCAATGACGCTCCAGACTTGCACGTCAATCTTCGGTCCGTAGAAGGCCGCCTCGTTGGGCACTTCAACATACGGAATCTTGGAATCAATCAGCACCTGCCGCACGAGTTCCTCGGTTTTCTTCCACAGCTCGGGTTCGTTGACGAACTTCGCATTGTCGCCGGTCAGGCGGGCCGGATCGTGCGTGCTGAAACGCATGACATATTTCTCAATGCCGAAGATCTTGAAATATTTCAGATACATCTCGTTCACGGCGTTGAACTCCTCCGCGAATTGTTCCTGCGTGCAGTAGATGTGCGCGTCATTCATGTTCAGGCAGCGGACGCGCATGAGGCCGAACAGTTCGCCGGATTGCTCGTAGCGGTAGCAGGCGCCGTATTCCGCCAGGCGCAATGGCAAATCCCGGTAGCTCTTGGGTTCGGCGGCGAAGATGCGATGATGATGCGGGCAGTTCATCGCCTTGAGGTAATAGCGAGTGCCAACGTTTTCACAATCGCCGCTAATCTTAGCGACTTCAGCTCCCAGTGCGAATGTCTCTTTCGTGCCAGGAAATTCCTCACAAGCCTTTGTCCATTCACCATGTTTTTTACCGAGCAAAGCTGCTAGAATTTCGTGCCGCTTTTTATCTTCTTCTTCCATTACCTTAATTGCCGGGAACATGCTCTCTGCGTAATACGGCAGATGGCCGGAGGTCTTATACATTTTCTCCTTGGCCAGATGCGGTGTTTTGACGCGCACATAGCCGGCGGCGAATTCCGTTTCCTTGGCCAGCTTTTCCAGTTCCTCCACCAGGACGGTGCCCTTGGGCAGCCACAAGGCCAGACCGGGCCCGACATATTCGGTATCAATAGCAAACAGGCCCATTTCCGCGCCGATCTTGCGATGATCGCGGCGCTTGGCCTCCTCGAGCATCTTGAAATACTCGTCCAGGGCGGTCTTGTTCTTGAACGCCGTCCCGTAAATGCGCTGGAGCTGCGGCCCTTTTTCGTCGCCCTTGTAATAGGCGGCGGCCACGCTGGTGAGCTTGAACGCGCCGATGTTGCCGGTGCGCATCACGTGCGGCCCGGCGCAAAGATCAATGAAGTCGCCATTCCGGAAATAGGAAATCGGCTCGCCCTCGGGAATCTGCTTGAGCAAATCCAGCTTGAACTTGCTGGCGTTGCCGGGACGTTCCGCCAGACCGCCCAACCGGCCGGCCTGGGCGTCGGCAATGGCTTGGTCGCGGGTGACGGTCAGCTTCTCGAACGAGTTGTTCGCCTTGATCTCCTTCTTCATCTCCACCTCGATTTGTTCAAAATCCTCGGGCGAAATGCGATGGGAACATTCGAGATCGTAGTAAAAGCCGTTTTCAACGGGCGGACCGTAGGCGAACTGGGCATCCGGCCACAGGCGCAGGATGGCGGTGGCCAGGACGTGCGCGCAGGAATGGCGGATGCGCTCCAACTCGGTCATTTTGGCCCGGTCTTCGAGCGATTTACGGTCTTTATCTTCGTTAGGGCTGTGTTGTTCAGCGGACATGGAGCCATTTTAGCCATAGAAACGCAGGCGCGGACAGAGAAAAATGGACGCGGGGGCAAGGGAAGGCAAGGGAAGGGCCGCTCTAAAGCGCCAAATGGCAAACGCATGGACCAGGCTGGGGTGGAACGGGCCACTGGCCCGTCCTGCCGGGCTACCAACCCGGTTGAGCGGAGCGGGGCGCACGGTGGGAAACGGTGTCCGCTGGCAAAAAGAGCGCCTCACCCGTTCCGTCCGGCGGGTCGCCGGACGGTACGGGCCAGTGGCCCGTGCCACCCTGGTTTGCAAACGCTCGTGGTGGGAGAGGTTTGTGATTTGAAAGGTCGGACCCACTCGGACTGACTCTGACTCCTCAGCCAGGCGGTAACAACGATTCACGACGACATTCATGTTCATGACAACGGATGATGGCCTGCGGGCGGCAACCGGGATTGGCTGGAGACGCAACCGGACAGTTTTTTTCACCTTGATTCACCTTGATTTACCTTGATTAGCCTTGATTCACCTTGATTGACCGCAATGGGGTGGCAGATTTTACCGGGTCTGGCCGCTTGCCCTGCGCGGGCATCCGTTCGTCCCGAAGGGTCCGGTGGGCGGGCAATTTTGTGGTTGCAGGGGCTCATGGATTGATCTTTTTGGCTTTAGTCTAACCGGTGACCTTGGACATAGGCTGTCCAAGGTGTTTTTTTTATGCAAAAAAATATCCGGGTTAGAGTTGTGGAAAAAAGCATGAATGACCTGATCGAACATCAAACGGTGAAGAGCGCCGCTCACGGCTCAGATAGTGGGTTTGGCAGGCTCCGCTGACTGCGCCTTGAGCAAGGCGATGTCCGCGTCCACCATCAAGGCGACGAGGGCTTTGAAAGTTGTTTTCGGCTGCCAGTTAAGAATCTTCCGGGCTTTGGAGGAATTCCCCACCAGCAAACCGCCTTCGGCTGGCCGCATATAACGCGCATCGCATTCCACATATTTTTCCCATTCCAAGCCCGCATGGCCAAAGGCTGATTGCAGAAATTCCCGGACCGAATGGGTCTCGCCGGTGGCGATCACGTAATCGTCTGGCACCTCCTGCTGCAGCATCAGCCACATGGCCTCAACATATTCCCCGGCAAAGCCCCAGTCGCGCTGGGTGTCAAGATTGCCGAGCGAAAGCCTGGATTGCAGGCCGGCCAAAATGTGCGCCACGGCGCGGGTGATTTTACGGGTGACAAATCCCTCGCCGCGCCGCGGCGATTCATGGTTGAACAAAATCGCGTTGCTCGCGTGAAAACCGTACGATTCGCGATAGTTTATGGTGGCCCAATAGGCAGCGACTTTGGACACGGCGTAGGGGTTGCGCGGATAAAAGGGGGTGCGTTCCGATTGCGGTGCCTCGCGCGCCAAACCGTACATTTCGCTGGAGGCCGCCTGGCAAAATTTCGCCTTGATTCCCGACCTGCGCATGGCCTCCAGCAGGCGGAACACGCCGGTGGCATTGACATTCATGGTGTATTCGGGATCGTCAAAGCTCACGCGCACGTGGCTTTGCGCGGCCAGATTGTAAATCTCGTCCGGCTGCACCGCCGTCAGAAGACGGGCCAGGGAGTCCGAATCGGTCAAATCGGCGGAATGAAGGCAATAGTGGCCGGCATGGCTGCCCTCCCGGCGGCTGAGTCCGTGAACTTCATATCCCTGGAGGAGCAAAAATTCCGCCAAATAAGAACCGTCCTGCCCGGTGATACCCGTGATCAGCGCCTTTTTCTGTGTCATTTTAGCAAAATGCGGGTGGGGTGCCGGCAAAGTCAATGCGATAATACAGGATGCGCAAGCCCGAAAAATTTGGCGCGCCGCCTTTTGGGCTTGTGTTGCCGCCGCTGTTTACATAGTGTTCTGATCTTTCTCGATTGGAACAGCATGAATTATGATGTGGTAATTATTGGTGGCTTGGGCCATGTGGGCCTGCCCCTCGGTTTGGTCTGGGCTGACGCCGGCCTGACGATTGGCGCGCTGGATTTGGACGAGACCAAGAAGAATCTCGTGAACGCTGGCACCATGCCGTTCTTGGAGCATGACGCGGAACCCATCTTGAAGCGCGTGGTGGGGAAGAAGTTTTTCGTGCTCAATCATTTGTCGGAAATCGCCACCGCCAAGGCGGTGGTGGTCACCATCGGCACACCGGTGGATGAATATCTGGCACCGCAGCTGCTCGTCATCACCCGGCTGGCCGATTCGTTGATTCCGCATCTGCGTTCGGGCCAGCATATTATTTTGCGGAGCACCGTGTATCCGGGCATTTCCGAACGGTTGCAGAAATATTTTGAGGACAAAGGTTTGACGGTGCATGTGTCCTTTTGCCCAGAACGGATTATCCAGGGCTATGCCATCCGGGAGTTGCGGGAGTTGCCGCATATTGTGTCGAGTTTTTCGGACGAGGGCCGCACCTTCTGCGCGGGGCTGTTCCGGAAATTGTGCGACAAAATTGTGGAAGTGGGCGTGCGGGAGGCGGAGCTGGCGAAGCTCTTCAACAACAGTTGGCGTTACATCACGTTTGGCGTGGCCAACCAGTTTTACATGATGAGCGAATCCTTCGGAGCTGACATTCGCGAGGTTTATCGGGCCATCACCCAGGATTATGAGCGCGGGCAGGACATTCCCAAGCCTGGCTTTGCCGCCGGGCCGTGCCTGTTGAAGGACACGATGCAATTGAGCGCATTTTACAACAACGTGTTCAATCTGGGCTATGCGGCAATGCAGGTCAATGAGGGCTTGCCCGCCTTTTGCATTGATCTGATTTTGCGCCGCCACAAGCTGCAAGGCAAGAAGGTGGGGCTGTTGGGCATGGCATTCAAGGCAGAGGTGGACGACATACGCGATTCACTTTCCTTCAAGCTGCGCAAGCTGCTGGCCTATCACGGGGCCGAGGTGCTTTGCACCGATGAATATGTGCCGTCCACCGAATTTCTCCCGCTTGAAACCGTGCTGGAAAAGGCCGACATGTTTGTGGTCGGCATACCGCACCGCCGCTACCGCGAGCTGCAATTTCCCGAAGGAAAGCCCGTGTTTAACATCTGGAAGCTCGATTCCGCCAGCCGCATTTAACCCTCCAGAACGCCATGCGTGACAAGAAAATTTTTATCACGGGCGGATCCGGTTTCATCGGCGGAGACGTGGTGCGGCGGTTGGTGGCCACGGGCGCAAAAGTCCGGGTGCTGGACAACCTGCTGCGCGGCAACCCCCGACAGTTGGAATGCGTGATGGACCGGATTGAACTGGTGCGCGGCGATGTGCGGGATGCCGCGGTGGTCGCCGACGCCTCGGCCGGATGCGACATGTTCCTCCATCTGGCCTACCTCAATGGCACGGAGTTCTTCTACAGCAAGCCGGAATTGGTTTTGGAGATCGCCGTCAAGGGCACCATGAACGCTCTTGACGCGGCCATCAAGAACGGCATCAAGGATTTTGTCTATTGTTCAAGTTCGGAAGTCTATCAGACACCGCCGCAAATTCCCACGCCGGAGACGGTGCCCTTGGTGGTGCCGGATGTGCTGAATCCGCGCTATTCTTATGGCGGAGGCAAAATCATCGGCGAACTGCTCTGCGTGAATTACGGCCGGAAATTCTTCGACCGCATGATGATTTTTCGGCCGCACAATGTCTATGGGCCGGACATGGGCGGGGAACACGTGCTGCCACAGTTTATCTTGCGCGCCAAGGCCGCGGTTGAAAGCACTCCGTCCGGGGAAGTTCCGTTTCCCATTCAGGGGCAGGGAAATGAAACCCGCTCCTTTATTTATATTGATGATTTCACGGACGCCTTGATGCTGGTTTTGGAAAAGGGCCGCCATAACGAAATTTACCACCTCGGCACCCAGGATGAGATTTCCGTCCGCGACCTTGCCGCCCAAGTGGTGGGGCTTTTCGGACGCACGCCGCAGCTTGAACATTTGCCTTTGCTGGCCGGTAGCACGGCCCGCCGGTGTCCAGATGTGGGCAAACTTCGCGCGCTCGGATTCGCGCCGAGTGTCAGCCTGCCGGTTGGATTGAAAAAGACCTTTGACTGGTATGTCAGCCACGCCAATCTTTATTCGAAGCCAGCGCAGTAGAAATGCAATTCCTTGGCCGGTCTTGTGGAACTCCACATAACCGGCTTAGTAGGATCAGACCCGAATCCCTGAAATCCCAAAGAAATCCGAAACGCCCTGAAAAAGTGCGGGTGAATTCTCGCGCAAATCCTCTGATTCGGCCTTCGGGCTTCGGATTTCGGGTTCAAGACCGGGGTTAACCCGGATATTTCATAGCCATTTTGGAAAGCGTCGCGAAAAACCCTGTGAAAAAAGGGGCTCAAACACGTTCGAATGGGTGGTTGAAAAGACCCGGCAAGCAGGTTTGGAAACCCGATACGGCAGGCGGGGAAGCCTGCGCTACGACGTTGGAATACCGCCGTGTCAGCAGAAGAATTGTTTCGCGCTTACAGCGCTTGATGGCAACGGTGGCGGCAAACCCAGGGCGTTGCCCTGGGCTGTCAGGTTGCGGCCTTTCAGGCCTGCTCTTTGCGGCGTCATTCTGGATGAAGAAAGCCATGGGTTTTCCGTTGACGG
>Ga0302275_10002518_pt1 | contig 19265 bp, 26 predicted proteins | sample III_Bog_N2_2_FD_200229 | JGI IMG/M metagenome (GOLD analysis project Ga0302275, IMG submission 200229) | Peat permafrost microbial communities from Stordalen Mire near Abisko, Sweden - III_Bog_N2_2 | ecosystem: Environmental > Terrestrial > Soil > Wetlands > Peat | place: Sweden: Abisko...
TCAGGCCGCAGCTATGGCGAGAATGGCGCGTGCAAAGTCTTCCGAAGCGGTGATCGCGGAGAAGCAGAAGGCCGGAGACAGCTATCGCGCCCAGGTCATCTTCGCAGCGCGTTCCTTAGAGCTACGTGCGACAGACAAAGCCGCTGCTGTTCACTTACTGAATCTCATCCCCCAGGACGACGAGCAGCGGACCACATGGATGACGCTTGGAGACAGCCAATGCGACTCTGAGTCCGTGGCAGATATGAAGTCGCTGGGGCGAGTTGGAGACCGTCTCCCGCGTGATCTCGCGCAGGCCGTTATGCTCGTTCCGGACAGGCTCCCCGGCTATGTCGCCTATGCAGCGACCTCCGTCCATGACCCACACAGCGACTACGCGGTGCAGATGCAGACTGTCTGTCGGGCCAGGCATCCGGAGTTCTTGAAAGCCGTGGGCGGGCTTCCAACTGACAAAAGAGACTGGTTCGTAAAACACGTCCTCAATCCCGATGGATGTCATGTTCTGGCTCTTCCCGAAGCTGAGTAATCGCTAGTCCTTGCCGCCCTTGCCGCGTTTACATCTGTAAACAGCGGTAGCGCGCAGGAGGCCGAAAAGCACGCTGCCTACGGCATCGGGAGGAGAGGACACGTCACCCCAGAAAGGGTGCTGTTTAGCAACCGCAGGTTGCTATATGGCAACCACTGAAAACAAGGCGTTTATGTGGATCGGCCTTGATCGCGGTTGCTGTTGGGGAACCTGCTGAAAGCAAAGGGTCGAGGCTATACAGGCTTCCCCGGCGCGCTCACGCGCGGTACCCTCCGCTCCATCGTCCGTAAAGGCTCTTCGCTTCGCTCCGCCCGCTTGCAGCGGCGCTGACGCGGCCTTGACTGACGCCTCCGCTGCGGGTGTTTTTCATCTATGAGAAAAATGTCTTTTTCTCATGTTCCACATGACCAGGGCGACGGCTCCCGGCCATCGGCGGCGCGGTGAGGTCCAGCAATGAAGCGCGCAGCGGCGGGGCGGTAGCGGGCTTGTGTGGCGCATCCGGCGGCGAGTTGGAAGCCAGACACCATCCCTAAGCCTGACGGCTTAGCGGGGCCTCGTTGCGGCCCGTCCTCGAACGGAAATCGAATGCAACCCGGACGCTGTGCGACTCTGTGCAGCATCCGTTCGAGCCAGGTCCGGCCTCGTTCGTGATGGGTTCGAGTTGCTAAATCTCGCCCATAACCTGGCTCATGCGGGACCGCTTGACCAGGCTGTCGAGCAGGATCACGAGTGCCTTCTGATCCTCGTCGGAGAGCTGATCGACCTTGCTGTAGAGGCGGTGCAGTTCCGGGTTATGAATCTTGGCATCGTCGTCGATGTCCTTGCGTCCGGCCAGCTCGTCGAGGGTGACATCCAAGATGTCTGCCAGCTTGACAACTGTGGCAAAGACGGGCACAGCATCTCCGTTCTCCCAGCGTGTGTAAACACGGGGGCTGACGCCGAGCAGTTCGGCCACGCGCGTCTGCGTGATCTTGCGAGCCTTGCGTAGTTGCCTGAGCCGTTCGTGAAAATCCGTCATGTTCCAATCCGGCGGGAAATGCTGAACCAGGCTCATCGTAAGACCCTCTCTCAAAAATCCTGCTTGAATATGTCTACAATGTCAATGTAGATTATGACTCTATAGTCAGTTGACAGGTTTTTTCAAGGAGGCCCGATGGCAGGCAGATACGACCCGGAGAAGGAACGGCTGAAACGGGAGGTGTCGATCCAGCGGCTGGCCGAGGCGCGGGGGATCAAGTTGCATCGCAGCGGCAAGGAGCTGATTGGCCTGTGCCCCTTCCACGACGACCGCAATCCCAGCCTGAACATCGATCCGGTGGCGAATGTGTGGCACTGCAAAGGGGCGTGCGGCGAGGGCGGCGACGTGATCCGATGGGTGGCGCGGTCCGAGGGTGTCAGCGACGCGCACGCCATCGCGCTGCTGAAACGGGACTATGCGCCGTCCTCTGGGCCGGTAGTGAAGATAGCCACGATCCCCAAGCTGCCCTGCACGGGATCGAGCGCGTGTACATCGCTTACGACGGCGATGAGGCGGGCAACAAAGCCGCCGTGAAGCTGGCCGAAGAGCTGATGCAAAGGGGCGTCGAGTGCTTCCGCGTGGAGTTCCCCAAAGGCATGGATGCGAACGAGTACGCGCGCACGACGCAGCCCGCAACCAAGCTGTTCGGCCTTCTGTTGAACCGCGCGGCGTGGATGGGCAAAGGCGCGCGGCCAGCGGGCCGCGTGGCCGTTCCGGTGATCGTTCCCGAATCAATCGCAGCGCCGCCGACAGTGGCGCCGCCAGCAGCAGAAGAACCGGCAGCTAAGGAAAAAATGATCGAGGAGCAAGCGCCGGAGCCGGAGCCAATCATCGAGCCACAGCCAGCAGAAACAAAGGCGGCAGCTAAAGAAAAAATCATCGAGGAGCCCATGCCAAAGCCGGAGCCAGGTCCGGCACCTGTGCCAGTTGCGAATGAGCCTGCCCAAGCGCCTCAGCAACAGCAGAGCGTTTTTTCCTTAGCTGCCGAAGCTGTGCCGCTCGCGCCCATGCCGTTGAGGACGAGCAATGCAATCGACGCGCCGGTGGAGATGCGCGGCGAGGACATCGTGCAGCGTTACGGGGACCGCGAGTACCGTGTGCGCGGTCTTCAAAAGAACACAAGCCCGGACGCGCTGCAAGTCAATCTTCGCGTGCTGGGGGTGAATGCGCGCGGGGATATGGCGCTGTATGTGGACAAGCTGGACCTCGAAGCCGCGCGGCAGCGCGCGGCGTTCATCAAGCAGGCGGCGGAAGAGCTGGGCGTCAAGGAAGACGTGATCCGCCACGACGTGGGCCGGTTGATCCTGAAGCTGGAAATACTGCGCGACGAGCAGATAGCCAGGGCGCTCGCGCCGCAAGAGCCGGTGGACACGATGACCGAGGAAGAGCGGTCCGCAGCGATGGAACTGCTGCGCGATCCGCGCCTGTTGGAGCGGATCGTGGAGGACTTCGCGCGGTGCGGAGTGGTGGGCGAGGAAACAAACAAGCTCGTCGGTTATCTCGGCGTGGTGTCGCGGCATCTCTCCGAGCCCTTGGCGGTGATGATGCAATCGAGTTCCGCAGCGGGCAAAAGCTCGCTGATGGATGCGGTGCTGGCCTTCGTGCCAGAAGGGCAGAAGGTGCAATACTCCGCGATGACCGGCCAATCGCTCTTTTACATGGGCGAGCAGGACTTGAAACACAAGGTGCTCGCCATCGTGGAAGAAGAGGGCGCGAGCCGCGCGGCGTATGCCTTGAAGCTGTTGCAGAGCGAGCACAAGCTGAGCATCGCATCGACGGGCAAAGACCCGGTGAGCGGCAAGCACGTCACGCATGAGTACAAGGTCGAAGGGCCGGTGATGATCTTCCTGACCACAACAGCGATCGACATCGACGAGGAACTGTTGAACCGTTGCATCGTGCTCACGGTGAACGAGGACCGCGAGCAGACACAGGCCATCCATCGCGTCCAGCGCGAATCACAGACGCTCGCCGGTCTGTTGCACCGCAAAGACCGCGACGATCTGCGCAGGCTGCATCAGAACGCGCAACGGCTGCTGCGACCGCTGGACGTGGTGAACGAGCTTGCCCCGGAGCTGAGCTTCCCCGACTCGATGACGCGCACGCGGCGCGATCATACGAAGTACCTGACGCTCATCCGCACTATCGCGTTCCTTCATCAATGGCAGCGCGAGGTAAAGACGGCGCGGCATGGAGACAAGCCCTTCGAGTACATCGAGACCACCGAGCAAGACGTGGAGCTGGCGAAGAAGATCATCCATGAAGTGCTGGGCCGGTCGCTCGACGAGATGCCCGCGCAGACGCGCAGGCTGCTGCTGTTGATCGACGGCATGGTCACTGCGGCCTGTGAGCGGGAGAAGATGGAGCGCACGGAGTACCGCTTCTCGCGGCGCGACGTGCGGGCCTTTACGCGGTGGAGCGACTCGCAACTGAAGCGGCACCTGGGGAGGCTTGAAGACCTCGAATACCTGATCGTGCATCGCGGCGGGCGCGGCCAGAGCTTCGTCTACGAGCTGTTTTTCGAGGGCGCGGCAGACGCAGCCAGGTCCACGCTGACGGGCCTTGAATATAACTACGACGGCGAGAAGTCCGGCCTTGAAGGGCAGAAGTCCGGGCCAAGTCCGGCCCAGGTTCGGGGGGTGTCCGGGGGTGGTACGGGTGCGAAATCTCCAGTATCCATCGGGGTCCAAGGCACTTTTTACGAAAAAGAGCCGAAAAACACTACTAAGGAAACAATAGAAGAGAATCCGGTCGTAGTCGTACCGCCGCGCGTGAACGGCAACGGCGCGGCGCATCGGGGAGGCATGTCATGGCCCGCGTAGAGAAGAAGCGCAAACCACAGGCCGCGCCCGCAACGCCCCTGGAGGCGCTGATGCGAGAGCATCTGCGCTCGCTTGAAGTGCGGAACTACTCGGAGTTCACAGTGAAGGGCCGCGCGGGGCACATCCGGTTTTTCCTCGATTGGCTCAAGGAGCGCGGCATCACCGATCCCATCGAAGTCACGCGGCCAGTGCTCGAACGCTATCAGCGGCACTTGTTCTACTCGCGCAAGAAGAATGGGGAGCCGCTGAGCTTCAGCAGCCAGCACGCGCGGCTTGTGCCCTTGCGCGTGTGGTTCCGCTGGATGACCAGGCAAAACCACATCCTGCATAACCCGGCTTCGGAGATCGACCTTCCGCGTCTCGGCCGCACACTGCCAAAGGTCATCCTCTCGGCCCAGGAGGTCGAGCAGATCATGACGCTGTGCGACGTGGAGGAACCTATCGGACTGCGCGACCGTGCGTTGCTGGAGGTTCTGTACTCGACAGGAATGCGGCGTCTGGAGATCGTGCGGTTGAAGCTGTTCGATCTCCAACTCGACCGTGGGCTGATCCTGGTCAACCAGGGCAAGGGCAGCAAGGACCGTTATGTGCCCATCGGCGCGCGGGCCGCGGCGTGGCTTGAGAAGTACATCCGGGAGGGGCGTCCGCAGCTCGTCTCCGAGCCGGATGACTTTACGGTATTCCTCACGGCCCAGGGCGAGCCGTTCAGCCGGGATCATCTGACCTTCGCTGTCAGAGAACGTATCGAGGCGGCGAAGCTGGGCAAGGGCGGAGCGTGCCACTTGTTCCGCCACACGATGGCCACGCTGATGCACGAGAACGGGGCCGACATCCGCCACATCCAGGCCATCCTTGGCCACGAGGACATCAGGACCACGCAGATCTATACCCAGGTCGCCATCCGCGCCTTGCAGCAGATCCACGCCGCCACGCATCCGGCAGAGGCCCGCAACACGATCCAGGCGGCGCGCACGGCAGCCGAGCGAGAGGGCTTGCTGGCGGCGCTCCAGGCCGAGACCGAGGAGGACGAAGAGCCGAGCGGCTAAGAGGAAAATATGGTGAATCACTATATTTTTAAGCACGGTCTCTCTGAGGAAAAAATCCTCGAAATAGCTCTTGACAGGGTTTTGGAAAAAACGGCAGCTAAGAAGAAAAGTCAGCATGACACTGATTTTTCCGCACACTGGAAATCGGGGAAAAAGCTCTTGACAGGTTTTAGGCGGGAGCCAGGTCCGGCTGCGATATACGTCCGGCGTATATCCACCGGCACGGCTTCGGCAACAGCGAACGGTGGAAAAATCGTGAAATTAGCCCTTGACAGGTTTTTTGCAAAGGCCGGTCTGCGGGCTGTCGGGACGGCCCAGCCGATACTACATAGCGTAGTATTTTCCAACTCAGAAAAAATCCTCCGATCCCTCTTGACAGGGTTCTGGAGGGAGCCGCCGTTTTTAAGCAGCTAAAGGAAAAAACAGGAATGAGGGTATCATCGTGAATATGGCAACGATCCACATCTCGGAGGCCGACGCCGCTGGCGACTTCGCTGGGCTGATGGCCCGCGTTCGCGCCGGCGTTGAGGTCGTCATCGAGTCCGATGCCCGCGCCGTGGCGGTGGTGCGTCCCGCCGGCAACGAGTTCCGTCCCCGCCTGCTCTCCGAATCCATCGCTCTGGCCAAGAAGCACGCCGCAGAGCTGGGCTACGAGCCGCGCATGGACCCGGAGTTCGCCGCCGATCTCAAGGAGATCATCGACAGCCGCAAGCCGTGGAATCCGCCCGCATGGGAGTAATCCTCGACTCCAGCATCCTGATCGCAGGCGAGAGAGCCAAGGAAAGCGTGGCAGAGGTTCTGGAGCGCGTCGAGGCCGTGTGTGGGAAGACCGCCGCCGCGCTCTCGGCTGTGACCGCCGTGGAGCTGACGCACGGCATCTACCGGGCCAGGACGGACGCCGACCGCAAGCGCCGGGAAACCTTCGTCGAAGAACTCTTCCAGGCCGTGGCCGTGCATCCGCTCACGCTGGAGGTAGCGCGGCTGGCCGGACGCATCCACGGCGAGCAGATGGGCCAGGGTGTCAGCATCGACTTCCCAGACCTGCTCATCGGCGCTACGGCCCTGCATCTGGGCTTCGATGTCGTCACGATCAACGTGAAACACTTCCGGGCCATCCCCGGCCTCACTGTGGTCACGCTCTGAGCTGCAAAGCCTTTTTCTTTTAGCTGCCGTTCTTGGCTGCAATCGGGGCCGGATTCCGGCCCCGATCCGCCGCGCTTACCGCTCCGAATCCCCGCGAAATCGTCGCCGTTCCCGCCGCCTGAAAGCCTTACAATCGAGCCACACATGGAACAGGCTTCCAGCGAGTTCTCTACGGGCGTTCCCGCCTTAGCTGCGATCCCGCAGCTAGCCGGAAACTCGCGTCAGGGCCTCGGACCTGTTGCCAGCACAATGCACTGGGCTTCGGGCTGGGTTATCTCCAGCACTTCGCTAGGGATAAAGGGATCGTTGTACGACGGCGATGCCGGGCCACGTAGTACCGGCAAAGAACGGGACTACGAATCCGGAAACGACTACTTCGGCAAACGCTACTATGCAAGTTCGATGGGCCGGTTCATGTCGCCAGACGATGGGAGCGATCAGGATCCCAGTGATCCGCAGAGTTGGAACCTATACGGATATGTCCGAAACAACCCTCTCACCAATACAGACCCGAATGGGCGAGAGTGCAACGTTGGGGCGGACGGATCACGGACGGATGGCACAGCCGGAGGCGAGAGTTGCGCGGATGTTGACCGCAACAATGCTCAGAATCCGGTTGCCTCTGCGACCGTGACTGCGACATACGATCAGGACGAGAGAATTCAGATGCTGGCAAACGGGATCGATTCGTACACGAGTCGAGCCTCTCTTTTCGATGCCGCAGCACATGCATATACTTGGGCGTCGATGATCGACGGAGCTGGAGAGCTTAAAGGACTCTTCACGGGAGGAATGTCCTTATTCTCCCGCAAGGCAGCGCAAACTATTGAACAGGCAACTATCGACAGCGTAGTTGCGAGCTCAGAGAGCGCTGCAAGCTCCCAAATAAGCCAGGGGGCCCGGGCGCTTGCCAAGAAGGCCGGACATGCGGCATCTGGAGGGTTCGACTCAGCGTTTAATGGAGTCGCGGCAACTAAACAGAACGCCTCAGCTTTAATCCGAGATATTATGTCAAATCCAAGCAACGTGGTAAGGGGCGGGAAAACCGTGGATGTTTACAATGCTGCGGGACAAGGGGTCCGATTTGAGGCTGGAACCAATAAGTTTATAGGTTTCCTTGAAGGGAGTCTGAGAAGCAGATGATCGAACAACTCTTGAAGGATGCAACCGAGAACCCAAGGCTATTTATGTGGCGCGGGCCTTTAGATCAGCAGACAATATCGGCGTGGTCCGCGTCGAACCAGATCCAGATTCCTCCCGATCTGCAACAACTTTGGATCGCGACAGGCGGAGGAGATATTTTTGAAAGCGAAACGATCTTAAGCCCGTTGGCGAATGACCCGGAATACGATATTGATGTCATTGACCAGCACTATTGGAACTCAGGCGTTGACGCGGGCCTCCTTATCTTTCACGTTGGAACCTGGATCTCTGCGGTAAGGTCTGAAGCACCCTACTATATTTCGATGGGCACAGAAAAATATGGTGTGGTGGGAGAATTTGACGATCTTGATTCTTGGTACTGTGCCACGGTGCGCAAAGAATACGCAGAGCGATATGGCCTCGCAGGACCGATTTGAGACGAGACGAGTGGTCCATCCTTCACGCAGCTCTGTCGCGGCAAAGGTTGGAACCAGGAACCGCAAGCCGCCCTCTGGGGCGGCTTGCTTCTGAGGCTTCCCCGGCATCCTCAGCACATCAGCAAAAGGCCGCGCTGCTTCGCATCGGTTTTAGGCGGACACGTCTCCCCCAGTCGGGAGCTGCGCGGTAACCTTGGGTTGCCGCAGAGTAACTTAAACCTGAAAGCAGCGTCTAAAGGAAAAATGCACTCTGGGCCGTTCGGTCTGGAGCCAGGCGCAGCAAGCGCCGGGAGTACGCGAATGAGCCGAGTCCCCATCGAGCACACGCGGAAGAGTTTTATCTTTAGCAGCCAGCCTGTCTGCTAGCCGAGGCCGCACGGAATCCGTGCGGCCTTCGCGCACACTGCCTTGGAAAACAAATGCGGAGCCCTGGAAACCGAACGCCGTAGGTGCCGAGTGAAGCGTGCGCTGCGAACGAAATCGATTGGGACCAAAGTCTCGGAGGCGGAGCTGCGTGTGCTGGCATCCGCAAAACGGCCTGAGCAGGAAGATACCGGCCATCGCATGTCGCGGCCAGCATTTCGTGGGTCTTGGCGTATTCAAGCAGGCGCTGCAATGCGGGTTGATTGAGCTTTCCATACACTGTAACGCATTGGCCTGTATCAACATAGTTATACTGAGTAATGTTGCAGCATTTTATAGATTGGGGTGCGTACCAGATGCCAACGTCGGATGCCGGCGCCGCCACGTTAAAACTACAGGGCGGATAAGGAGGAGGGCAATTGATTACTATCTCAAAGGTCTGCTCTCCGCATACGGCTGATTGAGATTTGAGATACATCGTCCTAAATACGAGAACGACAGCGAACGGAAGGAAGCTTGTTCTTTTCATGGCGATTCTCTCCGTCTCCTTTGTGGTTTGCGCGACGATTCTCGCGCTTGATAAATTACGCGATGATTGTCCCCCCCCTCCCTCGGAAAACGTCAAAAGTTATTTGGTATCGATAAAGTAGTCAATAAGTGTTTTCAAAGAAGTTAATAGGTGTTCGGAAAGAAGTTAATAGGTGTTCGGAAAGAAGTTAATAGATGCTTGGAGAGCAGTTAATTGGTGTTTGGAAAGCCGGGTGCCCCAGGTTTCGCCTTTGAGACCTGGGAGTTGCCTCGCCCGCCAATTTCCATTCATTTGAACATAGTTTCCCAGCACAATCATTGCTGTGGAGATCACGTTCGACCCGAGGAAGAGCGAACGCAATCTCCGTGAGCGTAACCTTGGTTTTGAGCAAGCCGCTGAATTCGACTTCGCTTCGGCTTCTTACTTCAACGAATTGCGCAACGGAGAGCATCGCTTGGTTGCGGTAGGCTACTTGAAGAAGCGGCTCCACATTCTCTGTTTTCTTCCAACGGCAGGCGGAATTCGCGTGATCAGTTTCCGCAAAGCAAATGATCGGGAGGCGCGTAAACATGGCAAACCCAAGACCATTGACGAATGACGAAGGCGAGGTTCGCGGGTTGACCGAACAAGACTTCGCTCGTTTTGTCCCGTTCTCCGCGCTGCCCGCCGAGTTGCAAACCCTGCTCTCCGGCGAGAAGCACATCAAGCCCGACGCGGAAACTCCGTCCACGCGCCAGCCCGCCGCCTGAAGGGCATTTCGCAGTTAGGTGTTTGTGTGTTTATCTGTTTATGTGTATATTAAGGACGGAGTATTCCATGGCTACGACCCCCACTCGCTGGAACCTTGTCGTCTCGCCGGAGACCGATACCTCGCTGCGTCAGTTCCTTGCGTCTCAGGGTCGCGGCCGCAAGGGCGATCTATCGCGCTTCGTCGAGGAAGCGGTCAAAGAGCGGATTTACGATCTGACCGCGCAGGCAATCAAGCAGGAGAACGCATCGCGAACTCCCGAGGAGATCGATGAAATCGTCGCGGAAGCGCTTGACTGGGCGCGGCAAAAGTAATGCTGGTTGTGCTCGACACCAATGTACTGTTCAGCGCCATCCTCTCCTCGACCGGCTCCCCTGCACTGATCCACCAGTCATGGCGCGGAAAGCGTTTTGAACTCGCCACATGTCCCGAACAGATCGAAGGAATCCGCAGGGCCAGCCGCTACCCTCGGTTCCGCGCGGCTCTTCAGCCGCAGTTGTTCGGCGTTCTCATCAATAACATGACGCGCGCGCACGTTTTTGCCGAGCCTCTTCCCAATCTATACACCGCTGCCGACCCCACCGGCAGCTTCCTGCTCAACCTTGCTGCGGCTGTCGAAGCGCACTACCTGGTCACTGGTGACAAACGATCCGGAATGCTCTCACTCAAGAAAATTGGGGGAACGAGAATTCTGACCCCTCGCCAGTTTTGCGAGCAGGTCCTCCAACTCTGAATTCTCGTTTTTCAAGAGCACGTTGCACGCGCCGGCGGCCAGTTCAAGTCCCCGCGTCCATCGCCACGAAGTGCCCCTGCTTCGCAAGCTCCAGCAGAGCCCCGTCTGCTGTCACCAGCAACGCACCCAGATGCCGCGCGGTCGCAACCAGAATGCGATCCGCTGGGTCGGCGAGCATCTCAAACGGCAGGCGCGTGCTGGCCACTGCAATCTCTGGCAGGAGCGGAATCAGAGTCACTCCAGGCAACGCCAGCGCGTCGCGAATCCAGATCAGAACGTCTTTCCCGAGGTCCAGCAGACCCTTGCCAACGAGCAAAGCGATCTCCCATGGAATGATTGCCGAAGCTCGGGCGCGATCCTGGCGCTCCGCATGAAAAACAGGGAAAACGCCGAAAGGCCAATATCCGCCATCGAGTAGTCCACATCCGCGCTGCGCCGTGCATCGGAAAACCCCGCACAAACGCAGCGCAATCCCGCCAAAAACGACTCCAATATCTCCAGCCCTCAACAAAGCACAGTGCGTCGCTCCGGCAAATAGCTGGCTGGGTCCCCATTTCATTTAGAACTGCCGAAGGCGCGCGGATTTCCTTGAACGGGCCATGCCTGGTCTACGGGCAGTCCGGATGCTGCCCGCATGTTCCAGCCGCACTGAAGTAATGGCCGCTTTCGCCGATGAAGCAGGAAGAATCCAGTGCGTGGAAGCGCACCAGAAGCGGTGACCATGGCGACCTCACAAGTGACACCCCATCAAATTGTTCCGCTGCATCTTTCCGGAAATACAACCGAGCAACAGAATAGGTTGCTACAGGAGTTTCTGGGGGATGCGGTGCAGGAAGCCTACCGGCAGGCGATTGAGCAACTGGACAAGCAGAGCGCCCAGACGGTGCTTGACATGAACAAGAAGCTCAAGGCCGAGGTGGCGGATAAGGTGGTTGAGATTATTCACCGGCACACGGCAAGCGACAAGTACAAGGACGAGGAGGTGGGCTCGAATCGAGTCTATCCTCCCACGTACCGCGTGCGGCCTGTGGAGGCGCAGGTAACGGAATTGCGAAAGCTGTTTCCAGGTTTGGGAAGTTGCCATGAGAAGCTGGCCCGCAGGCCGCTGCCGGAGGGCGCGGAGGCTTGGTTTGCGATTCCGCGCTGGTCGGCTGTCGCGCCCACCTACAACGAAGCAGTCGAGAAGATGCTGGCGGTTCTGGCTACGAAGCGCAAGTTCTCGAACCGGATTATCGGCAAGCTGGGAGAGAAATACCTGCGCCAGAGCGAGCGCACGGGCCTGGCGGTGAAGATTCTGGGCGAGCAGCAGGACGGCAACGACATTCTTGTAGTTGCCGTGCAGGCAGGCATGCTGCACCGGGGGGCTTCGGCGCGGCGCACGCGCATTTCCATGGTCGGCAACGAGTATGGCCTGGGTGTGTTTGCCATCGGTTGCATTCTTCTCACGCATCCTGAGCGGCTCTCGACCATGGATACGCTCATGATCGATTGCAGCGGCGACGAATATTCGGTGCGCTGCGATTACACCTTTGACCGCGTCCCGCTGTTCGACTTCGACATAGGCGGCATCGAGTTCAGCATTTTCTATGAAGACCGCGCCCGCAACCTGTGGGGCACGCCGACCGGCTTCCTCTACAAGATGGTTTGAAGGGAGCCCGCTGAAACGCACCCGAATCGAGTATCGACCGATTGCCGCCTGCCGCGTCTAAGTAGCAGGCGGTATTCTTTTAAGCGTGATGCACGTAAACGTTCTTCCCTTTGGCATTTTGAAAGAATGGTTTGGTGGCGAGCTCTCGGTGGATCTGCCCGAAGGAGCCACCGTTGCGGACTTGCTCGAACTTCTGGTCGATTCCCGGCAAGTGGTCTCCGAATTGGGCGGTCTCCGGAGCCTTGCCGAGAGTGAAGAGCAGGCGCTCCGCGGCATCGCTGTCAGTGTGAATGCGGAATATGCGGCTTCAACCGACGTGCTTCACGAGGGGGACGAAGTGGGCCTTCTACCGCCAGTCTCCGGCGGTTCTGCAAGTGAGGTCGGAGAACTCGGCCACACCACTGCGCTGACGCGTGAGCGTATCGATGCGGAAACGACTGTGACCGTAGCCAAGCAGGGCGAGGACGGCGCAGTCGTGGTGTTCGACGGCATCGTCCGTAACAACACCCGCGGCCGCCAGACGCTTTACCTGGATTACGAGGCCTACGAAGAGATGGCCGAGAAGCAAATGCGGCAGCTTGCCATCGAAGCGCGGACAAGATTTCGCGTGCGCCAGGTGACGATGATTCATCGGCTCGGACGTCTCATGGTGGGAGAGACCAGCGTGCTGATCGTGGTGGCGTCGGCGCATCGGGCGCAGGCTTTCGATGCATGCCGCTGGCTGATCGACACTCTCAAGAAGACGGTGCCGATATGGAAGAAGGAGACGTTTGCGGATGGGGTGGTGTGGGCGGATGGCGAGCCGTTTCCCGAGGGGCTGGCAGTGGAGCGGGAGGGGTTGCATGAGGGCTGAGATCTGTGAGATCCCAGGTCTCAGAATCGAGACCTGGGGCACCCAGCAATTGTTCTTATTGTTGCTGCTCATTAGCACGGCGGTTTCGCTCCCCGCGCAGGAAGTTACACTGCACGTCGACGTTAAACTTGTGAACATCTTTGTGAATGTGACGGATTGCAATGGCGCAATCGTCGGCGGGTTGGAACGCGAGGATTTTTCCGTAACGGAAGATGGCCGGCCGCAGGAGATCTCGGTTTTCGAGCGGCAATCGGAGCTGCCGCTGAACATGACCCTGGCCATCGACACCAGCGGCAGCGTGAGGAAGGATCTGGCGGAAGAGGCGGATGCGGCGCGGCGTTTTGCGCATGCGATTCTGCGCCCGCAGGACCAGATGAGCCTGCTGCAGTTTGCCACCGACGTTACGGAATTGACGCCGTTCACCAACAAGATCGCCCTGATTGACCACGGGCTGAACCGCCTGCACGCCGACCACGCCACGGCGCTCTACGACGCCATTCTGCTGGGCTCCGAGGGCCTGGGGTCGAAGGACGGACGCAGGGTGCTGGTGCTTGTCTCCGATGGTGGCGATACGGCCAAGAGCACCACGTATAAGCAGGCGCTGGAGTCGGCGCTGCGCCACGAGGTAATGATTTACTCCATTATCGACGTACCGATCGAGGCCAGCGCGGGACGCGACCTGGGCGGGGAACACGCGCTCATCACGCTGGCCGAGCAGACCGGCGGCAAGAGTTTTTATGAGAGCGAAGGCGGTCTCGACAAGGCCTTTGCCCAGGTGAGCGAAGACCTGCGCACGCAATATCTGCTCGGCTACTACCCAAAAAACCAAGAGCCTGGATTGATCTTCCACCGCGTCGATGTCACTGTCCCCAGAGCTGCGGCGCAGGATTTCAATATCCGGCATAAGACCGGGTACTACGGGGATCGGCCGGCGAGGAAGGACTGATCGGCCGGGGGTGATGTCATCGCAATTTTTCCACTGAACTTTTCGGCTGCGTGGCCGATAAACAAAGGTGGGAATTATCCCGTGGGTGCATCCGATGTTTTCATTCAGTTGGAAAAGCAGATACTCGGTAGGTGTCAAAGAGATGGACCAGCAGCATCAAGCCATCATGGATGGTCTGAATGAGTTGCATGAAGCGATGTTGAGCGGCAATGTAAATGACGCCGTCGCTCCCCTGATCGATAGACTCGTTTTGCTTGCTGGAAGTCACTTCGTCGCAGAAGAGCGCCTCATGAAGTCCGCCCATTTTCCAGGGTTGGCCGACCACCGCGCCAAACACAAGGAACTCTCCCAAAAGGTTGAAGAGTTTATTGCCCGTCATGAAAACGGAGACGTGGCCGCGTATAGCCAGTTCATGTATTTTGTGCGCGACTGGTTTACCAAACATATGGAAAAAGAAGACCGCGAATACATCCCCTGGCTGGCCGAGCGCGGGGTACGGTAAGTCGTGCAGAGATTGTTTATTTGCAGGTCGGCGATTCACGCGGCACGAAATGCTGTGGGATCGATTTCGCACAACAGGTTCAGGGGTGACGAGTGCGCGCTCGCCTTTCGATCAGCTTCTCGGATTCCACGAGCGCCGCGAGCGTCAGATCCTGAAATACCGACGCCTCAAACAGCGACTTTCCGCCTGCATTCATCCTTAACTCGGGGAGCTTCTTTCTGACGGCGCGGTAGCTGACAAGCATCTCTGGAACCGTTGTGACGTCGCCAGGCTGGCGAAAGATGTTGCGTAGTCCCGCCATCACGCCCTTGGGTGTTCCATTGTGAATCTGTGGGTCGATTCCGTTGATATCACTGGTAGACCGTTGCGCTCGATACGGCTCGCTCTCGAAAACATAGACCCGGTGTCTGCCCTTGGAGCGGCGCGAACGATAGAGCGCAAGGCCAAGTTCCACCGGCATATTGAAGCGGGGAATGCCCTTCGAGAGCTCGATCCGAGAGAGATCGTGAATTGAGAAATTGGACCCCTCGATCAAGCGTATGATGGCTTCGAGACGGCCCTGACTCGGAACGGCGAGCGTCGCATTGACGCGCAGGCCGAGTTGGGTCAAGCCTACGATGTAGGACAAATAAAGGTCCTCAAACTCGTGATCGTATGGGATGTTGAGAAAGGCTGATTCTATGCGCCTGCGCCGGGGCACACAGAACCTATCTCTTGCCCCGAACCCTGGAAGCGGCTCGAGAGCGGCTCGACTTCCTGTTGGAAGAGGTGGTGGACCTCGACCTGCCCGTGCTCTGCGCCGATCTTCGGCTGGATGGTGCGCTCATGATGGTTCGCACAGCCGCCAAGCGCTCGGAACTGAGCCCGAGAATGTGGCCCATTTCTTCGGGAGTAGGCACCGGATTGCCGATCACATGCGCGCTCATGACTTCATTGTAGATCGAAATGCGGCCTTCGCATCCCGCATTGCATCTAAAATGGCATCATGACCTCTCCTCTTTCCTCGCGCCGCCGTTCCAAGGCGCCTCCGCCGGGCGATACCGGCCAGGAGGCGCTCTACCTGCGCTCGCTCAGCGATCGCCAGGTCGTCGTGATCGTCAAACTGCGCGACGGAGAAACAGTGCGCGGCTGGATCGAGTACTTCGACGACACGATGCTGCGCTTGACACGGGAAGGACAGCCCAACCTGTTCATCTACAAACACCAGATCCGCAGCATCTCTGAAGCCGGGCGGCGACGTGAATCGCGCACCACTCCGGCGAGCAAGCCGCCTGCGAGCGGGGCAGTTTCCAATGGGGCGGCGTCTTGAGCGGCGCGTTGTCAGCAGAACTGGCCTGGGTTCCCAAAGCCTCCGCTATTGCGCAGGAGGCGGGCGCGCGCCTTCGCGAGTTCTTTCTCCAAGGCGTTGAGACCGAGTACAAGGGCGACGTGGACATTGTGACGGTGGCCGACCGGACCGTGGAAAAGTTGATCCGCACGCGGCTGGGCGAGGTGTTCCCTGAGCACGGCGTTTATGGCGAAGAGGGCACGCGGGAGCGCATGGAAGGCGAGTTTCGCTGGTATGTCGACCCGCTGGATGGGACCACCAATTTTTCCCATGGGTTTCCGCAGTTTTGCGTTTCCATGGGACTGGAGCAAAGACCTGCCGGAGCCACGGCGGAACAGGATGGCAGAATTGTGGCGGGGGTAATTTACGATCCCATGCGCGACGAGCTTTACACGGCCGAGCGCGGCATCGGCGCATGGTTGAACGGCAAGCCGGCGCGGGTCTCGCGCACACAGGATTTGGCCGAGGGGCTCGTGGCCACCGGGTTTCCCAGCCGCAAACGGCACGAAAGTCCGAACGTGCATTTTTACCAGGAGTTCACGCTGCGGTCACACGGCGTCCGTAGGGCTGGGTCAGCCGCGCTGGATTTGGCTTACGTATCCTGCGGGCGGCTGGAGGCGTTTTGGGAGTTCAATCTGAATCCCTGGGACACGGCGGCGGGGATTCTGCTGGTGGAAGAGGCAGGCGGACACGTGACGGACTTTGCCGGCGGCGCGTTTCAACTGAACAGCAATGAGGTTCTAGCTACCAACGGGCTGATTCACGCGGAGATGGTGGAGCTGTTCAAAGACCTGTTCGCCGGGCGCAACCTGACGCCGATACCCTCGCCGCGGGAGTTCGCCCAGAAGCGTGCCGAGCGTGCAGCGGCTGCTGGATAAGCGGGTTAAGAAGCCGAAGACCGGTCTTTCATTTTCAGCGGAGTGACGAGGGCACTGCTATGAGACCGGCAGATCTTTCTCGCGGATCTTCTGCCAGCATCGCAGGATCCGCAGACCGTCCGAACCCTCGATGGGCAACAGATTGACAACTCCCATGCATATGTTGGCCATGCCAAAGGTCGGCGACCAATGCCAGAACAAAAGCAGGACCAGGTTCGTCAGAGGACCTGCCAGGGAAATAATCAGGTTCTTGCCTGGGGTGCCGGGACTTCGTACGGTGTAGATTCCTTTCCAACCGAGACCAACTCTCTTTATGTCGATCCCGAGTGCCATGGCGGTAACCACATGTGCTGCCTCGTGAAGCACCATTGCCCCCAGACCCAGCCCCATGCCCTGAAGAATCTGGACGGCCCAGTGCAGATTGAGAGACGACATGGTTTTCCTCTTCAAGTCCCCGCTGAATGGACACCCATCGTCAAAATTATCAGACCGCCGCAAAACAAACCGGCGATGCGTCGGAAGGCGCGGAAATTTTCCGCTGAAAGTCCTTTGGATGATGACGATGACTCCACGCCAGGGCGCCAAGATTGCCCGCGTGCCGAGGTTGCGGGTTTTCCCGAAAAGAAGACCCGAATCCCAGAGATGAATCCCTCGATTCCCGCATGGCAAAACTTGAGTTGCAACCGGCGAGTCAGCCTTTGGGGTCCTGTGCTACTATCAGCGTCGAGAGTCAGTCTCGCGGAGAATTCTTCAGATGGCATACGTCATTGCAGAACCCTGTATCGGCACCAAGGACACCGCCTGTGTGGACGCCTGTCCTGTCGATTGCATCCACCCCAAGAAGGACGAAGACGGTTTCGCTGAGTCCGATCAGCTTTTCATTGACCCGGTCGAGTGCATCGACTGTGGCGCATGCGTGCCGGCCTGCCCGGTTTCGGCCATCTTTGCGCAGGACGACCTGCCTGAGAAGTGGGCTCACTTTACCGAAAAGAACGCCGCGCACTTCGGCCGCTAAAAAGCCGTTCGCTTCAATTCAGCTTTAGGATTGTCACCACGCGCGTTCCGTCTGGCGGAATGCGCGTTCGTGTCTCCGCGCCGGGAAAATGAACATGCGGAGCTCGTACAGGTGGGCCACCGATGGCCGCCTCGAAGGCGCGGCTACAGCCACGCCGCATCGCGACCCTCAAACCATTGGGGCTATTGCCCAGAGGAGTGTTTTCCGCCGGACTGTCCTCTGGTCCTCGAACCGATTCAGGCGTCCCTCAGCGGATAACCTCATCCAGTTCTTTGAAGCGGGGTTCTTCGGTGCTGGGGGAGAAATCCAGCTTTGGAGCCCAACCCCTTGGTTCCGCGATCGACTCGGGGAGGGAATCCGCTTCCGAAGCTATCCCGGGCGCGATGGCGAAGCGTCCATTACCGATTTCGACAAACTCGACGCTATCGCCGGTTCTGAGTCCAAGCCGTTTGCGTACATGAGGGGGAAGGGTAATGCGGCCATTGAAGGTGACCATTGCGGAAGGCATTTGGAACCTCTGAGTCCATTCTACCCATTTAGGCGCAGGAATGCCTCGAAAAAATTCAGATAGCCTACGGGGGTTTGGCAGGTGCAGGGGCTCAGGCGAGTATTTGCATCCCGGCGTCGCGTGCGGCTATGCGGTCGAAAGTTACGGTGCGGGTGCATCCGGCGGCGCGGGCTGAACTGGCGATCAGGCAATTCGCAAAGTCTGCGTTACCCTTCTTGAATAGCTGGCATGCAACTCGAACGGCTTCAGCATGTTCGAGCACGATCTCTTCTTGAAAAACAAGTTGATCCAACGCTTTGCCTATTGCATTGCGATCAAGGAAACCCTTGCTGTTGAGGACCCACACCAATTCGAGAATGGTCGCAATTCCCACCCATCCTGGATCCTCTGCTGTTAGCGCACTCATCACTTCGTCCGCCTTTGGGCTTTGCAGGCGATCATCCTGCAAAATGAAGCGCGCCAGAATATTGGTGTCCAGTCCGATCACGCCGCTTCTCCATCGTGCTGATTCGCGGGCGCGTCACTCATGGTTGCCTTATCAAGATCGGCTGCGCGATCTAGGACAGCTTGATTCATTTCCTCAATGGTGCTAGGCGGGCCAGAGTAAGACAGACAGCCCCTCAGGTCCATGATCGATCCCGTCTTTGGCCGCAAAGCGTACACACCGTCCTCGCTCTCAAAGAAGTCGATGCGGACACCAGGATTCAGTCCCAGAGCTTTCCTGACTTTGACCGGAATCGTAATCTGGCCTTTCGATGTCATAGTTGCGGTTGGCATAAGACCCCTTTCATTCTTAAATATAGCTTACCCTTGGAAAAATGTCTTGAATATACATCATTTCCTTACATCGATTCCGATAATCGGCTAGTCTCGCGATGAATGACCGCCCGCAATGCGAATATAGTAGTCGATTAAACTCGTTTGTTATCTTGATATGAATTCCAATTGACAGGAATTGCTTAAAGATTGCATAAGAGCGTGTCCGAGCATGTCCCGCGCGTAGTTGAAAGTGGCGGGCGGCGGTTAGGTTGATGTTACTACGCCGCCTTTTGGCTGGCGGTCGCAGAGGGGTTGAGGATA
>Ga0302275_10002523_pt1 | contig 19253 bp, 13 predicted proteins | sample III_Bog_N2_2_FD_200229 | JGI IMG/M metagenome (GOLD analysis project Ga0302275, IMG submission 200229) | Peat permafrost microbial communities from Stordalen Mire near Abisko, Sweden - III_Bog_N2_2 | ecosystem: Environmental > Terrestrial > Soil > Wetlands > Peat | place: Sweden: Abisko...
GCGCATTAATTTTTTGGCGCGGAGGTGCGGTTTGTTGACGACCGGATTGTAGTAGAGGTGCTGGTAAAGATAGCGGCGCAGTTCCTGGTTCAACCGGCGGCGTTCGGTGCTGTATTGGATCAGGGCTTGGGGATGACGCCGGACGTCGTCCGCCGACTGCACCCCGGCGGCGGCGATCAGGCGTTCGCTGGTGGCAATGACATCCCCCAGTTGCAGATCAATGATGGTGCGGATGGTGAAATAACGGCGCGATTCGTCCGGCGGGCAGCCCACTTCCTGCCGGACCTGCCCGGCGGCCTGCGCCCAGAGCCGCACGTGCCGGCACAATTCGGTTTCGGACAGCAGCCCGGAATCCAGTCCGTCATCGAGGTCGTGACTGTAGTAGGTGATTTCATCCGCCAGGTTGGCAATCTGCGCCTCCAGGGAGGGATGCTTGGCGATAAACCCTTTTTTCACGCCGGGACGGTCAAACGCGGTTTGATGTTTAGCCAGGCCTTCGAGCACTTCCCAGGAGAGGTTCAAGCCGGGAAAGGCCGGGTATTTCTGCTCCAATTCCTCGACAATGCGGAGGCTGTGGCGGTTGTGTTCAAAACCACCATGGCCGCGCATGAGCTGGTTCAGGACGGTCTCGCCTTTGTGGCCAAAGGGGGGATGCCCCAGGTCATGCGCCAGGGCAATCGTTTCGACCAGGTCGCTGTTGAGGCGGAGCGCGCTGGCGAGATTGCGGGCGATGGCGGCGACCTCCATGGTGTGGGTGAGCCGGGTGCGCAGATGGTCGCCGGTGCCGTTGAGAAAGACCTGGGTTTTATATTCCAGCCGGCGGAAGGCGCGGGAATGGATCACGCGGTCGCGGTCGCGCTGGTATTGAGTGCGCCAGAGGGGCGGCGGCTCGGACCGCAACCGGCCGCGGGTGTCGCCGCTGAATTGGGCGAACGGGGCGAGCGAGCGGCGTTCGAGGGCTTCAAGTTCCTGACGGTATCGGGGCATACAAGGTCACGCAAGTGTACTGCAATTTGCAGCGGAGGCCACGCTGGAATGCATTCATGAAGGTTTCAGGGTGTGAGACAAAATTCTGAAAGACCCGAAAAAACCCACCAAACGAGGCATGCGTAGCCACGATTGCATAGATTCGCCGGGGTTGAACTTTTTTGCATAAAAAAAACACCTTGGACAGCCTATGTCCAAGGTCCCCTGATATGCTAAAGCCAAAAAGATCAATTCATGAGCGCCCACAACGCCAAAATGTCACGCCGTGGACCGCCGCCGCATTCGGGGGTGGCGACGGCTCGTCGCCCAGTGCTTAATTTTAATTCGGGGAGCGCACCGTCGCCAACTCGCTGCCTGAATCAAGGTAAATCAAGCCTAATCAAGGTAAATCAAGGTAAATCAAGGTGGAAAAAATGGGCAGGACCCGGTTTCCGTGGCTGCTCAAAGTCTGCGTTCCGAACCTAAACGCTCCCTTTCGTCGGTAGCTCGTTTCCTAGCGACACAAACTGCGGTTTTATGCGCTTTTTAAGCTGCTTGCAGATTTTTGTCTCACACCCATGGTTTCATGGGTTTCACACAGGGTTAAAAAAAGCTTGTCCGGTTTCCGATTTGGCGTCCATGTATCTGGTGAATGATCACTGACGACATGGCCTTGGTGCGGGAGTATGCCGCCCGCCGATCCGATCAGGCGTTTGAAACGCTGGTCGCCCGCTACGTCAATCTGGTCTTTTCCACCGCGTTGCGGCAGACCCGTGATCCCCATCTGGCGGAAGACATCACGCAGGCGGTGTTCATCATTCTGGCGCAGAAGGCGGGTTCGCTGGGGGCGCGCACGATTCTGCCGGCGTGGCTGCATCGCACCGCCGTTTTTGCCGCCGCCGATGCCCTCAAAAGTCAACGCCGCCGCGCCCAGCGCGAACAGGAGGCCCACATGCAATCAGAAATCCAATCCGCCGAGCCCGACCTGGAGTGGCATCGCATCTCGCCGCAGCTGGACGCGGCGCTGATCCAACTCGGTGAAACCGACCGCCAAGCCGTGCTGCTGCATTTCTTCCAGAAGAAAACCTATGCCGAAGTCGGCGGCGCGCTGGGCTTGAGCGAGGAGTCGGCGCGCAAGCACACGAGCCGCGCCCTGGAAAAACTGAGGAAAATACTCTCCCGCCAGGGCGTTCATTCCACCACCACGATCCTGGCCGGCGCCATGACCGCCAACTCGGTGCAAATGGCCCCGGCACTGCTGGCGAAATCGGTGGCCGCCGTGGCGCTGATGAAGGGCGCGACCGCCAGCGCTTCCACTTTAACTTTAGTGCAAGGAGCATTGAAAATCATGAATTGGATGAAAATGAAAACCGCCATCGCCATCGGCATCGCCGCCGCCACCACGATCCTGGTGGCCTCCGTGGTGGCCACGGAATATCCGGCCTCGCCCGCCGCTGACCCACTGAATCAGGGACTGGTGTTGCATTACACCTTTGACCACAATGAAGCTGGCGGCCGGGTCACGGACACCAGCGGCGCCGGCAATCACGGCAAGGCTTCGGGCGTGCGCTGGGTAGCCGAAGGCAAGCAGGGCGGAGCCTATGAATTCGCCAAAGATGGGGACGAGATTGTGGTGCCAAACAAAAAATCCCTGAATCCCGATTATTTCACATTGTCCGCCTGGATCAAGACCAAGACCGGGGATCATTATTGGCGGCGCATTTTCGACAAATCGTACACCAAGCAGTTTGCTCTCAGCATTGCTGGCGACTGGCAGGGCCGGACGAACTACGGCCAGCCATGCCTGGAAATGGGGCCGGGGGAACATACGCTGATGGCCGCGAATCGCGTGGATGACGGGCAATGGCATCATCTCGCCGCCACCTTTGATGGCCATGTGGAATTGCTCTACGTGGACGGCAAATATCAAATCAAACGCCGGTGGGACCTGTCCGGACGCGATGGGGCTTCCAACTTCAACCTCGTCATCGGCTGCAACCGCTCCAACCTGGATCCCAAGGAGGACGATTTGGGGGTGTCGTTCCGGGGCTTGATTGCCGCGCCGATGATGTGGAACCGGGCGCTTTCGCCGGAGGAAGTGGCGGCACTCTATCAGTCGCAGCAATGACGTGTTGGCCGGCCACGGACCGGTTGGAATGAAATCAATGCATCAGGTTTTATGAAACGACTCCCGACCACCCGAGCTTTGGAAATTATGCCCGCGCAACGCGCGTTCACGCTCATCGAGTTGCTTGTGGTCAGCGCCATCATTGGCCTACTGGGCGCCCTGCTCCTGCCCGCAATGAGCAAGGCCAAGAACCAAGCCGGCAAGGCCACCGACCTCAACAACTTCAAACAGATCATGGTCGCCGTGCATATTTATGCCTCGGACGACGGGGACTCGCTGCCGGCGGCAAACTGGGACGACGGCAACGGCGAGATCCCCGGCTGGCTCTACACCCCCGGCCCGGCCGATTTCGACGTGAAGACCGGCCTACTCTGGCCGGCGTTGCGCCAGGAAAAAGTGTATGTCTGCCCGAATGACAATCTCCAGATGGTGCATTGGTCGGCGATTAAACAGAAGGAAATGGAACGTCCGCAGCAGGTTTCCTCCTACGCGATGAACGGCGGCGTGGTTGGCTACCTTCTACGTCACCCGCCCGCCCGACTCGCGCAGATGCAACCGGGCGACTGTGCGTTCTGGGAAACGGACGAAACGGAGCCCACCTATTTCAATGACGGCGCAAACTATCCGCCGGAAGGCGTCAGCGGCCGGCACATGGCGGGCGGCGTGCAGGCGGCGTTGGACGGCTCGGTCAGCTACGTGAAACTGGTGCAATGGCATCAGGACATGGCCAGCCCGGGCCGCAACCGGCTTTGGTGCAATCCGAACTCGCCCGATGGACACTGATCGGGTGCGAGATGCACGGTGAGGTTCATGACCCGAATTGGGCAGGAGGCGGGGAATAACCCCCGACCTCCCACCCCACCCCTGAAACCTCTAAACAGTTGGACAATTTCACCGCCGCGCCTTGTGGTGGGTGATTTCTTTGTTGAAGGCACGATGCGCCACGCGGTCGCTCTTGCGGAGGGTCTGCCAGGAGGCGCGCTTCCCGGCCTCGCGGAGATAGAACAGTTCGCGTTGCAGCTTCACAAAATTGTCGTAGCGGTCGCGCGGAATTTTGCCGGCGTTCAATTCAGCCAGCACCGCGCAGTCCTTTTCCTGGGTGTGCGTGCAGTCGCGGAAATGACAGCGCAAGGCGAGTTCGTCAAACTCGGGAAACGCCTCGTTCGGGCCGGGGGTGGCGAGATCCCACAGGTGGAACTCGCGCATGCCGGGCGTGTCGATGACCACGCCGCCCTGGGGCAGGAAGAACATTTCGCGCCAGGTGGTGCTGTGGCGGCCTTTGCCATCCTGCTCGCGCACTTCAAGCGTGGGCATGAGTTCATCCCCAAGCAGGTGGTTGATGAGGCTGGATTTGCCGACGCCGGAGGTGCCGATGAAGGCGACGGTGTCGCCGGGCTTGATCTCGGCGGCGAGTTTTTTCAGGCCGCGCCGCGTGGTGGCGCTGACGGGGAACACCGGCGCTCCCGCCGCGATGCGCTGCGTCTCGGTGAGCAACGGGGCGAGATCCGCGCACAAATCCACCTTGTTCAGCACCACGACGGGACGAGCCCCGCTGTCGTGGGCCATGACGAGCATGCGTTCCAAGCGCGCCCCGTTGTAGCTGATGTCGGCGGCGAGCACGAGGAAGACGGTCTCGAGATTGGTGGCGAGGATCTGCGCGGCGGTGTCGCGGCCGCTATTCTTGCGGGTGATCTGCGTGGTGCGCGGCAGGACGGCGTGGATGGCGGCCTTTTCCTCGTTGGGCAGGAGCTTCACCGCCACCCAGTCGCCGACCTTGGGCAACTGGGCATGCCGGCCCTGGGCCGCATGCATGATCTTGCCGGTGATCTGCGCGCTCAGTTCGGCGTCCACGGTCCAGACGCGGTAGAAATGCTTGTCCTCCACGGCGACGCGCGCGGGCAGGAGGCCCTTCGCCAGATAGGGCGCGAATTGCTCCGCGCGCGCAGGATTCCAACCGAGTTTGGTCAGACTCATGGGCGGAAGAGGATGGTGACAATGCTTGGCACGGGTTAATTAAACGGGGAACCGTGCCCGGATAGCCAGCATGAAATTCGCCGCTGCCTGCCAGCGCCCGCCGCCCAGCATTGACGGCGCGCCTTTAATTCGGTCTCCTTGCCGCATGTCGTTGTCACAATTGAAGCACACCGTCATCGTCAACACCCTGCGGGGCTGCCGCCTCTTTGCCGGCCTGCCGCTCGCGGACGTGGAGAAGGTGGCCAACGTCACGGCGGCCAAGGCGTTCGAAAAGGGCGATTATCTGTTTCATGAAGGCGATCCGGCGCGCGGCTTTTACATTGTCCAGCGCGGGACCGTGAATGTGCATCGCGTCACCGCCGGCGGCAAGGAGCAGGTGATTCACATCTTTCGCGCCGGCGACTCGTTTGCCGAGGTGGCGGTGGTTTCGCCCACCGGCTATCCGGCGGACGCCCGGGCGGTGGAAGCCACCCAGGTGCTGCTCGTGGACAAGACGGGCATGCTCGAATTGTTGCAGCGGCAGCCGGAGCTGGCCCTGCGCATGCTCGGCTCCCTGAGCAATCATTTGCGCGCGCTGGTCGGCCAGATCGAGGATCTCACCGCCAAGGATGTGGAGACGCGCCTGGCCAACTGGCTCCTGAAACGCTGCCCCGACCCGGCGGCGGACGCGCCGGCCACCATCGAATTGACCGCCACCAAGCGCGTGCTGGCGGCGGAGCTGGGCACCGTCGGCGAGACGTTTTCCCGCACGCTGGCCAAATTCCGCGAACAAAAACTCCTCACCGTGCACGGCCGCGCCATCACCGTGCTCTCGCCGGCGAGCCTGGGCCGCCTGCTGCGCCGCCACCTGGGCGAATAACCCCACAAGAAGATGAGGCCAAAGACGCTCGAATCCCCGCTTGAAAGACCACGGCACGGAGGTTGGGAAACCTGTATAGCAGGCTTGGAAGCCTGCGCCACAAGGACTCGCGATCCAGCCGCCAGCTGGAATAACCCATGACTTACGATCTCATTGTTGTCGGCGGCGGCATTGTGGGGCTGGCCACGGCCCACCGGTTTCAGGAAGCCCGGCCCAAGCTGAAACTCCTGCTGCTGGAAAAGGAGGCCCGGCTGGCCGCGCACCAGACTGGCAACAACAGCGGCGTGCTGCATTCCGGCCTTTATTACCAGCCTGGCTCGGCCAAGGCGCAATGCGCCGTGCAGGGCCTGCAACAAATGCTCGCCTTCTGCCGCACCCACGGCATCGCCCATGAACAATGCGGCAAGATCGTCGTGGCCACCACCCCGGAAGAAGTGTCCCGCCTCGACCGGCTCTGGGAACGCGGCCACGCCAACGGCCTGCAAGGCTTGCGCCGGCTCAGCCCCGCGCAGATCAAGGAAATTGAGCCCCACGCCGCCGGCCTCGCCGCCCTGCACGTTCCGCAGGAAGGCATCGTGGATTACCCCGCCGTTTGCGCCCGGCTCGGCGAGCTTATCCGCCAGGCCGGCGGCGAAATCCGCCTGCAAACCCGGCTGCAGCGCATCACCCCCGGCGCCACCGGCTGGAACCTGGCCACCACCACCGGCCCGCTGGAGGCAAAATTTGTCGTCACCTGCGGCGGCTTGCACGCCGACCGGCTGGTACGCGCCTCCGGCCAGAAACCGGCGGCAACGATCATTCCGTTTCGCGGCGAATACCACCAGATCAAACCGGACCGCCAGTTTCTGGTGCGACATCTGATTTATCCCGTGCCCGACCCCAAGTTCCCCTTTTTGGGCGTCCACTTCACCCGCTTGGTCAACGGCGGCGTCGAAGCCGGCCCAACGCCGTGCTGGCCTTTGCGCGCGAGGGTTACCGTTGGACCACCATCAACCCCCGGGACCTGGCGGAATCACTTTGTTTTCCCGGACTGTGGCGGTTTCTCGCCAAGTATCCCAGCATGTGCGGCTATGAAATCCGGCGCTCCTTCTCCAAGGCCGAATTCACCCGCTCGCTGCAACGACTCGTGCCGGAGCTTCGCGCCGCCGACCTCACCATCGGCGGAGCCGGCGTCCGCGCGCAAGCCATGCTGCCCACCGGCCAGCTCGTCGAGGATTTTAATTTTGTGGAGGATCGCGGCATTCTGCATGTCATCAACGCCCCCTCCCCCGCCGCGACGGCCTCCCTGGCCATCGGCGGGCGCCTCTGCGCCAGGGTGCTGGATCGGCTGACTTCGTAGCCGGGTGGCACAGGCCACTGGCCTGTGCCGTCCGGCGACTCGCCGGAGGGAACGGAGACACGCGTTGTCCAGGCGGTCAAGCGTTTGAGCAACTCGGGGTTCCTGGCCATTCCGGTTGGCGGGTCGCCAACCGGGACGGGCGGGTCGCCCGTTCCACCCAATCACTGCGACGCGCCCGCCACCGGATAAAACAACGGCCGGCTCGCCGTGGTTTCACGACCGAATTCCGCCAGCAAATGCTGCACCGGGGGCGACACCAGAAAATTCTCCAGCGCCTGCGCCCCGGCAAAATTGGCCGCCGGAAACTTCTTCGGATTCGCCTCCATGACAATGTACGGACGGCGCATGACCGGATCACTCTTGACCAGGATTTCCATGCCTTCATTGGCCATTTTGCCCGTCAGGGCGGGGATGTAGCCCACCACGACATACGCCTGGTGTTCGCGGCAGAATTGCAGCACGTTCCATTTGGAAATCGCGGTGTCGTCGCGGATGAACCAGTCGCCCTTGGGCTCCACGCCCGCCAACCGCCAGAGCGTGTGGGTCACTTCGCGGCTGCCGATGCCCTGGAAATCCACAAAGTTCGCCTTCGCGGCGGCGATCTTCCGCAGCGCCGCCGGACCGTTGGTCATGCCGCGAATACCCACCGGATCGTTGGTCGGCCCCACCACCACCAGCTCATTGCGCGTCCACGGCTGCATGTTCACGCCAACACCGTCCGCCACGATATCCGTCGTGATGTCGCCCGAGTGCATCGTGAGCAAATCCACCTTGCCCGCGCGAATGGCCTGATCCAGCAACGGCCGCTCCCCGGTGGCCACCACCACGACCTGATAGCCGGTTTGCGCCTCAAACCGCCTGGCAACCTCCTGCCAGATGCCCGTCATCGTCATGCCGCCAATCACCGCGCAGCGCACCTGCCGATGGCGCGCCGCGTTCACCGTGTGCCAGTGGACACCCAGCGTGATGGCCAGGACCGCGACGATGATCAATGCAATTCTCCACTTCATAATTCAATAGGTATGCGTCTGCGCATCGCTGGCCGTGCCGGTGAGCCACCGCACATCGGGATTGCCGGGATCGCCCACGCCGCAGCCAATGTAGCTGCCCTTGAACGATTGCACCGCACCGCCCAGAAACAGGATGTTCACCCGCCCCGCGTGCCGGGCAATGGCACTGTATGGCTGCGTGCTGGGATAAGTGGACGCGTACAATCCCGGCGCGTCGGCCAGGGCGACCACCAGCGTCGGCTGCACCACCTCCCCATATTTGGTCGGCACCGGCAGAATCCACGGGCATAGATTCATGTTCATGCCGTAGGCCAGGAAATTGGTCGCCCACGAATACGTCGTGTCCGGCGCGGCGGCGTCCGGACAGACGAATATACTGTGATCGCCCGCCTTCGGCCGCCGGCCGCTATTGGCCAGATACAGATACGACGGCTGGCTGAAATAGGGTGGCAGGGCGTTGAACCAATCCGTCGGCCGGTCCAGTTCCGCAAGCATCTGGACGCCTTGTCCACGGCGCGGGAGAAAATCCTCATAGTCGTCGGCATACATCCGGCAGGCCAGCCCCCACTGGCGCAGATTGCTGGCGCACTGGGCCGCCTTGGCATTGTCTTTCGCCCGCGCCAGGGCGGGCAGCAGCAAGGCCGCCAGAATGGCGATAATGGCGATGACCACGAGCAGTTCAATCAAGGTGAATCCGGAATTGCCGATTGCCGATTGCCGATTGCCAATTGAAATCCACCTTGCGCCGGGGAGAATCATCTGTCGCTGGGGCTTGGGCAATTTCTGGTTCATTGGAGCAAACGATAATACCGTTGCGGTCCAATGGCGCTCGGATCGTCAAACAGGATTGCGCCGTTGGTGCTGGCGGTGACCGTGCCCGTTGTCACCCAATCGGTGGCGGCCAGATTGGTGGTGGTTTGCACGTTGTAAACGCCGTTGTTCGCGCCCATGCCAGTCAATTGAAAGACGCCATTCTTAAACGCGCCCCCCAGGATGATCAGCCACGGGGTGGCCACGACCTCCAGGTAAGGCTCGTTGCCCCGCCCGTATTTGTACGAGTTGAACAGGTAGTTAACCTGGTTGTCCGCTGCGAAAAAGAGTAACGATACGTCGCCGCCGTTCGTGAGGCTGCCCACCAGGTTCGTGGACAACGGCAGCGGCCACTGCACCCGGACATTATCGCCCGGGGGCACATAGGTGTTCGTGCAGAGGATTTCCACGGGCGGCGTGAGCAGCGTCGGCAGCGAGTTATAACAGACGCCGTCCGTCGTGGGCAGGTTGGGCGTGCCGGTGCCTTCCACCCAGTTGGAATCCGACAGCCACTCAATGGCAAACTGGCCGCCGGCGATGACATTGAAGATGGGATTGTTGGGCTGCACCCCGTCCACGCCGTAGTTGCTGGCCAGATCCAGCGAGACGCCGGAGATGAACCAGTGGTTGGTGCCGTACGCGGCGTTGAACTGCGCCACTCCTGCCGCCAGGTTGAACAGGATGACGCTTTCAAAGATTCCCTTGGCCGAGGACGCCGGCGCAATGGCCAGCGTCCCAGCCGCCCCAAAATTCAGCCCGGTCAAATCCGCGCCGCCTGCATAGTTCGGCGAGCCGGTGCAGAGAAAGGCATCCTCCGTGTCCATCGATCTGTTCGTCACCTGTGCCCCGGCGAGATGGCCGAGGCACAGGCTGGCGATGATGAAAAGCGTGCGGACAGAAATCATTTTCTGGTTTTCCAGCGGCGGAAGGCGAGGCCAGCCAGGCCGACGGCGGACAGCGCCAGCGCCGAGGGTTCCGGAGTCGGCACCACCGTGAGGGTCAATTCCGGATGATTGGAAGCGTAACTGCGGGCGTTAAACAAATAACTCACCTGATTATCCGCCGCGTAGAAGTATAAATTCACGTCCCCGCCGCTGGCCGCGCCGGCGTCGAGATTGGCATCGGCGGGCAGCGAGTAACTGACGTAGATGTTGCTGCCTGGCGGCGTGTAGGTGAAGGTTCCCAGCGAATCATAACCGCTGGCCAGCAGGCTGGGAATGGAGTTGTAGCTGACTTCCCCGGTGGTGGGATAACCCGGTTCGCCATTGCCGCTGCCCGCGCCTTCCACCCAACTGTCGTTGGCCAGCCAGTCGATGCCGAAGCTGCCGGCGTTGATGGTGTTGAAAATGTTGTTGTTGGGCTGCTGACCTTGCGCGCCGAAATTACTGGCTAACGTCAGGGTCACGCCCGAGACCGTCCAACCCCCGGCGCCATAAAGGCTGTTGAACTGGCTCACTGCGGCCGCGGTGTTAAACCGGATGACACTGTCAAACGCGCCATCCGGGGAACTGGCGGGAGCAATGGCGAGCGTGCCCGCGCCGCCAAAATTCAGGCTGGTCAGATCGCTGCCGTGCGGATTCGTGGGTGAGCCCGCCGCCAGAAAGGCATCGGCGGTGGTGGTGAGAATGGTGTAGCTGCTCTGCGCCCCGACCTTGGCGGCCGCGCAGGCCAGGCTCAGGCCGAGCAGGATTTGATTCGTTGGTTTGAACTTCAGATGATTCATTTATGGTGGAGGTTATGTTTGTCAGTCGGAAAAATCCGGCCAGTGACGTGCTGGTCACGGCGTTGAGAAAGTCAGCATTTCCCCCGTCTCCCGCGCATCGTAGCCCGGCAGGTCACTGAGCAGCCGCCGGAACGAGCGTGCGCGCAGCAGCCGCACCAGCGCCTGGATGCGCGGGTCGTGCTGCAACGCCGCGGGAAAGCACAAATCCAGAATCTCCGTGCGCACCGGCAAAAAATTCAAGCCCGCCTCCGCGGCGGAAAAACGCACGCACACCCCCGCCGTGGCCCAACCGCTGCGCACCGCCTCGGCCACCGAGCCGTGCCCGCCCACTTCGCGCCCGGAAAATTCCCGGCCAGCCAGCAGTTCATCCAAACATTCGCGCGCGGCGGACCCCGGCTCGCGCGCGGCCCAGCACAACTGCCGCCGCGCCACCGATTCCACCGACCGCGTGCCATCATCGCCCGCCAGCACAATGCCCGTCTCCCAGCGCGCCAGCCGCAGCAACTGGCCTTCCGCCCCCAGTTGCCCGCCCGCCAGCGCGGCGTTGCGATCCGGCGCCGCCTCCGTGGCATGATGCAAACCCGCCACCTGCACCAGCTTCTGCCGCAACAATTCCAGCGCCACCCGCCCTCCACGCGGAAACACCAGCAGCCGGAAGCCGGATTCGCGCGCGTATTCCGCCGCCAGCAGCCCGGCCGCCGGATCACAGCTGGCCATCACCAGCGTGTTCTCCGCCGGGGCCGGCCCGTTTTCGTGCAGCACCCCGCCCTGCCAGAGGCCATCGTGCGGGATCGGATTCAGCCCCGCCGCCTCCACCGGATATAGCCGGTGACGTCCGCCCACCGCCGCCTCCCAATAACGGCAAGTCTCGGTGCGCGGCATCCACGCCCACCCCGGCGTGGATGCCGGCTCCTTATGTCCGCCACCAAAAAGCTCCTCCACCGAACACTCCAAAACCCCCGCCAGCGCCAGCGCCGTGGCCACCGAGGGCGAAAGCCGCTCCGCCTCAATGGCGCTCACCGCCGCGCGCGAAATCCCGGCGCGCTGGGCCAGTTCCGCCTGGGACCACCCGCGCGCCAGCCGCCGGGTCAGAATCGGATTACGGGATGAGTTCATATCAAGGTTTGGCATTATCCTGTCACCCACCGCTAAACGCCAACCACTCCCGTAATGCAATCCTGATGCCAACGCCCCGCGCCAACCGGAAACCCACAAAAGTCCAATAAATGCAAGGGGACCAGAAATTTTCGCCGCCATTCTCCTCCTCATTAATCCCACCAAAATGAATCTTCCCACCAATAAAACCACATAAATGTAGGACGGTGGAGATAATCCGTGCAGACATTTCCGATAAACAACAAAAACCGAAAGCAGTGAAGGAAGAAGTTGGTTGACTTCGCCGGAAAAGGAGGATTAAAACCATGACGAGACAGGAGCGTCGGCAATTGCCTCCGCCCCCGCCGCCCAGCGACCCAACCACAATCCGATGGCGAACTGCAGACGGTAACCGTCAATAATGGTTACTTTAGCGTGCTGCTGGGCCAGGGCACCACAGACCAATTACTGGAATTTGCAGTCCGGGCAGGGCATGCCCATTTCCACCAATGTGAACGCTCATGGGCTCCAACGGAAAAGATCCGGCGACCAACTCTTCGGGCAGCAGTTACCACGTCCTGTTGCCGACCAACAATTTCGCCGAGTTGCTTTCCTTTGGCGCGGTGGCCACCAGCAACTCTGCCAGCAACACACTACTGGGGACGAATTATGTGTTTTTGACGGGGACAAACAAATTCAACGGCGCGGTGGCGCCGCAGATGGGGTTGTCAGTGGGCCTGAGCCATGGCGTCGTCCTCTCCGTGCTGCAACGGGCGCACGTCGGGGCGCCTTTCATCAGCCACCACAGTACGCACGACCTTTCGTCAACTGGCGGCCAGATTTGTTCCCAACTCCAACCGGCGGCACGTCCGCCTGCATGAAGAAGTGGAAACAAGCCTCGCCGCCACAGCCAACACCTGGATTGGCCAGGGTGACCGTTTGCTCTTTCAGCTTCTCATACAGGGGAAAAAATTAGTGTTGCCCGCTTTGCCGCCGCCCCAATCCTGATTCCAGCCGCCCTCGTTGCCGTTGTCCCACGCGATGATGCACGGAGCATTCACGTCGCGCCGGATCATTTCGTAAATGGGTTGCGCGCCGCTTCCCCTTTTCCTTCGGGGGTTGCCGACGGCGCAAAGTGCTGCTTGATGCTCCAGGTCACCCAGGCTATTTGCGCAATATTCACGCAATATGCTTTCGGACAGTCATTTAGGCGATGACATCTGGTCTTCATTGCCGCCAGGAATTAAACCGTTCTGCTCCCGGCATATCATTCATCGTTCGTTTTGATGACGTGACATTCTTTAAAGTGGGGCTATAGTAATTTTAAATCCTTAATTTTGGCCTATGAGTTCATGCTGATGGCGTGATGAGTTGCACGCTCACACCCCGTCATCTAGAACTGGTTATAAATAACTAACAAGCAAGGTTTGCAATTTACCTGTTTTAGATTTTTTGGTTTGTAGAAGAATTTATTGGTAAAGGGGTGTTCCCGTGGGGGATATCTCGCCGCTTGAGCGCAACCGGGCGCGAGCCAGAGGCTCGAAAGCCCGCCCGTTATTCGTTTTAGTTTGAAGCGACGCGGCGAGTTTTGCGGGACTAGAAAAAAGCCATCGCTGATCATTCTGACCTGGGCTAGTTTGAGCGTTGAATTGAAACACAAACCCGCCAGCGAGTGACCAGCGATACTGTTGCAAGTTAAGACGATTTTGAATGCCGTTCAACATTTTCCGGGCTTTGTCCTCCAAGACATTCGGCTCCGGCATTACCGGGACGGCCAACCCCGTCACATTGAGTTTGTCATCGCACCGCACGGGGTGGACGAGATTCATTGGTGCCGGAGCAGGATTTTGCTGACGAGGCGATTTTTTCAGCCACCGCAGAAACAAACAAACACCATCAAGTATCGATCCAAACCTCAACGATAACAAAACGCAACCCCTAAGTATGGAACTATGAAACACTTATTACTAACCACGGCGGTTGCCACTGCAATGATTGCAGCGGCTGTAGGCACATCTCAGGCGCAACTTTTACAAGCAGTAGCAGGACCACCCACTCCCGGAGCAAACGACGCATATATGCTGGATAATGGCAGCATTTATAACGCCCAAGAGCCGGCTGGCTTGAACTACTATTCAAACGGCGGTTATTGGGGCAATCCCGGGCAGATATTCACCACCGGCAGCTACGCATACGGATATACCCTCCAGAATGTCTATCTCAATATCGCTTATGGCGCAGGCGGCGGCATTTTAGGCAGTGCACAATCTTGGAGTCTGCGCATTTATACAATTAGCAACAGCGTCGTCGCGTCTACCAACAGCGTCGCTTATCTGGTGGCGTCATACACTGCGAACTTTACTCTTCCGGGCGATACCTGGGTGGAATTTAGCGGCACCTCCGGGGCAGCGCTCGGGGCGGTGCTCAAGCCCAATACGAAATACGCCTATACCCTGCAAAATCTCGGGTCGGGTTACGCGGGGATTGAGGGTGAACAAACACACGGCCAGCCGGGGGATCCTTCTCAAATAAATCCCACAGATTCGCCCGGGGTCAGCAGCTTGTTCAACGCCTCGGGTATTTTGAACGATCCGAATGACATGGCTTGCCTGATTCCATCGGCTGGAGGCACGCTGGCCGCCGGCAATCTGTCGACCAATTACCAATCCCAATTTGACGTGGGACTGTCTGAAATTACCACATTGAGCGTCAATCCTCCCGTGATTGCCACGGCGGGGAATGTTTATCCCACCCCGCAGAATGCCTTTTCCCTGGGCACGCCCGTGGTGATCAACGCTGGAACCGTCGTCAACCCCTCGGCAAATCCCACCACCTATCAATGGTGGTGGGATCAAGGCACCGGCACTCCCGTTGCGATCGCCGGCCAAACTTCAGCATCCTATACCTTTGCGAATAGACTTTCCACTCCCGGAACCTATAACTTTTGGCTGGTGGTCGGTAATGGCGGGGCAAATCCGGCAATCACCACCGCTTCGGTCACGGTGACGACGGCTTATGCCACGCAAACCGCCGCGCTGGCGGACATAGGCGGCACCGTTGCCTCGACGCCCGGTTACCTTTCTATCTACCAGACGGTTAATGATAGCCCACCCAATCAGTCTGTAAACTCGGACGGTCTATACTCCTTTGACAACAGTCAGACCTCCCCTTACGGTGAAATCTTCACCACCCCCGCCACCGGCGGGCCATTTACGCTCAATACGCTGCAAATCGAACTCAGTGGTGGCAACCAAAACCAGGCAACTACAACGAGCCAACCTTACAGCTTGGCCATCTACGCCCTCCCTTCATCCATTGTGAACGGAACCGTGGCCCAGTTGATCCAGGTTTACAGCAATGCCGATTTCGCCTTTAACACTCCTTCGACCGACTGGCTGCAATGGAGCGGCTTGAACACCGTCCTGCAGCCCAACCAGGCTTATGCTTTCACCTTCCAAAACGCCAACACCGGTTGGGCCGGATTTGGCAGCACCGCCGAAGCGCAACCCACCTCTTATGCCGTGGTCCCGGCAGCTCCCGGTTCTTTTCCGGATGGACCTGGTGCGCTGAATCAGGACTGCTCGATCTCGGTGGTAAATGGAGTGGTTTCGCTGGGAAATAACGCAATTGGTGCCGCTGCGCCGCTGTCCATGACGTTTTCCATGCAATTGTCAACGACGCCCGAAAACTATCCGTTGGCCAATCCGTTGGTGCAGTCGCCATCGCCGCTCACCAGCATACCGTCGGGAACCCAGGTTTTGCTCACTGAAAACGCCCTGGGAACTGGCTTGCATTATAAATGGTATACGGACGGCGGAAGCGGCGGCGCTGTCACACAAATTGTGAGCGCGGCGGACAGCCCAACCTACACTTCGCCAGCCCTGTCGGTGGGTGTGTATGGGTATGCCGTGTTGGTTTACAACAGCTACAACGCAACCGGCGTATTCAGTCCGACAAACTTTGTCAGCATCAGTGGCATCAGCGGGACCAATGCCATGAGTTTCGAGGGCTTCACGAGCGCGTTTACGCCCACGCCTGGCCTGCAGGATATCTATCAACTCACGGATGGCGACTCCGCAGATCCCGGCACAGGCAACTACTATATCAACAACGGCACGGCGCCAGGGCAGGTCTTTGTAACCGGCTCGGCTCCGTCCGGCTACACCATCAATAGTTTTCAGATTGACATGGGCAGCGGTGCCGGCAATTTTGCGACCCCGCCGGTGTCGTTGCCGTTCACCCTCAATATTTACTCATTCAATGCGGCAGGACGTGGGATTTTACAGGCAAGCTATGTCGCCCCCTTCGTCCTTAGCCCGGACAATACGACTGCTGGCGGAAATGGCTGGTTTTTAATGACCAATTTTTCAACTCCTTTTACGCTCCAGCCCAACACCACCTATGCATATGCATTTACCGATCAGCCCGGCACTGACGTTTATGACGGATGCGAGGTTGACCCCGCTTCTAGCCTTACGCCCGCATTGGCCAATGCCACCGGAACCATACAAGGTGCCATACAGATTGGCCTTAATGGCGGCATTCCGACCGTGGGTACTGCTGGGGATAACGCCGTATTTGACCTGGGCTTGACGGTGGCTGCAAGTCCTGCGCCCACAATGAGCATCTCCCGTAATGGTTCCGGGCTGGTAGTGATTACGTGGACCCCAGCCATAGGAACCCTGCTTTCGGCAACCAACGTAGCCGGACCTTGGACGGCGGTCGGTGGGAGTCCGACATCCCCCTATACCACGACTCCTTCAGGGCATGCGGTATTCTACGGCATAGGTCATTAAATGGTAAGTTGTTTCACAGGCAGGGATGCACTGTTAAAAGAGTGCGTCCCTGCCATTTTGAAGGGTCAAGGATTCGTGTTCACGGTTGTTACGGTATTTGGCAGTCAGTGTTGTCATTTAGACAGACAAGGAGTGCTTCCAAGGTGGTTGCAGGGTTCAATGGTTTTATGTTTTTTTTAAATGACAGCTTTCAATGGTGCCTTCCAAGAATAAGCCGTGTGGTTACGGCTCTGGCAGTAACCGGCCTTATGGTGTTGTCCGGGGCAACGCGCGCGCAAACTCTCACGGACTTGGGTGCCACCGCGCCGACTCCGGGAGCTAATGACGTTGCCCAGTTGAGTGCCACGGGCAATCAAGGCGCTGCCGATGGCCTGAATTATTATACCGACAATCAGACCGCCCATGACGGTGGCGAACCGGGGCAGACCTTCACCACGGGCACCAATTCATCGGGCTACCTGCTGACGTCTATCGCCATGAGGACTGCCGGACTTGGTTCACAGGACCTCAGCACCCCCCAAACTTATTACCTCCACATTTATTCCGTGTCTGGCTCCACGGAGACACCGCTGCAAACGTATACGTCAGGCAATGTCGTCATTAACGATGGGGACTGGCTGCAATGGAGCGGCTTGTCAGCGCCACTGCAGGGCAATACAGTGTATGCCTGGTCATTCGGCACCGATAGTGATCCCAACAGTTGGGTAGCAATGGGCGTGGCCAGCGGCAATCCATACCTGGGTGGCCAGATCGGGCTTTTTCCTCCCGCCGGCGGGACAATCACTTTCGGCGGAAGTCATGGCTTTGACGCTATTTTCGACGTGGGATTGCTTCCCGCAAACTGGCCAGACGTGAGCGGAATTGTCGTCTCGCCCACGAACAATGTGCTTGTCGGGACGCCAGTGACCTTCACGGCCAGCGTGACGGGCCAACTGCCGATTTACTTTCAATGGCAGTTTAACAACGGCGGGCCATTCACCCACATCCCCGGGGCCATCACCAACACGTTGACGCTGACGGCGGCAATCACCAACCGCGGTTCGTATGAACTGGTGGTGTCCAATAGTTATGGCGCGGTCACGAGCGCTCCAGTCGTGCTTTCGGTGACGCTCGACACCAATCCGCCAACCGTGTTGACCGCCTTCAACATCGGCCCCACGAATGTCCAATTGAATTTCTCCAAAACCATCGCGCTGGCCGGCGCCACGAATCTGGCCAATTATGCTTTCAGCAATGGCGTCGCCATCACTGCCGCGGCCCTCGCAACCCAAAACTCATCGGTCCTGCTCACCACCGCGCCGTTGGTTTACGGCACCAACTACACCCTGATCATCAATGGCGTTCTCGATCAAGCCGTTCCGCCCAATGTGATTGCCACCAACACGCTGGTCACCTTCACTGCCTTCCCCAGTTCCACTAATCGCACCATCAATCTCAGCGGAATTGACACGGGCAAGTTCTTCGAGGGATTGGGCGGGGTCAGCGGCGGAGGCGCGACATCCGTACTGTTGATGTCCTATCCGGAACCACAGAGAAGCGAAATCCTCGATTTGTTGTTCAAACCGAATTTTGGCGCCTCGATGACGACCCTCTATACTGAAGTCGGCGGGGATTGCAATTCGACGGAAAGCACCGAACCCAGCCACATGCATACGCGCACCGACCAGAATTACCAGCGGGGATGGGAATGGTGGCTGATCAACCAGGCAAAGATGCGGAACCCTTCCATCACCCTTGATGCCCTGGCTTGGGGAGCGCCAGGGTGGGTGGGAACCAACAGCTTTTGGTCCCAGGACATGTGCAATTATTATGTCACCTGGATCCAGGGGCTTAAGTCCACATATGGTTACGACCTGAACGCCATCGGGTGCAGAAACGAAAGCGGGGTGAATTATCCCTGGGTTGAATTGTTCAAGGCCACGCTTCTTAGCAACGGCTTGCCGAAGGTCGAGCTGCATGCATTTGACAACTATGGCGCCACCAAGTGGGATTTTGTCGCGGATTTTAGCACCGATCCAGCCCTGTCCAATGCGGTCGATGTCATCAGTGCGCATACCACCTGGGTCACCCATTAAGGCGTTGGTCAACAAGAAAAAAGCTGTCCACCCCCGGTTTTTTTCTTCGGGTTTGCCTGGCGCGTTGGAACGTCCGCAGCCAAAGCCAATTCGTGCCTGAAATTTCCTTGTCTGATTCCGGACCTGCCATTGAGGCGATCCGTTCAGTCACCCATCTGGTTCTAGCGTTGCGCCGGGCCACTTTGCGAACCGAAAGGAACCCGCGGGTTGCCCCGGCTGGGTTCCCTCCGGCTCGGTTTCTTGGGCAACCTTTGCTTATGCCAGTCGCCCGCCAATGTCAAGTGGCTCCGCGCGTGCCCACCTCCGCGATGGCGGAGGCCAGAAAATATTCAGTGCCGGCCCGTGTTCATTCAGTTCACAAGAACTCTGGCTGGTCGCGTGGGAACGCGGCCTCCAACCCGTCAAGGACTCACGGTACGGTCGAATCGCCTGCAGCTGTTTGCTCCTGGCGCAACATCTGTCTCAGGGAGCGCCGCCG
>Ga0302275_10002525_pt1 | contig 19252 bp, 10 predicted proteins | sample III_Bog_N2_2_FD_200229 | JGI IMG/M metagenome (GOLD analysis project Ga0302275, IMG submission 200229) | Peat permafrost microbial communities from Stordalen Mire near Abisko, Sweden - III_Bog_N2_2 | ecosystem: Environmental > Terrestrial > Soil > Wetlands > Peat | place: Sweden: Abisko...
CAGGATATTCCCAAGCCACCGCTCCGTTGGTTTTCAAACCGGCGGGAGCCTTGGTGGCGGACCATTGATTCAGCGAGGCAATCGTGGTGGCAATTTGATTGGAGAAATCCGGCGAGAAAGCGGTCAGCGGCAACGCCGGCACCGAGTCCGCGCTGTGGCAGTTCAAGCACACATTGGTCACCACCACAAAACTGTGATTGGCGCCGCCAGCCGCATCCGGCTGCAGGTGGCAGGCCGCGCACTGATTGGTGAGGTAGAAGGTCCCCGCAATGGAGACCGAGGCGGATCCCGGCAGGCCCGCATGGCTCGCGATGTAAGCGGGATAGAAGGGCGCCAGCTCGCCCACGGTGGCGATCAGCATATTGTATTGCAGGGAATGATGCGGCGCGCGCGCGCTGTCCGTCCAGGCCGCCCCCCGGTCATTATGACATTGGGCACACAGATTGATGTTGGTGCCGGCGTTGTACTGGCTGGTGAAGGCACTGACGCTGGCCACGGCGGCGCTGGTCAGATGAAAATCGTTCGTGGAAAAAAGCGGATTCCGCAGTTGCGCCGGGGCTAGTTGGTTGGTGGCGTGCGGGTCATGGCAGACCGCGCAAGCCAGGGCGACATCATAATCGTTGGCCACCGTCGCGGCGGGGTTCTGGCCATTGATCAGGGCCAGCCGGGCGGACCCGGAATGGCACACGCCGCAACTGGTGATGTTGTTGGTGGCGGCCGCCATGACTTGCAACGCATCCGGCGTCACTGCGGCATGACCGCTGGACGCCCATTCCTCATAGGTCGGCGGCGCGGGGCAGGCCGTGTGGCTGGCGGTGTGGCATCCGCCGCAGAGCGTCGCGGCTATCTCCACCCGGGGACGCACACTGGGATCATCCTCGCTGGCGGCGTGATTCGCGGCCGGACCGTGGCAGTTCTCGCATTGCACCCCCTCCAATTGCGGCGTCGCCGCCGCGCTGACAAAGCCCGCCGGCTTGCCATTGGCCATCACGCCATAACCCACCGTGTGGCAGGCCAGGCAGGTGGCATTCGTTTGCCCGCCGGCCGCTTGAAACCTGGGATCGGCATACGCGCGCGCATGCGCCGTGTTGGTTTCGTAACGGCACACGTCCAAATGACAGTCAATGCAGATGGCCGACCCCGCATATTTCGGGGCCGGGCCGGACACCCGGAAGAACGCGTTGCTGGCCGCCGGCGGCAGGGTGGCGGTGCGTTGCTGATTGGTGGCCAATCCCCACGCCGCCCAGGGCGAGGTCAGGCGGGGGGTTTGAAAAACTTGATAAGCACCCGCCGGGCCGTCCCAGCTCAGCTTCACGCCATTGGTCAACCGGCTGATCCCCTCCATCACCGGGCTGCCGGGCATCCCCCCCGGTTGGGGAACCGCCAGATGCTGCCCGGATTGGGCCATCCCTGCCAGTGGGCACATCCCCGCCAGCCCCAGGGCCAGCCATCGTTTTAATAAGGATTTCATACGAACCATGAACGCAAGTCACACCAGCCGCTGCGGAACCATTGCCCGCCAGCCAGATTGTTATCGTGTTATGCTAGCCCCGTCCGGCCGGCGGCACTAACCAATTGTTGCCTTATGTTAAGCTATTATTGTATAATGTCCACGCCGGGCTTAAAGGATTGACCGATGGCTCCCCCGGCCAAAAGCTGATTTCAAATATAACACATAATCTCCCATGAACTCTGCATCCCATCCGGCGGACCCGCCCCGCCATTCCCACCCCGTGTTGCTCTCCTCGATTTCTTTTGTCGTGGGCGCGGGACTTGCGGGATTTTTTCTGCATCGTCCGGCGGCTTCGCCCGGCCACGACCTCGCCGCGCCCACCCGGTCGGTGCTGGAGCATTTGCGCGCCCCCGTGACCGTGCATTACTACTCCCTGCTGCCCGGTGATTCCGATCCCGCATTGTCGGCGTTTGCCGCGCGGGTGGCGGCGCTGTTGGACCAGTTGCACGCCGCCGGCGGCAGCCAGCTGCAAATCACCCGCTTTGACACCCCGGCCGAAACCAACGCCGCCGCCGCCAGCGCCGGGGGAATCCAGCCGTTCAACCTGGACAAGGGCGACGCGTGCTTTCTCGGCCTGGAGCTCATTTGCGGCGACCACAAGGAAACCCTGGCCCGCCTCCAACCTGAATGGGAACCGGCCCTCGAATATGATCTCGCCCGGGCCATCGAGCGGATCTCCATCGCGCCCCCCGCGCCCCGCCCCGCCCCCGAAGTGGCCCAGCCCGCCCCGGAAATCATCCGCTCCATCCAACAGTTGATTCCCAACGTGAACACGGTTTCCCTGGCCGAGGCCGACCGCATTTTTCATGACGATTATCTCCAGCAATGCGTCCTCGCCGGCCAGGAGCTCGAAGCCCAAATCAACGCCGCCGGGGAACAAATCAAACAAGCCCAAAGCAACGGTTCCGCCGCCGGGATTGAAGCCGCGCGGAAACAACTGCTCCAGGTTCAACTGGCCCAGGGTGAAAAACTCAAAGCCCTGGCCTCCCGCCTGCAAACCCAACTGGCGGTGTTCCAGCGGCTCAAAGCCGGTGCCGCTCAACCGTGAGTTCCGGCCAGCAAACACCCCCTTCCCGCTCGCGCGGAAAGGGGGTGGTGAATTTCAATTAACCGGCGATCCGGTCACGGATTGTGCGCCACGCGGAAGAACATCTGCTCATTGTTCCGGGTGGGCGTAAGGTAGCTGATGGAGCCACCCGTGCCGGGAATATTGGTGCTGATGTTCTGCCAGCTGCCGGTCAGGGCATCAATCCCTTGAATCGTATAGGTCGTGCCCACCTGCGTGTCAAAGGCGATTTCGGCCGCCTTGTAGATCGCAATGGTGTTGGTGGCGCCATTGACAATGTTGTTGCCGTTGAAGTAGATCACGCCGCTGTTGCCGACCGTGAACGCGCTGTTCGGGGACAACCCCAGCGCATACATCATCCAGTTCGGAACCCCGGCCGCATTGTTCACCGCCGAGGGGGCCGCCGCCGGGTTCGTGAGCGATCCAAAGTTCGCGATCACCCAGGAGTCAGGCAGGCCGCCGGTCGAAGACACGCCCGTCAGGTTGGCAATGGATGCCTTGAGCAGCCCCACCGTGTACGCCAGATTGTGGATGCCCAGGCTGCCGTCATTGGCGACAAACTGCCAGTTGTAGGCGGCCTGCAGAAACTTCGCGGGCATGTTGGTGTACGTGCTGACCGACGTTTTGACGAGCCCATCCGCCACATAGCTGCCCGGATTCGCTTGATAAACCTTGGGCGGCAGGAGGGTGGACAGCTTGTTGAGCAGATTTTGCACTTCGGTCTGCACGCCTTCAATCACGCCGTCGCCGTCATAGTCCGCCACCGGGAAGTTGAACGTGTTGATGTTGCCGTGGCACTGGGCGCAGACATAGGTGATCGGCATCTTCGTGCCATTCGTGTTGATGTAGCTCATCTTGAAGGTGTGGCCGCCCGCCAGGGTAAAGGCCGGATCAGATGAGGCAATCGTCTGCATGTGGCAGCCCACGCAGGTGTTGGAAACCACATTGGCATGCGGCGAACTCGGCAGCACCTGGCCATAGGTCCAGGCATTCTTGCCTTCAATCATGTCGCCCTGCGGGCTGTCATGCGTGCCGAAGGAGGATCCGCCCGCCCAGTTGGGCTGGTTCAAGGGATATTGCGCCAATTCGTTGGTCAGCGAGCCGTTCCGGCTGTTATGGCACTGCATGCACAAACCACCGGCGCCGGCATTGGTGACGGCGGTGCCATCCGACAGCACCACGTTATAGCTCAGCCGCAATTGATGCGGATTGGAGGCGTCATGCGGGTCGTGACACGCCTGGCAGTCAATTGCCGCATAAGTGGTGTTCGGGGGCGTGTTCGTGATGGTGTTCGTGGAAAACGCGTTCATCGAAATCACATTGGTCGGATACAGATTCTGCGCCGCCATGCCGCCGGCCGTGGCCCAGCCGATAAAGCCGGGACCCGTGTGACAACGCACGCATTGCGGGCTGGTCTCCCGGGCGGAGCGGGAGTGGAGCGAGTTGTTCCATTCCGCGCTATAATAGTGGTTGTTCAGGTCGTCATGACATTGCGAGCAGTCGCCGGCAAAGTAGTTGACTGAAATCGCGTTGGGGTTGCCCACCACGCCCTGCGAAAACAAGTGCTGGCTGCCCGGTCCGTGGCAGTTTTCGCACTGGATATTGCCCAGGTTTTGCACCGACGCCGGCATGTTGGCCCAGTTGCTGTTGGTCAGGACGGTCGGAAAGGTCCAGTTGTACTCCAGCGCAATGTCATCAAAACCGCCGTTGACGGCAAAGGAGTTCGTGTCGTAGCCCACCGTATGGCATTGGATGCAGTTCTTGCTGTAATGACTGCTTTCCAAACCGTTGATCGCCAGGGTGAAGAAGGAGGCGTGCGGCGTGTTGGTGTACGTCCCATAAACCGCCGGGGCCCCCGAGAAGGAGCCGCTATGACAGGCGGCGCAGGATTGCAACCCCAGATACGTCGCGCCCACAATGTTGATGCTCAGATTGGTGGAACCGCTGCCCACCGTGGTGATGGTGGCGTTCACCGTGTACGGCCCCACCTGGTCCGGCCGGAAAAAGGCGCGGCCCGCCAGTTGATATACCGGAGTCGAATTCTCCCCGCTGATGCGGTCCGCCGTGTTGTACAGCGGCACATTGGTGCCCAGAATCGGGGGCAGAAACGCCGCCGTCGAATTGGGCGGCGTGGTCAGTGACCACGTCACCGCCACGATGTTCGAGGGGGCGATGGCCGCATTGACCATGGCGTCCACATAAACGGGCTCGCCCAGGCCCACGGTGCTGAGGCCGCCGGAAAATTGCGCCAGGGGGGCGGTTAAATTATATTTGGCGATTTCGGTTTGGGTCAGGGGCCGCAGCGTGAGCGAACCTTGCAACGCCGGTGCCGCCGCCCCAAACGCGGACGAGCTGCCCAGCAATGCCAGGGCCGCCGCCGCGAAGCAGGCCGGCATTTTCCATTTTGGATTTATTCTATTCATTGTGTTGTGGTGTTATTTTTTTTATCCGCAGTAAATTATTTTCAGGCGGCCGGGCTGCTCATGGTCCAGCCGGGCACGGTGGCCGCGGGAACCGGCGCGCGGCGCGCGGAAGCGTCCAGCCGCGCCATCAATTCCGCCGTGTATTCGGCGATAATCCGCTGGCAGACCGCCAGCTCCTGCTCGCGATGCTTCGTGTTTTCGCGAACCACCGCCTCCAAATCATCAATGTCGTACAGAAACACATTCGGCAGTTCCGCCACCGCAGGATCAATGTCGCGCGGCACCGCAATGTCCACCAGCACCAGCGGGCGATTCGCCCGCCCGGGCAGGATCGCCGCCACATCCTCCCGCCGCAAAACAATGTCCGGGCTCCCCGTGGAGCTCACCAGAATGTCGGCCTCCGCCATCGCCGCCGCCATGTCTTCCAGCCGCACCGCGCGCCCGCCAAATTCCGCCGCCAGCTTCTCCGCGCGTTCCACGGAACGGTTGGCCACCAGCACCGTCTTCGCCCCGCGTTTGGCCAGGTGCTTCACGCACGCCTCGCCCATCTTGCCCGCCCCAAAAATCATCACCGTCTTCTCCCCCAGATTCATGTCGAACACCTTCTCCGCCAGCTCCACCGCCACGCTGCCCACCGAAGTCGCCCCGCGCCCGATCCCCGTGTTCGTGCGGATTTGTTTCACCACCGACAGCGCGGTTTGAAACAGCCGGTTCATCTTCTTGCCCACCAAGCCGGCGTCTTTCGCCGCCTGATACGCGTTCTTCACCTGGCCGGTGATCTCCGTCTCCCCGATGACCAGCGAATCCAATCCGCTCGCCACTGCAAACAAATGCCGGGCCGCCTCGGCACCTTCCTTGACGTATAAATGCGGGGTTAAATCGTAATCCGTGCCCGTCAATTCCTGGAACAGTTGCCCCACCCGGCCATGAATCCAGGAAGAAACCCCATAGATCTCCACCCGGTTGCACGTGGAAAGCAGCACGACCTCCTCCAGACCGCCGCGCAGCTTGAGCCGGCAGCCGCAGCACTGCAAACGCGCCCGTTGCACCGCCAGTTTTTCCCGCACTTCCACCGGCGTGGTCTTGTAGCTCAGTCCTGCGACAAAAATTTTCATGCGTCGATCAGTTTCGTTGTTTTCCGAAGTTACTCTAGTAGCCGCCTTGAATTCGTGCTTGCCATATTTTGCCATTTCCTAAGCAACCCTTGGCGAGGTAGCAGTTTTTGTTTTCACTATTTATGGCGATTAGATTTCCTTACCTCCGTCCAAAACGTCGATTTGCTCCGCCCGGCGCTGCCCCGCCTCCGGCTCCAGCGGATGCTCATGCGCCTGGAATTCCTCCGAAATCCGGCCGTCCAGGCACGCGGGGTTGAGCGGATACACGTCCGGATCAAACATCACGTGGTAAAAGTGCCACACGATGATCGCCAGGCACGCCAGCACCGCCTCGTAATAATGGATCGTCGTCGCCACCGCCACCACCCACCGCGGCAGATGCCGGGTCACGTCCATTTTCAGCCAGATCGCCAGGCCCGTCGCCCCCATGATGAGGGTGCCCCAGACCACCGCCCAGTATTCCATCTTCTCCGCATACCCAAACCGCCCGGTTTGCGGCTTTTGCTTGCTGAATCCCGCCAGATAGCGCACCGCCTGCACCACATCCCGCGCATCCTGCCTCACCGGGAACAGGTCCGCCACCAGCTTCCGGCCATCCTTCGTCCGCACGATGTACAACAGATGGTACAAGCCCACCAACAGCATGATCACCCCCGCCACCCGGTGCGACCAGCGGCGGAACGGTTCGCTGGACCCCATGATCTTGGCCACCCAGGAATCGGGGAATTTCAGCGCAAACCCCGTCACCGCCAGCACCATAAAGCTCGTCGCCAGCGCGAAATGCTGCCAGCGCTGCGACCGCGTCATCCGCACCACCAACCGCTCCGACATGCGCAACCGCGCCGCCGTCTTCTTGATGAACAGCGTCCCGTTATGCGCCAGCATCCCGCCAATCGTGGCAAAAATCAGGAACAGGTACACCTGCCGCACCCACCAATTCAACCGGCTCCCAAAATCCGTCCCCCCGGCCTGCCCGTCCGGCGCCACATGAATCCTGCCCTGCGAAAACTCCGGGTTGGCCCCCGGATGACACTTCCCGCACGTTTGCACCAGATGCCCCTTGCTGACCGTGGAATTCGTGTCCGACGACGGCAAAACCTTGTGGAAACCATGGCAGCTCGCGCAGTTCGCCGCCACCGTGGAACCGTATTGCGCCGCCAGCCCGTGATAACTCTCAAAAAAGGTGGTCACCCGGTCCGCCGGCAGATTGTACTTCGTGTTCAAGCGCTCGGAAGCATGACAGCGGCTGCAGACATCCTCGGAAATCGCCATCGCCGAACTCCGCCGCAACGAGCGGATTTTATGCTCATCATGGCACCCCGTGCAGGTCGGCGCATCATGCGATCCCGCCAGGACCGCCTTGCCATGCACACTTTGCTCCCAATCCCGCGCCTCCTTGTCATGGCACATGCCGCAGGTCTCCGCCTGCTGCGTGAAGTATATCGGCGAGGCGGCGGAGGTTTCCGGCACCACCGAATGCGTGTCATGGCAATCCTTGCAAGTCGCCGCGTCCGCCTGCCCCGCCCGCAACGCCAGGCCATGCACGCTCGACGCGAAACTGGCCATCGCCCGGGCATGACAGCGACCGCAGTTCACCACCGCCACCGCCCGGTTGTCATCCGGGTGCCTGGCCGTGACATCCCCATGGCAACTCACGCAATCATTGGTCCGATGCACCGACAACTTCAACCGCGCCGCATCCACAAACAAAGAAACCGCCTGGCCGGCCGCATTCGTCTTCACCAGCGTGTGGTCGCCATGGCAATCCAGACAATCGCTGTTTTTCACCCCGGCCAAGCTGGGAACCAACGCCAATCGAAGCAGAATACATATCCAAAATACGCGGGGCATCATGCAGTTATTTTCCCGCCTCTCCCCCCTAATGACTCCACCTATTTTGCCAAGAGCTTTGCAAACCTTGAGAGGACCCGAAAGAAGAGGATGGCCGACCCGTTCAAAACAAACTTCAAGGTCCGGCCTTTCTCCTGGAGCAATGCTGTTCCGCTGGCGCGCATGGAAATGATTTAAGATTTATTCAACCACAGATGGACACAGATGGACACAGATGGACACAGATGAAGAAATGTCCGAACGTCGTTTTCGTCCGATTTTCCGCCGCTTACTAAAAACGGTGCGCTGGACGAGGAGCTTGAAAGTCAGTTTTTTTATCTGTGTTCATCTGTGTCCATCCGTGGTTATAAATCATTTTTACTGAATGGATACGGCTAGGCGCCCTGCTCCCGCCGGGGTTGGAGGGCCGGGGGTCACACCTCCAGGACGTTGCAGATCGCAGCCAGTAAATCGTTGTGGGTGAACGGGGTTTGCAGGGTGGCTTCTGGCTTCAGCCAGGGCTTCCGGGCAAATTCTTCCGTGGGCACGTGCCCCGTGGCCATGATCACCGGGACGGTCATGTGCGAAAAATACAGTTTCTCAAGCATTTCAAGGCCAGTCATCCGCGGCATCTGGTTGTCGGTGACGACCAGATCGTAATCGCAAGTCCGCAGCGCCTCCCAGCCGTCGGCCCCATCGCTGGCGGCCTCCACCTGGTAGCCAGCGCTGGCCAGCAGAGCGACTTTCCATTGGCGGCAATCGCGGTTGTCGTCCACCACCAGAATGCGGCGGGAGGAATTTTTCCGGCCCTGCGCCGCCGCGATGCCCGCATCCTTGATTCGCGAAGCCTGGCCCCCCGTCGCGCGCGCCCCCCGGCCGCCCGCTGGCAGCAGTTTTTCCACCGTGGCCGACAGCGTGGTGAGGGTAAAAGGCTTGGTCAACAGCGCGTCAACGCGCAAACCCGGCTGCTGGTTCAGCTCCGCCTCTGGCATCGCTCCCGAGATCAGAATCACCGGCATCAGCATGCCTTCCGACCGCATTCGGGCGATCAAGTCCAAGCCGGTGACCCGGGGCATCTTGTGATCGGTGATCACCAGGCAGTAATTCGCCGTCTGCAGTGCCTCCCAGGCCTCGGCCCCATTGCTCGCCGAATCCACCTGCTCATGGCCCAACTGGCCCAGCGCCCTGACCAATAGTTCGCGAATGAAAATTTCATCATCCACCACCAGAATGCGCGGGGATGCATCTGCCCGCCCATCACCGGCCACTGCGCTATCGGGATATTTCATACTATCCTTCATCATAGCCGTGAACGAGCCCGGCGACATGGGGTGTTTCCAGCACCTGACTTTTTGCCGCCGATGCGGCCGCCGCCACTTTTCCCTTCCCAATCAAAAATCCGCTAATACAATTCATAAACAACTGTTCGCAGGCATCATGAAAAATGAATTCTTCTGTTGCGGCTGGGTGGGAATCATTGTTGCTGTGTCGGCCATGGCCCCCGGTGTGCAAGCCGCCCGCTACGAGGTGGGGCCCGGCTTGACTTTTACCAACCTGGGTTCCGTCCCCTGGACCACCCTGGCCGCCGGCGATACCGTTGACATCCATTATCAACCCGGGGGCTACCACGAAGTGATTTTGCTGTGCAACAGCGGCGCGGCCAATGCGCCCATCACCATCAATGGCGTTCCGGATCCGGTCACGGGTGCGCTGCCAGTGCTGGACGGCAGCCATGCCGTGACCGCCACCAATGTCCCGTGGAGCGACGCCTCCCTCAACACGCAGGGCGTGCTGGTGGTGGCCCCTTCGGCGAGCCAGCCCTACGGCTACCTTCCCTCCTGGATTGTCATCCAGAACCTCGAAGTGCGTAACGCCGACCCCGGCAACACGGTCACCCAGTCCGCTGGCGTGGCGGCTCCCTTTGACCTCACGGCCGGCGCCATTTACGCGGAGTTCGCCCGGCATTTCACCGTGCAGGGCTGCGTGCTGCATGATTCCGCCAACGGCCTCTTTTGCGGCTCGGAGAACAACGATGTCAACGAGGTGTCCGCCGACGTGCTCGTGCAAAACTGCTGGCTGCATGACAATGGCTACGCCGGCAATTACAATGGCAACGACCTGACCACGGAATGCCAGGGCATCCGGGTGCAGTATTGCCTCCTCGGGGCGCTGCGTGCGGGAGCGAGTGGCGATCTGATCACGGACCGGTCCTCGGGCACCGTGCTGGCCTGTAATGAATTCATCGTGGACGGCGCCGCTTTCTGGTTGGCCAGCACCGAAAACGGCGTGGGCGTCATTGATGCCGATCCCGCCTACCACACCAATTATGTTTACGGCAACGTATTCTATAATCCGACCAACAGCTCCACCGGGGAATTGTTTTTGTACGATGCGCTTTATTTCCAAAACTCGCCCCGCAACGGCACGCTGTTCTTCTACAACAACACCGTGGTCAATCAGGCCAGCTCCGCCGAGCGTTATAATACCAGCCTCTTTTCCCTGCCCGACGAGCCCACCGCCCAAGCCTGGAATCTCCACGACACCGTGGATTGCCGGAACAACCTCTTCGCGACCATCGCCCCCAATGGCGGCAGCAGCGCCGGCGGGATGACCTTGTTGAACTCCGACGCCGGCACGATCAACCTCGGCACCAACTGGATCAGCCCCGGCTTTCAATACTATCAACTGCCCTATCAGTCGAACACCTTCTTTGGCGTCATCACGGGCACCAATCAACTGCTCATCGGCGACCAAACGGGCCTGAACAATCCGGGCTTCGCCAATGTGGCCGCCACCAATTTTCAATTGCTCTCGTCGGCGCGCGCCATCGACGCCGCCGGACCGCAGGCCCCGGCCGTGCTCGCCTCGCCATATAATGTGGTGGCGCAGTATGTCTTTCCCACCAACGGGCAGATTCGGATTGTCAACGGGCTGCGCATGGATCTCGGCGCGTTTGAAGGCGTGTCCACCAATGCCCCCGGCCCCCGGTTCAGCCTGACCGTCAGCAACGGTTTCGGCACCGGCAATTACCCCGCCAACGCCACCGTGGCCATCGCCGCCAGCAACGCCCCCGCCGGCCAGACGTTTGCCAGCTGGACGGGTTATCCGGTCGCCAGCGCGTCATCGGTGGGAACCACGTTGGCCATGCCCGCCAGCAACCTCACCGTCACGGCCACCTACTCGAATGTTCCCGACTACGCGCTCACCGTGGTCAACGGCAGCGGCAGCGGCTCCTATTTGCCCGGCAGTGTCGTCAGCCTCGCCGCCAACCCGCCGCCGGCGGGAGAAGTGTTTGCCGGTTGGACCGGTTATGCCGTGGCCAACGCCAGCGCCAGCGCCACCACGCTCACCATGCCCGCCAGCAGTGTCACCGTGACGGCCACCTATTCCAACGCCCCGGTCAACAGCCTGTTTACATTGAATGTCATCAACGGCTCCGGCAGCGGCTCCTATGTGGCCGGCGCCACCGTTTACATCACCGCAAACACGCCCGGCACCAACCAGACCTTCGCGGGCTGGACCGGATACGCTGTCGCCAATCCGGCCGCCCTGGCCACCTCCCTGGTCATGCCCGGCAACGCGGTCACCGTCACCGCCAGTTATCAGTATGCCGGCCCCCTGCCTTCCAAGCTCCCGCCGCCGGTCACCAGCCATCCGCGCCTCTGGCTGACCACGAATGACCTGCCCAAATACCGCTCGTGGGCCGTCGCCACCAACCCGGTTTACCAGGCCTTGCAGACCTCCATCCAGCAAGCCGTATATGATTATACCAACCAATATTTCCCCGGCGGCGTGGCCAACCCCATTTACCCGGACCTCGGCGATTCCCAGGGTTACACCGGGCTCATAACCGAATCGGACGCCGTGCTCCTGGCCTTCGGCTCCCTCATGGATCCCAGCCCCGCCAATCGCAGCCGCTACGCGCAGTATGTCCACAACCTGCTGCTGTATGCCTTGTCCCAGGCGGCCCTGGGCACGCTCACCAATGCGCCGTTTCGCGATCCGTCGTTTGCGATCTATAACCGCTCGGGTTATGCCCAGGATTGGGCGCTCGCAGCGGACTGGGTTTATAGTGCCACGGATACCAACGGCCAGCCGATTTTCAGCCCCGCCGACAAACTCACCATTCGCAATGGGTTTATGACGTGGGCCAGCCAATGCCTCACCGCCTCCACCACCGGCGGTGATTCGCCCACGCCGGTGGGCGTCTTGAACGACCCGCAACTGCTTCCGAATGGCAATGCCTATCGCATGGCCGCCAACAATTATTACCTCAGCCACGCCCGGTTCATGACCATGATGGCGCTGGCCATTGATCCAGCGGACGACCCGCCGGTGAACCCCAACCTCTCCGTCAGCGCCTTGGGCAACAGCCTGCGCAGTTACCTGGATGATGCCATCGGTGCTTGGATGTATCAGGAATACGCCATGTTTGGGGAGGCCTCATCCGTCATCGCCGATTACGGACTCGCCCCCGATGCCAGCGTCGGCCTGGCCAGCGGCGGCATGCCCGCCGAGGGCATGTTATACGGCGAGTCGTTGGGCAGCATCCTCCAGGGCTTGCTGGCCTTGCAAACCGCGGGCTACAATAATCCCGATTATCTTGGGCCGCAGGCGGCCCTGATCACCTCACCCGTGTGGGGACGCTATTCGTCAGCCATGCTGAGCTCGTTGGTCCCCGCCGCCAAAGTGCCGGCCGATGCCACCTATTTGGGGCCGGTTTTTCTGACCCACAATTACGGGGACATGCTGCGCTCGTGGGTCACGCCGGAAGGCATGGTCCCGTTTGCGCTCCAGTCGTTGCTCGAGCGCTACAACGGGTCAACCAATCATTACGCGGCCGCGCGCTGGTTCGCCACGGAGGGCACGGAAGGCGGGGCCGCCGGTCTCGCGCAGCGCATCACCAACTGGAGCTATGGCGTGGATGAGGGATTCCTGTATTTCATGCTGCTGGATCCCGGCCTGCCGCCCGCGCCCGACCCGCGCCCCAAGTTGCCGCTGGCCTTCCAGGATCTGCGCTTCGGACACATCGTGGATCGCACGGTTTGGGCCGCCAATGCCCGCCAGTTCGACGTGCTGGCCAATTGGATTTCCATCAACCACCAGCAAGGCGGCGCCGGCCAGTTTGAATTCTATCGGCAGGGCGAGTGGCTCACCAAGCAACTCGACAACTATGACGACAACCTGAATGGCCAGTCCTCCATCTGGCATAACCTGCTCTCGCTCCAAAACTGGTGTTCCGCCGGCGATCCCAATCTGGGCTGGGGCGAACCGTTGTTTGTGAACGGCAGTGAGTACATGCTGGGCGAGTCCGCCGGCGATCCCGTGACCTTGACCTCCAGCAGTCCCAGTTACACCTATGCCTCCGCCGACCTGACCCCGTTGTTCAATTATCCCGATGTCTGGGAACCCCAGGTCGCCAGCCTGGACATCCTGCAGGCCACGCGCAATATCATCTGGATCAAACCCGACCACATCATCGTCTATGACCGCGCCGCGTCCGCCCATTCCGGATTGTTCAAACAGTTCAACCTGAATCTGGTCGCGCCCCCCTCCATTTCCGGACACACGGTCACCGAGGTGACTCCCGGGGGACAGCAACTGTTCGTGCAAACGCTCCTGCCTGCCAGCGCCACGATTGCCTATGTGGCCGTTAGCAATGCCTCCATCACCACCCTCTCCGGGGAAGAACCCACCGTCGGCCGGGTGATCATTCAAGATGCCAGCAACCCGGTCACCACCCGCTTTCTCCATCTGCTCCAGGGGGCCGACGCCAGCGCCCCGCAGGATGCTGCGGTCTATCTGGCCAGTTCCAGCGGCAGTCCTTTTGAAGGCGCTGCGGTGCGCGGGGTGGCGGTGGTGTTTCCCGTGAATGTCCTGAGCAACAACTTCGCCTCCACCACCTACACCGTGCCCGGCGGCATCACCAACCAGTATGTCGCCGGCCTGGCGCCGAATGCCGGCTATACCGTCAGCCAAACCCGCCTGGCCGGATCCCTGCAAGTGACCGTGACTCCGGGCGGCAGCCTGATTTCAGACAGCGCGGGCCTGTTGTCCTTCAACCTTGCCGGGCAGACGCTGTCGGGTGCGCCCCGATTCACGTCGGCTCAATGGCTGGATGCCAGCTTGCACCTGGCCGGCACCGGCATGGCCAACGTCGCCTACGACCTGCTCTACCGCACCAATCTCACCGCCGCCCAGTGGGTGGTCGCGGGAACCATCCAGGCCGACAGCAACGGCAACTTCCAATTTGTGGACCCCAGCCCCTTGCCCGCCCACCAAGGTTTCTACCGCGTGTCCTGGCAGGTGCCCTAACCCCGAATTCCGCAGCGTGGTGGCAGCGGTCGCGCTGCGACCGCTCCCGCCGCCAGCGAAGCGTCTGGCGGCGGGCCGCGCGAATCCCAAGCCCGCGCCACGAATATAAACCCCGAAATCCGAAATCAGAAATCCGAATCCCCGAAGACCGAAAGCAGGCCGAAATCCGAAATCCGAAATGGGTTTGTCGTCGTTTTGAAAAAATGCAGGTGAAATCCCGCGCCGCCCCCATGATTCGGCATTCGGGCTTCGGATTTCTTTCGGATTTCGGATTTCGGATTTCGGATTTCGAACTTTGGATTTCGGGATGCCCTCACGCCGCCGGCGGCAGCGGCGGCGGCACGGGCCACGCCCCGATCGGATGGCTCGCGCCGCAATCCAGACATTGCGTGGATTGATATTGCGCACCGCAATGCGGGCAAATGCCCAGCGTCTGAAACGTGTCAAATCCCTGGCCACATTTTCCGCAGCGCCAGAGATTGCCCGCCGGCGGTGCGGCCTTGCAACCGGGGCAGGCAAAATCATTGCGGCGCGGGAGCTTGGCCAGGCGGGATAACGCCAGTGCTTGGCGCAGTCCACCCCAGCAGTTCAGCACCAGGAATCCGATCATGACGCAAAACAGCCCATCATTCCATAAATTGCCTCCCTGAAACAAAAAAACGACTGCCAAAACGAGCAATATAGGTGCGCCGATAAAGCCAATAATGGTGGCTATCAACAGGCTGTTGGCTCGTCCGAAGGGGAACCACAACAGCGAACGCAGGATTTGCCCCCCGTCCAATGGATAGATAGGCAAAAGATTGAAGATCAGCAGACAGGTGTTGATCCACCAAACATTCTGGACGAAATCATTTGCGTCTGGATTCGTATCCGCCCATCTCAGATGCGCGCAGACCGCAACCAAAACGGACAAAATGGGGATGAGCACCACATTCACCAGCGGCCCGGCCACAATGCTCCAGAGCTGCGCGCCGGCCCGCTGGGGTGGCGTCACATAGGCGACTCCGCCGATCGGCGACAACACAATGTCGTGGGTCTGACCACCCACCGACCGGCAGGCCAGTTGATGGCCGAATTCGTGGATGAGAACGATGAGAAACAAAGCCAGATACTCCGCCGCGCTCCACACCAGCGAGTGATAGACGTGCGTGCGATACTGAAAAGCAATGACGGCGACGAACAGCCAGGACCAGCCCACATACACGTCAATTCCCGCAAACGTGAATAGCTTGAGTGATCCCTGGCGCGTGGGCATCAAAAGGCTCCCTTGATGAGCCGCAGCAGTTCCGCGTGCGAATGCACCGACGGAAACTGCGGAAACTCCCGGATCACGTTCTCCGGCGCGTGAATCAGGAAGCCCGCGTTGGCCTCCTTCAACATCGCGGTGTCGTTGTACGAATCCCCGGCGGCGATGACGTGGTAATTCAGCCTGCGGAAGGCCGCCACGGCTTCGCGCTTTTGTTCGCGCATGCGGAGCTGGTAATCCACAATCCGGTCGTTCTCCACCACCAGCCGGTGGCACAGCAGCGTCGGATAGTTCAACTGCCGGATCAGTGGCGCGGCAAACTGCTCAAACGTGTCCGACAAAATCACCACCTGCACCAGCGTGCGCAACTCGTCCAAAAATTCCCGCGCGCCGGCCAGCGGAAGCAGCGAGCCGATGACCTGCTGGATGTCCGAGAGCTTGATGCCGTGCTGGTCGAGAATGGCCAGCCGCCCGCGCATGAGCTTGTCATAATCCGGCTCATCGCGGGTGGTGCGGCGCAGCTCCGGAATCCGGGTCCGCTCGGCCACCGCAATCCAGATTTCGGGCGTCAGCACGCCTTCCATGTCCAAAGTCACAATTGATTGTTTCACGCCTGCGCAGTTTTCCAGAATCCCCCCGCCATGTCGAGCCGCCAGGGGACCTGGGTTGCCTGGGTAATCTGGGTGGGCGGAGTCGCGCTGCGACTCCGTTTGCCTGCGGAGCAGGCACCTTGCGCCAAGGCCCCGCCCAGGGCTGCTCCACCAAAGCCGCGTTCAAGCGACCCTGCAAGGGTGGCACGGGCCACTGGCCCGTCCTGCCGGGCTACCAGCCCGGCTGAGCGGAGCGGGGCGCACGGTGGGAAACGGTCTCCGCCTGCCAAAAGAGCGCCTCACCCGTTCCGTCCGGCGGGTCGCCGGACGATACGGGCCACTGGCCCGTGCCACCCTGGTTTGCAACCGCTCGATAATGCCGCGGACTTTGGAGCGCCCCTGGGCCTCGCCCAAGCCTCACATTAGGCATTCGACATTCCTCCCCACCGCGGTTATTGTCCTCTCAATGGCCGTGCAAAACCTCATTGTCAAGGTCCAGAAGCGCAACCGGGCGCTGGCCAAATTCGACCCCGCGCGCATCCTGCACGCCATCCAGCGCGCCGCCGAATCCGTCGGCGGCTTCCAGCGCGACTTTCTCCCCGGCATCAACGACGCCCTCTTCGCCAGCCATCCCACCGAGCAACTGCTCGCCAGCTTTCTCGCCGACGCCGCCATTGTCTGCCTCAATGCCGATCCGCACCATCACATCGCCAATTTTCCGCCCACCATCGAGGTCATTCAAGACCAGGTCCTCCATGCCCTGCGCAGCTACGGCTTTCAACACACCGCCGACGCCTACGAATGCTATCGCTGGGGCCGCCACTGGCTGCGCGAAGGCGCCCTCACCCCCGCCCAATTCGTCGGCAACGGCTTCCCGGTTGACCGCATGTGGAAAACCCTCGAAGTCAACCGCCAGCGCGGCGTGGACTCCGTGGCCGCCCTGAATGAAACCGTGCAAAGCGGCCGCATCCGGGAGGTCATCGCCGCCTCCCTCGCCGATTACGAGGCCTCCCTGGACGAAGCCGTCCAGAAAATCCTCCCCCGCCGCCAGGGCCACGATCCCCTGCGCCTCATCTGGATCTGCGGCCCCAGCGCCTCCGGCAAGACCACCACCACCGTCAAGCTCACCCAGCGCCTGGAACAGCATGGCCTGAAATTTGTCATGCTCAATCTCGACGACTATTTCTGGTCGCTCATCGAGCATCCCACCGACTGGATCAACGACCGCAATTTCGAGACCCCCGAGGCCCTGGATTTCCAGCTCCTGAACCAGCAGCTCCGCGACCTGCTCGAAGGGCGCCCGGTTGAAAAGCCCGTCTTCAGTTTCAAGGAAGGCCGCCGGCTCGCCGCCAAAACCGTGAAGCTGGAGCGCGACCAGGTCCTGCTCCTCGACTGCCTGCACGGCTTCTATCCCCCCATCACCGAAGGCATCAGCCCCGCCGCGCAATTCCGCGTGTTTACCGAGACGCAAAACGTCATGTACGAGGGCGACGGCGCCCGCAAGCAACTCACCCACTTCACCGACATCCGGCTCCTCCGCCGCATCGTGCGCGATGCCCGGCACCGCAACCACAGCGCGCTGGGCACCCTGCTGCACTGGCATTACGTCCGCGCCGGCGAACTCTACAGCATCATCCCCCTCCTGGGCCTGGCCGACCACGTCATCAACGGCGGCTTCCCGTTCGACCTCCCGGCGCTCAAGCATTTCTTCACCGGGGCGCAAAGCCTGCTGCCGCCGCCCGGGGCCTTTGCCGACTACGCCGGCTTCCTCGACGCCCGCATCCGCTACGAACGCATCCGCGCCCTGCTGGAATCCGTCACCGGCTTCACGCGCGAACAGGTGGCCGACCTCGATTTCATTCCCGGCGACACCGTCCTCCGCGAATTCATCGGCGGCAGCACCATTTCGATCCCGCACAACGAATAGCCTGGCCGTAACCATTCAGTAAACAGAATTAATCTTTAACTGCCTGGATGCAGCTCAGCGGAAGGCCAGCCAACTCGTCACCGCCACCAATCCGGCCAGGAGGATCGCCGCTGCCAGGTCGATGCTGGGCCGGTGCCGGCGGGGCGCCAACCCAATCGCCAACCCGCCCAGTAACCCGCCCGATAAAAAGCCGCCAAAATGCGCGACCACGTCCGTGCCCGGGCTGAGCCCAAACAGGACAAACAACAGGACGCCCGCCATGAGGCCACGCCGGACGGGTTTCCGGGCCGCCGGGTGATGCCGCAGCAGGGCGGCCGATTGGATGGCCAGCAGGCCCAGCCCACCCATGATCATGCCGGAGGCCCCCACGCCCAAATGGGCCGGCGGGTAAACCAGCAGCCCGGCCAGATTGCCGCCCGCCCCCGCCAGCCAGGCCAGCAACAACCCGAGCCCGCCGCCGTAACGCGCCATCGCCAGCCCGAGCAACAGCAGGCCGGCGGAAAGATTCGCGCCAAGATGGCCGGCATCCGCATGCAGCAGCATCGCGGTGAATATCCGCCACCACTGACCGGCGGCAACCGCCGCGTTATCCATGCACCCAGCCGCCGGCAGCGGCGAACCGGCCCGGTGGCTGGCCACATAAAAGGCCGCGACCAGCAGCCCCCAAAACCCGACGCGCCAGTCAAACAGCCGGCCGCGCCCGGGCAGCGGTTGCAGCCAGCGCCAATGCCGGTTTTCCAGGCCATACAGCCGGATCGCCTGCATCGCCGCCGGGTAATCCTCATCCACGACCAGCAGCCCCCAGCCCGCACCATCGGCCCCCTCATCCAGAGTGGCCGTGAGCCCCTGACTCATCAGGACCAGCCCCCAATCCATCATCTGGCGGCGGGAGCGTGCGGGAATGCGAGAATGCCCAGGCAATTCCATGATATGTAAAAAAATGCGACGAAAGTTATTCGAGTCTGGGGACGCCAGCAGACACCAAAAGTGGTTGGCTCAGCGCCAGCACGATAATGGCAAATAGCTTCATGCCGAAGTTCACTCTATTTCAGCATTTTCCCCTGCACAATCCTATTCCTTCCAACTTCCAGATGCAAGGTGTGTGACCGCAAAGTAACTTGGGGGACGTCCAGGAATTTTGGGGAAAACGACGCGTTCGAGTCATCTTTTCAGCCCTGTAAGGGCGCAATACGACAGCCCAGGGCAAAGCGAGTCGGCGAGCGCCGC
>Ga0302275_10002534_pt1 | contig 19197 bp, 19 predicted proteins | sample III_Bog_N2_2_FD_200229 | JGI IMG/M metagenome (GOLD analysis project Ga0302275, IMG submission 200229) | Peat permafrost microbial communities from Stordalen Mire near Abisko, Sweden - III_Bog_N2_2 | ecosystem: Environmental > Terrestrial > Soil > Wetlands > Peat | place: Sweden: Abisko...
AGGCGCTGCAAGCTGCGGGCGATCAATTGGAACAGAGCGCCAAGGATGCCGAGGTGAGGTCCGGCAATCGAGCTACACAAGCCACGCGCGCCATGTTTGGGATTTGTGGGATATCGCTGGTGATACTTTCTCTGGGCAGCTTTGTCCTGGTGCGGACAGTTTCTCTATCCCTGCTGCGGTTGACCCAGATGATCCAGAATATCGCCGAGGGCGAGGGCGATGTCACACAGCGACTCGAAGTGGCGGGACAGTTTGGCAACGACGAACTTGGGGAAGTCAGCCGTTTTTTCAATTTGTTCATGGACAAGTTACAGGAAATACTTCGCGGAGTCGTGGCCCACAGCAATCGACTTCGGGAGGCCAGTCAGGAACTGCTGGACGCGAGTCATCAGATTACAGCCACCTCGGGAGAAACCGCGGTCCAAGCGAAATCCGTTTCCCATTTGGCGGGACAGGTCAGCCAGAATCTGCAGAGTCTCTCCTGCGGAGCGGGCGAGATGACTTCGACGATTCAAAGTATCGCCGCGAACGCGAACGAAGCTGCCAAAGTGGCCTCGACGGCTGTGAACACGGCGCAGGCCGCGAATGCCACGGTTGCAAAGCTAGGCCGGTCGAGCGCCGAGATAGGAGTGGTCATCAAAGTGATCACCTCCATCGCGCAGCAGACCAATCTGCTGGCCTTGAATGCGACCATCGAGGCCGCCCGCGCGGGAGAAGCGGGCAAAGGCTTCGCCGTGGTAGCCAATGAAGTGAAGGAACTCGCCAAACAAACCGCCAAAGCTACGGAGGACATCGGCAGCAAAATCGGCACCATTCAAGCCGACACCAAAGGCGCAATCGAGGCGATTGGGACGATCGGCGGCGTGATCAACCAGATCAACGACATTTCCGCGACCATCGCGGCGGCTGTCGAGGAACAGAGTGCAACCACCAATGAGATGACGAGGAACGCCAGCGAAGCGGCCCGGGGAGCGGGTGACATCTCGACCAACATCGAGGGAGTGGCGCAGGCCGCGAACGGCACTCTTTCGCGCGCGCAAGAGTCACAAAAAGCGTCCCAGGAATTGGCGGAAATCGCTGCGAAGTTGAGCAGCCTGATGCGGGCGTTCAAGATTGAGCGGCGCGATCGACGGATGAATGTTTCCTTGCCCGTTCACCTGAGCGCGACCGATGTCGACCAACATCGCGTGGAACAAGAAGTCATGAGCATCGACATTAGCCTGCAGGGAGCTTCGTTGCGAGGGATCAAGGCAAAGCTCCGCGTGGGCGACAAAGTAGCTCTTGCCCGCGCGGGCAAGCAGGAACAATTCTCCGTTGTTTGGGTGGGAGCCGTAGACACTCCCGAAAAGGGCCAGATCGGCGTCGCCGCAGTCGATCCCGCTAGTTCGTTTTGGAATGATGTCATCGAAACGCAGTCTCCGGGGGAAACCGTCAGCCCAGTGGGGAATGATTCGGCGAAGACTGTGGCAAAGCCAATAGCTAGAGGGCAGGGAGCGTAGAGACCGCGGTCGAAGCGGCCTCGTCTATTCCGAGTCGATCTCCGCCGCAGAGCTCCTTTCTGATTTCGCAAAGTGCGCGAAAAAGTTAGAATGCGCCACCGGCCAGAACTGCAGGTCCTTCACTTCGTTCGGGATAACAAACAGTTTGAATGTATGCGGGTCGTTCGCCGCTGCGCCGCTGCGGCGCAATGCAAAATGCTTGTCGTGTCGGCGGGAGTGGAATCCCACTTCTGCGCAAAGGGCGCGAAGAAATGGGGCACCCGCTGTGAGGTGATGCTGGCAAAGACCGAGCTTTCTAAAGGACGGGCCATCCGTCCCCTCCCCGCCCTTCGGTTTCCCGAGAGAACGGGCCACCCCTCACGCCGTCGGCCACATGGGCTGAGCGGCTCAAGTTGCGGTAGACTCTTCGGTTGCACGAAACTTATTTCTGTTTGACGGGTTAATGAAGGACGAGTTGATAGTATTGCAGGGAGGATTCGCATTGCCCGGCGATTCATTTCTCGGCAAATTGAAGAGGAGCGGTTATGAATTTAAGTGATCTCAGAAAGTACGTCCTGCCGAAGTGGTCGGCCTTGCTGGTTCTTCTTAGTGTAACCGCGGTGGCTGCTGCTGGTGGACCTCCCAAGAATTCAGGTGGTGAGCACGCGTCTGGCGGATCGCACGCGGCTCCCGCGCATCATGCAAGCCCCAGCGGACATGCGGGTGGCAATGGCGGGCAACACGCCCAGGCGAGCCATCAAAACTCCAATCATGCGGCACCCAGCCATCAAAACTCCAGCCATGCAGCGAGCGGCCATCCCGCGCAAGGCGGTGGACATGCGGCGAATAGCAACCATGGAAATTCAGGCGGAGGACACGCGGCTGCTGGCGGACACGAAGCGGCTGGCGGTGGACACGCAGCCAATAACAATCACGGAAATCCAGGCGGGGAACACGCGGGCAATGCCAACCATGGGAATGCGGGTGGCGGGCACACGGCCAATAATAATCATGGAAATCCGGGCGGTGGACACGCTGCCAATAACAATCACGGAAATCCCGGCGGAGGCCATACAGCGGGCGGGGGGCACACTCCCGCGGGTACGAGAAATGTTGCTTTGCGGGGTGGTGGATCGGCAAACATTCGCAGCAATGGACAGATTCGATCCGTAAATCGCAACGGCATGCAGATCAATCACGGGGTACACGGCGGCCGCACGGTCGTGGGCATGCATAACGGCGCACGTGTGGTGAATACGGGACGGAATGGCGGATATGTGCAGCGGTCCTATATGAATCGCGGCGGGCACTCCTATTATTCGCGGACGTACTATAACAACGGCCACTACTATTCGGCCGTCTACCGTGGATACGGCTGGCATGGCCACACCTACTTCGGCTTCTATCCCGGCGTTTGGTATCACCCGGGATTCTATGGCTGGGGCTATCATCCCTGGGGCGCGCCCGTTTTCTGGGGAATTGGAGCCTGGGGATGGGGCGGAGCACCGTGGTACGGCTACTACGGCGGGTGGTTCGCACCGTATCCCTCTTATGCGTCGCCGGCGTTCTGGCTGACGGACTATCTGATCGCAGCAGATCTGCAAGCGGCTTACGTAGCCCGCGAGGAAGCAGATGCTGATGCCATGGCGAATCTGGGAGGTGGAGACGCTCCGGTGTCGGGTTCGGCCACGGTAGGAATGACTCCCGAAGTCAAACAAGCGATTGCCGACGAGGTGAGAGCGCAGTTGGCGGCGCAGGAGGCGGAGGCCAGCCAGAATAGCAATAATGGCGGGTCGGGCGGCGGTACAGCGGCGCCGGCGGCAGCCAACTCCAGCGATCAAGTTCCACCGGCATTGGATCCGGCGAGACGGACCTTTGTTGTGGACAGCGATCTCTCCGTAGATGCGAATGGGCAGGAATGCGGTCTGACGTCGGGCGACGTTCTGACGCGGTTGACCGATACTCCCGATGCGGACAACATGGTGAATGCGAGTGTCTCGGCGAGCAAGAAGTCGGACTGTGCGTCGGGGCAAACGGTAGCCGTGAAAGTGGACGATCTGCAGGAGATGCAAAACCACTTCGCGGAGCAGGTCAACAACGGTCTCGGCGAACTGGCGAAGAAACAGGGCACGAACGGTATTCCGAGCGCGCCTGACACGAGCACGGTGGCGTCGGATGTACCGCCTCCTGCACCGGATACGACGGCGGCAAAAACGCTGCAAGACCAGCAACAGGCTGCGGATCAAACCGAAGCGCAGGTCAAGGAGCAAACCGCGGGCGGTCAGTAAACGAAGTAAGTTTGACGACTGTTCGGACAACCGACCGTAAAGTAGATAACCCACTCATCGCGCGCGATGAGTGGGTTTTTTCGTGCGGTCCTCGCGCACACATAACGAGCACCTCGCGAGAGTGCCGGGTGTGTAACAAACCCGCCGAAGCGGGGCTGGAATAGGGCGCCCACTCTCAAAAGGCTAGGACTCTTTACTCTCGGTGGCTGGCGTGCCCATGCCGCAGCGGCCACGCATTCCTTGGCGGAATTTCTCGCGGTCTTCGGAGGACATGCTCTGCCATCGCTCCGACATGCGTCCTCTTCCGCGGTAGCGATGGAAGCCGCGTCCGCTAATGCCGCCGAACAGGATGCGGCACAGGGCTAACATCCCGAGCGCCTGCCAAAAGGTCAGTTGACGCCAGCCAAAAAGGGAGGGTAGGAGCCAATTCCATAGATGCAGCACCAGTTCGGTGCCAATGAAGGTGAAGAGCACCATCCCTACAATCGCTGCTGGAACAATAAAGATCCATTTTTTTCTCATAGTCGGTTCCTCGTAACTAAAATAAATTCTTGAAATCACTCTCCTGTAATAGGAGTCGTAAAAGTCATCCTTTGGTAAATTCGTCGTAAATCCGTTGCAGGCTTTCGCGCAGATGCAGCACCGCGTAGCGTTTGCGGGCCAGTAGTGTATTCACGCTAACGCCAGTTTCTTCAGACATTTCTTTGAAAGTGCGTCCCTCGAACTCGTGTTCGACAAAGACCTCGCGCTGTTCGTCGGGTAGCTCGTCGAGCGCAAATTCAAGTTCGTCGAGCAGGACGCGGCGGGCATAGAGCGCCTCCGGACCAGCATCGGGCGAGGGCAATAACTCTTCGAACCGCATGAGATCCTCGTTACTATTGCTATTGCCACTGGCGTCTTCGTCATTGGCCGGAGCGGAATCGCTAAAGCGCAGCGGCTTTTTCTTGCGAAAAAGGTCGGTGATACGGTTGCGTGCGACACGGAAGAGCCATCCTGTCACGTGCTCGATCGGCATCAGGAGGCGGTTTGCCTCGACAAGTTCGTAGAAGACCTCCTGCAAAATGTCTTCCGCGTCGAGCGGGTCGGGCACGCGGCTTCGAATGAAGTTGCGCAGGCGCGACTCGTCCCGCTTGACCACATCGGAGATCCGCTGGTCCTGTTCGAGGCTCATCTGCCCGGTCATTGGCGCGACGCTCGCCGCGTGCTTCATCTACAGATACAGACGAACGAAGGGGTGGGAATATTGTAGGGTGCGAGTCGAATACTGTAGGGAGTCAATGTGGTTGTGAGTCAATGTGGTTGTGAGTCAATGGCAAGGAGAGGCAGGCTCCGCCAACCGCTTTAAGACGTTGGCAGTAGAGTCGGTCTCGCCCAGGCGTGGAAATATTTTTTCGACACTGAGACGGTGTGCATCGGCGTCGCGGTCGGTCATCGCATCTGCGACAAAGACGACGTTGTAGCCGTAATCATAGGCGCTGCGGGCAGTGGACTCCACGCCGGCACTGGTCGAGATGCCCGCCAGGAAAACCTGAGTGACCCCGCGCTGACGAAGATAGTCGTGCAGACTTGTGCCAATGAACGCGCCGATTCGTTGCTTGGTGACGAGGTGATCGTTTGGTTGTGGACAGAGTTCAGGAACCAGTTCGGTCCAATCCGGTGGAAAGGAAAAGTTGGGCATGCTCGCATCGGTGCGCCCTGGAGCGCGGCCTGAGACATTGACGAGTACGACCGGAAGATTTCGGCCACGGAAAGCGTTCGCCAGTTGAGCGGCTCGGGCGATGACCTCGCCGGCAGGATGCACGGTTGGCAGGCTGGCAATACCTTTTTGCAGATCAATTACGATCAGGGCGGCGGTGGCGTCGAGTTGTGTGAGGGGCATATTTTCCTTTGCGTTATCGGTTGTGTTCAGTGCCGCTGGGTTCGCTGTGTGGTAACGTCATTTCCGCTAGTCTTTTTGCTTCCTGGTAAAGTTCACGCTCGACATCGTGCTGATGGCGACGATGCCCACGAAAAAGACGAGAAGCGCCACGTTGCCTCCGCTCCAGACCCTGCCCACACGGAAGAGGATGAACCCGGCCACCAGATTCAGGAGTGCCCACATAACGTTTATTGTTGGCGAGGACAATCCTTTTCCGGGAGGGTGTGCGAAGGGCGTCGGGAAACGGTCGCCCGAGATCCCGTGTACGAAGTGAGGCACGGCATTGGCAAGAAACGATCCAGCAAAGAAACAGGCAACGTAGTGATACCAGTTCACGGTAGCAGTTTCCTTTCTATTGAAATTGCGGAATTCATCAGGATAGTTGTGTCCGCCGATTTATTGCTCCTCTGAGATCAGTTCGACCGGATGCGGCGGCAGTAGGCCCATTTCCTGGTAAATTGGGCGCATCACGGCTCTGATTTTCGGTAGCTGGAATGCGAACCATAACGAGCCCGCCAGGCAGCACGCGCCGGTCACGATGACGGCATGGGGAGCGCCGATCCGATGAGCCAGCAGGCCTGCCAACAGGCTTCCAAACGGCGCTGAACCGAAAAATGCCATGGTGTAATAGCTCATGACGCGCGCCCGTTTTTCCTCGGGCACCAACGATTGGATGATGGTATTGCTGATGGCTGCGCCTTGCATCAATCCGAAGCCGACAAAGAGCATCAGGATCAGTGACAGCCACAAGGTATGCGACAGGCCGAAGAGAATCAGTGCGCCTCCCAGCAGCGCGGCCGCAATTTGTAGCATGCGAGTCAGTCCTACGACCGACTTGCGGACGGCCAGCGAAAGTCCGGAGATGAGCGCACCGATGCCGGATGCTCCCGTGAGCCAGCCGAGCGTGTGCGCGCCGCCATGCAACACCTGGCTGGCGAAAACGGGTAAGAGCACGGAATATGGCCATCCCATCAAGCTAAGCAACGCAAAGAGCAACAGAATTGTGCGGATGGGTCGAAATCCACGGACGTAGTCCCAACCCTCGCGCATCTGTTCGAGCATGCTGGCGGTGTTGCGACGCACATTGATGGGTTTGATGCGCATCATCAGAAGCGAGGCGATCACGGCGAGGTAGCTCAAGCCATCAATCAGGAAGCACCAACCTTCTCCATAGGCCGCAATCACCAGGCCGGCGATGGCTGGACCGATCAGCCGAGCGCCATTGGCCATGGAAGAGTTGATAGCGATTGCGTTGCTGAGGTCCTCGCGATCTTCGACCATCTGCACGAGAAAGGATTGGCGGCCGGGCATATCGAAGGCGTTGATCAATCCCTGGAACGCGATCAGAGCGATGATTTCCCAGAGCGTGATGACGTGCGCCAAGGTCAGCACAGCCAAGCCGAGGGACTGGACGGCTGCTGCTGCTTGCGTCCACAGCAGTAGTTTGCGGCGATTCAGGCGCTCGACCCAGACGCCCGCAAACGGTCCGAGCAGAAATGAAACGATTTGGCCGGCAAAGCTGACTACGCCCAGTAGCAGGACAGAATGCGTGAGGCGGTAGACCAGCCAACTGGTGGCGAGGCGCGTCATCCAGGTACCGATCACGGAGATACTCTGGCCGAAAAAGAAGAGCTTGAAATTGCGGTGGCGCAGGGCTCGCCAGGCGTGCGACAGGGAATTAATTTGCGGAAAGATCAACCGTCTCTCCGAACTGCTAGCGGGGTTGCGCACTATCGAGGACTGTTCTTCATCAAGATCGCTAATCTATTGGATGATCAGAGGGGTCAGATCGACTTCACGGGAATCGCCATTACGTCGTCGACCAAACCAACTTCTTTTTGCACAAAAGGCTCTCCGTAGGTGACGCCGGCCATCATGCCGTAATGCCGCGCCATTGCTTCGACACGTGTGCGAATTTCGTGGTGTGCAGGGAAGATTCCGCTGCCCGCTTCCTGGTCGGTGAACTGCGACTTATAGGCCATCAGCGATGCGAGGCGAGTTTCGAATTGCTCAGTGATGTCCACAACGAAGGTGGGCCGGACGTCATAGTACAAGCTGGCATAAATAATTTTGAAGGGGCGATGCGGCGCGGACGAATTGGCCTTAGGGTCTGCGAGAACGGAGAGCTCAGAGTTGGAAGCCGTATCTAACTTGGCGAGTCCGGCGAGAAAGCTGGCTTCATATCCCAGGGTTGACGCCGTGTAGTGATCGGGATGGCGGCCCTGCCAGTAGGGGAGGATCAACACTCGCGGGCGCTGTTCGCGGAGCACGCGAACGACCTTCAGGCGATTCTCCCAGGTATTTTCGACGCGCCCGTCGGGGATGTCGAGTGCCTGACGCCAGGAAACTTTGAGGATGCGCGCCGCGTCGGCAGCTTCGCGGGCGCGATCTTCCATGGTGCCGCGTGTGCCCATCTCGCCTTGCGTCAGGTCGAGGATGCCAGTGCGGTAACCGCGCTCCGCCATTTTGAGAAGAGTGCCGGCGCAGGTTTGTTCTACGTCATCGCGGTGCGCGGCTACGGCGAGAATGTCTATGGGCATCGGTGATTTCGTGGTTTGGCAATTTCGTAATTTGAAACTTACTTGTCAACTTTGTCATTCCGAGCGAAGCGGGAATCCCTGCGCGCCCTAAGCGAGTGTGGCGGGAGTAGGGATCCCTCGCTTGCTCGGGATGACAATACAAAACAAATCGCGCTATGCGGCCGGCTTGGTGGTGCGGCGGTTGGCCAACGCGAAGGCGAGTCCAAACATAAATAACGAAAACAAGACCAAGGTCGAAATCGATCGCGACAGCGAGAATGCGTTGTTGTATTCGGGATACATCAAGGTGCGGAGCGCTTCGACTCCGTAGGTCAGTGGATTGGCATACATCAGGGCGCGCATCCAGACCGAGGCTCCCGAGAGAGGGAAGAGCGCTCCCGAAAGCAGCCATAACGGGATGAGGAATAAATTAATGATGGCGTGAAAGGCCTGCGTCGAATCGAGCGGCCAGGCAATGGCGAAACCGAGGGCGGTGAGCGCGAATGAGACGAGAAACACGGTGAGTACAATGAGGCCGAATGATGCCAGTGTGAAGTGAACACCGACTAAAGGCGCGAAGACGAGAAAGATTAATCCCTGTGCTGTGGCGAGCGTGGTGCCGCCCAGAACTTTGCCAAGCACAATCGCAGCACGAGGAACGGGCGCGACCATCACCGAGAGCAAGAATCCCTCGTTGCGATCTTCGATCACGGACATCATGGTAAAGATCGCGGTGAAAAGCACGATCATGACCAGGACGCCAGGATAAAAATAGTCCAAATAATGCTGGCCGGCGCCTGAGCCGGAACGAAACGATGTGCCAAAACCCGACCCGATTACGATCCAGAACAAGAGTGGAGAGGCGATGACGCCGACGACGCGGGCGCGCTGCCGATAGAAGCGCACGATTTCGCGCCACCACAGGGTAAAAGCGGGCAGCAGAACTCCAGCAGAAACGGGAGCACTGGTCGCAGCAGGGAAGGTTGCGGTCTGAGTTGCCATCGCTTCTAGTTTAGCAGCGATGCTATTTGGCTTGCATGGCTCGCGCCCTCGCTTCGTTGATCGGTACGATTAAGAAGCTTTTTTCTTGCCTTTCTTCATTCCGGGTTTCGCTGGCGACTCCGCGTCTTCGGTCCAAAACCTATGGCCGGTGCGGCGGATGAAGACGTCTTCGAGGGTCGGCTTGCTTACACTGAGCGATTGGATTTCTCCCGGAAAGGCTTCGACCACGTCGGGGACGAAACGGTGTCCGTTTTCGATTTCGAGGCGAACCTTGTTGTCCATGACGGTGGCATCGACTTGAAATTTTGCGCGAATGCGGTCGGCGAGCGATTGCGGATTCTGAGCCTCCAGCAAAATTACGTCGCCTCCGATCTCCCGCGTCAGGGCGTCGGGCGTGCCGAGTGCCACCAAGTGGCCCTCGTTCAAGATAGCGAGCCGGTCGCATCGTTCCGCCTCCTCCATCAAGTGCGTCGTGACAATCACAGAGACGTGTTCCTGATCGCGCAAAATTTGCAGGTACTGCCAAAGGTCGCGGCGGGCGCCGGGATCGAGGCCGGTCGTGGGCTCATCCAGCAACAAGACTTCGGGATGGTGGAGCAGGCCCTTCGCCAGTTCGATGCGGCGCTGCATGCCTCCCGAGAAGGTTTCGACGAGATCGTCGCGGCGGTCGAGCAATCCGACGCGCGTGAGAATCTCGGTGATTCGCTCTTTGAGTTCCTTGCCGCGCAAGCCATAGAGGTGTCCCTGATGCCACAAATTCTCGTACGCGGTGAGCTTCGGATCGACGCTCTGAGCCTGGAATACGACGCCAATGTGCCGGCGAAGGGCGCCCGGTTGGCGGACGGCGTCAAATCCCGCGATCGTCGCTGTGCCGGAGGTCGGCACCATGAGCGTGGAGAGAATCCGGAACAGGGTAGTCTTGCCGCTTCCGTTGGGGCCGAGCAATCCAAAGAGTTCAGCGGGCCGAACGTCGAACGAGACGCCTTTGAGGGCCGCGCGATCCTGATAGCGATGGACGAGATCAGTAACGGAAATGATGGACGGGGCAGCGTCAGCTGCGAGGGTAATGGGAGGTGGGAAATCGATCGCGCTTGAATTGGAGGTCACAAGCCATTCTACGACGGGGACGAGGCGATTATCATCCCCGGAGGGAAAGCAGCGGGATTTTCGCGAGAGGCGGCGCAATAGAGAGGGGAGCGAGCCCCGTCTCTACATGACAGAAAACTATGCGGCGACGGCGTTGGGATCGCGGCCCGGCACGCGCTCTTCGTAGGCGACCGGAACGTGGCGCCACACCTGGATCGCGAGAATCACGGTCGTTGCCAGCAGCAAGGCGCCGACCGCGACGTGGATAACCGTCGAGACCACCATGGGCAATTCGGGTTGGGCGGCGTCGCGTCCCCACATGACGCGGGTGATGAAGGCTAAGAAGCCGAGACAGAGTTGCGCGACCATCAGGCCGAGCATGGTGATGGCGGGGCGGCGCACGGCCTCGACCTGCGGATAGACCGAGATGGCGCGAACTGCGGTCCAGGAGAGGACGATTGCGACGACTCCGGCATTGATCACATGCGGCCACCAACTCATGCCGTGGTGGCGGAACATCGCGCCCAGAATGAGCTGTACGTACAAAACGAAAATCGAGAGCAAGGTCAGGGTGAAGAGAGCGGGGCGGCGCTGGTCGAGTTCGGTGCGCGGATGCTCCTGTACCCAGCGGCGTCCGGTAAAAACGGCGATCGAAACCGCAATGCAAAAGAATGTCTGTGCCACGGCAGCGTGGGCGCTGGAAATGGGAGCGGGAAGAAAAAATAGGACGGTCAGTCCGCCGAGGATGCCTTGCGTAATGACGGTTGCCAGCGCACCGAGCGCCAGGAACCGCAGCCAGCGCCGTTTTTCTACCCGCCACGTCCAGACGGCGAGAACGATAGTGAGCAGCCCGATGAATTCCGCCACCATGCGATGGCCGTGTTCGTACTTCACGCCGCCGACCATCTGCGGCATTTTGTAGAACGATCCGAAGGTGGTCGGCCAGTCGGGAACGGATAAGCCGGCGTCGTTGCTGGTTACCAGGGCTCCCGCGACGATTAGAACAAGAGTGGCGCAAGAGACAAAAATCGCGAAACGGTGCAGCCCCGGATGGTAAGGAACCTCAATGCCTTTCAGGATAGCCCCCAGTTGGAAACCCGCTAGACTAGCGCGCGGCGAGTTTCCCAAAACGCAATAGTTTAGCAGAGGACGGGCACTTGAGAGATGGGAAATGCGGCGATTGCCCCTACAAGAACGGGTTCACGTCAGGTAGTTTTCTCGAGGTCATGATCAAACAGCCGTCTTCTGCGTTTCCATGGCTTGGATGATGGCGTCGGCGAACTCGGAGGTTCCGGCTGTGCCGCCGACGTCGCGGGTTAATTTGCTGCGGTCGCGATAAACTTCGTCGATCGCGTTGCGAATCTTCAAGGCTGCCTCTTCCTCGCCCAGGTGCCGCAGCATCAATAACGCGGATCGCAACACTGCCGTCGGATTCGCAATGTTCTTTCCCGCAATGTCGGGGGCGGAGCCGTGGACCGCTTCAAATATCGCGCATTCCAGGCCGAAGTTCGCGCCCGGGACCAGGCCGAGTCCGCCGACCAGACCGGCGCACAAATCCGAAAGAATGTCGCCATACAAATTCTCCATCAGCAAAATATCGTACTGATAGGGATTCATAACGAGTTGCATACAGGTGTTGTCAACGATGTGCTCGCCGTAAGTGATCTCGGGATACTCTTTGGAGACGGCGCGGGAACAGCGCAGAAATAATCCATCCGACAGCTTCATGATATTGGCTTTGTGGATGGAGTGAATCTTCTTGCGTTTAGCCTTGCGCGCGTATTCGAAGGCAAAGCGGGAGACCCGGGTCGAAGCCTTCTCGGTAATGATTTTCAGGCTCTCGACTACCCCCGGAACGACCTCGTGTTCGATGCCGGAGTACAAGCCTTCGGTATTTTCGCGCACCACGATCAAATCGATGCCCGGATAACGCGTCGGAATATGCGGCAGGTTGCGGATCGGACGGAAGTTGGCAAAGAGTTCGAATTGTTTGCGCAGCTGAACGTTGATGCTGGAAAAGCCGCCGCCGATGGGCGTAGTCACGGGTCCCTTCAAGCCAACGCGAGTGCGTTCAATCGATTCGCTGAGTTCTTTGGGGATGTATTCTTTGTATTTTTCAAAAGCTTCGGCGCCGGCGGAGAAGCTCTCCCATTCAAACTGGATGCCAGTCGCTTCGAGGATGCGAACGGTAGCCTGAATCACTTCAGGACCGATTCCGTCGCCGGGTATGAGAGTTACTTTATGAGACATAATTTATTGAATTCAATGCTTTAATTCGCTTTTCCCGCCTTCACTTTCGGCTCGGGCACGTCCCGGGCTTTGAGCAGATCTTTCAGTTCAGTCATAAATTCTTGCACGTCTTTGAAATCGAGATACACCGAGGCGAAGCGCACGTAGGCAACTTTGTCGTGGCGGCGCAGGCGGTTCATAATCAACTCGCCAATCTCGCTGGTTTTGCGCTCGCGCTCGGCGGATTCGATGACGAAGGATTCTGCCTCGTTGACGATCTGCTCCAGTTTGCTGATGGGTACGGGACGCTTTTCGCAGGCGCGCATTAATCCGTTGAGAACTTTTTGGCGGTCAAAGCGCTCGCGGCGTCCGTCTTTCTTGACCACCATGTAGGGAATTTCGTCGATTCGTTCGTAGGTGGTGAAGCGTTTTTCGCACTTCAGGCATTCGCGGCGGCGGCGAATGGAGTCAGCCTCTTTACTCTCGCGCGAATCCACAACTTTATCGTTTTCAAACCCGCAAAAGGGGCATTTCATGCGCTTTTGATCAAGTCAGGAGTCACACAGGATTGTAGCAGGGTACGGACGCGGTTGATGCGGCGGAAGTGGGGCCTATTAATGGGGTGCGGGTTGCGGATCCGTCGCTTCGCCTTCCTCGGCATTCGCCGATTCGGCGGACAGTTTGCGCAGCGATAGACGCTCATGATGCGAAAGCAACAATCCCACGGGAATGACGGCGGCAAAGGTCACCAGCCAGAGCATGATTCCGCAACTCACCGTCACTTCTCTCGGAACAATGTGAAAAATGTGGTCGAGGGCGCTGATGGTGGCGAGTTGGGAGCCGCCGCCTACGCCGGGCAACTGCACCATCGATCCGATCATGCTCGAACCCATCAGAAGCAGGACCTTGGTCGTGCTCATGGCATCCATGGGCAAGCCGTAGGCGTGGGTTACCTCTTTGTAGGCGAGGGCGATCACCCACCACATAAGAATCGACACAGCGGATAACTGGATAAATTCCCAGGGACCATGAATGGTATTGAGTCCCGTGGTGAACTCACGAATTTTCAGGGCGATGCGGTGGCCGAGATTTTCGGCGAGATGGGAAAAGCGGTATTCGACCCATCCGGCGATGCGGTTTCCGCGATAGGCGACGATTACTGCTCCTGTCAGCAGGCCGAGGACGAGAGCGATCAAAGCGTAGCCGGTGAGGTGAATCCAATGGCGGACGTCGGGAGGCGCGGAGTCGGTGAAGGCGCGCAGTTTCGAGGGCAGAAAAATGGCCCCAACCATTAAGACGGTGAAGCCGCCAACATCAAAAATTCGCTCGACGGCCCAGACCGCGACCTGCGAGGCGAAAGGAAGATTCTGGCGACGGGCGATGAGGTAAGGGCGAATCATTTCGCCGGCACGCCCGAGCAAGGCGAGCGCCGCAAAGCCGATCATGGTGGGCGGAACTAATTCGACAATCGAGGCTTCCTTGCGCACAGGCCGGAGAAAAATCTTCCAGCGTACCGCGCGCAGGATATAGGCGAAATAGATGAGGAGGACGCCATGAAGGATGTGGTGCCAGTTCAGACCGTACTGAAATAATTTAGCCCAGTCGAAATTCTTGTAGGTGCGGAATTGGAGGTAAACCAGCACTGCCAGGACGGCGAACACACCCGCGTATGCTGCGTATTTTCGATTGATCATGCGATGCTAAGAGTTCGGTTGAGGGACACAGCGATGGCGAGCACTGCCCCAGTTGAAGGTAAATGAGGAATAGGGAAGGGTCAACGCGACGACTGGGCGACGACGGAAGTGGTTGCGGGCTTTGCAGCGGCATGAGGATGGTTCGCTGTCTTGGCCGAGGCTGCTTTCAGCTTCGCCGCCTTTTCTTCCGCGATCTTCTTTTTGTTGTATTCATGCACGATGCGGGCTACGTAGGCATGCGTCTCGCGAAAGGGAGGCACTCCCTGATATTGTTCGACGCGAAGTGGCCCGGCATTGTAGGCGGCTAGCGCCTTCACGAGATCAAAGTTGTAACGTTCGAGAAGCTCGCGCAGATAGCGGCTTCCGCCAGTAACATTGGCTTCCGGATCGAAGCTGTCGCTCACGCCCAGTTGGCTAGCGGTGGAGGGCATCAACTGCATCAGTCCGCGAGCGCCTTTCGGAGAAACAGCGTGCGCGTTGAATCCGCTCTCGGCGTGGATGACGCTGTTTACGAGATCGGGATCGAGGTGGTACGCGGCGCTGGCCGAATCGACCACCTGACTCAGTGGAAGGAGCGGTTTGGTTGCGGTCGTCGTGCCTAAGTTCGTCGCGGCCGACATCGAGGTGCCCAAGTTCGAGGGGGCAGAGACCGACGCGGAAGACTCCGCGGAAACCGGCAGGGTGAGATCTTTTTCGTAGCCGGTGATCTCGATGGTCGGCACATCGGTGAAACTGGAATCATCGGCTGACAGATAGAGACGCGTAGTATCGCCCATCACTAGATGATGTTCGTGGGGGATGGTAAATCCGTTGCGCAGGGTCGCGAGTTCTCCGGCGCGCGCGGCGGGCGCGACCAACGCCACGCCGCAGAAAACAGCAAAGAAGATCGCTGCGGCAGGTGCGTTTCGAGTTTTGCGGTCCGATTTCATTTTGCGATTCTGTAACGCCGGTTCTCTCGTGGAGACGGGTGACTTGTCCGTCCATCTCGCTTCACAAACTGCTCAAGAGTGTCTTGCCGTCGACCAGTTCATCGTTCTGGCCGAGCGTTCCCGCTTCAATGTTTTTACCGTACAGAACATGCTCAACGGCAGCGCTGACGCCGCTCTCGGCGTGGGAGCGGGTGAGCGTCCAACCGCGGCCCCGCAACTCTTCCGACGCATTTCCCATGATAAAGGGGTGTCCGGCAAAGGCAAGCATCTCAATATCATTGTAATTGTCACCGATGGCCATGACCTGACCGGAGGTAATGCCGCGGTAATTCGCCCAGCGGGCGAGCGCGTGGCCCTTGGAGCAATCGGCGTTCAGCACATCGACAATGGAAAGATCGCGTCCGGGATACTCGGTGCGCAAAACCGTGATGGGCAGTCCACACTCGCCGAGCACCGAGAGGGCGCGTTGCATGTCGGCGACGGGGCCACAGAACATCGCCTGCACGGGATCAGTGGTGAGCGACTTCTCGATAGGAACCACGAACCGGATGTACTGCATATTCTTTTCCAGCCAGCGCTGTATGCTGCCTTCGAGTTCGTCAAGTCGCTCGATCACGATGGTTCCAGAGCCGCCTCCGTCAAAAGTTAGAACGGTCTGTCCGCGAAATTCTTGCATGACGTCGATTAGCTTTCCACAGGTCGTCGCGGGGAGCATGTCGCGGTGAAAAGTCTCTCCAGAGAGGGAGCGGGTGACCGCACCGTTCGAACTGATCAACCAGAGATCGAATCCTAGAAGCTGCGCGATGGGCAGGGCGAAGGTGTGGCGGCGTCCGGTGACGAGGATGACCTCGACCCCCTCAGCGTGGGCGCGCCGGAGGGTCGCGAGGTCGGTTTCAGAAATACGGAATTCCGGGTTGAGTAACGTGCCGTCAATATCGATGGCAATCAGGCGGAGGGAATTGGCGGTCACATGTAATTTTAGCATTGGGACGCGCCGGCCCGGCCTTAGCCACCGGGTCGAACACGTCCCATTTAACGAAGACTTTCAAGCGAAGCTTCTACAATGCCATCAAGGAATGACGATCGTGGTTGTGGTCCCAAACGGTCCTGGCGACTGGAAGTCCGCGTCGCAGTCGGAGCCGTTGCCCGCCCCTCCGGTCAGATTGCATCCCGCACCGTCGAGCGCGCGAAACTCCACATTGTATGTTCCGGCGGCGATGGGGCCGATGGTGACGGCGAAGACGCCATTGCCGTTCAGATCGGTTGTCACCACTCCGACCTCGACGTACGCGGCGGCCGCGGTCACGTTTTGCCGCGTAATCGTCTGACAATCGCCGTTGACGAGCCGTTGCACAGGAAATTGCCCAAACGTGTTGGCGAACGTCGAACAGAAGAACGCCAAATCCACTTGGTAAAGTTTTCCCGGGATCGCGCTCACCAGCGTATACGTCACCGTCAATTTCTTGCTGGACGCATTTACGGACCACGCGACTTTGCTCGTCGTATAGTTGAGTGGCTCGCCGAAGTTATCCCAGCCAGCCGTCCACTTCTGCGTCGTTGTCCCCGCAAAACCCGCGCTCGCGGAAAGCAGTAGTGCCATCATCAATAATTTCTTCATCAGTCGTCTCCAGAACTAAAGTATGAAAAAGCTGTTTGTCCCCGTTTGCGGCATCGCGCTACCGCCAACCTCGCTCAAGGGTGGCTATGGGATCGTAATCGTCGTCGTATCCCCAAAAGTTGGCCCCGGAGATTGAAAATCATCAGCGCAGTCCGAGTTGCCGTCCCCGCCAATCAAATTGCAGCCCACACTGTCGCGCGTCTGAAATTCGAGCACGTAACTGCCTGCGGCGATGGGTCCAATGACCACAGCGAACGAGCCGTTCCCATGTTCATCCGTTGTCACCGCCCCTATTTCGACGCTCGTGACCCCCTCCGTCACACCTTGACGCGTAATGGTGTTGCAAGCCCCGCCTCCGCCGTTTACCGGATAATTACCGAACGTTGCGGGAAAAGTCGTACAGAAAAAATTGATTCCCACCTGGTAAAGCTTATTCGGACTAGCCGCAGCCAGCTTGAAAGTCACCGACAAAGTCTTCTTCGCCGAATTGACCGACCAAGTGACCTTGCTCGTCTTGTAGTTCAGTGGCTCGCCGAAGTTGTCCCACCCTGCCGACCACTTCTGCGTGGTCGCCCCGGCGAATGCGTGCGCAGTGGCAAACAACAAGACCGCGCTTAATAAGAAATTTCTCTTCACCTTAGTCCTCCTTTGAAAAAACTGCCGGTTGTATATTTCTCGCCGCGTTCCCGGCTCCACACGGTCGATCGACCTCCATCAACTCGTTCTACGGCTGATAAATCTGGACGTTGCCATACACGGTGGTGGCGAAGAGCGAGCCGGTATTAGCGCCACCGATGCAATACAGTTGGTTCTTTTGCGACGGGCGAGGCCGGACCCACAACGGCTTGCGGAATCGACGCCAGTCCCGTGGTCCACGACTTCGTTGCCCCGCCCGGTGTCGTTGGTGACGCCACCGCTGCCCAACCCGCCTGCCACGATAATGCTGCCCAGGGTCGCATCGTAACGGACGGTCCCGCCAGACGTCAGGGGATGGTAATCGTGGTCGCATCTCCGTAGGTTGGACCAGGCGATTGGAAATCAACGCTGCAATTGCCTCCCCCGCCTTGCACATCGCATCCCGCACCATCGCGGGCATGAAATTCAAACGTATAAGTACCGGGGGCAATTCCCTTGATGACGACCTTAAAGGAACCGTCACCATGAACATCCGTCAAGATCGCGCCCACTTCTACCCAGGCGTCGTTCATCGTAACGCCCTGATGGGTTTGTGGGATACAGTTGCCATTGGGAGGGAACTGTCCGAATGTCGAGGGGAACGTTGAGCAAAAGAAGTCGAAACCCACCTGGTATAGCTTGGTTGGTGTCGCACTGACTAGATTCATGGTCAGGGTCAGCGTCCCCTTTCCCACCGACCAGATGATGTCGCTTTTGCTGTAATTGAGCGGTTCGCCGAAGTTGTCCCAGCCTGCCGTCCACTTCTGCGTGGTCGCCCCGGCGAATGCGTGCGCAGTGGCAAACAACAAGGCCGCGCTTAATAAGAAATTTCTCTTCACCTTGTCCTCCTTTGAAACAACTGCCGGTTGTATATTTCTCGCCGCGTTCCCGGCTCCACACGGTCGATCGATCTCCATCAACTCGTTCTACGGCTGATAAATCTGGACGTTGTTGTTGACGGTGTTTGGAAAGTTGCCGCCTCCGAAGCAATACATGCGCCCTCCTACTACTGCGGAGGCATCGCCTTGGCCGGTAGCCGCCGGGATGGGGGCAAGAGTCGTCCACGACGCGGTTTTTGGATTGTAGGATTCATTAACGGTGGTATTGCCAGGGTTGGAGCCGCCAGCGACATACAATTCACCTTTGATGACTGCGTAGCATCCCACCGCACGGGGAGTGGGGTCGGGGGTGAGTTCAGCCCAGGCATTCTTCTTTGGGTTGTAACCTTCGTTGTCGCCCAGATAGGTGGCGCTGTCGCTTCCGTCCGCCGCCACCACCGTCGCCCCCAGCAGGCCTACGGCCGACCAACCTTTCGTGGCCAGCAAGGGTGCCTCTTCCGTCCATGTGTTGGTAGTGGTGTTGTAGCTAGCGACGTTGGGGATAAAGCCGCTGCTGTTTTGGCCGCCAATGAGGTAGATGACGTCTTTGTCGGCGACTGCGGAGGCGGTCTCCTGGGCATAGGGCATGGGGGCCAATGTGGTCCAGCTATTGGTGGCGGGATTGTAGGACTCGGTAATATCCAGAATCGCGGAGCCGTTGCTGCCTCCGAAGATGTAAAGGATTTTATTGACCACGGCATAAGCGGCAAACCCACGCGGGTTCGGGTCGGATACGCCCGTCGTCCACGTGTTTTTCTTCGTGTTATAGATTTCGTTGACACCCAGGATAGCGCCGGGGTTGTAGCCGCCAATCACATAGATGTTCGTCCCATCCGCTATCGCGGCTGCGCTCATGCGCGGGGTGGGCATCGCGGTGCCCGTC
>Ga0302275_10002540_pt1 | contig 19178 bp, 17 predicted proteins | sample III_Bog_N2_2_FD_200229 | JGI IMG/M metagenome (GOLD analysis project Ga0302275, IMG submission 200229) | Peat permafrost microbial communities from Stordalen Mire near Abisko, Sweden - III_Bog_N2_2 | ecosystem: Environmental > Terrestrial > Soil > Wetlands > Peat | place: Sweden: Abisko...
CCCTGCAGGAACCGGAGGCCGCGGTCCGCGAACTCGACTACATCACGACGGATCTGAAGCTGAAGGGCGTGGAGATCCTGACCAATGTCGACGGCCAGGAATTGTCCGACCCAAAATTTCGCTCCTTCTTTGCCAGAGCCGAGCAACTCGGCGCTTTCATCATGATGCACCCGAACGGCTTCACCCACGGCGAGCGCCTGACCCATTACTATTTCAACAACGTGCTCGGCAATCCACTCGACACCACGCTTGCGCTTCACAATCTGATCTTTTCCGGCACGCTGGCGCGCTTTCCGGACCTGAAGCTGATGGCTGTGCACGGCGGCGGCTACTTGCCCGGCTACTCCGGCCGGATCGATCACGCCTGGGGCGCGCGGCAAGATTGCCATGGCGACTTGCCGTTGCCGCCGACGACGTATCTGCGGCAGGTCTATCTCGACACCGTGGTTTTCTCCTATCACCAGCTGGCATATCTGATCGACGTCTTCGGTCCCGACCGCATCGTGATGGGAACCGATTATCCCTTCGACATGGCCGAATATAATCCGATCGGACATGTCGCGGGGGTGCACGGAATGGACGAATCCATGCTCGCCCAGATAGCCGGGGGGAATGCCGCCCGGGTGCTCGGCCTCGACGTCTAGCAAGGGCTAATGCGCGGCTGCTGTCTTGAATCCCGGCTGCTCGAACGGATGGGATGTCGCGAACGCCGGCATCTGGAAGCAGCGGTCGGCCAGACGCGCCACGGCCGGAAAGGCATCGAGCCCGAGCTTGAGAAAATGCGCGCCGACAACCTGGCCAGCGATGCAGATGTCGGCAAGGCCGGGCTCGGCGCCCAGGGCAAACGGCGCAGGCGCGCGGCGGGCCAGCAGCCGTTCATAGGTTGCAAGCCCCTCGGTCGTCCAGTGCTTGCCCCAGTCTTCGATGGCCCTGGCATCGGCGCCGAAGGTCTTGGCGAGATGATTGCGGACACGCGGCACCACCAGCGGATGCGCGTCCGCAATTGTCGTCAGCGCCAGCGAGCGCGCATAGGCCCGTTCCCCGGCATCTATGGGTAACAGCCGCGGTTCGGGCTGGATGTCGTCGAGATACTCGATGATCGCCAGCGACTGGAAGATGGAACGGCCGTCGTGAATAAAGGTCGGCACGACACGTTCGGCGTTGACGGCTTCATAGTCCGGCTTGAACTGCTCGCCCGAAAGGATGTCGATCGGGATTTCCTCGAACGGCAACCCCTTGAGCCGTAGCGCCACCCGGACGCGAAACGAAGCGATCGATCGCCAGAAACCGTAGATCTGTATGCTCATCGGAGGGCCCTTCTGCTCAATCCTGCAAGCTCAGCTTACCCGAAAATACCGGAAGCGGATGTCGGTCACCGTCCGATCGCAGCATAAACGGCACTCAATCAACTGGCTTATTGTTGACATTGACAACGGCGCATTTGGCATTGGCTCCGGACGCGCATAATCCGAGCGCATCCCTGCGTGCTTCCTCGATCGTCCTGCGGCCCGTGGCCCAGCCGAAACGCGAGACCCCGGCGGCAACAGCAAAGGCCTTGTTGGGTCCGCTATCGAGATAGGTCCTGAACGCCTCGCGGCCGTTGCCCTTCAGGCTCGGCGGTGCCGCCACATTCGGCGCCGGAACGTCGATCGGTCGATCGCGGAGCACGAGGTTGTTCGACGTGAGAAACCGGTCCACGATCGGCGACCAGATCGGAATTCCGCTGGCGGTGCTGAAGAGCTGGTGCCCATCGGTTCCGAACGGCGCTGCCTTGACGAAATTGACTTTTCCACCCGCGCTAGAGAACGCACTTGTGAATTGCGACGTCAGCCGCGGCCCGAAAAAATGATCATTTTCGGCGGATACCCAGAGCAAGGGTATTCGCGATGTCTTGCCGAATTCGGCGAACGCCGAAGTAAGCTGCTTCTCGCCGCAAACCGCGTCCGGGGTTGTCGAGCCTCTTCCCGGAGCAAAACTGAGTGCGGCGGCGAGATCATGCGGCGGGTCAGCGGTCAACGCCACCGTCGCGAAGGCGCCAGCCGAGACACCGACACTGATCCACTTGCCTTTGCTGACATACGGCTCGGTTGCCATGTATTTGGCGACCGCGGCGATATCCTCCGCGCCGGCACGTCCGGCTCTTGCATAATCGGGATTGGCGCAGGAGCCATAGGTCTCGGCCCACTCCCCCTCGGAACGACCATAGCCGCGGCGCAGGAACGCCACCGCGACCCAGCCGCGCCGCGCGAACGCGACCGCCTGCGCCCACATCGAGTAAGGGCTCATGGTGGGCCGGTCGCCTGGATTTCGAGGCGAACCGTGATTGAGCACCGCAAGCGAATGCGGCCGTCCATCATCCGGCCGAAGCACGATGGCTTCCAACCCAACGGAGGATCCGGAAATGACGGCCGGGATTTTCAGGGCATCGAGGCGAATTTCATCGGCCCCGGCCTCGAGTGACGAAGTGATAGCGACAAGCGCCAGCAGGAAGGCAGTCGAAAAATACCCAAATCGCATCCTGAAGCTCATTGATCCCGCCAGCGAAAGGACGCGTAAAACCGCACTACTCCGCCATATTGTGCTGCTGCCAGCGCAAAAGATAGGCTTGCAGGCGCCAAATCATGGCCGACAGCGCCACCCCTACCAGCATCAGCACAATCACCGCAACCATCATCCCGGAGGCCTCCGCCCGCGCCTCCGATTCGATGATCAGCCGGCCTATTCCCCGTTCCGCGCCGATGAACTCACCGACAATGACGCCGATCAACGCAAAGGAGATCGCGGGCGAGAGCGAGGCGAATACCCAGGCCATGGTCGACGGGATCACCACGGTACGGGTGATCTGCCACTCGCTGGCGCCGAGCAGCCGCGCGACATTGATGAAGCCCTCGTCGATCGAACGCGCACCTTCGAATGTATTGAAGAACACCAGGAACACGACCACGATCCACGACGTGACGATTTTCGACATGTCGCCGATCCCGAACGCCAGCACGATGATCGGCGCCAGCGCGATCCTGGGAATGGAATTCACGGCGGTGATGAAGGGCTGGAAAATGGAGCTGAGCCGGTCCGAGCGGCCCAGTATCAATCCGGCCACAAAACCGCTGGATACGCCGGTCACAAAACCGAAGAAGGTGTTCCTCAAGGTAACTGCGGTGGCGACCCACAGATTGTTGTCGAAGCGGGCCATGCAGCGGGTGAAATCCCCGTTCGACCAGCCGTTGAACACGCCCATCTTGGACTCGAGACAGCTCAGGATCAGAAAATGCTCGAAGATCTCGGAGGGCTTTGAAACGAAATAGGGGTCGAGCAGATCGGGAACCAGCCAGGGAACGGCGGCATGCAGATCATATCCCCATTGCCAGATCGAGAGCACGGCAGCGCAGATCAGCACCTGCCAAATCAGTGTATTGACCGGCCGACGCGTCCTCATGTGCTGCGCCCCTTGACGAATTCCTCGCCAAGCGAGTGCCAGATATGCTGGAATAATTCAGCGTAGCGCGGGGTTTCGCGCACCTTGACCGCATCGCGCGGCCGCGCAAAGTCCACTTCGAACATGTCCTTGATCCGGCCCGGCCGCGCCGAAAACAGGATGATGCGGTCGGCCAGTGTCAGCGCCTCCCCGAGGTCATGGGTCACGAACAAAACCGTCTGCTGCTCGCGCTCCCAGATTCGCAACAGCACGTCATGCATGTCGATCTTGGTGTGGGTATCGAGCGCGCCGAACGGCTCATCCATCAGCAGGATCTTCGGTTCGACCACCAGCGTTCGCATCAGTGCCGCGCGCTGCCGCATCCCGCCCGAAAGCGCGGATGGGTAGGCCTGTTCAAAACCCTTCAGCCCCGCCTGTTCCACGCAAGCCGCGATACGAGCTCTACGCTCAGCGTCGGGAACTCCGGCCAGTTGCAGGCCATAACCGATGTTGTCGGCGACGGTGCGCCAGGGAAACAACGTGTCGCGCTGGAACACGTAGCCAACGTCGGGCGTCGCCGTGCCGGCCATGACCGGCGCGCCGTCGATCAGGATCTGGCCACCGGAGGGCTTTATCAAGGTAGCGATCATGTTGAGGATGGTGCTCTTCCCGGACCCGGACGGCCCCAGCAACGCAACAAACTCGCCGCGCCGGACGTCAAAGGAGACATCGCGCACTGCCTCGATGGCCGAGCCCGCCAGCTGGAACGATTTGCTCAATCCCCTGACGTCGATCCGCTTGGGATCCGGCGACCGTTCGAGCGGCTTCGCAAGCATGTTTGCTGCTTTCAACCCGGAAACGCCCTTCGCGCCACTTCGACGAAGGTCGGGCTGACGAGATCGGCGATGGCAAGCGGCTTGATGCCGGTCATTTCCCGAAACCAGACCTTTTCTCCGCGCGCCCAGCCGGCCGCATCGATCGTCCCTTCATAGTCGGCAACCTGCTTCAGCGTCGTGATTTCCAGGACGTTGGCGTCCCGCGACGTCGAGCCGACGTAGGGCTCGATGGCGTCATAAATCTCATCGGGCGAATGCGCCTTGATCCACTGCGTGGCCCGCCACAGCGCCGTGACGAAAGCCTGCATTTTCGGTGGGTCCTTGTCGATCGTGGCTTGCAGGGTGAAATGCGCCGTCACCGGGACTTTGCCCCCTATATACTTGTTCCAGATCGCTTCGTCGGTGCCGTCGAACAGCAGCGCACCCCAGCCTTGCGCCACCGATTCGTTCAAAAGCGACAGCGAATTCACGAGTACATCGACTTGTTTTGTCTTCAACGAGCCCAGCATGGTCTCGACATTGCCGGTGCCGATCCATGTGACCTTGTCGTCGAGCCCCATGGTTTCCATGTAGTAGGACGCCCACACATGATTGGTGCCGCCCAGCGACGACACCGAGACGATGGGTTTCCGTCCGTCCGGCCGTTTCCAGGCCGCCAATTGCTCCAGTGTCGTGATGCCCTGATCCCTGAGGTCCTTGCGGATGATGAATATCACCGCGCCACTCCTCGTATCGACCGGCATCAGCACGCGTCCGGCGCGACCGTGATTGCTCAGCTGCATCGGATGGGTGATATCGCCAATGCCGATGTCGCCTTGCGAAGAGGCGATGATCTCGCGCGTCTTGACGCCGCTGCCACCCTGAATCAGTTTGCAGTCGAGGCCGGCTTCCTTGAAGAATCCGACTCGATCCGCCACGTATTGAGTCTGATAGACGGGCACCGCAACGGGATAGATCACGCGGCCCGTCTTGTCGTCGGCTCGCGCTCGGCCCGCGGCGATCGAGGCAGCACCCGCGGCGATGATTGTCAACGCCGAACGTCTCGTGAAGTGCTTTGCCATCACGCGTGCTCCCTCTCCTTGCTGGCGACCTGTTCAAGGGCATTAAGCACGGCGTCGCCCATCTGCTCGGTCGAAAGTCTTGTTGCGCCGGGTTCGGCGATATCGGCGGTGCGCGCGCCTGCGGCCAGCGCTGTACCGACGGCCTTTTCCAGCAGGTCCGCGTCGTCCGGCCGGTTGAGCGTGAGGCGCAGCATCATGGCGACGCTGAGGATGGAGCCGAGCGGATTGGCGATGCCTTTGCCCGCGATGTCGGGCGCACTGCCGTGGACCGGCTCGTAAAGCGCCTTGCGGCGGCCGAACTTGTCGACCGGCCCCAGCGAAGCCGACGGCAACATGCCGAGCGAACCCGATGCCATCGCCGCGCAGTCAGACAGGATGTCGCCGAAGATGTTGCCGGTCACCATCACGTCGAACTGCGACGGCTGCCGCACGATCTGCATGGCGGCATTGTCGACATAGAGATGACTGAGCTCGACATCGGAGAATTCCGCGGCATGCAGCGCCACGACTTCCTCGCGCCACAGCACACTGGCCTCCAGCACATTGGCCTTGTCCACCGAACACACCCTTCCCTTGCGCGTCCGCGCCAGTTCAAAAGCCGCCCGTGCCACGCGGCGGACCTGATTGGTGGTGTATTGCTCGGTATTGAAGCCGCGGCGCTGGCCGTCGGCGAGGGTTTCGATGCCGCGCGGTTCGCCGAAATAGATGCCGCTGGTGAGTTCGCGAATGATGACGAAATCAACATCCTTGAGTACCTCGGCCTTCAACGGCGCCGAATCCGCCAACGCCGGATTGGCGACGATCGGCCGCAGGTTGGCGTAAAGGTCGTACTTGCTACGTAGCGATAACAGGCTGCCCGCCTTGCGCGCCGTGGGCGGAACCTCTTTCGTCTCCGGTCCGCCGGTGGCGCCCCAGAGGATCGCGTCGGCCTCATCCATCGCCTCGACGGTGTCCTGCGGCAGCACCTTGCCGGTCGCGAGATAGGGAATGAGCCCGTATTGCGCCTCGCGCAGGACCACCGGAACGTTGCGCCTGGCGGCGAACCAGTTGAGAACCCGCTGCGACTGAGCCGTCACTTCCGGGCCTATGCCCTCGCCGCCGACCACCGCGACCTTGACCATATTGGACAGACTGTTCATGCCGATTTCCCTGCAAAATGAATCCACGGCCGCTCGGTGCGGTCGGCCGCCTGAAAGGCGCGGATGTCGTCGTCGCGCTGCAGTGTCAGCGCGACCTCATCGAGACCTCCAAGCAGTCCGGCGCGGCGGCGCGGATCGATCTCGAAGCGAATCTGCTTTCCCGAAGGCGATGTGATCGTCTGCGCCTCGAGGTCGACGCTGATGCGGCCCGCGCCTTGGGTATGCTCGACCTCCGCCGCGAGGCCATCGACGATGCCCTTGTCGACCACGATGGGAAGGATGCCGTTCTGAAAGCAATTGGCGAAAAATATATCGCCAAAACCCGAACCGATGACGGCGCGGATGCCCATTTCCTGCAACGACCAAACGGCGGCTTCGCGCGAGGAGCCGCAGCCGAAGTTGGGACCTGTGACAAGGATTTCCGCCTGCCGATAGGGCTCGCGATTCAAGATGAAATCCGGGTTTTCCGAGCCGTCGGGCAGATAGCGCAACGCACCGAACGCCCATTTTCCGAGGCTGCCGCGAACTGAATTCCCCACGATCCGATCGATGCGAATGATGACGTCGGTATCGATGTTGCTGCGCATGACCGGCGCGGCGATTGCCGTCAATTGGGTGAAGGGCTTCGGCATGTCAGCGCTCCATGGTCCGCACGTCGGCGATGGCGCCGGATATCGCGGCGGCCGCCGCCGTCGCCGGGCTCGCCAGATGGGTGCGCGCGCGCGGCCCCTGACGACCGATGAAATTGCGATTGGACGTCGAGACCGAGCGCTGGCCCGGCGCCACCGTCTCGCCGTTGGCTGCGAGACACATCGAGCAACCGGGTTCCCGCCATTCGAAGCCGGCTTCGATGAAAATCTTGTCGAGCCCTTCGGCTACCGCGTCCCGCTTTACTGTCTCCGAACCCGGCACCACCCATGCGCGCACGCCGGGCGCGACCTTGCGGCCACGCACTACTTCGGCGGCTGCGCGCAGATCGCTCAACCGGCTATTGGTGCACGAGCCGATGAAGACCCAATCGACGGGCGTGCCCATGATCGGCGCACCGGCCTTGAGGCCCATATAGTCCAGAGCGGTCTCGATCGCCGCACGCTTCGCCGGATCGGCAATCTCCCCGGGATCGGGGATACGTCCATCGACGCCGATGACATGTTCGGGGCTGATACCCCAGGTCACCTGCGGAATGATCCTGCCGACATCGACGATGACTTCCTTGTCGAAAACCGCATCGGGGTCGCTCGGAAGCTGGCGCCACGCCGCGACCGCCCGGTCCCACATCTCGCCTTTCGGCGCGTAGGCGCGCCCGCGGATATATTCGTAGGTCTCCTCGTCCGGCGCGATCAGGCCCATCTTGGCGCCCAGTTCGATCGAGAGATTGCAGATCGTCAGCCGCCCTTCGACCGGCAGATCGCGGATCGCACTGCCGGCATATTCGACGGCGTAGCCGGTACCGCCGGCGGCGCCGATCTGGCCGATCAACGCCAGGATGAGGTCCTTGGCGGTCACGCCGAATGGCAACGCACCGTCGAACTTCACCCGCATGGTCTTCGGCCGGCGCTGGATGATGGCCTGGGTGGCCAGCACATGCGTCAGTTCGCTCGATCCGATCCCGAAGGCCAGCGCGCCCAGTCCGCCATGCGTGCAGGTGTGGCTGTCGCCGCAGACGATCAGACAGCCCGGAAGGCTGAGGCCGAGTTCCGGCCCGATGACATGAACGATGCCCTGACCCGGCTCGTCGATATCGAACATGGCGATCCCGCTGGCCGAGGTTTCGACCCTCAGGGCCGCCAGCAGTTCCTGCCCGATCTTGATGGTACCGGCGCGTCCGCGCGCCGTCGAAATGGCGTGGTCCGGCGTCGCAAACGTCAATTCCGGGTTGTGTACCGAAAGGTTGCGGCTTTTGAGATCAAGCAAGCCGCGGGAGCCGCCGAGATCGTGCAGCAGATGACGGTCGACGTGTAGGAGATCGGTATCATCGCCCATTTTCGCGATGACATGCTGGTCCCAAATCTTGGCCAGCAGCGTACGGCCGGGCTTTTGCAATGACCATCCTCCCTTTGGCTTCTTTGGCCGGCGGCTTCAGCCGCTCACCGTGTTTGGCACGGTCGATATTAAGGCCTCAGCCTGCCCTCCATCAAAGCACAGCAGGCCACCCCTCGACTAGGGGCTACGACGAATGGCAGCCCAACGAGCGCGGCGAAGCCGATTGTCAATTGCAATGCAATATCGCACCATCAAACACCCTGAAATCACCGAGCAAGACATGTCCCGTCCCAAGAACGTCCTCTGGATCATGTGCGACCAGCTGCGCTTTGACTATTTGGGATGCACGGGGCATCCGACCCTGAAAACGCCGAATATCGACGCCATGGCAAAGCGCGGTGTGCGCTTCTCAAATGCCTATGTGCAATCGCCGATCTGCGGCCCCTCCCGGATGTCGTTCTATACCGGCCGCTATATGCGCTCGCATGGCTCGCACTGGAATGGCTGGCCGCTGCGCGTGGGCGAGCCGACGCTCGGCGATCATCTCAGGAAGATCGGCGTGCGCAACGTGCTCGTCGGCAAGACGCATATGACGCCGGACCTCGAAGGTCTGAAAATGCTGGGAATCGCACCGGACTCGATCATCGGCGTGCATGTGGCGGAATGCGGCTTCGAGCCCTATGAGCGCGACGACGGCTTGCATCCGACCGGCCGGCCCCGCCCGAAATACGACGCCTATTTACGTGAGCACGGATATGACGCTCCTAACCCCTGGGAGCAGTGGGCCAATTCCGGCGCCGGTGCTGATGGCAGCCTGCAGAATGGTTGGCTACTGATCCACGCCGACAAGGCGGCCCGCGTGGCGGAGGAAGATTCCGAGACGCCCTACATGACGCGCCGGGCGATGGATTTCATCGCGGAGGCGGAAACCGACGGGCGCCCGTGGTGCCTGCACCTGTCCTATATCAAGCCGCATTGGCCCTATATCGCGCCGGAACCCTACGCCAGCATGTATGGCCCCGGCGACGTGCTGCCGGCGGTGCGCTCGGAGCAGGAGAAACAAAGCGCGCACCCGGTCTTTGCCGCCTATATGGACATGCGTTACTCCCGGAACATGGCGCGCGACGAAGCACGGGAAAAAGTCATTCCGACCTATATGGGCCTGATCAAGCAGATTGACGACCAGATGGGAGTCTTGATGCAGTTCCTGGAATCGCGCGGCTTGCATGAGACCACGATGATCGTATTCACCTCCGATCATGGCGATTATCTCGGGGATCACTGGATGGGCGAGAAGGACCTGTTCCATGACCAGTCTGCCAAGATCCCGTTGATCGTGATCGACCCATCGGAGTCGGCCGATCGCGCCAGAGGAACAGTGTGTGATGCCCTGGTCGAGGCGATCGATCTGGCGCCAACCTTCATCGAATATTTCGGCGGCAAGCCGCCGGACCATATTCTCGAGGGGCGCTCGCTGATGCCGCTGCTGCACGGCGAAGCCCCAGCCGACTGGCGCAAGGTCGTATTTTCGGAATACGACTATTGCATGCAGGATGTCCGGCTCAAACTCAATCAACCGATCGAGCAATGCCGGCTGTTCATGGTGTTCGACGGACGCTGGAAATATATTCACGCCTCCGGCTTCCGGCCGATGCTTTACGATCTGCTTGAAGACCCCATGGAACTGATCGACCGTGGCGAAGACCCCGCCTGCGTCGATATCATCGCTCGGCTGCAGTCAGAGCTATTCAACTGGGCGCTGCATCCGAAGGGCCATATCACCACCAGCACGAAGAAGATCGCCGCTTATGCGGGCCAGCAGTTGCAGGTCAAGGGCGGAATCCTGATCGGCATCTGGGACGAAGCGGAACTGGCGGCGATCCAGAAAAAGATCGGTATGAAGGAACTCAATACGTGATCTTGTAGCCGGTCGCCTTGACGATCGGTTGCCAGAGCGCGGTATCGGCGGCTAGCTCCCGCGTCAATCCTTCGGGAGTGGTCCCGACCGGGATCAGGCCAATTGCCATCAGCCTCTCCCGCACGTCCGGCTTGGCGAGCGATGTGGCTACGGCCGCGCTGAGCTGGCTCGCGAACTCCCGCGAGCTTCCGGCCGGCAGCCACATCCCGTACGAGCCATCGGCGACCAGGTCGACGCCACTCTCCTTCAGGGTCGGCACGTCAGGCAGGAACGGCGAACGCTCGGCGCTGCTCACAGCCAGTATCTTGATGTTGCCCGCACGATGCTGCGGGATGGCATCCGCGATGGTGACAATCGCGAACGGCAGATGGCCGCCGATCAGGTCGTTGATCGCGGGCGCGCTGCCGCGATAGGCGACGCGGGTCAAGGGAACGCCCAGCACCTGCTCGAGCTTCGACCCCGTAAAATGTGGAATGGTTCCGTTGCTCGGCACGCCAAATGCCGCTTTGTCCGGGTTGGCCTTGAGCCAGGCGACAAGGCCCTTGAAATCCCTCGCATCGACGGCGGGGCCGACAACGACACCGAATTCGAAGCGGGCCAATAGCGAGACCGGCACGAAATCCCTGTCCAGGTCGAAGCTCGGTTCGCTCTCCACCATCGGCAAGAGGTACATGGTCGGACCGGTGGTCACGAGGACGGTCGATCCGTCAGGTCGCGCATTCTGAACCCACTTGATGCCGATCAGACCGTCGCCTCCGGTTCGATTTTCGACGATCATCGTCCGATCGAGCCGTTGGCCTGCATCTTGCGCCACGAGCCGGCAAAGCGTGTCACCACCGCCTCCGGCCGAAAAGGGAAAGATGATCTTGGTCAGCGGGCCAGACTCGCCGAACGCATCTTTCGCGATACCGAACAAGGATAGGGCGGCAGCACTGGCCATGAAGTTTCGGCGATCCACTATTCCCTCTCCGTCGGATATCTTGATCTACCAAACCAGTACTAAATGAGAACGGCGCCGATTGAAACCGTCTCCCAGTTACCACCACCGATCGGCATTTCCGGTTTGAAGTTCGTACGCCCCGAGCACGTCTTGAACCCCGAACCGCCCTGCCGCGACATATGGCCGTCCACCCGGTCCGCCGGTGCATCGACGTCAAGGGGCGCCAGCGCCATGGAAGACCTGCTCGTATTCCTGTTCGGCGCCAGCGGCCGCATCAATCGGGCCAAATACTGGCGTTCGACCCTCCTCTTTGCCGGCACTGGGCTGATGGTGGCGGTGATCCTGTTCACGGCTGCCGGCATCGCCGCACCGCTCTTCATCATCACAGTGGTCCTAGTCCTCATCCCGTGGCTGCTTTGGGGGGTCTCCATCACCACCGAGCGGTTGCATGACCGCAACAGGAGCGCCTGGTGGCTCGTCGTGTTCTATCTGGTGCCGGGCATGCTCGGCCAAGTGGCGAAAGCCGCATGGTCTGCGGGGACCACGGGCGCGGCGCTGCATTACATCCTGGCGCTGGCGGCTTTTGCGCTGACGATCTGGGGATTTGTCGAGATCGGCTGCCTTCGCGGGACCGACGGTTCAAACGACTATGGGCCCGACCCCCTGTTGCAGTTGAAGCGGCGGCGCTAAAGGCAAGCATCCCAAAACAAAAAAGGCCCGGCGGCCATCAGGCCACCGGGCGGGTATTGCAAACTCGCAATAGCGATATGCGTTGCCGATGCCCTACGCAGGGCACGATTCAGACGCTAGATCATGGTATCAACTCACTGCAGCCACCGACACCGCCCCGAAGGCCCCCGCCTCGGCAAGCGCGTCGATGCGGGCATCATCATAGCCGAGCGTCTTGCGCAAGACCTGCTTTGTGTGCTCGCCCAGCAGCGGCGCGGCCACGGGATCGACGGCCGGCGTCAGGCCGAGATGAAGCGGCGATTCGATGTTGGGGACGGATCCCGCGGCGGGGTGTGGAATCTGGCTCAGGCGATGGCGCTCGCGCACCTCCGGTGAATTGAAAGCCTCCTCGACCGTACGGAGAAAGCCGACGGGGATGTTGGCTGCCTTCATCTTGGCCACCCAGTTCTCGCGAATATCCTGCGCGAAAATACCGGTGAGAATCGCACGCAGCTTTTCCTTGTTGGCCGTCCGTGACCGCCTGTCGCCGAATTCACCGCTGGCAAGATCCGGTCGTTGCAGCACGTCGACGACGAGCCGGCGATACAATCGGTCATTGGCGCAGGCGATGTAAAATGGCGCGTCGGAACCTTCGTATACGCCCACCGATGGCGATCCGTTCGGGGAATTGCCCTGACGGCTCGGATTCACACCGGTCATCAAATAGGCCATGCCGTAGAACTGGGTCATCGCCACTGCGATGTCGAACAGCGCCACTTCGACATGCTGGCCGCGGCCGAGCCGATCGCGGGCGACCAACGCCAGGAGGATGGCGTTGCATGCCGACATGCCCGTCAGCATATCGACCGCTGGTGGTCCGGTCCGTACAGGCGGCCCGTCCGGAAAACCGTTCAACGACATGAACCCGCTTTCGGCCTGGGTGATTGGATCGAAGCCGGGGCGCGACGCGAACGGCCCCTGGCGGCCGTAGGCCGAGATCGAGCAATAGATCAGCCGGGGATTGGCGGTCGCGACAGACGCATAGTCGAGGCCATATTTCTTCATCACGCTGGCGGAAAAGTTCTCCACCACCACGTCGGCGCGCGCAATCAATTCCAGCGCGACCGCGCGCGCCTCGGGCTTGGTCAGATCGAGTGCGATGCCGCGCTTGTTGCGATTGAGGCTGACGAAGGCGGCACTTTCACCGGCGAGATCGGCGTGTTCATAGTGGCGCGTATCGTCGCCGCCGTCGGGATTCTCGATCTTGATGACTTCGGCGCCGAAGTCGGCCAGCGTTTGCGTGCAGGCGGGACCGGCGACGACCCGGGTGAAATCCACGACCAGCAAACCGTCGAGAGCGGTCGGCCCGCCCTTGCTTCGTGGCACGCGGTCCGGCAGGTGCGGTCTGGCAGTCATGATCGGTCTCTTCCCTTCTGGTATCGATTGGCGCCTTGGCGCGAGCCGACTTTAAGGTCTATTTCCAGAAGGGCAATGTTCGTCAACGGCCTGTGGGCATGCGCGAATCGCACCACACGGCTGTTTCACCTGATGGATTTGCGCCAATACAGCGAGTTCGGCCAGGCCCATGGACATTGCGGCCGGTACAGCCGATAGCCCGCCCGAATGAAGTTGTTGGCGGAGGCAATATTATCCGTGGTATCCGAGACGATACAGCCCCATCCAATGTGTCTCGCACGCGACTCCATGGCGCGCATCAGCCGCAATTGAAGGGCGTTGCCGCAGTGCTTCCCCAATACACCGACCCGACAGAAATATCCGGCATTGGCCGTGTGCGTGGACGGCACGGCACCCGCAAAACCGACCGGGATCGCCTGGTGAAACGCGAGCCACCAATGCCCGTGATCGAACTCCGGGATGGGTGCACCGTCGAAGAACGTCAGCAGGTGCAGGTCGGCAAGCGTGTCGGCAATTTCGTCGTCAAGACCGATGATGCGCTCGATTCTATGGATCAACTCAAGGGGGCCGTCGCCGCCGTTCTCGATGGCTTGTGTGGCCTTTCCCCAGCCGCGGTCGAGGATGGCGTTGGCGGCGGACACCCGCGCCGCCGCCGTGGCATCCTTCGACCGCATGACGCCGACCAGGACACGGAGGGCGGTCCGGCTGTGGCTGCGCGCCAGCGAGCGGATTTCGGTGACGATTTTGGACATTTATGTTTCGGCCGCTCGAGGTTCGTCGATGAGTACGGGAACATATTCGCAAGGCGACGTATCGACATGATCCATGACAAGATCGTCGGCCCGAGCCGTTGACCGGAAGACAATGGACGGGAAATCCGACGGATCGCGACCATTTTTGGGGCCGCGGATGAATTGAATGATCTCTGCACTCACGACAATCCCTCCAACACCGCGATCGCGATCAGGCCCGCCAGCGCCAGCGAGATCAGATATGCGGTCATGACGGCCTCGGTTCCAATACGGATGAAATATGCGGCATGATCGCTTCAGGCGATCATTTCAGGCGCGAACCCCATCTCCGTGAGGAGGCCGCGTGCGAGCGCGGACCGTGCCCGCGTCGCGTGGCGGCGCGTTCACGCGCGCCGACGAAATTCAGCGGCCTGCTCGGGAGCTATGTGTAGCGGTTTTCCGAAGGTATCATGCCCAACCCAAAGGCACGGACGGCGGCTCGCTTGCAGACGCCTGGCGGCGATGCGCTCACATGGGGAGATGGTGCGTCCCAAATGCGGCCGCCGTCCGATTGAAAAAGCCCGCGGCCGGTTTCCCGGCGCGGGCTCTTAAGATTTTTGCGATGATGAGGAGATGCCAGTGATTTGCCCGACGTGTCAACTTGTTTTTGAAAGCCGTCGAAGCCGGTCCGGCGCGTAAATATTGTGGCCCGTCGGCTAGCCGACGCCGATTGATATCTACCGCTGCTGCCGCACCAACCACGGCTGCAGCGGGTCGTCCCGATAGAAGCCGCGCAGCTGGTCGTCAAGCGGCGGCGCTGACTGCGTCGGATGTTGCGGATCGATGCCGGCCAACGCAACGAGCCTTCCCAGCAGGCTGCCCGAAAAGCCGGCTTCGTCGGACGGAGCGAGCGGCGGCATTGGCGCGCTCGTATCGGTTACCGGCGGCGACGGTTGGCCGACGATATTGCGGCTCAACATTCTCACCGGCTTGCTGCCGGTGGGTTGCGGCGCTGACGCGGGGCCGTCCGCCGGGAAAGAAAAGCGATCGCCGAATGAAGCCGGACGATCGGCCGGAGGCAATGGGGCGATACCCGCCGGGGACGAGCCCCAATTTCCAAAACAATCATCAAATGTTCGAGGATTCTCCAGCGAAGTCGCCACCGGCGGCGGCGTAACACGAGCCAACAGCCGCTGTGTTGAAGGACCATCCGGACCGACGAGCGCCAGCTCTTGCACGGGCTGATCGGTCGCAAGCCGGCGCGAATTGGTCGGATCTTGAGAACCCGAACCGGGCGGCATGACGGCGCCTATCCCATTGTATCCCCTCGAACCGTCCAGAAAGAGCACGCCGTCCCGAGCACCATCGCCTTGGGGTCTTTGCACTGTGCAGCCCTGGGTCTCATTGACAGGAATTCTCGTGATCAGATGGTCCGCGTTGTTTGCTCCGGGCAATCCGAGATCACGCGCCACTTGTCCAGCCTGACGCCGCACCCACATTCCTTCGGTACCGCCTTCGCCGAAATCGAAGCGGCCGGGTTCGCGAAATTCCAGAGGAACAACGGCATGAGCAAGCTCATGCGCGATCACTTCTCCAACGGTCGCCTGCCGTCCGCCGTCACCCCAACTCCCCGTGGCGTCTGAATTTATCCGTATGGTTCGAGTGGACGGATCGGTCCTCTCGGATTTAGCGATTTCTCGTGGAAGAAGACCGGCTCCCATCTGAATCTCGATCGTCCTGTAGCCGGCCGCCGCCGCCGCTGCCTCCAAAGCACGGACGGTGCTCGAATTCTGGCGTAGGAGCCGCACCTCATTTGCGAGCTGCGCCTTGTTCACTCCGATAAAATTATAGTTCAGGCCAGCCATATTTCTTCTCTTCCGCGTTTACGGCCTATAGGGTACGGTCATGAAATGCGTAGGCGTCACGTGCACTTGAAGCACGGTGTCCAGACACGAAAATTCAAATCCGAAGAAATCCAAGTCATCGGGAGTATACAAATCAACCAGGCGGGCCCGCTTGAATTGACATGTGGTGACAAGAGGCGTTTCGTCGTGGTCGAAGGCAACAAGCGAAAATAAAAAACAATCGCTTTCGTGGCAGTCCTCGTTTCTAGCCATGGGAATGCGAAACACCTCTACCGGCCCAACCCCGCCATCTTTCAGCTCGAAGTGAAGATAGGAAATCTTGCCTTCGGGTAGCCGGTAGGTGTTTGCAAGCCTCCGGAGCTGCTCAAAATATTTTCCTTGTTCGTAGGGTGCCCATTGATCCGGCTTCTCCCCGTAACCCGGGACTTGGCAAATGCCCACTCCGGAAAATGCAATGACGAGCATGCCGGCGCAAAACACCCTTCTCATGATTCTCCTTAGAAAAGGAATTTTCGGTGAACGGTACTCAAACTCTGGCATCGGCTCCTCCCGCTTTCCAACGGAGCATGGCACAACCTGCTAGGAGCGTCACCAATAGCCGCCGCTCCGGAAGCCGCGGCCCATCGGCGCGGCACACTTCCGGCCTCCAATGGATTTTCCCGGCATTGTACACATGACCATCACCTGCACAGGAAGTTTCAGGATTTTTTTGCAGGAGCGGAACCACGAGCACAAGCGAGCGCGGGCAGCAGCGGACGGGCAAGTATTCCCCAAGACAGGGGACTTTGCGAGCCTCTCGTCCTTCCGATTGAAAAAGCCCGCGACCGGCTTCCCGGCGCGAGCTCTTAAAGATCTTGCGATGATGAACAGATGCCAGTGATTTGCCCGACGTGTCAAATCTTTTTTTGTCGTCAGCACGTCCCCGCGACTGTAGGCCCCGCAAGGGGCGTCAGCCTTCGCCCGCCTCACACAGCGAAGACAGCTCATCGAGATCGATCACGCGCACCGCACCGTCCTTGACGATGATATTTTCACACCGCCGCCGCTCGAGTTCCAACACCTTGTCGACGGCATCGGAAGCGGTTGCGCAGGATGTCGAGACGGCTTCGGCGGCTTTGGTCGCTAGTACAGCAAATGGCATTTTGGGCCTCCCGGGTATTGCGGCTTGCGTCGCGAGCGACGGGTGGCTGCTCGATCCGTCCCATGCCCGTTTGGTGAGTTTCCCGCAATGGCACGAAACTATTTTGATCTATCTCAATACCCCGCCGGCCGCGATATCCGAAACAAGCTCCTACGATAATGCGGTTGAATGCGGGGCGATGGACGATCAGGGTATCAGGCGAATTCGCCCCGTCACGCATGAGAGCGAAACAACCGCGCATGCTCCGCGCGGAGGCGTCGCGGCGCTGACGATCGGGGCCATCGGCGTTGTTTTCGGCGATATCGGCACCTCGCCACTCTATGCGATCGACCAGATTTTTCTCGGGCCGGCCGGCGTCACGCCGACGCCCGACCATGTGCTCGGCGCGATCTCGCTGGCGATATGGACGATCATTCTCATCGTCGCGATCAAATACGCGATTTTGGTGCTGCGCGCCGAGAACGACGGCGAAGGCGGCGTGTTCGCGCTCTATGGCCTGCTGCATCAATTCAAGAATCGGGGCACCAAGGTGCTGCTGTGGTCGCTGATGCTGGGCGCCGGCCTGCTGCTGGGCGACGGCATGATCACGCCGGCGATCAGCGTATTGTCGGCGGTCGAAGGGCTCGAGGTCGCCACCCCCGCCTTTGCGCCCTATGTCATACCGATTACCGCCGTCCTGCTCACCGGTTTGTTCGCGATCCAGTTCAAGGGAGCCTCGGGAATCGGCGTGGTTTTCGGCCCCATCCTGCTGGTCTGGTTTGCGGTCATCGCCGCGCTGGGCGCCGTCGCGATCGCGAAGCAACCGGCGATCCTGGTGGCGTTCAATCCGCTTTACGGGGCGAGCTTCCTGGTACAGGCGGGCCTGCGCGAGGCGGTATTGCTGCTCAGCGTGTTGATCCTGGTCGTCACCGGCGGCGAGGCGATGTACGCGGATCTCGGGCACTTCGGCGCCCGGCCGATCCGGATCGGCTGGTTCACCGTGGTGTTTCCCGCCCTGCTCCTGAACTATCTCGGCCAGGGCGCCTATCTGCTCTCCGGCGCGGAAGTCGCAGGCGGCAAGCTGTTCTACAGCCTTGCGCAGGCGCCGCTGCTGCTGCCGCTGGTCGTGCTGGCGACGCTGGCGACCGTGGTTGCTTCACAGGCGCTGATCTCCGGAGCGTTTTCACTCGTGTCGCAGGCGATCGGCCTCGGACTGTCTCCCCGTCTCGACGTCCTGCACACCCACCGCTCCCATGCCGGACAGATCTATATTCCCGTGGTCAACTGGGGACTCTATATCGGTTGCGTCGCCCTGGTAGTGGCGTTCGGCTCGTCGTCGGCGCTGGCGTCGGCCTACGGGCTCGCCGTTGCCGGCGTGATGCTGATCACCTCGCTGGTGATGTTCGCGATCGCGCGGCACTATTGGCAATGGGGTTTGGCGCGAACGGTGCTGGTGTGGGTTCCGATGACCGCCCTCAATGGCGCCTTCCTGGTCGCCAGCTCGGTGAAATTCCTGGAAGGCGGCTTCATGCCGCTTTCCGTCGGCGTCACGGCTTTCATCGTCATGGCGACATGGCGCTGGGGACGCAAGGCCACGTTCGCCGCCTATGCCGCGAGAACGAGCATGACCATGGCGGAGCTCGTGAAGCTACACCGCTCCGGTACGGCGTTCATCGAACGCAACGCGCTGATCATGGCACCCAACCCGCTGCGCCATCCCGACGATCGTGCGCCGGCTTTGGTCGGATTGTTGCTGGAACGTTACGGCGTGCTTCCGCGCAACCTCATCCTGGTCGAGGTCACACACCCGAAAGTGCCCTACGTTCACGAACACCGCTACCACATCACGGTGTTCGAACGCGACAAGGATCACGGCAGCGTCATCAGCGTCGAGCTGCGGTTCGGCTTCATGGAAGACCCCAACGTCGAACGCTACCTCGAAGCCATGGCGCGGCACAAGGAGATCGACCTGCCGGCGCATCCCGGGCAGTGGATCGTTCATGTCTCGCACGAGAACCTGCTGCCCGCGAAGCACATGACATTGTTCAGACGGCTGCGCTTCCGCCTGTTTCTCTTCCTGCGTCG
>Ga0302275_10002547_pt1 | contig 19152 bp, 12 predicted proteins | sample III_Bog_N2_2_FD_200229 | JGI IMG/M metagenome (GOLD analysis project Ga0302275, IMG submission 200229) | Peat permafrost microbial communities from Stordalen Mire near Abisko, Sweden - III_Bog_N2_2 | ecosystem: Environmental > Terrestrial > Soil > Wetlands > Peat | place: Sweden: Abisko...
CAAGTGCTCAGCTCCACTTCTCATGCCGTGATCGAAATCACCTCTCCACCAAAGTGGATACACGACACCGGCCATCGAGGAGTCATTTGTCGCGGATGTTTCCCTGCCTTGCATCGTCTCGAACTAAGGAACCTCTGCACAAGTCCACAAGCCGCTTGATTGTTGATTAGACTATAACTATGAAGCGAGAGGCGCGTTTTCAGCAAACACTGGCATCGCAGGCGAGTTTTACGAAGTATGGTCGCAAGAGCAAGCGGGAGCTTTTTCTTGACCAGATGAGCCATGTGGTTCCGTGGCCTGAGCTATTGGCGCTGGTTGAGCCCGTTTATCCCAAGGCAGGCAACGGGCGGCAGCCTGTGGGCTTGGCGATCATGATGCGGACGTACTTTTTGCAGCAGTGGTTCGGCTTTTCGGATCCCGGCATGGAAGAGGCATTCTATGATTCGCCGGTGCTGCAGCGCTTTGCCGGAGTGGATCTGGGCTTGGCCGCCGCGCCAGATGAAACCACGATCCTCCGCTTCCGCCACCTGCTGGAACAGCACGATCTATGCGGCCAGATGCTGGACACGGTGAATCGCTACCTGGAGACGAAGGGCATCCGCATCACGACCGGCACCATCGTAGACGCGACGATTATTCATGCGCCCAGTTCGACGAAGAACTCCAGCGGCCAGCGCGACCCTGAGATGCATCAGACCCGGAAGGGCAAGCAGTGGTACTTCGGAGCCAAGGCGCACATCGGCGTGGACAGCAAGGAGACGGTGGTGCATTCGGTGGCGACAACTGCGGCCAGCGTGGCGGATAAACATATGTTGCCCGACCTACTGCACGGCGACGAGCGCAAGGTATGGGGCGATGGCGGCTATCAGGGCCAGGGCGAGGCCATTCGCGCGGCCGCGCCGAAGGCACAGGATATGACTTGCCGCCGGACGAAATACAAGGACTATGTGGATGAAGAAGCCAAGCGAAAGAATACAACCAAGGCCCGAGTTAGAGCCAAAGTCGAGCATCCTTTTCGCATCCTGAAGCGTGTCTTCGGATTTACCAAGGTTCGTTACCGTGGCATCTGGAAAAATCATCAGTGGCTGTGCGCCGCCTTCGCGCTGGTCAACCTGTACCAACACCGCAACCGGCTGGCCCCGCAAAGGGCGTAGTGTCTCCGGAGGCCGGAAAACGGCCTCAAGAAACCAAAAAGACAAGCAGCGACCATTATTCTTCGTCAGAAAACTGATTCAAAACCTAGAAACCATCTGCGGTTGAGTCGTCGCTACAAAATCACGAGCCTGCGCAGAGGTTCCCTAACCTCTGACTCATGAGCGAGATGCCTTAAGGTCGCAATTCAGGATGATTATTATCTAACTAGTAAGCATGCCAGTTACTTCGGTTGGCCGCGTGTAAAACTCTGCGGTTTCGCTTGACTTACCAAAGCTTCAGGCGCATAAAGGATGCGTCAGAAAATGGCGTGACTCAGTAACAGTCTGTGACTGACCACAACAAGTTGTCCACACTCGACCTTCACAATCTAGAACCGTTGTCATGCCTAATCACGTGATTTAGATCACCAACTCGGAGGGTAACTCCTTCAGCTGGAGGAACGTGTAGCGGTGGACGAGTCACACCACATCTCGTTGCTGATGAGGATGACAATGGAGTTGTGCGGCATGAGAATCGAGGGCATATGAAAAGACACCTGGTCTTGTTTATCTTGATTGGCGCGTTGACGGTTTCAAACATCGCCACGGCTCAACAGACGGCTCCGACAGCGGCTTCGTACCTGCAGCAATCTCTAGTCGCGTTGGCGGGGCAAACCGCAAACCAGGGCCTCACGCTCAACGGAACAGCCGAGTTCATTGCCGGGTCGACAGACGAGACGGGCTCCTTCAGTGCATCCTGTTCAGTGGCAGGTTCCAGTCAGGTGCAATTGCAGCTTTCAACTGCATCGCGCACTGAGAATCGACAAATCTCCAACGGAACCCACACAGGAAATTGGTTGGACAGCCAGGGCCAGCAGCATGCGATGGCCGGGCACAACCTTCTCACGCCGGAGTCGTGGTTCTGTCCCAATATTGCCCTCGCCAGGATTCTTCAGAACAGCAGCCTCACGGTCCAGTTGGTTGGAAACGAATCGAAGAATGGGATTGCTGTAGCCCACTTCACGATTGGCGCGCCGGCCGTTGACAATACCGAGCCAAACCAGCTCGTCGCCCATCTGTCCATCACGGACCTATTCCTTGATCCGACAACGCTCAGGCCAGTGGCTCTGGATTTCAATGTTCATCCTGACAACAATGCCCTGATCGATATTCCTGTTGAGATCCAGTTCAGCAACTACACGAGCGTGAACGGAGTGTGGATTCCGTTCACGGTGGAAAAGTATGTAAATTCCACTCTCGCTCTCAAGTTGCAGGTTGGGTCTGCCTCGACTGCCACTACCGCTTCGGCAAACTAGTTTCTTCTCGAAGCGACTTGGAGAATGGTCATGAAGAACGCCCGCGCTTTTCTTGTTGCTATTGGTCTTGCACTTTTCAGCCTCCAAGCATTGACGCAGCCGGCGACGGGGACCTACCCGGACGGCAGCTTCACTGGTGGTCCCGATGTCGTGAATCTCGGCAACCTGAATGCCAATTTGACGATCCCGATTGTCAACAAGCCTGGCCGTGGGCAGAATTTTGTCTACAATTTGACCTACGACAGTTCGGTCTGGTATCCGGTTGGGTCCAGCGGATCTCAAAGCTGGCAGCCGGTTAATACTACTAGCTGGTGGGGATGGCGGGGTCTTTCAGCACCAGCTTTCGGGGGAACTGTCACATACTCAGTTTCTACGTCGTCGGGTCAATGCGGTCAATACGGTCAGAACAGTTGGGAGCAGTGGACCTACAGCAACATCATTTATACAGACCCGACTGGCGGGACGCATTCTTGGATTGGGACTGTTGGAGTCTACATCAGCTCAACCGGTAGCATGTGTCCGCCAACCGGTGCGTCACCCTCGGGACCCACCGTCGCTGTCTCGAACGACGGGTCAGGCTACTCAGCCGAGTGGCAGATCTCTTCGAGCGGCATTGCGATCCAAATGCTGACAAGGACGGGAAACACGATAACTCCCGGGGCAAGCAGTGGTGTGATCTCCGAGGATGCCAACGGAAACGAGATCACCCTCAGTGGCGGTGTGTTTACGGATACGCTTGGGCAAACTGCTCTTTCGATGTCGTCAGGTTCGACCACCACACTTTCCAACGGCAATCCTTCCGGGAATCCCTACACGGTGAGCTATACCTCGTACAACATCAAGACCAATTTCGGCTGCCCGGGAATTTCGGAGTATTCCGCTAGCAATGTGAATCTGGTAAACCAAGTATCGCTTCCCGATGGCAGGTCATATTCGTTCACCTACGAGAACACGCCTGGTTACTCTGGCTACAAGACGGGACGTGTGGCGTCGGTGACCCTCCCGACTGGTGGCACGATCAGCTATGCGTATACAGGCGGCAGTAACGGGATTGTCTGCGCGGACGGCAGCACTGCCGGATTGACGCGGACCACTCCGGATGGCACTTGGACCTACGCCAGAAGCGGCTCAGGAACCCAGTGGACAACGACGGCTACGGCGCCGACCTACAACAGTGTCCAGAACCAAACCGTAAGCAAATTCCTGACCACTGGTGCAACATCCGGTGCTGATTTCTACGAGATTGAGCGGCAGGTGTATGCCGGTTCGTCGTCCTCAGGCACCTTGCTCGAAACGCTCCTCACCTGCTACGAGACGAATCCATCCAACTGCTCCTCTTCAATAGGCGACAGCGGCACAAGCGTCAGTACAAGCGCGCTTTCCCGCATTCAAAAAACGGCTCAATTACCAGGAGGGTCCGGATCAATTTCCTCCGGAACCCTTGACACCCTGGACGCCTATGGCAGCAACCTCACTCATGCGATCTATGACTTCGCCTCCGGAACATCGTATGGAAGTCTGCTGCAGACGACAACCACGACCTACACGACGAGTTATGGCGGTGATCGCCCGACTGAGGTGAAGGTCACAGACGCTGTGCCGAGTACCGTCTCCGATACGGTGTATGGGTACGGTACGACTGTCGTGGCGACCAGCGGAACGCCGAACCACTACAGCGGATACAACTTGGGGAACCTAATATATGTCGGTAAGCTGGTGAGCGGGAGTACATACCAGTACGCATACTATTCGTACTACGACACCGGGAATGTCTATGTCGCAACTGACGTGAATACTGCGACGACGACCTACACGTACGGAAGTGGAACAAGCTGCGGCAACTCGTTCCCCACGTCGGTCAGCAGCACGACGGGCGGCAGTGTAGTGACGTCGCTTTCGACATCTGCAACCTGGAACTGCTCTGGCGGCGTGCAACTCACAAATGTGGACGTGAACGGTAACACGACCACCTACAGCTATGGGAGTGATCCCTTCTGGCGGCCTGTGTCGGTCACCAACAACGCTACGGGGGCTGTAACCAATTACGCCTATCAGACCTCGTCTTCGAATACCTCGTCAACTTCAATGAATTTCAACGGAACCACATCGACCAACACAGTCGTTACCACCTACGACAGTCTGGGGAGAACCCTGCTTCAGCAGACTCAGCAGGGCCAAAGCTCATCCAGCTACGACACCGTAGCTACCGCCTACGACTCCATTGGTCGCGTAGCGAAGCAGACGCTGCCTTATTCCGGCACCCTCGGGAATTACGTTTCCACCAACCCCGGCTCAACAACGACCTACGATGCGCTGAGCCGGAAGACGCAGGTGGCCGACAGCGGCGGAGGAACCAAGTCTTATACGTATTCACAGAACGATGTTCTGGTCACTGTCGGCCCCCAGGTTACTTCACCCGCAACGGAAAACCTCAAGAAGAGAAACCTCGAGTACAACGGAGCGGGCTGGCTCGCCTCCGTCTGTGAGGTGGTCACGTCCACATTGCCCGCCGGTGGGACTTGCGGCCAGACAAGCTCGTACACCGGATACCTCACGAAGTACACCTACGATGGGGCGGGTCGGTTGACCCAAGTCAAGCAGAACGCTCAATCATCGAGCGTTCAGACGCGCACTGTAGCATACGACGAATTGGGTAGAAAGACCTCCGAGTCCATTCCGGAGTGGAGCGCGGGCACAGGTGCCGCTGGAACAACCAACTATTACTATGATTCAGTCAGCGGATGCACAAGCTCGACAGGCGACCTGATCAAGACAGTCGATCCCATAGGGAACGCAACCTGCATTACTTACGATCTGCTTCATCGGCCCACTTCGTCCCAGGTTGTGTCCGGTTCATACGCGTCGGTCACGCCACTGATGTATGTGGTCTACGACGCGGCTACCTACAGTGGCACAGGCATGCAAAACGTCAAAGGTCAGGTCGCCGAGGCCTATACCTGCAGTTCATCGACTTGCAGCTCGAGGCTAACAGACATTTTCTTCAGCGCGAGCCCGGTCACAACAGGCAATATGACGGGTGGTGTCCTATCTCAGATGTGGGAGAAAACGCCGAATTCAGGCAACTACTTCCTCACGCAAGATACCTACTTTCCCAACGGAGCGGTAGGCGCAGTATCGGCTTCGCTTGGTGGCTCTTCTATAGGCATCCCCAGCCTGACATATGGCGTGGACGGCGAAGGCCGACCCTACTCCGCAACCGATACTACGAATAGCCTCAATCTGGTCACGGCCACAGCGTACAACCCTGCCAGCTCGCCCACCAGCATCACTTATGGGAACGCCAGCACAGGTTCCGCAAGCGATGTTGACAGTTTCACCTACGACTCCTACACATACCGGCCAACCAACATAACCTACGCCGTCAACCCCAACCCGTCGTCCAGTGACTATACGGTGTCCACTGGACTCACATGGAATGCCAACTGGTCGTTGCAGCAGATGCAGTACACTGACCGCAACGACTCCACGAAGAACCAGACTTGCACCTATTCGGCAGACGATTTGAGCCGAATCGCTTCCGTAAATTGCAGTGGTGCCTGGGGTCAGACATTTGCCTACGACCCCTTCGGCAACATCAACAAAACAGGCAACAACGGTGGCACAAGTTACGCGGCGGCTTACAACACCGTCACAAACCAGGTATCGAGCGGCGTCACCGCTTCTTACGACGCCAACGGCAATCAGCTCACCAGCACCCCGGCCACACTCACCTGGAACGCGCTTAACCTGCCCATCCAGGTGAACTCAACCACGGCCACCTACGACGCGCTGGGGCGCATGGTCGAAAAGGGATTGAGCGGCGTCTATACCCAATTTGTCTATCGTCCGTCCGGGGCGATGCTGGCAGTTTACAGCGGAGGGCTCACCAAGGGAACGATTTCGCTTCCCGGCGGTTCGACTGCGGTCTACAATACAACTGGATTGAACTACATTCGCCACAAAGATTGGCTCGGGTCGAGCCGGCTGGCCACCACGTGGTCGACACATGGCGTCTACTCCAAGGAAGCCTACGCGCCCTTCGGTGAGTCGTATAACGAGGCCGGCACGGCAGACCGCAGCTTCACTGGGCAGGACCAGAATGTAGCCACCGGCCCCGGCGGGACTGGAGCGTATGATTTTCTCTTCCGCAAGTACGATCCGAGCGCGGGAAGATGGTTGAGTCCCGATCCAACTGGCTGGGATGTGGTGAATCAAGCCGACCCGCAATCGTTGGATCGATACGCTTATGTCGAGAATCGGCCGGTCAACTGGGTTGATCCTTATGGGCTGTCGCCCCCCTGTAATGGTGGACTCGTTTCCGGCGAGGAGGATGATGAGGGGGGCTGGCCGGAAGTCTCGCCTTATTTATACGTGAATTGGAATAGCCAGAACGTGCCCCAAGACGTGCCGCAGTTCAATTGCTATAATCCATGGAATCCTGGAAATCCTACCGGGACCAACTCCGGCGCCGGAGGTGCGCCTAATAATGGAAAATCGAAAACAGCTTGCACGGTCGACAATGCGTTGGCTGCGGTCCCGGGGGCTGCACCAAACGGTATCAACACGCCGGTTAACGGCCACTTAGAAGTTGGCATAGACGTTAGTGCGGCAACGCTGCAGGCTGATGGATTTCAGTTCTTTCAAACACCCTTTGGTCCAAATGGATATAGAGCAGGGAATGTTATTATTTCGGCTCATGTGAATGGATCTGGATCCGAGCTAAGTCCTGCCTCATTTCAGAACGCGCCCAACGGAATCGTTACCGCTCAAGTCCATTTTGACATTTTCAATCCGTCTACTGGCCTGTTTGGGATAATTGGGCATACGATCTGGGACTGGCTAATCGGGCACTTATTTGCGCATAGTGCGACGCTGGATCCTGGGTGCTAACATGCGGCGCTTTATTGTGTTTGTGTTTTCCTGCTTTTCTCTCGCTTGCAACGCTGCTGGACAGTCACCTAGTCTTGAAGGCGCCAGAATCAAATTCCCGTCCGGGAAGGTAATTGGTGCTTCATTTTCCAAAGGCCCAATTTTCATTCAGCAAGCAATCTTGGAGGCTTCTGGACCTAATGTTCTATCCTCTCGCCGGATCATCTCGTGGAGTCTTGAAACGAACTCAGTCGTGAGACAGCGGTCCCTAGCGGAACATCTCTCCCCACTTGTGGATAAAGGGTGTGGCAGAGTTGCAGTGGACGACGAGAGAGGACGTGTTCTCATTTGTCAAGACGCTGAGAATCTGGGTGTGCTGAGTGCGGATACTCTCGCTACGCTTTCTGAGATACATTGCGGTGGTCGAATATTTGACTTCGCCATCGATCACACTACAAATCGGGTATTCATCGCATGGGAATCCGCTTCTGACGACCAGTACCTAACTACTTTCGACATTGCGAGTGGTGCACAAACGCAGCAGGTGGAGGTATCTTCCGGCGTCGTTGCCAACGTTCAAATCGCACTTGACGAACGAACGAAGGAAGTTGCTGTAGCACTGTCCCGCTACAATCGCGGCGGGTACTCTACCAGCCTGTTTGGCTGCGATTATGCAGAACGGATGAATTGCAACTTCGCAGTCAACGTTGGGCAGGTTGCTCAAATTGCGATTCTCGGACGGCAGGTCTTGCTTGCAAGCGGCCTACTCGCCAACGATCCTCATGTATGCATAACTAATGTGAATCTTATGTCTAAAGAGATTAGCCATGAATACTGTGCGCCCAAGACCGGCATTCATTTCGCAGTGGGAATAGTCGCTGGAGATTATGTTGTTGGCTATTCGGGGGTACAGAAGTGGCTAGCATGGAAGGAAGTTAATCTTAGTGTCACCAGTTCCGTATCTATGTGGAGGTACGAAGGGAAGGAAACGGTCGAGACAATTCAACAAGAAGTACCCGCATCATTTTGCGAAGGGGCACGAATCGCGGTTAGCAGGGATGGACCACGCTTTTTGCTTTATAGCGAAACATCAAACATCGCTTACGTCTATTCAGTCGGAAAGCTAGTGGAAAAAAGTGGTTCCAATTAACGCGAACCCTGTGAAGGGCTATTTGGCGGGAGCGCTGGTTTTTGCAATATCCATTTGTGCGGGAGCGCAGCAGCCCGATCCTGTTGGCCCTAAGTCGGAGGCAGAAAAGCTGGGCTACGCGGGAAATCAGCGACTACTGGTAATCCAGGCCGAAGACCTCGGTATGGCCCACTCCATCGATAGGGCCAGCTTCGAAGCACTAGAGAAAGGTTGGGTCACTTCGGCGGGGGTTCTGGTTCCAGGACCATGGTTCCCTGAAGTTCTGCGCTGGTCGCGCAACCATCCGAACGCCGACCTAGGAGTTCGGTTGGACCTGAATGCCGACTGGTCAAGCTATCGCTGGCGTCCAGTTTCCGGATTGCAGAAGGGTTCGGGTTTGACCGACCCCGGCGGATATCTATCCAGCAATTCGGTTGCGGTTGCACAACACGGAACACCCGCAGAAGTGGAAGGCGAGCTGCGCGCCCAGATCGATATGGCCAAGCGCGCGGGAATGCAGATCACCCACCTGGACAACCACATGCGCACCATGATGATTACGCCCGCCTTGTTTCAGTCATACTGGAAGATGGGCCAGGAGTATGGGCTGCCGATCATGCTGCCCAACCAGCAGGTGAAGCTGAGGGGCGTGGCCACCGCGAAGCCTGGCGTGTTCAACTTCGGCGGCATCGATGTGGACCTTGCCAGCCTGCCAATCGACCGCGAACTGGAGATCATGCCAGGGCTTGCCAAGCAGGACTGGCTGAGCGCCTACGAGAAAACTCTCGACGCATTGCCGCCCGGAGTCTACCTATTGAGCGTTCACCTGGGATACAACGACGACGAGTTGCAGGCCATGACCTGGGATCATCCGAACTGGGGTGCGGAGTGGCGGCAAAACGACCTGGATGTGGTGAGTAGCGCCGAGTTTCAGAAATTCCTCAAGGACAAAGGCTTTATCCTAGTGGGATGGAAGGACCTGCAGAAGGCGATACCCGCTCAACATCCAAACTCCAATTAGGTGCCAATATGGTGAGGCCGGAATTGCAAACTCGCATCTGCCGCGAGCGAGAGCGCGGCCTGACGCTGGTTGAGCTGATCATCACCATCGCACTTCTGTCGATCCTTGCCTCGGCTGCCGTGCCGGTGACGTTGTTCACCATAAAGCGCGACAAAGAGCATGTGTTGCGGCGCGACCTGTGGGAGATGCGCGACGCAATCGACCACTATAAAGACGTTGCCGACAGCGGGGCCGTGCAAATCAAGGTGGACAGCAACGGCTATCCACCGGACCTGGAGACGCTGGTGAACGGGATCGAAATTCGTGGCATGAAGGTGAGGTTTCTGCGCCGAATTCCGGTGGACCCTATGACAGGTAAGGCCGAGTGGGGACTGCATTCGATGCAGGATGATCCCAAGTCGGACTCCTACGGCGGCCAGGCCGTCTTCGATGTGTATTCGAAGTCACAAGGCACGGCTCTCGATGGCACGAAGTATTCGGACTGGTAGGTGGCGGAGATGGCTGATATTGAGGTTGTGACGTCGGTCTCTATTTCTTGAGCCCTAGACTCCGCAGCACCAGTTCGTCATCGCGTACTGCTCCATTTTCCTTATAAACCACGCCGAAGCCGCCCTGGTAGTCCCACATCGTCCAGCCGATATGATTCTTTTCGAATGCGGTGCGCGCCGCGGTAAGCCAATGCTCGCGAGACTCCGGTGGCGAGAAGTTGCGGTAGACACCGAACTCATCGCACATCAGTGGAACGTTTCGCTCGCGAGCCCAATTGGCGGCGAATTCAATATCGCTGGCGATTCTTTCTGCGTCCCAATGGTCGGATTTGTACTGGAGGATTCTCCATTTCGCTTCTTCCGACTCAGCATGCTCGATGGCATCTGAAACTGCTTTGTCAGTTGGTGGGAAAGGGAGGCTTTTCACGTCCAGCCAATAGTCATTGCCCCACGTGGCGCCTTGGTGGGTGAATATGTGCGGCTCGTAATAGTGGAAGTTGTAGATCAGATTGTTGTCGGCAAAAGCGGGTAGCCGGACAAGGTCCCAAATATCGGAGTAGCCAGCGCCCTGCACGAGGATGGTCGAGTTGGGAGCGTGACGGCGGATGACATCGATGGACTGCTGAAGAAGACCAGACCAACTGTAGGGATCGGGGACGCTGATCTCGTTCATTACTTCAAGGACGATCCGATCCTGATTCATTGCGCCGTAATGGTCAGCGATCTGTCCCCAAAGGCGGAGATACTTGTCGGCGGCCATGGGGTTCGAGAGCAAGGAGTGAGTGTATTGAGGGTTGGGGTGAAAATCGAGAATCACATCAAGATCGAAGGAGAGCGCCTGCTGGATCACCTGATCGAGAAACGCGATCCGCTCACATGATGCCCAGTCACCCTCGCACTGAAAAATGATGGGGTCGACCGGTATGCGTATATGATCGAAGCCGAGTTTATGGATGTGCTCGAGATCGGCCGGTGTTGTGTAGGCCCGGAGTTGAGCGAGCGAGTAGTTTCCGCTCTCGGAAAACCAGCCACTGAGGGCCACGCCGTGCTGCAAGTGCTGGAATCGCTTCCAGGCGAGAGATGTGTTTTGGGCTGGAGAAAATGAAGCTATGACGACGAAAAGCGCTATGGCAAACAAGATACGACGAGTCATGGAATCCTTACTCCAGAGCCGATGTGAATTGGTCCAGATACTGCGGCGAAACAAGTATAGCTCAGGTGCAGGGTCTCTTTTCCACGATGTTTTGGCTTTCTTGTCTGTAGGGGAGTAGCCACAACGTGAACGGCTATCTGCGTAACAGTTCAGCCCACTTTGCCGCCGCGCTTCTCCTGCGTAGCCCAAATCCGCTTGACCGCTTCGGAATTCCGCTTGCGCCATTCGGGTTGGAGATTGCGCCTTTTTGGTCAGCCTTGCTTCCGCGGTTGCTGCAACACTCTTTGGCGGACGATCTCGATTCCTCGTGGGTGCGGCCTGTCCGCGCCTCGACGAACAAACCTCATCAAGCTGTCCAATCGCAGGATCAAGTGCTGCCAGAATCTCCAAAATGTCCATGTTCCCTCCAGATCACCTGTGACCTCCGACGCAACAGCATGACCCGGCTGATCAATTGCCGCCAACATCTAAATAATGGCGCGGATACGCATGAGTCGCATTTCAATCTGCTCTGGCGGAGCCACAACCAAACACTGTCGACGATCATCTGGTCAGCCGGTATTCTCGCAATCTGCCGCCAACAATTCATGCGGTTTACAGACTCAGGCCAAGGTCGGCGGTTTCCTTACTGCCCGTCTGGACCTGAGCGTTGCCGTCAATTGAGTGAGCCGATGATTGGCCGAGTTGCTCAAGGGCGGCCTCTCGCGTTATTGGCTGCGCTTGCCGGTCGTAGAACTGGCCTTGCGGGTCGATGTGAAGCCAGTTTCCCGCTTGGGTGTGCTGGTAGCTCTGGACCTCGCCGGTCTCGCGCTTCCACTCGTATTCTGACGCTTCCTTTGGCAGGGCCGCTTGGATTGGAGCATTGTGCCGGTGCTCAGTGTCGGCAGCGGTGCAGAGGTTTTCGGATGTGTGAATCGTCGTCGCGGCAAGCGTCTGGCGGCGTATTTCCTCTTGCGAATGCTCTCTGCTGTTGGTCATCGGTGGCTCCTTGGTCTGGGTTTGCTGGTTGTTGGTCGGTTCGACTTGGACCTTTCGAAGGTCCACGGCTGAGGTCTTTGTCACGTCGGTACTGAGACGTTCACTCAGGAGCGCAGCGTCGTTGGTGTAAATTCTCACGTCTTCGGAAGCGCGGGAAACGGAGACGTAGGCGAAGCGGGTGTTGATAAGTTCAGGGTGGACCCTTGTGTCCATATTCACCAACACCCGGTCTGCGGTGAGCCCCTGGGAGCTGTGCGAGGTTACGGCGTAGCCGTGATCGAAATGCCGCATTTGCCCGGCGTCGAAAGTGACGGTGCGCTCTTTCACCCCGTCCATTTTCACGCAGATCTGATTGCTGTGTATCCGTTCGATGGTCCCCATATCGCGGTTTGAAACGGCAAGCTCGCGGTTGTTGGCGGTGAACTGGATGCGGTCGCCCTGCGCGAACTCGCGGTCAATCTCGCGGTAGGCCGCGATCCCTTGCAGCCGCTTTGGGTCATAGGTGGCCTGCTGGCCATCCTGCTTCTGGACGGTGATCTGATTCTCTTTGTGGTTGATGGAGACCACGGTTGCGTAGCTGCCCTTTTCAATGTCGTGTTCCTTGCTTCCCCGCGTGTAGTGGAGAATGTCGTCGGGCTGGTATCGCGCCGCCCAGCTTCGATCAACGCTGGTCATGTCGGACCGCGGCGTGAGCACTTTCATGCTGTGATCCTCTTTGGAGACGGCGCCGGATGCCTGCAATTCCCTGCGGATCGCGTTGTTGATTTCCTGGCGACTGGCGTTGTCGGGCGAGACGACCAGGGTGTTCTCAGACTTGGCGACATAGTCTTTCGCGATGGCCTCAATGCGCTGGACGTTATCCGGTATCTCGGTGACGCGGCCCTGTTGTTGCAAGAGCGTCAAACCGATTGCCGTTTCATTCTTTGAAAGGTGTTCGACGGCCCGAAGCAACTCTGGATCTTTCTGGCGCATGATCTGGTCAAGCTGTGAAGTGTGCATCCCCGCCTGTTGCATCTGCTCGAAGGGCTTGCCCGCATCGACGCTCTGATGTTGGCGCGTGTCGCCGATAAGAAGCACTCGATCCTGCGGCCCAATCTTTTCCATGAACGCCTGCATCTGACGGGTGCTGGCAAGGCTCGATTCATCCACCATATATAGATGGCGGCTGCTTGGATCGCCTTTGAACTGGTCTTGTCCTCCGCGTGTAAGAAAGCCCTGTAGAGTCTCGGCTGAGATGCCAGCATCCCGAAGTTGGGCGGCAGCGCGACTGGTCGGGGCGAAGCCCTCGACCGCGAAACCGTTGCGCTCCGCGCCCTCCCGAATGGCTTCTAGCGTGGTGGTCTTCCCGGTTCCGGCGAGCCCCTGTAGGCCATGGACACGGTCATGGCTAGTCAGCACTTCCTCAATGGCTCTGCGCTGTGCGGGATTGAGGAATTCGCGGGTTGCCGCATGAGTTGCCGACTGTTCTTTCGCCATGATTGGCTCGACGGTATTCTGGCCGCGTTGCATGTGGCCGACTGTCTCCCGCTCTGCTGCGATGGTCTCGCGAGTGGTGAACTGCCGCCCTGTTTCATGCTTCTGCCCCTCCACGATCTGAAACTCGCCGGTGCCCTGACGCTGATCGAAGTTGTCGCGTACCTGCCTGTAAGTGAGGTCGCCCATGCCGCGGCGTAAGGCATCGCGCATGATCTCTCGTTCGTCGGTGACGGCCTCACGTTCAAAGCCGCGATCCTTGGCAAAGGTGACAGCTTCCTGCGCCCGCACACGCGAATCCGGCAATTGACTCTGCTGCAAAGTTGCGGCGCGTTCTCTGGCCTCGGCGACAACGCGGTCGGCCTGATTGCCGAACTCATTCGCAATCTTCCGATGAGCAGCGAGTACATCGGAAGACGAGAGAATATCCTTCTTATCGCGTGTATTGTGCGCGGCAATCTGCGCGGCCTCCGGCCCGCTGAAGCCGCTTTTTGCTACGGCCTCCTCGATTTGCTGGCGGCGCGGGCTGGACGTCTCAAGATATTCCGGCGTGTAACCCTTTATGTCCGGTGCGCCGCTCTTGCCGGACTCTATCTGATAGCCGAGATTGCGGAGCCTGAAGGTCAGCTCCGATTGGTACACGGCGGTTGCAAACTGCTGGGTATCGAAGAAGCCGCGCTCCTGTAAAGCACGAGTCGAACCATCCGCTCGCTCGGTCATATTGAAAATCACGGCGTGGGTATGAAGCTGCGGAGCGGCGTAACCATCGACTGGACGAGCGGTGTCATGCTCGAACTTCGCAACGATGAATCTGCCCGTGGTTTCGGCGGGATTGTTGCCGCCGATCCGAGCTTGCGTGTACCGTTCCAACTCCGTCAGTGCGATAGTCACGGCCTCCCGGTGAGCCACGCGAACGCGGTTATCGCCTCCGACAAGTGCGGTCAGTGAAACCGATTTGGGAGCTGAAAAGGTAGCGTCCCAACCTGCCCGGTGCTCAACCGGCTTGACGGTGGCTCCATCTGCCGTCGTGTACTCCTGCCCGGTCCGATGGCGCACAAGTTGTTCGCCCGAATGTGGATTCTGGCCTTCACTTAGCCGCGCAAAATGCAGTGAGTCGATTGCTCCCGCAAGGCCGTACCTCTCGGCCATCCGACCCTGCCATTCTCCAAGAATCGCGTCGCCCTGTTTCCAATAGTTCTGTTCGGCAGACATGAACTCTTTTGCATGGTACGTCTGTGCCTGGCCGGAGCTGAGGGGTTTGGAAATGGTGAGCATACTGCCTCGCTATTGCTCAAACGGAAACGATGACTGTGGCTCTGGATTGCCATCGGCCTGAGGGTAATCCTCCGGGTGGCCGGGAGCGGTAGGAACCAGGACAAGCTCCTCTTCGGTGGGTTCGTCCGGCTGCATTTGCTCGGCCTCGGCAACCTCCTCGTCAGGGTGTAGACGAGCAAGCATCGCGGTGGTCGGCGTCTCTGCCTCAAGGTCAATCTCCGGGGTTTGTCTTTCGGGCTTCCTGGGTGCCAGTGTTTTCGGATCAAAGGGAAGTTCATCCTCATCGTCCCTGCGCGGAATGAAGCCTGGCGTGGTTAGCGGCAAGTCCATGTAGTCAAATTGGAAGCGGGCCACGTTGTTTCCCAGCTTGAGAAATGCGTGGCGATTCTCCAGTCCGGAGATCTCCGAATCCATCACAAGCGGTTCAACCTGACGATCCACGCTGAAGTTTCTGCCAGACCGGGAGCCGTCGAAGTGCGTCTCCTTCATACGCTCGATTTCGACCTTCCCAATCGCATTGCTGACCCACTCTGCCGCCTTCGGCTCCGTCGTCTTGAGAAAGATCTTGGTTGCTGGTTGAGACAGCATGACCTCGGCAAGGTGCCCGTAGATCACCTCAAGCTGCGCTTTCCCCTGGAACCCAAGCACAAGCGGATTCCTACTCTTTCGGTTCTCGGTAATGGCGGTATGGAGTTGGGGCAGCCGTTGCAAGCTGGCCAACTCATCCAACACAAACCAGACGGGTGTCTGATTTTGCTGCGGAGCAGTCAAGAGCCGCATCACCAAAAGATCGATCCAAAGGCTGTGCAGCGGGCGTAACGCCTCGCGTTCGGTTGCGCTTGAAGTGATGAAGATCCAGCCGGCGCGGGTCTCGGCCCACTCCGTTGCGCTCCATGTTTTATTGCCCGCCTGCTCCCTGGTTGGCAGCATCCGAAGGCTGTCTGCTACCAGTCCGAGCGAAGCAAGGACACCATTGCGCTGCTGCTGCGCGCCCTTCGCAATCATGGCCTCCATTTCGGTGCCGCGCACCCGCTGGTCGATCTCTGCCGGGTTCGAAAGCCACGCCACCAACTGCTCCGGCGTTGGCCCCTTGGTGAGCAGATGAGCGAAGATTTTCTGCGGCGTTTCGGTAAAGAACTCACCCTTCTTGTCGCTGGTTGGCTGGTACAGAGAGGCGGCAATCGCCTTCGCCTCAGCTCTCCGCCGCAACTCTTCCGATGGTCCCCAATAGGGGCAGCGGTCGTCGAGCGGGTTCAATACAATGTCCCCGCGCTTGGCATCAAAGAAGCGCTGAATGAACTCGCAGGCAGGGTCGTAGACGATGGCCGCGTGGCCGCGGCCCTGAATCTGGCGGAGGATCTGCATGATGAGCGTCGTTTTGCCCGCGCCGGTGTCTCCCATCAGTTCGATGTGCTGCGCCTCGGCCTGGAGCGGTATCCGCATCATCTCGGCTGCCTCGGTGGTCTTGAAGCCGATGCCGTCTCCGTTGACCGTCTTGTTGAACTGCCTGGGCGTAAGCATGACCGGTCCCTTGAGGCGACGGCCGTACTTCAATTCCTTCCGGCGTTTGATGTCTTTCACGATGGCAAACGGGAGTTGCACAATCAGCGACAGTAGGCCAAACAACAGGGGCATTTTGTAGATGTCCTTGAGCTGGTCGCCTCCGAAAACGGCATTCTGCAGGTAGGTGTGCAAGCGAGTATCAATGTACTTCTGCTCAGGCCCGCGATAGAGAACGTCGAGGCCCCGTGCGTCGGCGGCTGCGGAGAGCGCAAGTGGAATCTGCTTGCCTCGGGGGGCCAGAGACGTACCCGCCTTCACGTCCGCCTCGGACGCAAGTTCAACTCCGGTGCTCACGCCGGCGGCATAGAGCAACTGATACTTGTCGGACTTGTTGAAAGCGCCTCCGGCGGCGGTGCGAGCATAGATCGGCGTATAAAACTGCTGTAGTGGAGTCTGGCCGAAGTTGAAACGGAGATACACGAAGCAGCCGGTCAACAGGATCGCAAGAAATACCGCGCCGTAGCTGTAGATCGGGGAATGGGGTGGGAAGATGATCGTTTCTTTGCGGCCCCAGTGGGTAGTTGCCATCACGCACGCTCCGCTTCCTGCCGTGCTTCGACGGCCACGGCTCTTTTCCGCTTTTTAACTTCCGTCATGATGCCGTCGAATACTTCGGGAGTGAGCTTCTGGCCCGCAGCGAGTGGCTTCAAGACATTCATCAGCATGAGTCGTAGCCCCACGATTTCGCTCAGCTCCACACTGGCGGTCGGCTCGCCGCCGTCACGGGACAGTTCGTCAAGAATGAGCTGCCGGACGAGTTCGCCGCGCTGCTGGCCGCGCCGTTTTGCCAACATATCGAAGCGTTCAGCTTCGTTCCGGCTGAGCTTCGACGAAACATTTATCAGGCGAAACGACGCTCGCTTCTCTGCTGCCTGTACTATCGCTTCATCCCTGAGAATCGGCATAGTCACCTTTCATTTGGCAGGAATTCTTGGGGATACCTGGGTATTCTAAAGAATTCCTGTGAGGCGTAAGTTGTTGACGTTGTTCGATCTTCTCCAGGAATCCCTGCGGATACCCAGCACGACCCTTGGAGGGATGGAGTGTCACTAATCACCCGGTGCGAAGCACCTTGCCCATTCCACCCCACAATTGAATGGAGGATCACGCCTTCGATACCGGCACGGATTCAGTCGGCTTCGTCGCGGCAACGGGCTTCTTCGCGGGTTGTTCAGGCGGTTCGTTCACTACGGCTTTACGAATGCGAAGAGTAGAGGTGACATTGTTTGATTGCGGTGTCTTCAGGAAGTCCTGGAAGTCGCGATCCTTCGAGAAAACATAGTTGAGAGCTTTGTCAACTACATCGTCGGCAGAGGCGTGGATGAAAGCAGCGTACTGATCGACCTGCGTTGCCGTGACTTCGTCAAGCCTTACGGAAGCGCTGATCTGGCGGGTTTGTGTGATCTCTAACAGTGGCATATTGGTTCTCCTTGGGTGATTGAATTACGTTCTCTGAACGAATCTGGAAGCCGTAGCCGCGATCTCTGCTGCACGGTCTTCCGAGAGCGATTGATTGCGGGCCTCAAGCTGCTGAATGATGGTCTTGGAAGAGATGCCTTTGCGCGCCCAAAGCACGGCGCTGGCAACATCCACTGTGCGGAACGCGTAGTATTGCGGATTTGACTTATCGGGACGAAGAGCTTCAAGAGCCCGAACTACCTGATTGGCAGGAACTCCAGCCGCAAGCTGGGTCATTACCCACGCCCAATCGTTCTCCGATCGCGTGCCGCTCCTCGGTTGGCGACAAACATGAAGACTGCCGGAATCAGTGTGGGCTAGCGACGGCATCTCCAGCTTGAAATCATCAACGGAGTAGACGGTAGGAATGTCGTCGCTCGCTAGAGTGACTGGGCAGGCGGGATTGTATTTGCGATTGAAGAATCCAGGCAGGCGGAGCACCCGCGCACAGTCGGTGCAGGCGCGGTCGCCGCCGAAGGCTGAGGCGAGAGTCTTGAGCATTGCTTCCTGCTCAGAAATCGAGAAGCCAACCACACGCCAAAGGACCTGGCACTTGCCGGGCGATGTGCGGATGACAAATGTGGGTGGCGGCACATTGGCCGACGCTCGGATAGCGGCCAACTTCCGGTCGCCATCCTCGTCCAAATCCAGATACAACGCCCGCGGCTCGGCAATGGAATTCTTTGTCCGCTTCCTCGCGTCGGGAAGGAGTGAATTGACAGAGAAATAGACGTTCGCCCCATGTGCATTTTCATGGGCAAGCCAACCAAGATAGTTCGATTTGAAGAGGTCACCCTGGCGCACGATCCGCTGCCGGGTGCGAGATGGGTCGGCATGGCGTAGGACCAGGGCGAACGTGTCCTCAACGTCGAACCATTGGGCGAGAAACTCGCCGGCGACTTTGCAGGGGTTAGGCAAGGATGAGATCTCCATTGATGGGGCTATCCATGCAGTCGTAGACCATCTCGAAACGAAACTCCTGTGCCTGCCGGTCATAGCCATCCAAGCGCAATACTTCGCGGATGGCTCGGCGTCCCGGCTGGCGTTCGACATGGACGATGAAGTTGACTGCTTCGCCGATCTCAGCCTCAATGTCCTCAAATGTCGCTTGCTGGTGGCTTCGCATCACAAGATTGGCGAAACGGCGAAGGGCTTTGACTGCGGAGTTGGCATGAATCGTGGCCAGCGATCCCGAATGGCCGGTGTTGAAGGAATCAAGCAAAGTGCGGGCCTCCGTGCCGCGCACTTCGCCCAGGATGATCCGGTCCGGGCGCCAGCGCAATGCAGACTTCAACA
>Ga0302275_10002552_pt1 | contig 19122 bp, 14 predicted proteins | sample III_Bog_N2_2_FD_200229 | JGI IMG/M metagenome (GOLD analysis project Ga0302275, IMG submission 200229) | Peat permafrost microbial communities from Stordalen Mire near Abisko, Sweden - III_Bog_N2_2 | ecosystem: Environmental > Terrestrial > Soil > Wetlands > Peat | place: Sweden: Abisko...
CAGGACAGCCAGAATGATCCACGTGACAACGGCCACGGGCCACAGGCGGCGGACGTCCTTCTTGAAAGTATGCAGAATCAGGCGCATTGTTCTCTCCTCGATTTCGCGAGCGCCAGGAAGATGGCGCGGAAGCTCATTTCACGGGACTGTACGTTGCGGATGCCTTCAAACCGGCGCGAGACTTCTTCGCGCGAACGGTTCGGCTCATAACTGGTGTCGGTAAAGCGCACGACCGGACCGGATTCCTCGGCATTGAGCCACGTCGCGGGCAGGCTGGATGGCAGCCCCAGCGGCGCATTCAGAGTGACTTCGATTTCGCGGAAGCGCTGCGTGAGCGTGGCCATCTCTTCCACGAATTCGAGGCGGCCTTCGTTCAGATAACCGACGTGAGTGGCGAAGCTTTCAATCTCGGCAAGGTCGTGCGATGCGAGCAGGATGGTGCTTTCCGGCGTGCAATCGACCAGGCTCTCGATCAGTTGTTCCCGGACCAGAACGTCGAGTCCGCTGAACGGCTCGTCGAGCACGATGAGGCGCGGCTTGTAGGCGAGCGAGGCCGTCAGAGCGGCCTTAACTTTCATGCCGCGCGAAAGCGTTCGGAGGCGGCGGTCGAGCGGAAGCCGGTACTGGCGAATCAGCGCTTCGGCCAGCGCGCCGTCCCACGCGGGATAAAGCTCGCGGCAATAGTTCAGGAAGTAATCGACGCGCATCCACTCGGGCAGCTTCTGGTTTTCCGAGACATAGCCGATCTGCGCAAATTCGTTGGCGCTCAGCCTGGTGGAATCGACGCCCAGAACTTCGGCGTGGCCGGAGGTGGGACGGATCAGATTCATGACGATCTTGAGCGTGGTGCTCTTGCCCGCCCCGTTGGGGCCGGCGAGCGCGAATACGCTGCCCGGCGGTACCTCCAGATTGAGGTCCTGAAGCGCGTCGGTATGGCGGTAGCGTTTGGTCAGGTGTTCGGTGCGAATCATTTAGCGTCCTTTCCGGCGAGGCGGCTCCAGCAATCGCCGATTACCGACTGCAGTTCATCCAGAGATACTCCGATTTGCATGGCCTGCACGGCGAGTTGTTCGGCCTCGCGGGCCAGCAGACGGGCGTGGCCGTTGCGTGCGCCGGGCGGTTGTTCGGCGCGCTGAGATACCACGGTGCCGATGCCGGGCAGCACATCGAGCAGTCCTTCCGACGCGAGCTGCGAGATCACTTTTTGTGCCGTGTTCGCGTGAATTTTCATGGCCCGGCCGAGGGCACGGACCGAGGGAAACGGATCGCCCGGACGCAGTTTGCCGCTGAAGATTGCTTTTTTGGCGGCGAAGACAACCTGGTCGGCAATGGGCTCGCCCGGGCGCGCAACGAGCTGAAACGGAATCACATGTGTAACATGACGCATGTTACAGCAAAAGTCAAGAGCAGAATTTCCGGGCCCGGCGTTACAATCCCGCGCGGACTCCCGTGTGCGGCCAGGCGCGCGATCACCCTTCCTTGCAGTTGCTGCCCTGGAAAGCGGCTTCTGATACCCTGACGTTTCCATGAAGGCAAAGAAGGGCCGGGGTGCGCCTCTTCCGAAAACATCGGAGCCAAACACGCTCCGCGCTGACCGGGAGGCCGGCGACACCCCTGAAAATACAGACCGCACACACGCTCCGCGCCAGGCGGAAGCCCGGCGGCAACCTGGCGGCAAAGCAGAAGTTTCGGCCGCACTTGCCCTGATCTCTCTTACGCTGCTGGCTTATTGCAACTCGTTCCACGGCGGCTTTGTGCTGGACAACCGAGGGCTGCTGCTGAACGACACGCGCATCCGCGAATTGACCGCCTCGAATCTCGGCCTGATCTTCGGCCACACCTACTGGTGGCCAAACGGCGAGAGCGGCCTCTATCGACCCTTCACCACTTTGTCCTACCTCTTCAATTACGCGGTGCTGGGCAACCGCGAACAGCCCTTCGGCTATCACGCGGTCAACTTCCTGCTGCACGCGGGCAACGTGCTGCTCGTTTACGCGCTGGCGGTCCGGCTGATTCGCAAGGCGTGGCCCGCGTTCTTCATCGCGGCGCTGTGGGCGGTGCATCCGGTGCTGACGGAGTCGGTCGCAAACATCGTCGGGCGGGCGGATCTGCTGGCCGCGGCGGGCGTGCTTGGCGGGTTTTTCCTGTACCTGAAGAGTGTCGAAGCAGAAGGTTGGCGGCGGATCGGCTACCTCGCTGGATTGGTGTTGGCCACGGCTGTCGGAGTCTTCTCGAAGGAAAGCGCGGTCATTCTGCCGGGCGCGATCGTGCTGTACGAACTCGCGGTACGGGGTCAACGAACGCCAGGGCGGGCTCAATGGGCGGGATTACTCGCGACGCTGGTTCCCGTCGCGCTCATGCTCGCAATGCGGGCGAGCGTGCTGGCGGGCACGCAGATGGAGATTCCGTTCACCGATAATCCGATTGCGTGGGTGGATTTCCGGACCGGCCGGCTCACCGCGCTCACGGTAGTGGCCCGGGAGTTCGCGCTGATGTTCTGGCCGGCGAATCTCTCGGCGGATTACTCCTGGTGGCAGATACCGCTCGCGCATGGCAGCGTACCCGACTGGGTTGAGTTCGCACTGGCGCTCGCCATTATTCCCGCAACGGTCTTCCTGTACCGTTGGAACCGGACCGTGTTCTTCTTCTTCGCGGTGGGACTGGCGTGGCTGGCGCCGTCTTCGAATCTGCTGTTCCCGATCGGCACAATCATGGCGGAGCGGCTACTTTACCTGCCCGTGCTGGGAGTGGTGGCTTTCGTGGCGGTGGCCATTTATGCCATCGCGGACCGAACCGGGGCCTCGCGCTATGCAGCGCCATTGCTGGGCGTGCTGACGCTGGCGCTGGCTGCCCGGACATGGGTCCGGAATGCCGACTGGAAGGACGATATGAGTATGGCGTCCAGCCTGGTCCGCACCAGCCCGGACAGCTTCAAGGCGCACGATCAACTGGCCAACGTTCTTTTCGCGGCCGATCCCTCCCACAGCAATATCGACCGGGTGATAGCGGAGTTGGAAAAGAGCCAGGCGATTCTCGATCCGCTGCCGGACAACCGGAAGCCGGCGCATGTGTACCGGTTCGCGGCGAATTGCTACATGATTCGCGGGGCATATCCGAAAGCGGCCGGCGCGCTGCTTCGCTCAATCGCGGTGGAAAAAGCCAGGGGAGGCAACAAGGAACGCGAGGCGGAAGCGTATCTGCTGCTCTCCGCCATATACTCGGCGTCGGGAGACGCGGCGCGGGCGTCGGATGCAACGTCCCATGCCGGAGGGCTGAATCCGCTCGACCCGCAGCTCTACCGCCAAAGGGCCGACGTTGCCGTGTCCGCCGGACGACTCGACGACGCAGCCATTGCGCTGGTGGAAGGGACTTTCGTCACGGGCGACAAGAGTCTCCGCCAGGCGCTGGTGGAGTTGTATCGCAACGCCATGGACCCGAAGAGCTGCGTTCTGATCGCGGGTCCGGCCGGTCCGGCGATCAATCCCGGCTGCCCCGCCGTCCACGCCCACGTTTGCGCGGCGTCCGCCGGCGTAATCCGCACTCTGGCCGCGGCGCAACAATACGAACTGGCGCAGACCAGAAAGCGGATGTTTGTGCAGCAATTCGGCTGTCCCCGCGGGCCGCTGGACCAGGCGCTTCCCTGAGCTCAGTCTGCTTTGACGAGCGGCAGATCCACCACGTGCTCAGAGATGAACCAGGCCTGTAATTCGTTGGTTCGGACTACGTCGCTGATGAGCAGGTCGTTGCTGCCTTCATCGCCAGCCTCACTCGCCTGCTTCGCGTACTTGCGGCTCTCGTCGAGGATGATCTCGTGCGCTTCGAGCAGGCGCGAAATCTGCACCGGAACTTCTTCGCGATCTTTCGGAGGGCGCGGGATTCTGGTGTTCTCAGCCACGTCCGCAGCCATCGCGTAGGTGACGCCCCCGAGCGACTGGATGCGTTCGGCGATGGTGTCCACGAGTTCGCTTTGCTCTTCGAAGTGTTTGTCGAAAAGCAGGTGGAGCTGATAGAAGGTCGGCCCCGAGACCTGCCAGTGATGTTTTTTGTAGAGGTCGCGCAGAGTCATGGTGTCGACCAAAACCTGGTTGAGATGGTCTACGCTTTCCTGGCGCGTTTTTTCGTCCAGACCGATGGGGACATGCTGGCGCACCTGCCCGAATTTCTGAATGGCTTTCGCGCTCTGATGAAGCAGCAATTCGGCGCGGTTTCCGTTTTTCGTTTTTACGCTCATACGGAATATTGGAACGTATTCGGGCACCCAGGGATTCGGGAATCTGTGCGTAAAGACCCATGTCACGGGTTTGCCTTGTAGGAGCTTTCGTCCCAAAGCGGAACCGCCCCCGGCCTTTCGGGGATAGTGCCGCGCTCCGGGCCGGACGGAGGCCTGACCGCAGAGTCCAGGCCTTGCCCTCGCGGGTCATGCCACCCTATTGGGCCTCACGTTAAACTAATGAATTCAGACGACACGAGGAGAACACTGTCCATGACGCCAGGCGAAGTCCTTCAATACGCAAAAGAAAACGGAGCGCGGCAGGTAGACATCCGCTTCTCCGATATCCCCGGATTACAACACCACATTTCCTACCCGATCGGCGAACTTGCAGAATCGTCCTTTAACGACGGGTTCGGCATCGACGGCTCCAGCATCCGCGGCTGGGCCGCCATCAATGAGAGCGACATGCTGCTCATTCCCGATTCGACCACCGCGTTCATGGACCCGTTTCTCGAGACCCCGACGCTCGTGATGCTGGGCGACGTGCGCGACCCTCTGACAAAGCAGAACTACGAGCGCGACCCGCGCTGGATCGCCCGCAAAGCCGAGCTTTACATGAAGAATACGGCTGTCGGCGACACTGCTTACTTCGGCGCGGAAGCGGAGTTTTTCATCTTCGATAACGTGCGCTTCGACCAGAATCCGCACTCCGGGTTTTATTTCATCGACGCCGAGGAAGGCCGCTGGAACTCGGGCCGCTCCTTCGGCGAACCCGGCGACTCCAAGAACCTTGGCTACCGGCCCCGTTATAAGGAAGGCTATTTCCCGGTCCCGCCCACCGATCATTACCAGGACCTCCGCTCCGAAATGGTCAACACGATGGAGCGCTGCGGCCTCATCATCGAATGCCACCACCACGAAGTCGCGACGGCCGGGCAGTGCGAGATCGACCAGCGCTTCGACACGCTTGTCAAGTCCGCCGACAACATGACGCTGTATAAGTACATCGTCCGCAACGTCGCGAACCAATACGGCAAGACCGTGACTTTCATGCCGAAGCCGATTTTCGGCGATAACGGCAGCGGGATGCACGTGCACCAGTCGATCTGGAAGGAAGGTAAGCCGCTGTTTGCGGGAGATGGCTATGCCGGTCTGAGCCAGATGGCGCTGTATTACATCGGCGGATTGCTGAAGCATGCCCGCGCGCTTTCGGCGATCATTGCGCCCACCACGAACAGCTATAAGCGCCTGGTGCCGGGCTATGAAGCGCCGGTGAACCTGGCGTATTCGCGTCGCAACCGCTCGGCGGCGTGCCGCATTCCGATGTATTCCGCCAATCCCAAGGCCAAGCGCGTGGAGTTCCGCCCTCCGGACCCGTCGGCCAATCCGTATCTGGCGTTCTCGGCCATGCTGATGGCGGGTCTCGACGGCGTGCTGAACCGCATCGAGCCGGGCGATCCGCTCGATAAGGATATCTACGATCTTTCGCCTGAGGAAATGAAGTCCGTTCCTTCGATGCCGGCATCGCTTGAAGAAGCGCTGGCGTGCCTTGAGGACGACCATCAGTTCCTGCTCAAGGGCGACGTATTCACCGAAGAGTTGATCGAAACTTTCATTGAATACAAGAGGAGAAACGAAGCGGATGCGATACGGTTGCGGCCACACCCCTACGAGTTCTCCTTGTATTACGACATCTAGACTTCTCCTCCTGCTGGTGGCCGCCGCGTCTTTGCAGGCGGCGGTCAACCCGCGCGATGTCACGATCGTCCGCGACGACTGGGGCATCGCTCATATCTCCGGCAAGACCGATGCCGATGCCGTGTTTGGCGCGGTGTACGCGCAGGCCGAAGACGATTTCAACCGCGTCGAAACGAACTATCTGAATTCGCTGGGGCGGCTCGCCGAAACCGAAGGCGAATCAAAGATTTACCAGGATCTGCGGCAGAAACTTTTCATCGATCCCGACGAACTGAAGGCCCAGTACACTGCCAGCCCCGCATGGCTCCAGACCCTGATGAACGCCTTCGCTGACGGCCTGAACTATTACCTTTCGAAGCATCCCGAAACGCATCCCCGAGTGATCACCCACTTCGAACCCTGGATGGCGCTTTCGTTTACCGAAGGCAGCATCGGCGGCGATATCGAGCGCGTCAATCTGGGCCAGCTGGCGTTGTTTTACGGCAGCGTGGAGGTAGCGCAAACAGCCTCGGCGCGCGAGGAGAACGGCGAGCCAACGGGATCGAACGGCATGGCCATCGCGCCCTCGAATACCACCGGGCGCCACGCGCTGCTGCTAATCAATCCGCACACCTCGTTCTTCTTCCGCTCCGAACTCCAGATGACGAGCAACCAGGGGCTGAATGCCTATGGCGCGGTCACATGGGGGCAGTTTTTCATCTATCAGGGATTTAACGACCGCGCCGGCTGGATGCACACATCGAGCGGTGTGGATGCCGTCGACGAATACCTCGAAACGGTTGTTACGAAAGGCGGCCGTTACTATTACCGCTTCGGGAGCGAAGACCGCCCGGCTGTAACGAAGGAAATCGTGGTGCCTTACAAAACGCCGCAGGGAATGGCGCAAAAGAAGTTCACGGTTTACCGCACGCAGCACGGACCCGTGGTTCGTACTGTCAACGGGAAATGGGTCAGCATCCGTCTGATGCAGGAGAATATCAAGGCGCTCAGCCAGTCCTGGCTGCGGACGAAGGCGCGCAACTACAAGGCTTATCTGCAGACTATGGAGTTCAAGGCCAACTCGTCGAACAACACCATTTTCGCCGATGCCGATGGCGACATCGCCTACTTCCATGGCAATTACATTCCGCGGCGCGACACCTCGTTCGACTGGACGAAACCGGTCGAGGGGAGCAACCCCGCCACTGAATATAAGGGGCTGCTCGAAGTCGCCGAAACGCCGCATCTGCTCAATCCCGCGAGCGGCTGGCTCTACAATTCGAACAACTGGCCGTGGTCGGGCGCGGGCGCGAGCAGTCTGAAGAAGGAAGATTATGCGGCATATGTCGAGAGCGGCACAGAATCCGCGCGCGGGTTGCATGCAGTACGGGTGCTCGAAAATAAGAAAGATTTCACACTCGACGGGCTCATCGCGGCGGCCTACGACAGTTATCTGACGTGGTTCGAGAAGCCTCTGCCCGCTCTGATCAAAGCGTGGGACGATGCGCCCGCATCGAATCCCCTCAAGGCAAAGCTGGCGGAGCAGATCGCGTTGCTGCGGCAATGGGATCTGCGCTGGTCCGTCAACTCCGTTCCTACGTCTCTCGCCGTGTACTTCGGCGAAGCGAACCGCAGGCCGTCCGACCCGTTGCAGGCGCTTGCCACCGCTTCGGACCGCCTCGATACCACCTTCGGAACATGGAAGACCCCATGGGGTGAAATCAATCGTTTTCAGCGGCTTACGGGCGATATTGTACAGCCTTTCAGCGACGCGGGACCCAGCATTCCGGTGGGATTTACGTCAGCCGTCTGGGGCTCGCTCGCGTCGTTCGGAGCCCGCGCCTATCCGGGAACTAAAAAATGGTATGGCACCAGCGGGAACAGCTTCGTCGCGGTGGTGGAATTCGGCGATAAAGTTCATGCAAAAGCCGTCACTGCCGGTGGAGAAAGCGGTAATCCAGCCTCTAAACACTTCAACGACCAGGCGGAGCGCTACGCCACCGGCAACCTGCGCGAAGTGTATTTTTATCGCGATCAATTAAAAGGTCATACCGAGCGCGAGTATCATCCATAGCATTTCGATTCACTTAATTCGACTCCGTATACCTCTCGAACAAAACCGGCTCTAGTACCTGCACCCTTGTGTGGTGGCTTGGTTCCAGCGATCATGAGATTGTGATTAGGCGGACGAACTGAAATCGCCCGACTAATTCCAACACCTAATAACTTTCGAAAATCTGACTAATGTTTTCAATCAGAACAGTAGCGCTGCTATTCGTGTGCGCGGTCGCCGCCAGCGCGAGTACAATCGTCTTCGAGGGCGCGCCTACCGGCGTAAACGACGGAGCCGATTACGTTCTCCCTTACCAGGTGTCCATAGACGGAACCACCCAGCTGGTCGATTGTTTCGACATGTTCGACAACGTAAACCTCAACTACACGTGGACGGCATCCTTGCTTAATATTGACCAAGCGGCCACTTCCGACTTTTTTTCGGATTCGAATAACCTCGCGCAATATGAGCGTGTGGCGTGGCTTGCCGCGCAATCCTACAGCACTACGGACCAGCAGATCGGGTTACAGTACGCAATCTGGAGCGTGTTCGGAACCGCTCCTCAAACTGCGGCCGCCATTTCCTACGAAGCAGCCGCCGATTCGGCCGCCGCAAATAACTACGCAGGCTTCGATTTCGATTCTTCCCGGTTCATTCAACAGGTGGGAGCCGTTGCCGGAGCCCCGGGCACTGAACAGGCGTTTGTCTTTCAACAAAGCAGCGGGGGGTTGTTCGAGGGAGAAAGCGAGCCGGTTGCGCCGGAACCCGGCACGATCTGGATGCTGGCCGGCGCTCTTGCCTTTGCAGGCGTGGCCGCATACCGCAAAAGATCTCTTCTTTCCAAACGAAACGCTTAGACTCCGTACCGGTACTCAATTCCTTTTCAGGCGACGCTCACAATCTTCGAGCGCGGCAGCCACGGCGGGGTTCTGCTTCGCGGCCAGCGATTCCCGGTAAGCGGCAGCAGCCTCCGTCAGATTCCCCTGGATGTCCAGGTCGCGCCCGATATATTCATGCGCCAGAGCGGACTGCTCTATGTACGTGACCTTCTTCGGGTCTGCGGCGCGCAGTTCGGCCAGCATGGTCGCTGCACGGCGAAGATTCGGGAGCGCCAGCGCGGCATCCGGCTCAATAGCTCCTGCCCAGGTAAGAACCTGCGCCACGTCCGCCTTCGCTTTGCGGTTGGAAGGGTCGGCCGTGTAGAGTGCCATGCGCAGCGGGATGGATTTGCCGATTGCCTCCATTGCGCCCGCGCGGTCGCCCATATTGGGCTGCCACGGCGCGCCCAGCGTCAGCGCGATTCTCTCATAGCTGCCTGCCATGCTGACTTTCTGGAGAGCGTCGTTCGGCGCCTGGTCGTGGAGTTTCTCGCGAATCGCGTGGGCTTTCCGCAGTTCCGCCAAAGTTCCCGGCAGATTTCCTTCCGCGGTCAGGATGCGCGCCAGATTGGCATGCGCGCCCGCCAGTCCCATGGCGAGTATGGGATTCTCAGGCTCCAGCGCGGTGGCGGCTTCATACACGCGGATTTCTTCACGCACATGATCTTTCGCGGTGGGGTCGTTCATCTTCACCAGAGCCAGCCCGAGACTGTGTTCGATCATGCCCGGCTGCATGAGGATTTTCGTATCTTTCGGGTGCTGCCGGGCCACGCTCCAGGCGATCTTCAGGGCGGCGCGGTATTCGGCAACCGCGGTTTTGGTATCGCCGGTCGACTCGGCAATCACGCCGACGCGCTGGTGAAGGCCGAGATCTTCGAGTTGCGCACTGACGTCCTCCGGAACGAGTCGCTGTGTGGCAACGATCACGGCGCGGGCTTTGCGGTATGCCGCGAGCGCGCCATCGCGGTCGCCGAGATTGGCAAACCCTGGAAGGCCGAGAACGTCGCCAATCTGGGTGTAGCCTGCGCTCAGCAGATGCAGCAGCGCGGGATCGTTCTTCGACTCTTCCGACAATCCATCGAGGTATTCGAGCGTAGTTGCGATTAGCTCGCGCCGCGCGTCCAGAGCGCCGGGCACGTGTTCGAGCCTTTCCTGAACGTGGAACAAGGCCGCCTGGACAAGTTCCACAAGTTCACCCAGCCGCTTCTGCGCGCGCGCCCTCTCGCTCTCGGCTTCCTGTGCGCGCGCCGTCGCCGAAGCGGAAGCACGGTCGGCTACGGACTGCGCCTGCTCGGCGCGCTGCCGTTGCTGCACGGCGACGGTTCGCTCGGCCTCTGCGACATTTCTTGCCTGCTGCGCGCGCGTTGCTTCGCGAGCCGTGACGATGGTGGCGGCAATCAGCCCGGCGGTGGCAAGCGATCCGATCAGCACGCCCGCCCGGTTGCGGCGCACGAACTTACTGGCGCGATAACCGAACGTATCGTCGCGCGCGATGACAGGCAGGCGCCGGAGATAGCGCCGGACGTCTTCGCTGAATTGTTCGACCGAAGAGTAGCGCCGCTCCGGCTCCTTGCGCAGCGCCATCAGCACGATGTTGTCGAGATCGCCGGCAAGGCCACGGTCGCGGCGCATGGTGCTCGGGCGGGGCGGCTGCGTTTCGCAGATAGCGCGTTCCAGTTCGAGCGGACGGGTGGAATCGACGTGATAAGGCTTCGCGCTCGTGAGTAGTTGATAGAAGACGACACCCAGGGAGTAGATGTCGCTTGCGGTAGTCGCGGGAAGGCCGCGGACCTGCTCCGGGCTGGCGTAGTCCGGCGTGAGCATCCACGCGCCCGCCGTGAGATTGGTTTCGGGCATGTCGCCGCCGTCGAGCAACTTCGCGATGCCGAAGTCGAGCAGGATCGGAATGCCCTCTGCATTGACCAGGATGTTGCCCGGTTTGAGATCGCGGTGCACGATGAGGTTGCGATGCGCGTAGGACACGCCTTCGCAGATGCGGCGAAACATCTCGCAGCGCTGCTCGACGCTCAGGTGCCGGCGCTCGCAATATTCGTCTACAGGCGTGCCGGCGATGTATTCCATGACGAAGTAGGGCGTGCCATCGTCAGTGGCGCCGCCGTCCAGCAGTTTGGCGATGTTGGGGTGATCCAGATTCGCCAGGATCTGGCGTTCGCGGAGGAAGCGGTCGATCGCGCCGGGCGAATGCATGCCGTGCCGTATGAACTTGATCGCGACTTTCTTGTGGAACTGATCGTCGTCGCGCACGCCCAGGTAGACGGAACCCATGCCGCCGTGGCCGAGTTCCCCGACGATCCGGTAAGCGCCAATTCTGCGCCCGGCGAGCGATTCGGCTTCGACCACGCTTGCCGCGCTGCGCCGCACAATGCCGGTGAGCGGCGTGGGCTGGCCCCCGGAATCGTGGGCCAGCAGAGATTCGACTTCTTCGAGAAGAGTCTCATCGCCCGCACAGGCGGAGACCAGAAATGCGTGCCGATCCCCCTGCGGCAACTCGCCTGCGGCAAGGAATAACTCTTCGACCTGTTTCCAATCGGTCATTGCGGGCTATTGGACTAAGGTGCGCAGGGTGGATGAACGTTTCACCCGGCCCAGGATTTCCCAGGGTGGGCTCGCCCATCTGCGCAGGCATGCCTATTGTACGTCCGGCTGAAATGTTGCGGTTTGGGGCTGCCGGCGGCGTGCGAAAATCGGCCTGGATGTCAAATTCATTTCACTTCCTCCTCTTCATCCTCGCGGCCGCTCTCGTTCTTGCCGCTCAAACCACCTCCCGGCTCACGTATCCCACGCCGCCCATGACGGACCAGACCGACGATTATCACGGCACGAAAATCGCCGACCACTACCGCACCTTAGAGGATGCCGACGCCCCCGCAACCCGAAAATTCGTCGGGCGGGAAAACGATCTGACCCATGCCTGGCTTGACAAGGTGCCCGGCCGGGAAGCGCTCCGCAAGCAACTCACCGACATCTGGAATTACGAAAAATACACCGGACTCTACAAAGCCGGCAGCCACTATTTTCAGTCTTACAATTCCGGATTGCAGAACCAGTCCGTGCTCTCGGTGCTCGACTCACTGAACGGCCCTTCGCGCGTGTTGCTCGATCCCAACACCTACCTCAAAGACGGCACCGCGGCGCTGACCGGCGGAGCTGTGAGCTGGAACGGAAAGCTGTTTGCGTACTCGCTGGCGCAGGCCGGTTCCGATTGGGATGAATGGCGTGTGCGCGACATCGCCACGGGCAAGGATCTTCCGGACCTGATTCGCTGGTCCAAAGGCGTTACGGTTTCATGGGCGCCCGACGACCACGGCTTCTATTACGGCCGGTTCCCGGAGCCGCCGCCCGATAAGCTGCTGACCGCTGCGGCGCTGAATCACAAGGTCTACTTCCACAAGCTCGGCGATCCGCAGTCCGCCGACAAGCTCGTCTACGAGCGGCCCGAACACCCCACGTGGTCGTTCGCACCATATGTTGTGGAAAGCAGCCATTACCTGCTGATCTATATCGATGTCGGCGTCTACGGCAAGAACATGCTGGCCTGGCAGGATCTGAGTTATCCCAATCCCCATACGACCGACCTGATCTCGACCGCTGACTTCACCTACAACCCCATCGCCATCGCCGGCAACCGACTATACCTTCAGACAACCGACCACGCGCCGCTCGGCCGCGTCGTCGCCGTAGATACCGCACAGCCCGATCGCGCTCATTGGCAGGAGATCGTTCCCGAACGCGCTGAGACCCTGGATGGCGCACAGATCGCGGGCGGCAAACTGATCCTCGAATACATAAAGGACGCTCATTCCACGGCTCAGATTCTCACTCTCGACGGCAAGCCGGTATCGGACGTTGCGATGCCGGGCATTGGCACGGCCGTGTGGTCTCCCGCGCGACTGGACGACACCGAAATGTTCTACGCGTTCACGGGCTACACAATGCCCACGACGTATTACAGGATCGACGTCGGCACAGGCAAGAGCGCGCTCGTGCGCGAGAGCAAAGTTGCGTTCGACGCGCCCGCCTACGAGACGAAGCAGGTGTTTTACAACAGCAAAGACGGCACGCGGGTACCCATGTTCCTCAGTTATCGCAAGGGCATCAGGCCCGACGGAAACAATCCCACGATACTGTATGGCTACGGCGGCTTCGACATCGCGCTTACGCCTGCCTTCAGCCCCGCGGTCGCCACGTGGATGGCACACGGAGGCATCTACGCCGTAGCCAATCTGCGGGGCGGATCGGAATACGGCGAGGCGTGGCATGAGGCAGGCATGAGAGCGAAGAAACAAAACGTGTTCGACGATTTCATTGCTGCCGCCGAATGGCTGATCGCCCACAAATACACATCTACGCCGAAGCTCTGCATTTACGGAGGCAGCAACGGAGGCCTGTTGGTGGGCGCGGTACTCAACCAGCGGCCCGACCTGTTTGGCGCCGCCATGCCCGCCGTCGGCGTCATGGATATGCTCCGCTTCGACAAATTCGGCTTCGGAACCCAATGGACCGGCGAGTACGGCCACCCCGATAACCCGGCCGATTTCAAGGTTATCCGCGCTTATTCGCCGCTGCATAATATCCGAAAAGGAGTGAGGTACCCTCCCGTTCTGATCACGACCGCCGACCATGACGACCGTGTGATGCCGGGCCACAGCCTGAAATACGCAGCCGCCCTGCAGCAGGCGCAGGAAGGTCCCGCGCCGATTCTGATCCGCATCGATACGCGCGCTGGGCACGGAGCGGGAAAGCCGACAACGAAGGTGATCGACGAGTGGGTCGACCGCTTTTCATTCCTGGCCGCCACGCTGCATATTCACATCGAAGAATGAGCCCGAAAGGGGCAAACCGCTCCGGCGTGTGGATCGATATGGCCGAGTCCCATGTGTTTGCGAACGTTTGCGAATGATCGCTCGTCTTTTGCACCCCACGCCTGCGGTGTGGCCGCCACGATCTCCCGCTGTGTTGCTCGCTTACGCGCGCGGCTCTGTAGAGTCAGGGTGTTACCGAGCCGCGACTGCAAAGGAGCGGTAACGAAAATCGCCTGCTTCGCAGTTCACCATTCGGGTGACAACCGCTTTTCGCTGCATACCGGCGTAAAGGCCTTTTGCAGGGTTCGCACTGTGTCCCGGAGCAAATCGAACTCCGCCGACCAGCATACTGACGATCAGTCCCCGGCTTCCCGATCCCGCCCTTGAGGCTCATCTGGGTATAAGACAAGAGCCTCTGCAAACCTGCGCCACCAGACTTGTTAATCTGGTAGATTGCATGACGATTGAAGAAATCCGGGAATTGATCCAGCTGGTCACGGAAACCGGCATTGCCGAGCTGGAGGTACAGCGCGGCGAGAATCGGGTTCGCATCAAGCGCTCGCCCGGCGTGGAAACCAGCGTGGTCCTTCCGTCGGCTATGGTTGCCGCGGCGCCCCTCGCTCAGGTACCCTCCGCGCCGGCTCCCGCCGCTCCGCCCGCGCCCGCCGCGCCTGCCGCCAAAGCTCCCGATTCGCTCATCTACCAGAAATCCCCGATTGTCGGAACCTTTTACGAAGCATCGTCTCCGGATACGCCGCCGTTTGTGCGCATCGGGGAACATGTCACGGCCGGGAAAGTTCTCTGCATCATCGAATCGATGAAGCTGATGAACGAGATCGAAGCCGACATTGCGGGTGTCATCGAAAGCAAGCTCGTGCAGAACGGGCAGCCGGTGGAATACGGAGAAGCCCTCTTTGGCATCCGTCCCCTTTAAGAAAATTCTCATCGCCAACCGGGGAGAGATTGCGCTGCGGGTTATCTGCGCCTGCAAGGATCTCGGCATCCCGACAGTTGCGGTCTATTCCGAAGCCGACCGGCATAGCCTGCCGGTGCGGTTTGCCGACCAGGCGATCTGCATCGGACCAGCCAAGAGCGCGCGGAGCTATCTGGACATCCCGTCGATCATCAGCGCGGCGGAGATTACGAATACCGACGCGATTCATCCCGGTTACGGCTTCCTGAGCGAGAACGCGGGCTTCGCCGAAGTCTGCCGCGTATCGGGGATCAAGTTCATCGGACCCACGCCCGACGTGATTTCCGCCATGGGCATCAAGGAACGCGCGCGCGCCATCATGAAGGACTACGGCGTGCCGATTCTGCCCGGCTCCGAAGGCGTGCTGTCGTGCGCCGAAGAAGCGCTGGAGACGGCGAACCGCATCGGTTATCCGGTGATTCTCAAGGCATCGGCGGGCGGTGGCGGGCGCGGTATGCGCGTCTGCAACAATGCCGATGAACTGCCCGGACTCCTCGCCCAGGCGCAGCAGGAGGCGGGCGCGGCGTTTTCGAGCGCCGACGTGTACCTGGAGAAGTACATTGGCGCGCCGCGGCACATCGAGTTTCAGATCCTGGCCGACGAGCACGGGCATGTCGAGATTCTCGGCGAGCGCGAGTGCAGTATCCAGCGGCGGCATCAAAAGCTGCTCGAAGAGTCGCCCTCGCCCGCGCTGCGCGACGACGTGCGCGACCGCGTTTCGGCCAAGCTGAGGGAAGCCATCAAAGCCATCGGTTATAGTAATGCCGGGACCGTGGAATTCCTGATGGATGAGAAGGGCGACCTCTACTTCATCGAGGTGAACGCGCGCATTCAGGTGGAGCATCCGGTCACGGAAGCGGTCACGGGCATAGACCTGGTGAAAGCGCAGATCCGCATCGCTGCGGGCGAAAAACTGGCGGACATTCTGGACGGGCCGGTAACGCGCTACGGCCATGCGATCGAATGCCGGATTAACGCGGAGAATCCTGTGACGTTCACGCCGTCGCCGGGGCGCATCACGGGGCTGAACCTGCCGGGCGGCGTGGGCATTCGCGTGGATACTCATGCGTATCAGGATGGCGTGATTCCCCCGTACTATGATTCGCTGGTGGCGAAGCTGATAGCCCACGGGCGGGATCGCAATGAGGCGATTCAGCGTATGAAGCGGGCCCTCGATCTGTTTGTGGTCGAAGGAATCCACACGTCGATTCCGCTGCATAAGCGGATTCTGAACGAGCCCGATTTTGTCGCCGGGAACTTCGACACGAATTTCATTAAGCGCTGGATGTAGGCCGCGGCCGTTCGCCAGGCTAAAGTAGGGGTAGGTCCGTCATGGCAACCGCTCAACTGGTCAGCGTCGAAGAATACCTCCATACGAGCTTTGAATACGACGCCGAATATGTGGAGGGGAGAATCGTTCACCGTTCGTTGCCGCAATTAACCCACAGCGACATGCAGGGCAATCTCTACGCGGCGCTGCGCGGGGTGGTTCGCTCGTCCGGCTTCAGGGTATGGCCTGAACTTCGGATTCGTACAAGAAGCGATCCGGCGCGCTTTCGGGTCCCGGATTTGTGTGTCACGCAGGGAAAGCCAGCAGAAGAGACTCTGACGTCGCCGCCGTTCCTCTGCATCGAAATCCTTTCGCCGGAAGACTCCGCGCTCGAACTGCGAATGAAGATCGAGGAGTACCTGGCGATGGGTGTGGATTACGTGTGGGTGATCGATCCGGTATCGCTGACAGGCGAGATCTGCACCCGCGACCGAATTGAAAAGATCGTCAACGCCCGGTTCAGCGCCGGCGAAATCCGCATCGACCTCGCCCAGCTGGACTGAAGCACGGCTCCGGGGCTTGCCAGCCACGTAACCGACCGACTCATGCCCTCGCGGATGTACCGTCGAAAACTGTTTCTCAAAATCTGCTGAGCGCTGCCATAATCAAAGTCGAAGGGAGATTTTTCGATGGCCAAAGGTATGGACCGCAAGAAGGAAACCAAGAAGCCCAAAAAAGAGAAGAAGTAGGGTCTCGCGCAGTGGAAGGGGCGGAGTTTCCCACACCCCGCCCCAAACTGTGGCACAATCGAACGAACGGCCGCTCCGGTGCGGACGTGCCCGCGCTTGGGCTGCGGCATCACAGACATCGTTTGTCATCTTCAACCAGGCAGGTGTTCAATCGATGAGATGGCTCTTGTTTTCCGCTGGTGTGCTCGCATCCGCTGTGCTTCTGATCGCTCAGACCCGTGGCAATGCCTATGGCCCCAGCCGGATCTGGTGGGACGCCGATCAGGGTGGATTTCTTCCCCGCGCCGAAGACTACGATAACGCCGAGGGCACCGGCGGCATGATCAATACGAGCGGAAATGTTCGCGCCGACGATCACGCTTTCTTCGCTGCGCTCGGTACCAACCGGCGCGCCTGCATTACCTGTCATCAGCCTTCCAATGCCATGAGTGTCTCGGCCGCGACGCTGCGCCAGCGCTGGACGGAAACCGGCGGCACAGACCCCGTCTTCGCGGCGGTGGACGGGTCCAATTGCCCGAGCCTGCCGCAGACTTCCATGGCGTCCCACTCGCTCACGATCAATCGCGGCCTGTTCCGCATCGCGATGGCGTGGCCCCCGGCTTCCGTGACGCCGGATTTCACGATCGAGGTTGTCAGCGATCCCACGGGCTGCAATACCGATCCGGTTTATGGCATGAAGGGCGGGAAGCACGCGATTTCCTTGTTTCGGCGGCCGCGCGTGGTGGCAAATCTCGCCGGGACAACGCAGGCGGGCACCGGCGCAACCAACGGAATCAGCCTGATGGCGGATGGCCGCGAGGCTACGCTCCGCAGCCAGGCCATTACGGCTGCGATGACGCATGAACAGATGCCGGGCGGGCCGGGCGACGCCCAGCTGGCGCAGATTCTGAATTTCGAACGACAGATCTTCGTGGCACAGAGTTCCGATCTGCGCGGCGGTTCCCTCGACGACGCCTCCGGCCCGTTTATTCCCGGTCCGGCAAGTCTGGCGGAAGGGAAGGCAGGGAGTCCGGTGGGAATCGCGGCGAAGATTGCGCCCGAGGCGTGGCTGGCGCGCCCCGGCGTCCCGATGGCCGGCTTTCAGAAGGACTTCCGGGAATCGGCATCGCGCGGCAGCGAATTGTTTGTGCGGAAATGCGCGACATGCCATAACGAACGCGCGGCTGCGGCGGCGATGGAGATCGGCACGACGAACTATCCACCCCGCGAAGCTTCGAAGGAGTTGCCGCTGTTCAGGGTGACATGCGCGACGGGGCAGACGATCTATACACAGGATCCGGGGCGGGCGCTGGTAACCGGGAAGTGCGCGGATACCGGAGCCATCGTGCCGCAGCAGTTACGGGGGCTGGCGGCTCGTGCGCCTTATTTCGCGAATGGCTCCGCGCCCACGCTGCGCGATGTGGTGGAGTTTTACGACCGGCGATATAAGAGCGGATATACGGAGCGGGAGAAACAGGATCTGGTGAATTTTTTGAAAACGCTGTAGAGGTCTTGGGTCTGCTCGCGTCACCCATCGCGCCGGGAGGTCGGTCAGGCTTGGAATCGTTGCGCTGAATCTCAAAACGCCCGTCGCGCTTTCTGGACGTGATTGCAGATGCCGGTGCCGATTTCGACCGCGGACTGGTGGATATCCGCTTTGACGTGTTCCTTTTGGAAAGCGTCTGCGGATCTCAGGTTCTGGTACTCTTCTGCGAAGCTGAGGCCGGTCACACGACAGCATTCGCCTGATTTGCGTTGAGCGCGGTCGCAAGCCCGGAGCGATCGTTCCCAACTTGTAGCTGACGACGTGTATATTCGGAGTAGATGAGCATGCACAATGAAATCACGGTTTCGAAATGGGGAGACTGTTCGGATTCCGCAGGCCATAGCGATTCAGGCTCATATCAGCGAAGGAGATTCACTCGCCATGGAACTCTCTTTGTCGACGAGATGGGGCGCGATGGCCAGCAATATCCCGCAGATGAGTTCGGCCGAATTGACCTCTTCTCCCGTTTTCTCGCGGAGCTTCTTGCAGATGTCCTCAGCGCTCAATCCGTATTTCTGACGCCATATCTTCAACCAAGCTACGCCCGCGGGACCTAACCTCCCGGCAAGTTCGTTAATGCTTCTCATGTTGCCTTCAGGCCTGCGACGGCCACTCAAGAACGCGCGCACTCGCCGCGCCGCTATCGGACTCAGTGAATAGAAGCGCGCATAGCTATCCGGTAATTTTGTTTACACTGCGAGTCTATCATCCGGAGAAAGAGACCTTCGTACTTTCTCTGGGCGAGTAAACTGAAGACCATAGAAGAATCCGTGCCCCGTATTTCGTTGTTTCGGTCGATATGGGTGCAAATATCCCCAAATCGTGAAAAAATTGAATCCCCACCTCCCGATAAAAACAAGCCGCAGAGCATTGGGAGCTGACGTTTTGCATCCACGCCACAGACGGTCAAATCTCAAAGCTCCCATCCCGCGCGACCACCAGCTTCCTCCCCCGCCACAAA
>Ga0302275_10002553_pt1 | contig 19121 bp, 16 predicted proteins | sample III_Bog_N2_2_FD_200229 | JGI IMG/M metagenome (GOLD analysis project Ga0302275, IMG submission 200229) | Peat permafrost microbial communities from Stordalen Mire near Abisko, Sweden - III_Bog_N2_2 | ecosystem: Environmental > Terrestrial > Soil > Wetlands > Peat | place: Sweden: Abisko...
ACCAATGACGAATGGTGTCCGCTGGGAAAAAGAGCGCCTCACCCGTTCCGTCCGGCGGGTCGCCGGACGGTACGGGCCAGTGGCCCGTGCCACCCATGGTGATAAACGCGCTATCAGGCCAGGCGGGCGGGGGTGCTTTCGTCCCGGACGGGACTTTGGACAAAGCGACACGCGAACCCAGTGATCAATCACTGGGCTATTCGCTTTCGCCCTCCGGGCTTGATGGTGGCAGCCCTGCATCAGCAGCAAGAGTAGCAGGGTTTTGGAAAACCGGGTTGTTAGCGGCTAACGGATCCGGCACTTTTCCGGCATTTATTTTCAAAAATGCGTTAGCGGCTTACATTCGGAAAGGGTCAAGGTTGAAGGTTTCAGGTTTCAGGCGGCAAAATGCAGATGCGCAGCGAGTTGCGCGAATGCTTGGAGACGGGGCCGGGAAACTTTAACGTAAAACACAGGGGTTTTGACGGGCGGCGGAGGCATGCCGCCCCGCGCGGGGCGGAGGTCGATTGGGAGAGGATGCCACGCCATAAAGTGCCTGCTTCGCAGGCAGACGGAGTCGCAGCGCGACTTCGTCCACCCGGAGGGCGCAAGGCGGGAAATTATGCGCGAGTTGCGGGCGATGCCACGCCATAAAGTGCCTGCTTCGCAGGCAGACGGAGTCGCAGCGCGACTCCGTCCACCCGGAGGGCGCAAGGCGGGAAATTATGCGCGAGCTGCGGGCGATGCCATGCCATAAAGTGCCTGCTCCGCAGGCAGACGGAGTCGCAGCGCGACTCCGTCCACCTGGAGGGCGCAAGGCGGGAAATCAGGCGCGAGCTGCGGGCGATGCCACGCCATAAAGTGCCTGCTCCGCAGGCAGACGGAGGCGCAGCGCGACTCCGTCCACCGTCCACCGTCCACCTGGAGGGCAAGCTTCGGGCACCCTCAGGCGGCCACTTTCAGGTGCGTGATGCGGAATATCGCCCCGTGCGGCTCGTTGGCCAGGCAGGCAATTTCCCAGCCGTGCGCGAGGACAATCTGCTGCACCACGGCCAGCCCCAGCCCGGTGCCTTTTTGATGCGTGGTGAAGTAGGGCTTGAAAATTTCGTGCCGGTTTTCCGGCGGCACGCCCGGTCCGTCATCGCGCACCTCCAAAACCGCCCCGGCCGGCCCGTCGCGCCGGATGTGGATTTGAATGGTTCCCTGCACATTCACGGCTTGAATGGCGTTGAGCAGCAGGTTGAACAGCACCTGGCGCAACAATTGTTCATCGGCCTCCACCGCCAGCGCGTCGCCGCCCACTTCCACGCGCAGTTTTTTCTCGTCGATATCCAGGCCGAGGGTGCGGATGATCTCCTGGCACGCCGGGGCCAGGGCCATGCGGGTGCGGCGCACTTCGCGGGGGCGGGAATAATTGATGAATTCGGTCAACTGGGCGGTCACTTTGTCGGTCTCGTCCACGATGATGCGGGATTTCTCGCGCACGGCGGGCGCGGCTTCCGGCAGGCGGGAAAGGATCTGGGCCTGGCCGCGGATGATGTTCAGCGGGTTGCGCGTCTCATGCGCGAGCCCGGCGGCGGCCAGGTTCAATTCCTTGAGGTGCGAATTCAGCTCGCTGGCGCGGACCAGGCGGATTTGCAATTCCGCGGTGCGCCCGATGTTGCGCCAGGCGAGCCCGGCGCCCAGCGCGGAGATGCCCGCGAAAAATGCGATCACGCACCGCAGCCAGATATCGCGCGTACAGAGCGCCTCGTAATTTTCCGTGGACATGGCCAGCACCAGCCCGTGCAGCTCGCGCTTGGCCATGAACGCCTTGATGTCGGCTTCGGACAGGCCGCGCATCCAGGGCGGCGGACGGCGGTTGCGGCGTTCATCGTTGCCCGGCGGCGGGGGCTCCATGGCTCCATTGGTGCCCGGGGGCTCGCCGGCCGCGAACGGATTGGTGGCGGGATTCGGGGAGGCAGGCCGGTTGGTGCCGCCCTCCAGCCGGGGGTCCCGCCGGCCGAAATCACGCCCGCCGCGCGGCGGTTCGGGCAGCACGATGGTGGTATTGGTCACGCCCTCGGGGTTGACGCTGGCTTCCTCAATGGGCAGGACGAAGGTCACATGACCGGCGGACCAGATTTCGTTGCCGGCCAGATTTTCGTGCGCCAGCAGATTGGTGTCGCCCACGGCCACCAGCGCCTCGCCGTTGGTGTTCAACAGGCCGACGTACATGAGTTTGACGACGGAGTTGGTGCGGTTGGTGACCAGATCCTTGAGCACGAGCTCCAGCCGCTCCTGAAAAATCGCGCCCCGGAATTGAAACGCCCGCGTGACGGCGCTCAAGGTGCCCTGGATCTCATGCGCGCGGCTGTGCAGGTCGAGCCTGGCCGCGTTGACGACGCGCTGGTGCTCCTCGGCCTGCCAGCCCACGACCACCAGCCAGGCTCCCAGCAGCAGCCCGGCCGCCCAGCTTGTGTGTTTTAATTTCATGCGGGGTTAGACTCGAAATCCGAAATCCGAAATCCGAAATCCGAAAGAAATCCGAAGCCCGAAGGCCGAATAAGAGGTTTGCGCGAGAATTCACCCGTAATTTTTCCGAGCGGCGACGTTGGTATGGGAAACTGGAGCTGGATCGGCTGCGGGTTGGGAAGGCGATGCCAGGGAAAGCTTGCACCCGCTGGTTGCAGGCGCGGCGCGCACGGAGTGACGCGCCCTACCACGCTGGGCGCGCGACAGGTCTGGATCGGCTGCGGGTTGGGAAGGCGATGCCGGGGAAAGCTTGCGCCCGCTGGTTGCAGGCGCGGCGCGCACGGAGTGACGCGCCCTACCACGCTGGGCGTGCGACAGGTCTGGATCGGCTGCGGGTTGGGAAGGCGACGCCGGGGAAAGCTTGCGCCCGCTGGTTGCAGGCGCGGCGCGCACGGAGTGACGCGCCCTACCACGCTGGGCGCGCGACAGGTCTGGATCGGCTGCGGGTTGGGAGGGCGATGCCAGGGAAAGCTTGCGCCCGCTGGTTGCAGGCGCGGCGCGCACGGAGTGACGCGCCCTACCAACGTTGGGCTCGCGACAGGGCTTTTCGATTTCATGGCCGACTTCGAGTTGGGGGTAAACGGGGCGTCTATTTAGTTTCCTTCACGGGCAAACGTTCCAGCACGCGGTCGAGTTCCTTCTCCGAGAAGGAGTTGGTGTTGGTGATCATCGGGGTCTGGAGGGTTTCCCGTTTGGACATGGCGTCGAGTTGCGAGGGCAGCGAGACAATATGCGGCGTGAGGAAGATCAGCAACTCCGTTTTTGCGTCCGACTTGCTGTTGAATGAAAACAGCTTGCCCAGCAACGGAATATCGCCCAGGAAAGGCACCTTGCTGGACCCGGAGGATTTGTTGTTGGAAATGAGTCCGCCAATGACCACCGGCTGCGCGTCCGGCGTGACGACCACGGTGTTCGCGGAACGTTTATTGATGTAGGGCGCGTACACGGCGGATGAAATGAGGCTGCCGCCGGCGATCACCTGGCCGGGCGTGGAATTGTCAATGGAGGTGATTTGCGGCTGCAGAATCATCTGGATCAAACGATTGGCCCCGATGAAGGGCGTGACGTCCAATTGAATGCCGACGTTTTGATAGCTGCCGTTGATGGTGGGAATGGTGGCACCGGTGCCGCCCACCGAGCTAAAACTGACGCCGCTGGGCAAATAGACACTCTGGCCGACGACGATCTCCGCCATCTGGCCGTCGCGCGCCAGAATGGACGGACGGGAAAGCACCTCCGCCTTGTCGGCGGTGGCGATGGCCTGAATCGTGGCGGTGAAATCATTCCCCAGTAGTTGATACATGCCGCCATTGCCCGCCGCGCCCGCCAAGGACTGGGGCAAGCCATAATCCTGGCCCACGTTGATGGATTGCAGCGACGGTGAAAGATTCGGCAGGTTGGCGGCTGGCTGGCCTGACGTCGCCGCCTCCTGAGTATAACCGTTTGTCACGACCCCCGTGATCGCACCCAAACTGCCCAACGGATTGCCGGTGTAGGCGCCTTGAAACCCGATGTCCTGGGCCTTGTTGTCCTGCACTTCGACAAAGGCGACCTTGATCAGGACCTGGGGTTCGGGCGCGTCCAGGCTTTCAATGACGCGCTGAATCTGTTCGCGGGTGGCCTTGTCGGCCACCACAATGATGTTATGCGTGACGGGATCCACGGAGATGACGGCGCTGCCGACTGTGCCATTATTGTTGTACGAGCTGGAGGTGGCACTGGCTCCGCCGCGATTAAAGCCGCCGCCGCCACCGCCGCCGAAGCCACCGAAGCCGCCAAAACCACCGCCGCCACCGCCGAAGCCACCGGGGCGTTGCTGGGCCTGCACGGTCAGGGACGCGCCGAGCAATAGGGCCAGCGCGCCGCCGAATAAAGGTTTGCTGAAATGAGTTTTCATAGTATGCCGTTGCATCAAATATTTAAGGAAAATGGTTTAATATCCGCCGCCGCCGCCGGCGCGGCCGCTGCCACCAATCGAGCCGCCACTGGAGCCGGACGACGTGCTCGTGGAGCCCATCGTGGTATTGGCATTTATCGAACGCTGCTGGAGCAGGCTGTTTTGCGAGGAACCGGAGGAACCGCCGCGCGCGGAGGAGGAGCTTTGGAACATGTTTTGCAGCACGGTGACGGCCTGCTGCGGATCCCCGTTTTTCATCTGAAACACATACACGTCCTGATCCCGGTCGGAGGGGACGTCCAGATCCTTCATCATGCTGGCAATTTCCTCCATCAAATCCTTCGGCGCAGTGACGATGACCGCCGAGATGCGCAGATCGGCCACGGCCGAGACTTGGGTCGCCTTTTTGACGCGGTCGTTGGAGCCGCTGCCGCTGGCTCCGGCGGCGGCATTGGCCATCATCCGCCCGAAAAATCCGCCGGGGCCGCCGCCGCCGCCCGGACCGCCGCCAAAGCGGATTGGTGACTGCGTGTTATTGCCGGACGAACTCGACGGGAAGATGCTGCCCAATTCGCTGGCCACGTCGTTGGGATTGGCGTGTTCCAGCCGGAAGACGCGGATTTCGGTCGAGGCCTCGGCGCTGTCATCCACGGCCCGGATGATTTCGGCCAGGTGGTGGATGTTGGCCTGCGTGTCGGTGATCACAATGGAGTTGCCCGCCTCATTGGCGACCACCGTGGCCTGGGGCGAGACAAATGAGGAGAGGTCGGACACGAGCTGCCGCGCCTCGACAAAACGGATGGGGATGATCTGGGTGATGATCTCCGCGTTCTTGGGAATCTTCTCCGGCTGGTTGCCGCTTTTGACGGGAATCTCGCGCAATTTGGCGTCGTTCTTGTCCACAATGGTCAGCGTCCGGCCGTCGCGGATGACGGCGTAGCCGTTTTTGTTGAGCACGCCATCCAGCAAATTCGCCACCTCATCCTGGGTGAGGTGTTTGCCGTTGACGGTGATGGTGCCGCTGACGCGCGTGTCCTGCACAATGACGAAGCCGGCGGCGTCGCTCAGGTAATTCAGCACGAGGTCCACCGGGGCGCGGTTGAAGCTCAGGGTGACATCATTGAAGTTGGTGCCCTCGGCCTGGACGGGCGGCTCAAAGTCGGAGTGGATCTCCTCGGCCGCCACGGGGGCCGGCCGGGTTTGGGACGGCGTGATGATCATCGTTTCGTTCGTCTGGTTGGTGGTTGCCGCCGTTTCGCCGGGGGCGTCGGGCGGGGCGCCATTCCCCAGGTCGGGCGGCGGCCCGGGCTGCTCAGCGGGCGGCGGCGGCGGAGCGCCATTGTCGGGTGGGGTCTGGGCGCTGGCGGAGACCAGGCTGCCCGCCAGGCCGGCGGCCAGCAGGCTCAAGAGGATTTTTTTCATTGGTTTTCCTTTTCGCGTAATTGCATTAATCGTTTTAAAACTTCATTGGGTTCGGCGGTGGAGGCCGGGGCGGCCGCGGTTTTTGCGTCCCCGGACGGGTGGGTCTCGGAGGTCGCATCCGCATCCACGGACGCCGGGGTGCCGTCGGCCAACACCCACCGGCCATGTTCGAGCCGCAGCCCTTCGCCGATTTTGAGCCGGAGCGAGTCTTTTTTGTCGGCGGATTCCAAGCGCACTTCGGTGGCCGAGATGGCCACGATGGTGTGGTCCACGATTTTGCCGCCGGCGGGCAGGGCCATTTTCAAATCGCGGCTGCTGCCGTTGAAGAACGCAAACCGGCCTTTCTCGTAGCTCATGATGCCGACCAGTTGGAGGCCCGGGGGGCCGGCGTTGCGCGGGCGGTTGCTGCTGGGGCGCGGGGCGCTGGAATAGTGCGGCTGCCGGTTGGGGTCAAAGATGTTGCGCCCGGTGATGAACGAACTGAAGGCGGCGTAATCCCGGGCCCCGGGCGGCGGGTTTGACTGCGCCGGAACGCCCAGCGCCAGCAGGCCGGCCAAGAGCGCCAGGCCGGCCGGCCACGGGCGCGCGCCTATTTTGGGATAACGTGAATGTTTCATGGGTGATCGTCCTGACTGAGGGCCAGTCCGTTGATGTCCACGCCCAGGGTCATCTGCTGGCCGCTGTTGTCATGGGCGCTGAGCTCCAGCGCGTCCACCCGCACCGCCAGCGGGCCCTGCTCGATGGCGTGGATGAACCGGCTGAGCTGGCCGAGGTCGCCGGCGGTCTCCACGCGGCAGTTGAGCGTCATGTAGTTGGTGGACTCGATTTTCCACTGCGGCATGATGCTGGTGATCTCCGCGCCGCTGTCGCGGGCCCAGCCGTCCACGGCCAGCAGGAACTGCTGTTCGGCGGCGGAGAGGGTGGCGGGCAGCGCGTTGGCACGCATGTCCGCCCAATGGCTGCGGATGAACTGGGCGCGGGCGATCAACTGGTTGCCCTCCTTCACCTGGTCGCGGAGTTGCAGGACCTGCGCCTGCCGCGCGGACCACCAGTCCTGCACCCGGGGCAGCACCACGTTCATGAGCACCAGCAGGGCGGCCATGACGGCGGTGAGCACCCCGAGCAACTGCTGCCGGTTTTTGATTTTCATCGGGCGCCTCCGGAGTTGAATTTAAAGTTAAACACAAATTGAATCGGCGGCTTATTGCCGCGGCTTTGTTCGAGATGCACCCCGGTGACGCCCGGGGCCTGGCTCAGGCGGCGCTCCACCGCCAGGAGGGCGGCGTTGTCCTGCGCGTTGCCCGAGCAGTTCACCGAGCCGTCCTCGCGGATGGTGATGGCCTTGGCGGTCACGACGCCGTCCTCGGGAAAGGCCAGGGACAGCTCGCGCAAAATTGCCAGACAGCGGTAATCCCCGGCATACCACGGCTGGTATTGCTGGATTTGATCCTGCACCTGCTGCAACTGCGCCACCCGGACGGACATGTGGGACCACTGGCGGCCCAGGCTGAGGAGTTGAAATTCCTGCCAGGCAAACAGGCCGCCCACCAGCACGGCCACGCCGGCCGCCACCGCGCCGGTGGTCCGCAGGCGGCCGGAGGAATATTTGGTGACGAGCTGCTCAATCGCCGTGGGCTTGGGCGGCAGGAATTCGAAGGCCGGGGCCGGGAGCAGCAGGGCGCCCGCGGCCAGGCTGAACACTGGCGACGGCACGGCCCCCGCCGGCAACGCGGCGGGAAACGCGCCCGGGGCATAGGCGGTGACGATTTCCACCTTCAGCCCCTGGGGTTCAAAGCGCAGTTCGAGCTCGTCCGCCAGCGGCAGCGCCAGTTCGCGCGGGCCGAAGACGCGGATGCGTTTGACCTGTTCGCGCAACGCGGCCGGCAACTGGCCGAGCGTGACCCGCACCTCGCGCGCCACGGTTTCGGTGTGCAGGGTCCGGCGGCCGCCCTCGTTTTCCACGCCGCCTTCGAGCGCGCGCAGGGCGGCCACGCCGCCCCCGGCGGTGACTAGCAAGGCCACCTGGCTTTCGCCCACGGCCAGGGCCAGCACGCCGCCGGCCTGGTCCTGGGCGGCCGGGGCCGGCTGCAAGGCGGTGATGCCGGTGGTGAAACTCACCGGCTTCAACCGGGCGGCGGCGAGGATCTGTTCCAGCGCCGCCAGGTGGGTCCGGGGAATGCCGGCCTGCAGGACCAACTGGTGGCCTTCCGGCAATAGACAGCGGGAATCCGCGATCTGCAAGGTGGCCGGATCCGCATGAAACCCTTTTTCGGCCTCCAATTGCAGGAGGCTGGCGGCATCGGCCGGCGGCAGCGGGGGCAGCCCGGCCTGCGCGGTCAGCACCCAGTTGAGCGGCAGGCCCACGACGCAGGCGCGCTCATGCACGCCCGCCGCGTCGAGCAGGTTGCGGATTTCCCGGCCCGCCAGCTCCGGGGCGGCGGTCAGGGGATCGAGGGTGAGGGGGACGGAAAACGCCTGGAGCTGCTGGAGCGCGCCGTTGGCGCGGCGCAGCACCACCCCGTCAAGGCGGCCGCCGTCCAGCACGAGGCCGAGCACCGCCGCCGGTATTTTCCGCTTACGAAATAATGGTTTGAAGTTCATGATCCAGATTCATTGGGCGGCGTTGGCCGCCACCAGGTCCGCCCGCGCTTTTTCGCCCAGCGCCCAGCCGAGCCGGCTCAAATCCTGGCGGTATAAAATCTTCGGTGCGCCGTCGCTGATGTCGAACACGAATCGCACCCGCCGGTAGCCGCGCCCGTGCGCGCCGACGGCCGCGATGTCCGCGGTGAACTGGTAGCTGCGGGTGGTGACATAATCGCCGCGCGCCAGGGCGGTGACCGCGGAACTGGAGGTGCCCAGCGCATCAATGATCCAGGCCACGGAACCCAAATTACCCAGGTTTTGCTGGCGGTAGGCCACCAGCGTCTGCGCGGCGCTTTCCGCGGTGGACACATCGGGGTTGTCGCCCATGGCGCCGATGATCAGCGCCGTCAGCACTTCGGCGCAGGCGGAGTTCACATTGACGCGGTTGCGCAGATAGGCGTTCGTGCTCGTGGTCACATTGGCGTAGAGCTTGGCGAAATCATCCGAGCTCATGCCGATGTTTTTGCAGCGGAGGGCAAAGGCGAACATCCCCGCAAACGGGCGGTTGGTCAGTCCATTGACGTAGCTCGTGCTGAGGCTGCTGTTCTGCAACAGCGGCCGGATGACGCCCGGCCCGGCGAGGCTCACATTCGTCAGCGACGACATGTCCGAGTGGAAATTCGGCTCGCGCGTGTACACGGTGACATATTCCAGCAGGCCGGGGTCCAATTCGCCGTTGCCGTTCAAATCCTTTTCGTTCTGGTCGAGCACGCCGTTGCGATTGAGATCCTCGCCCACCAGCAAATCCCGGGTGGCGCCATACACCAGGCGCAGTTCATCCACCGTCTCGAACGGCGCGTTTTTCGCCGCGTAGCCCTGCGCGGCGTAGTCGAGCGACACGATGCCGTTGGTGCCGCGCCAGTCCATGATGGCGTTGGCGAAATCCACGGTCATGGCGGGCAGGTACTGCAGGACATTCGTGCTAACATTATTCAGATTGAGCTTGCCGCCCTCGTCCACCAGCCCAAAGGCGGGTTCGGTGGGGTTGTCCGCGGTCAGGTTCCGTCCGATGAGCCAGAATTTTGCGTCGCCCACCGGCACGGCGGCGCATTGCATCCGGGTGTTGTCCGGCATCGCGCCGTTGGTCGCGTAATTTTGCAGCACATTGGCCACGTACCGGGCCGCGCCCTCAATGGCTTGGTCGGCCACGAGGCCGTTCGCGCGGTTGTCGGAGGCCTGCAACTCGTAGTTCATGGAATTGGCAAAATACAGCGCGATGCTCACCAGGCCGATGGCGACCCACAGCACAATGAGCAGCACGGACGCGTGTTCGCGGCGCCGGCAGGGTGGATGGGGGGAGAGGTTCATGGGTCAACTGCCGGTGGCGGTCAGGACGGCGTTGGTGCGCGGCACGCAATCCACGGGCACCACCAATTCGATTGGCTGGAGGTCCGGCCGGCCAGCCATCTGGATATTCACGCGCACGGCCACCGGCAGGTTGGTGTTGACCGCCGTCGGGTCGGTGGTGTCCCAGGTGTCATTCCATTGCGCGCCGTCGTAACAGGAGAATTTCAAGCTGGCGACGCCGTTGAGCATGAGCTGTTCCGTCACCTCCGGCGGGTTGATCGCGAGCAGGTTCCGGGTGACGCTCCGGTAGAGGCTCCGGCCGGGCGCGTCCGCGGTGGTGGGGGTTTTCAACTCGTACGTCACCCGCTGGACGTCGGCCCATGGCTCGCTGTCGCTGAGCGCGCCGCTGGCGGTGAACAGCTCGATGGCCACCGGGTCGCTCACGCCGACGCTGGTGAGGGCGTTGCCCACGCGGAAGCCGCCGGACAAAATCCTGCCGGTGCCGTTGGTGGTCGTGACCGCGCACTGCAAATCGCGCTTGATAAAGGCCGCCGCCGCATCCACGGGGGAGGCGGCATCCACCATGTCGGTGGTGTCATCGCGCAGCCGCAAGGCGGCGAAAAACACCGAGTTGACCACAATCAGCACCATCGCGGCGATGCTGATGGCGAGAATCATCTCGATCAGGGTGAAACCGGCTGCGTGCTGCGTGCTGCGTGATGGGGAATAGGAGATCATGTTTTATTCACGCATCACGCATCACGCAGCACGAGGTTGTTTAATTTAATGCTCACGATTATCAGTACTGCAACGTTCCGCTGCCGGTGGCCGGCATCGACTGCAAATTGGCCAGGGTGCTGGCCTGCACCGAAAAATCCCGGCCCTGGGCGGAATAGGTCACTTCCGCCGTCAGCAACTGCATGGGCCCGCGCGGCCAGCCGGTGGCGGTCAGCCGCCAGCGGAAATCCAAAATGCCCTCGGTGACCGTGCCGCTCAGCACCCCGGCGGTCCAATTGGTGGTCACCGCGCTCTCGCTCAAAACCCGGTCGGCCACGCGGGCCGCCTCGCTTTTGCGGGCCGCGACCTCGCCGGCGAGACTGGCCAGATGCAGCGCCTCCACGGCCGTCGGGATGACGATGGCCAGGAACAGCAGCGCGGCCAGCACTTCCGCCAGCGTGAAACCGCCCTGGCGGTTCCGGCGGCGCGGCGTTGGGCGCTTGATGGGTTGGCGGGCGCATGGTTTCATTGGTTGTTCCCTTTGCATCATCTCCCGCTGGCAACCTGGACTGCATAGCCCGTGCGCAATGGCGTCTCGGCCAGGCGGCGCGTAAAACCATCACGGTCGGTCAACTGCAACGCCTGCGGGCTGCCCTCATCCACCGTGCCGTCCGCCAGAAACCGGATGGCCGGCAGTTGCTTGAACTGGGTCTGCGCGCCGCTGCCGCTCAAGACGGCGATGGCCAGCGTGGAATCCACGGCCAGTTCCTCTGCTTTCGGGTCGCCGTTCTGCCCGCTGGTTTCGGCCGCCAGGCCATAGCTGCCGGTCTGTTCGTTGACCCACAGCATCATGGGGGCGCCCTCGGAGACCGCCCGGCTCTGCGCCGCATGCATCAGCGCCACCAACCGCCGCGCCTCGGTGTCCAGTGCCCGGCCACGGATGAACCGCGACATCGCCGGTGCCGCGATGGACGTGATGATCACGAGCAGCGCCAGCACCAGAATCAGTTCAATCAGCGTAAAGCCATGGTCGCTGGCCGATGGCCGATGGCCGGTTGCCGATGGCGGTGCGTGCCGGGGTGCCATGGATCTATTTTACTTCCAACTCACGATGTCATCCTCCGTGCCTTCCTTGCCGTCCGGCCCGGCGGAAATCAGGTCGTAGGAATTGGCGCTGTGCTTGCCGGGATAACTGTAAATATACGGGTTGTTCCAGGGATCCACCGGCAGCTTGTCCAAATAAGGCCCGTGCCAGTTTTTGGCATTGGAGGGCTGGGTGACCAGATCTTGCAGGCTCTTGGGAAAGAACCCGTTGTCCACTTCAAACTGGCCGAGGGCGGATTTGATGCCGCCATTGATATCGGTCTGCGCCGCCGTGACGCGCGCCTGTTCGCTGCGGCCCACGATGCGCGGAATGACCAGCGCGGCGAGAATGCCAATGATGGTGACCACCAGCAGCATTTCCACCAGGGTGAAGGCGCGACTCCGCTTGTTCAAGCCCGCGCCGGCATTCCCGGCAACCGGCAATTTGTTCCTGAGGTTGGTTTGATTCTTGAGGTTCATAATGTCTATTTGATGTATTCGCCCATGGACAACACCGGCAGCAACATGCCGATGAAAATAACGCCGATGAAACCGGCGATCAAAAACAGCATCAGCGGTTCCGCAAAGGCGACCGCCGTTTTCAAATTGCGATCCAGATCCGTCTCCGTTTCGCCGGCGATCCGCACCAGTTCCGCGTCCAGCTTGCCGCTTTCCTCCGCCACGGCGATCATTTCCAGCACCGAACCGGGAAACAGCGTCCGGCAATCCGCCAGGCTCTGGCCCAGCCGGCCGCCTTGCTGCACGCGCTCGATGGCCTGCGCCACGGCATCCACCAGGATCTGGTTGCCAATCGAGCGGCGCGCCACGTTCAGGCCATGCACCAGCGGCACGCCCGCGCCGATCAGCGTGCCCAACATCCGGCAAAAACGCGCCATCGCGAATTGCGCGACGAGCGGCCCCACCAGCGGCGCTTTGAGCACCATGCCTTCCCAGGCTCGCCTGCCTTTTTCGGAGGCAAACCAGGTGCGCACGAGAAAGAACAGCCCCACCAGCCCCGCCCCGATGAACAGGCCGTAGGACCGCATCAGGTGGCTCGCCCCAATGATGACCTGGGTGATCATCGGCAATGACCCGTGAATGCTGGCAAAGACGCGTTGGAATTTGGGAATGAAAAACACCAGCAAGATCGTCAACACAATCAGCGCCAGCACGAACAAAATGCAGGGATACAGCATCGCCGTCATCACCTTGGATTTCAGCTCCTTCTCGCGCGACTGGAATTCCGCGATCTGCGCCAGCACCACGTCGAGAAATCCGCCCGCCTCGCCCGCCTCCACCATGGCGACATACACGCGCGGAAAGGTTTCCGGCGACTTGGCCATGGCGGCCGCCAGCGAAAGCCCGTCCACGACCGAATCATGCACTTCCTTCCACTTCGTCCGGGCCACCGGGGAGGCGGCTTCCTTCTGCAAAATCACCAGCGCCCGGCTGAGCGGCACGCCCGCCGCGAGCAAGCTCGATAGCAGCCGCGTGAACGTCTCCAGCTCCTTGCCGGAAACTTTTTTCTTAAGACTGAATGACGGTGCCTCCGCCGCGCCCTGGGCGGCTTTCGCGGGCTTGCCCGCCTTGGCGGCGGCTTCCGCCACGTTGACCGGACGCAACCCGAGCGTCTCGATCTGCCGCAAGGCATCCGGCCGGCTCCCGGCATCCAGCACGCCCTCGGCCAGCTTGCCATCGGCCTTCAACGCTTTGTAGGAAAAGGAGGGCATGGTTAAAAGGACGAATGACGAATGACGAATGACGAATGAATGGCCAAAGCGCCAATGCCAAACAACGCCATACCTGCAATTGAGGTTTGGGCATTCGACATGCTTTCGTCATTCAACATTTTGCATTCGTCATTCATACTATCTCGCCACGGCAATGCTGCCGGTGGTTTCACCCGTTTGATTCTTCGTGGCGCTTTCCACCTCTTTCGCGGTGGTCACGCTCAACACTTCCTGGACGGTGGTGACGCCGGCCGCCACGAGCCGCCAGCCGTCTTCGGCCAGGGTGCGCATGCCCGCCCGGCGGGCGGCGCTGCGGACCAGGTCCGTGGACGCGCTTTTCAAAATCAATTGGCGGATCTCCTCATCTGTGTCCATCCATTCAAAGATGGCGTGCCGCCCGAAAAATCCGGTGTTGCGGCATTCGCGGCAGCCCACGGACTTATAAATGGGCGTTTCCCGGGGGATGCCCAGCCTGGCCTTCAATTGCTGCGCGGTCGCCGAGGCATCCACCTGCTTGCAAAGCGGGCAGAGCACGCGCACCAGGCGCTGGGCCAGCACCGCCTCCAGCGACGACGCCACCAGGTATGGCTCCACGCCCATGTCCACCAACCGCGTCAGCGCGCCGGGCGCGTCATTCGTATGCAGGGTGGAAAAAACCAGATGGCCGGTCAGCGACGCCTGCACGGCAATCTGCGCCGTTTCCGCATCGCGGATTTCGCCGATGAGAATCACGTCGGGGTCATGCCGCAGAATGGACCGCAGCCCGCGCGCGAAGGTCAGGCCCGACTTTTCGTTAACCTGAATCTGGTTCACGCCCTTGAGCTGGTATTCCACCGGGTCTTCCACGGTGATGATCTTGCGGACCTCGTCGTTGATTTCGTTCAGCGCCGTGTAGAGCGTGGAGGTCTTGCCCGAGCCGGTGGGGCCGGTGACCAGGATGATGCCGTGCGGCAATTGCAGCACGCTCTGAAACCGCTCCAGCTCGCGCTGGTTCATCCCGATGTCCTTCAGGCCGCGCAGCTTGGAATTCTGCCGCAGCAACCGCATCACCACCGCCTCGCCATGCAACATCGGAATCACGGACACGCGGATATCCACCTCCGCATCCTCAATCCGCACCTTGATGCGGCCGTCCTGGGGCAGGCGTTTTTCCGCGATGTTGAGGTGGCTCAAGATCTTGACGCGCGAGACGATCGCCGGCTGGAATTGCTTCAGCTGCGCGGGCACCGGCACCTCCTGCAATTCACCGTCAATGCGATAACGGATTCTAAATTCATCCTCAAAGGGCTCCAGATGGATGTCGGACGCGCGCAACTCAATGGCGTCCTTCAACACCTGGTTAACAAACCGGATGATGGAGGCCTCGTCTTCCGCGCCCTCGTCCAGATTGGTGTTCTCCGCGTCATCATCCACCACCTGGATGCCTTTTTCCTCCTCCAGCGTGCCGATGGTGTCCGCGCCGACGCCCAGCCGTTTTTTGATTTCGCGCTGGATGGCTTCCGCCGAGGCGAGGACCGGCTGGAGATTCAAGCCGGTCAACGACTTGAGCGCGTCCAGGCCCTGCGTGGCAAACAGCCGGCTGGTGGCCACTTCCACATGCCCGTTCACGCGCTGGAGGGGCAGCAGTTCCTCCTTCAAGAGAATGCGCGCGGGGAACAGGGAGAGCAACTGACGATCCGGCTCCACGTCGTCGAGCGTGGTATAACCCAAACCATATTCGTTTGCGAGCCAGCGGAGAATGTCCTCCTCGCTGGCCAGTTGGGGCCGGGCGCGCAGGAGCGCGTCTGCGTCCAGCGAAGAAAGTTGCCGGGACGCCACCATGCGCTCCAGCAACTGCTTCGTCGAAGCCGCTTGTGTCTTCGGGGTGGACATGAATCGCCAGTTTTCTTTGGGCTTACCGCACCAAGCCGAGCAAACAGGCCTGGGCCTCTTGCCGGGGAGTCAAAACCGCCTTGAGCGCGTCTTGCGCGGCTTCCAGCTTGGCTTGCCGGGCTTCTTGCGAAGCCTTGTATTTGGCCAGCAAATCCTTCACCTGACCCACCGGGGCGTTGTCGTCGAGCGCCTTCTGCAAGGCTTCCTGTTCCGGGCTGGGCTGTCCGAACATGCCGCCACGAGGGCCGCCTCCCTGACCACCTTGTCCGCCGCGATTGCGGCCGAACAGACCGCGCAAACCTTGCCCGCCCACATCCCGGCGCGCATCCATGACTTTCTGCACCAAGGGTTGGACCGCGCTCCAGTCGGTGTCGTTGGTGAAGTTCAGTTGATCCCGGATGTTGTCCATCATGCGTTGCTGCATGGCGGCCGGATCAAAGTTTCTGCCGCCCCCGGGACCGCCACCGCCATTGCGACGCTGAGCACCGCCAGCACCACCTGCGTTGTCACCCGGAGGGTTGTCCTGCGCAAAGCTGCTGCCAGCGCTGAAAGCCAGGGCTGCCGCCACCGCGCACAAAGTAATAATGCGATTCAGTTTCATCGAATAATCCTGTTTTTGTTGGTTTGTAATGGTCCGGCAACCGCCTGGGTCCCGGACTGCCCCACCATACGCAATGAGCGTGCCAAACAAAAATGGCGTAATTCGTTGAAAATGAAGCATCTCCACTGCGCAAACCCTGCGCACCCGGCCCGCTAGTGCGCATTTATTGCGCGGCCAGGACCGTTACGGCGTGGGGGGCGCGGGCGCGGCCAGCGGCAGTTTGAGCGTGAAGGTGGCGCCGGTGCCAGGTCCGTCGCTCTGCGCCTCGATGGCGCCGCCCAGTTCCCGCGCGGCGACCACCGCGCTATGCAAGCCGAAACCATGGCCGTCCTCCTTGGTGGTGAAGCCGTGCTGAAACAGACGCTGGCGGATTTCCGGGGCGAAGCCAATACCGTTGTCCGTCACCGCCAGATGCACAAACCCGTCGCCGTTCGCCACCCGCAAGGCCAGTCTCCGGTCCGGCTGACTCGAGGCCTGGCAGGCCTGTTTGGCGTTGCGAATGAAGTTGACCAGGATTTGCAGCACCTGGTGTTTTTTTACCTGGATTTCCGGCAGCCCGGCCGCATAGGCACGTTCCACGCGGACTCCGTGGCGGCTCAAGCTGGCGGCGTTGAAGCGCAGCGCATCCTCCATCAGGTCCACCGGGTTCGCCGGCTCCGTGGCCCCGCCCCGCTTGGCGTCGTTTTGCTGCAGGGACACAATCTCTTTGACGTGCTGCACCTTGGTTTCAAAATGCTGCAATTCCTCCAGCATGGCCGCGCGCTCGATGGCGAGCTGTTTGACCAGCAGTTCGAGGTAGCCGGGCACGAGCCGGCCCTTGGGATCCGTGGTGATGAACGTCCCCAGGTCACTGGCGTGATCATGCAACAACGCCGTCACCTTCGCCAGTTCGGCAGCCTTGGACTTGCGCAACTTCCCGGCAATGGCGCCGGCGGAAACGTTGAGGCTGTTGATGACGTTTTTGACATTGTGCAGCACGCCCGTGGCGACCTCGGCCATGCCCGATTCGTGCGAGGCCCGGATCAATTCCCGATGCACCCGCTCCATTTCGATTTCGGCGTCCTTCTGTTCCGTGACATCCTCCACGGTGCCGATGTACCCCGTGATCCCGCCGGTTTCCGCCCCCAAAGCCTTCATGCGCGTGTGGACCCAGCAAATGCGGCCGTCGCGGCCCATGAACCGGTGCTCGTACTCAAAGTCCCCGCCAGCGCGCTGCCCCGCTTGGATGGCGGTCACCACGCCGGCCAGGTCGTCGGGATGAATGCGGCGCATCCAGGCCCCGGTGCCGGACTCGGCGGGGGTGATCCCGCTCAGTTTCTTGCACACGGAGTTGCTGTAAATCACGTGGCCGGCGGCATCCGTCAACAGGATGCCGATCGGCGCGGATTCACTCAGCGCGCGGAACCGCCGTTCACTGGCCTGGAGTTCCGTGTGGGCGGCGGCGAGTTCCCGCAAGGTGACCTCCCCGGCGGCCGGCTGCGCGACCTTGACCAGCTCGACATAGACCAGCGTCTGGTTCAAGAGCTGGAAGGCAATTTCGCCGTAGGTCACCGGCCCGACGAGGGTGCCGGTGCGGGTGCCTTCGAGCCGGGAATGCAGGTAGTTCAGATAGCAATGGCACGAGAAAAGGACGTTCTCCGGCGCGGATTGCTGCAAGCGGGCCTCGCATTGGGAAAGGTAATCGCGGATCGGTGCGGCCAGCTTGTATTCGATGCCGGCCACGACCGGCGCGTAGAAATCCACCCGGCCTTTCCACTCCTTGGTGGTTTTCAGGCTCACGTTGACCATCGCGCCGCAGTAATTGGCCACCAGCGGCAGGTGCGGGTTCGCCTGCACGCGCTGCAGATATTCCGCAAAGTCCTGCTCCTGGCCGTTGATGAACGCCGTGGTGGCGGAAAAACCCGAGGTCGGGAAACTAATCGTATCGCCCGCGCCCGGCTGGAACAGGTTGATGATGTTGATCTGCGCCAGCCGGTCGGCGGGCAGCTGGATCCGCAGCACGGCGGCGCCATCCTCGAGCGGCTGCGGTCCGCCGCAGAACACCTTCGCCCGGCCCGGTCCGAGCTGGCCGGCGACCCAGCCCACCAGGGGTTGCTGGGCAAACCCAGGATAACGGGGCGCGTTCAAGGCAAACTCGATATGCGCCGGACTGCCCGCTGGCAGGAGGATAAAACTCAGCGTGCCCGTGGCGGCGTCCTGATACACTCCCGCCAGGTCCGCCGCCGAATACGTCCGCAGGTCCGTTGAAAAATCCCGGGGGAGCTCCGCGACCAAAATCTTGTCCGGGCACGAGCCTCCGCCCGCCGGCGACATGAAGCAGGGGACCGTGCCGCCGATCCAGTTGCCCGGCGGCAGTGCGGCCAGCAATTTTTCCTCCCCGGCCAGCAGCAGGCTTTCGCCCGCCACGATTCGGCGGGTGGTTTCCGCCAGGTCCATCAATCCGTTGGCGGCGGGCTGTCCCCGGCGGGTGATCTGGTTGAAATCCTTCGCGGCGCTGGGCAGCCGGCTGAATTTTGTGTAAAATTCCTTCAGTTCGGCGATGCCTTCCCGAATCGAGATTTCCCCGGCCCGCAGCCGTTGCCGCAGATTCACGATCAACAGCTGGAGGCCCAGAAATTCAAACTGCACTTCGCGCGTGCCCTGGATGAGCTCGGTCCACTCACTTTCACTGATGGCATCAAAGTTCATAAGGCAACGTCCATCCCGCATCCTCACCCTTGATCCAACCGGATCGTGAGTGTGCCGGACCAGGCTTCTATCGGCCGCAGGCGGGCATTCCTTGAATGAAATCGGGCTGAAAAATCCTGCCCGGTTCTTCACGGTTTCCCGTGGCCTCCGGCCGGCGGCTGGTTTATCCCGAACTCCGAAGTTGGGACGGGAAACTCGCGAAGGGTCTGTTCGATTTCCTTGCCCACTTCGGAGCCGGGACCCCGGATGGGGCGGATACAGGAAGAAACGGACAGGAGGCGGCTCTGGATATAACCACCCCTCAACCTCAATCCCTCTCCCCGCTGAGGGGCCGTTGAGGGGCCGTTGAGGGGAGAGGGAAGCCAGTGGCGACGCGACCGGCATCTTGGGCGCTTTGGCTGCGAGCGTAACATATTGTAAAACCAGGCACTTGCATAATGTGTTTCTTAAGAGTGAAGCATTGGGATGGCGGCGGTTGGAGAAAGCTTGTCCGCTTGGAGGTCAATAGCGGCGCGCACGGAGTGACGCGCCCTACCGCCCATGGGTTGGCGACGATGCGTTGGGTCATTGTGGGGTGCGGTTTCAAAGCGTAAAAAGTGATATTTCGGGGGTTTTTGATAATTTCAGTTTGGGAATGACGAATGACGAATGTTGAATGACGAAAGAATGACGAAGCACCAATGACGAA